>ERZ1740072.320-NODE-320-length-20072-cov-4.656292_pt1 | contig 20072 bp, 22 predicted proteins | sample MGYA00581733_ERZ1740072 | MGnify/ENA primary metagenome ERZ1740072 (study PRJEB43018, sample SAMN04849741) | marine metagenome | isolation source: floating plastic debris | place: Pacific Ocean | collected 2008-08-30 | study: EMG produced TPA metagenomics assembly...
TTCTCCCGACCTTTGGGGGGCGATGCGTGCCTGATCCCCAGGGTTTCGATTAATGCGAGGGGGTGCTCAGGCTTCGAGCACTTCCCAGCGTTTTGTTTTCGACTTGGGCGCGCATTCGATGATGCGGACGCTGTCGCCGACCTTGAACACGTTCTTCTCGTCGTGGGCCCGGTACTTCTTGGACTTACGAATGGTCTTTTTCAGAACCGGGTGTGTGAAGCGGCGTTCGACGCTCACGGTAACGGTTTGGGCGTTTGCGTCAGAGGTCACGACGCCTTGCAGGATACGCTTGGGCATATGTCGTTACTCCGCTGCCGCTTGGGCTTTTTCGTTCAGGATGGTGTTCACGCGCGCCACGTCGCGGCGGACCTGACGCATCCGCGCGGGGTTCTCAAGCGCGCCGGTGGCGGCCTGGAAGCGCAGGTTGAACGCTTCTTTTTTCAGATTGACCAGTTCATCGCGAAGCTGGTCCGGGGTTTTATCCCGAAGTTCCTGGGCGTTCATCGCCTTTTTCCTTTCAACATCACGGGGGAGCCGCCAGAGGCGTGACACCGATTCCCGTGGAGTGGGTGAATAGACGCGCCGTATATGGGCGCAATGCGCACATGGCAACCCCATTCGGTAAAGGCAATCCGGCTTGCACCTTTGCGCACCACATATGGCGGTCTGCTCTGCAAAAACACCACCAAACCGCCTTATTGCTGCCACCCAACCCCATCACATTCTCGGAAAAAGTGTGGGAAACTTGAGATGAATACTGCTGAACTTCTCTTTGACAAACGGCATGGTGCCCTGATCGACGCGCTGCAAAGCGCGAAGCGACGCCATTTCATGGAAAAGCTGCGCCATGAGCCGAATGCAAGCGTGGCTGCGCGCTGCGGGGCCGTGCGGCTGCCCTTGATCCAGACACCGCGCGTGTCATGGTGGCAGTGCCGGCGGTTGTCGCGTGCCGGATTTCCCGAAACGCAGGACATGGTCGCCGACCTGATCAGCGTGTCGCAGGATGCGGACGAGACGGTCGCTCTGGCCCTCGATCAGATCGTGCAATCCAGCTTTGCCCCCGAGTTGCAGAACACGTTGGCGATGTACCTGACTTTTGAGGGGACACCGGATGTGTATGACCCGATGCGTGTTGCGCAAGTCTATACACTCTATTCATACGTGACCGGCACGGACGAGACGGCGCGTGCCATCATTGAAATCGTACCCATGACCGAAGATCTCAAGGCAATGCGGTCCCGGATCGCCATGGGCTGATCCGGGGTGGTGGTACGGCCTGCCGGATGGACAATTCGGGCAGAACAGCGCAAAGCCTCGGTGCAGATATTCCCGCACGCCAGAGGCTGAGCGCCCATGCCCAAGATCACGTCCCTGTTCGCCACCCGTCTCTACCACGCGCCACTGGCCGAGTTTGCGCCCGCCATCAGCGCCGAAGAACTGGAGCGGAACTGCTACGCCATCGCCGAGGATGACGAGGCAGGCCACGACTGGTGCGAGCGGGAAGGCTATCCCGGATATACCTCCTATGCCTCGCTCGACGATCTGCCGTGGCGGTTCCCGATCTTTGCCGATCTGGTCAAGGCGCTCGACGCGCATGTCGCGGCCTTTGCCCGCGATCTGGCGTTCGAACTGGGCGACAAGGCGCTGACCCTCGACAGCATCTGGATCAACATCCTGCCCGAAGGCGGCATTCACACCGGGCATATCCACCCGCATTCCGTCATCTCCGGCACGACCTACGTCGCGATGCCCGAAGGCACCTCGGCGCTGAAACTGGAAGACCCGCGCCTGCCGATGATGATGGCCGCCCCCGGCCGGACCAAGGACGCGCCCGAAGACCTCAGGCAGTTTCACTACGCCAAACCATCCGTCGGCGACGTGCTGCTTTGGGAAAGCTGGCTGAGACACGAAGTGCCCATGAATATGGCAGAAGACGAGCGTGTGTCGGTGAGTTTCAACTACGGCTGGGGATAACGGCCTGACCGGTCCGGCCCATCGCCCCGAGTTACAAAAACTTCAAAAATCTGATACAAATCTGAGTCCTCCTGTCCCGATACCACGCAGCGTGCGAACCGGGGGATGGGATGCTCAGGATAGATCAACTGACCAAGTCATTTGGCCAGAACGTCGCGGTGGACGCCGCCTCGCTCGAGGTCGACAAGCCTGCGATGATCGGGATCATCGGGCGGTCGGGTGCGGGCAAGTCGACACTGCTGCGGATGATCAACCGGCTGACGGATCACACGTCCGGTGCCATTCATTTCGAAGACCGGGATGTGACCAGACTGACCGGCGCCGCCAAGCGCGCATGGCAGTCCGAATGCGCGATGATTTTTCAGCAGTTCAACCTGGTGCCGCGGATGGATGTGGTGTCGAACGTCTTGCACGGTACGCTCAACCGTCGCTCGACGCTGGCAACACTGTTCAATCTGTATCCGACCGAGGACATCCACCGCGCCATCGACATTCTCGACAGGCTGGGCATTGCCGAACACGCGCCCAAACGGGCCGAAGCGCTGTCGGGTGGCCAGCAGCAGCGCGTGGCCATCGCGCGCGCGCTGATGCAGGACCCGCGGATCATCCTCGCCGACGAGCCCATCGCCAGCCTTGACCCGATGAACGCACAGGTGGTGATGCAGGACCTGCGCCGCATCCACGAGGAAGACGGCCGGCTGGTGATCTGCAACCTGCACACGCTGGATACGGCCCGCCGCTATTGCGACCGGGTGATCGGGATGCGCGCCGGGCGCATCGTCTTTGACGCCGTCCCGGAAAAGCTGACAACCGACATGGCCCGCGAAATCTACGGCGCGGGCGAAGAGTTTTCCGAAAGCGCCACCTCGACCGAGATCGAGGCACTGGATGCCACGGAAAAAGCCAGGATGGAGGCCGAGGCCTACGTCTGACCTTGACCCCCATCGCTCGGACGCGATGGGGCTTTTTCGTTCCAACGGAGAGACCCATGAAAAAGATCATCGCTGCCGCTCTGGCAACAACTGCACTGGCAACCGCCGCATCTGCCGAAGGCATTACCGAATTTCGCATCGGCCTGCTGGGCGGCGAAAACGCCCAGGATCGCCTGAACTCGAACGAGTGCCTGCGCGCCTATGCCGAGGAAGCGCTGGGTGTCGAAACCAAGCTCTTTGCCCCTGCCGACTATGCCGGTGTGATCCAGGGCCTCGTGGGTGGCACGCTGGACATGGCGTGGCTGGGTGCCTCGTCCTACGCGGCGACCTACCTGCAGAACCCCGACGCGGTCGAGCCGGTGCTGGTCAAGATCAACCTCGACGGCTCTTACGGCTACCGCTCCATCGGTTTTGCGCGCAAAGAGGCCGGCATCACGTCCATCGACGACATGGAAGGCAAGGTGTTCGGCTTTGGCGACCCAAACTCGACCTCCGGCTACCTGATCCCCTCCATCGAGATCCCGCAATACAAGGACGGTGTGACCATGGAATCGGGTGAATACTTCGGCGAAGTGAAGTTCACCGGCGGCCACGAGCAAACCATCGTTGCGGTCAACAACGGCGACATCGACGGCGGCGTGACATGGGCCGACGGCCAGGGCAACTGGGAAGACGGCTACAACTCCGGCGCGCTGCGCAAGGCTGTGGACGCAGGCCTCGTTGACATGAACGACCTCGTCCAGATCTGGAAGTCGAAGCCGATCCCCGAAGGTCCGATCGTGCTGCGCAAGGACCTGCCGCAGGACGTCAAGGACACGATGATCGCGCTGGTCGACAACATGTATGACAACGACAAGGACTGCACCTACTCGATCTCGGCCGGCGAGAGCCTCGGCTTTGATCCGATCACCCACGAGGCCTATGTCTCGGTGATCGAAGCGCGCAAAGCGAAGTCCAACTGATTTCAGCACAGGTCTGCCGGGTCCCCTCGTCGAAGGGGGCCCGGCAATTCATTGGGGGCAGGCATGGCAGAAACGACGGCGGGCGCGAGCGATCTGCGCGACATTCACAGCGACTACATGGCGCTGACCCGGCAGAAACGGCTCTACTCCTTTATCCTTCTGGTCCTCTTTATCGCCCTTATGGTCGCCGGTTTCTCGGTGGCGGGCGAGCGCAATGCCGGGTCATTCTGGGGCGGGATCGACAATTTCTTTGACTACCCGTCCGAACTGGTGATCGAGGCCTGGGGCAAGCTGTCGGAGCTGCCCGGCCATTTCGTGACATTCTTTCCCGCGTTGATCGAGACGGTGAACATCGCAGCGGCGGCGACCCTGTTGGGCGCGCTGGCCGCCGTGTTCCTGTCGCTGCTGTCAACCCGCGGACTGGCGCGCTTTCCGCGCCTCATCCCCGTCTTTCGCCGCCTGATGGATATCAGCCGCGCCATTCCCGAAATCGTGGTGGCGCTGGTGCTGATCTTTATCCTGGGCGGTGGCCCGGTACCGGCGATGATCGCCATTGCGATTCACACCGCGGGAGCCTTGGGCAAGCTGTTCTCCGAAGTGAACGAGAACGCCGACCTGAAGCCTGTGGACGGGCTGGCATCGGTGGGCGCCACGTGGGGTCAGCAGATGAGCCTCGGCGTGGTCCCGCAGGTCGCGCCCAACTGGCTCAGCTACGCGCTGCTGCGCTTCGAGATCAACGTGCGTGCCTCGGCCATCCTGGGCTTTGTCGGCGCGGGCGGTCTGGGCTATGAGCTCAAGAACGCGATCAGCTGGGGCCAGGGCCGTTACGACGAGGCGGCGGCGATCTTTCTGCTGCTCTTTGTCACCATCGTCGCGATCGATCAGGTGTCGAGCCATTACCGCGACCGGCTGACCCACGGGTCCAGATCCGAGCGGAGGGCGGCCTGATGACCATGCTCGACACCGCCGACCTCAAGGGCTCTGCCGACCGCGTGATGGCGCGCAAACGGCTGGCCAGCTTTGCGCTGCCCGCGCTGGTGCTGGCGTACCTCGTTTACGTATTCTTTGCCTTCGGTGTGCCGGAACTGCTGCAAAAGGCCAGCGGGGAAAACGCTCGCGCGCTCATCGCCGACACGTACAGCCACAAGGTCCACGTCACTCGCGACAACCGCAACGGCGCAGTGCGCGTCGCCATCGAAGGGGAAAACAAGGGCGCATATCCCGACGGAGAAAGCCCCGATTGGGTGTCGCTGGGCGCGGAAACGGTCATTGATCTGGGCGGCGGCCATGTCGTGACCTACCTGCCGGACAACAATGGCGTGACCTATGACGTGCCGGGCTATGGCCTGATGACGTTCGAAGTGTCGCGCAGCCAAGGTGTCATCCAGAACTACCCCAGCGCCGAAATCCCCGAATGGATCAACGCCTCAAAGAACCGGGTGGCGATCACCACCGACGCAGGCCGCCTGTCGATCACCCGGAACCGTACCGAGGTGTTCCGGTACTTTGTCGGCTGGGAGCTGTTCTTTTTCACGCTGGACAGCCTGTATCACGGCATGGGTCCGGGCGAGCTGGCGGGCCGGATGTTCAGCGGCGAGGCCGGGGCCATCGCCAACGACTTCTGGAACAACCGGATGTGGCGGCATGGCGACGTGGCCTGGGCCATTTTCGAGACGATCCTGATGGCCTTCCTCGGCACCATGGGCGGTGCCATCCTTGCCCTGCCGCTTGCCTTTCTGGCGGCGCGCAACTTTGCACCGCTGATGGCGGTGCGCATGGCGACCCGGCGGCTCTTTGACTTTATCCGCGGGGTCGACGCGCTGATCTGGACGATCATCCTGTCGCGCGCCTTTGGCCTTGGCCCGCTGACCGGGGCGCTGGCGATCCTGATTACGGACACCGGCACCTTTGGCAAGCTGTTTTCCGAGGCGCTGGAAAACGTGGACAACAAGCAGATCGAAGGGGTGCAGTCGACCGGCGCAAAGCCGATCCAGCGCTACCGCTTTGGCGTGATCCCGCAGATCACACCGGTGCTGATCAGCCAGATCCTGTACTTTCTGGAATCCAACACCCGGTCGGCCACAGTGATCGGAGCCATCACCGGGGGCGGCATCGGCCTGCTGCTGACGCAGGCGATCATCACGCAAAAGGATTGGGAAGAAGTGAGTTACTACATTATCCTCGTCATCCTTATGGTGATCTTCATGGACTGGATGTCGGGCATGTTGCGCCGCAAGCTGATCAAGGGCGACGAAGGCGGGCACTGAGTGACGAAACTTTCCAAGGACGCGCCGTTGATCCATGATGGCTGCGACATCGTGAATTCCACCTTTGGGGCCTATGTCGAGATCGGGGCGCATACGAACCTCGCGCAGGTCGACATGGGCGACTATTCCTACTGCGCGCGGGGGTGCGACTTTGCCAATGTGACCATCGGCAAGTTTGCGAACATCGCCAGCAATGTGCGGATCGGGGCGACGGATCATCCGCTGGACAAGGCGTCGCTGCACCATTTCCTCTATCGGTCGGCCAGCTATTGGGACGACGCTGCGGATGATGCGGACTGGTTCGCACTTCGCAGAACGCGGCGCGCCACCATCGGCCATGATACGTGGATCGGGCATGGCGCGCAGATCAAGCCCGAGGTGACAGTGGGCCACGGCGCGGTCGTCGCGTCGGGTGCGATCGTCACCAAGGATGTCGCCCCCTACACCATCGTCGGCGGTGTGACGGCGACACGGATACGAGACCGCTATGCGCCCGGCATTGGCGACCGGATGATGGCGCTGGCCTGGTGGGACTGGGATCACGCGACGCTGCGCGCGCGGCTCGACGATTTCCGCAACCTCGAGGCCGAGGCGTTTCTTGACAAATACGCGTGACTATTCGGCGGCGACCGACATGGCCGCAGGCAGCCCGCTGACCCGTGCGGCCACGTCGCCGCACAGATGCGTCCACCGGCCGCCGGACATCGTGCCCTCGATCAGTCGCGTTGCTTCGTTGATGATCGTCAGGTCCGCGCGCTGGCCCGCCGCGAGCGTCCCGCGGTCGCCGAGGTTCATGATCCGCGCCGGCACCGAAGAGATCATGGCCCACGCCTCCGGCAAGGTCTTGAACCCGTCATCGACGAGCGCAAAGGCCGCTTGCGGCAGGGCCGGGTAATAATAATCCGACACCAGCGCGTCACAAGCGCCCTGCGCGATCAGGTCGGTCGCGGCGATATTGCCCGACTGACTGCCGCCGCGCACGACGTTGGGCGCGCCCATGATGATCGGATCGCCCCATGTCCGGGCCACCAGAGCGGCACCCATCGCCGTGGGAAACTCACAGACCTTCGCCCCGATCATCGCGTAGCGCTCGCGCGTGGCCCCATCCGGGTCGTCATGGCTGCCATAGGTCACACCCATACGGTCAAAGGCCGTTGCAAGGTTGCAGAGGTAACGCGGCACATCGGCGTCCCGCGCCTTGGCCCCGTGCACGAGCGCCATGTGCGCGTCGGCCGTGCGCCCCGATTTCCTGGCCCAGAACGCGATTTCCTGCGGGCGCGCCTCCGCCAGCTCGAGCGCCTCGTCGAGGTGGTTGTTGAAGATCACGTAGTCGACACCGTAATGCCCGATGGCCTCGACCAGGCGGGCCTGGGTGTCCATCGTGTGCGTTTCGCAACGGAGCTGGATGCGCAGGTCGGTCTGCATGTCGGCGCGGTAGGCGGCATGGGCGGCCATGAACCGTTCGGCATAATCCGGGCCGCGATGCGCGCCCTCCCACGACCAGCTTTGCGCCATCCAGGCAGTGGTCACACCGTTGGCGGCCGCGTCCCTGTCTGTGCCGACGAGCCCGGTGCGCATGGGAAAAGGCGCCGTGGGGCGCGGGGCCATGTGGTGTTCGAACGCATCGCCGTGCAAATCGATGATCCCCGGCAACACCAGATAGCCACGCAGATCAACCGCTGGCAGCAGCGCGGCGCCCAGCACACCCGCCTGCACCGACAGGCTGTCATCCCGCAATGCCCCGTCCCGCAGGACGCGTGCACCCGTAAAACGAAAAGATGGCATTCCAGGTGACATCACACAGCTCGCGTTTGTTTTCGCGTGTTTAGCCTGTGGATATGTCGGTGACGTGACAGTTGGCGCCGGTCAGACCTGCGCGGGATCGAAGGTCAGCGTGACGCGGTCTCCGGCAAACCATGTGCGCCCGTATTCGACCGGGCAGCCTCTGCCATCCACATTGATCCCGACACTGCGCAGGATCGGCGCGCCTTCGGCGATGCGCAGATGCAGCGCCTGCGTCGCGCTGGCCGCCCGTGCCGTCAGCCGGGTGGAGGCGCGGGTGTAATCGGTCACCCCTGCTGCTGCGAGCGCATGCGTGACCGAGGCCGACTGGCGCAGCGCCTGCGGCAGGTCGGGAAACAGCGCGGCGGGAAAGACAGAGCGGAAAAGCGCGATGGGATGATCATCGGCAAGGCTGAGCCCCTCGTACAAATGCACCAGTGCGTCCGCCTCCAGCACAAGCGCGTCACGCTCGCGTGCGCTGGCGGGGCGGGTTTCGACCGACAGGACACGCTTGGCCGGGATGCGCCCGGCTGCGGCGACGTTCTGGTGAAAGCGGACGCGCTTGCCGATGGGGTAATCGGTGGGCACCTGCGCCACAAAGGCGCCCGCCCCGCGACGGGTGTGGACAAGGCTTTCGTGCACCAGCGCGCTGGTGGCATGGCGTACGGTATGGCGGTTGCCGCCACCGCGGCTGGCCATCTGCGCCTCGGTCGGCAGCTTGTCACCGGGACGGTAGTGCCCCGCCGCAATCTCGCGGCGCAGCGTCTCGGCAATGGATTTCCAGATCGGAGTACGAGGCATCACGCGGCAAATGTCATGGAAAATTCACGAAACGGGGCATGGACGTGGGGACGGCAACAGCGTAGTATTTGTCTAGTTGTATAGGATACTCGACAACTTGGCAAGGTGTCTAGATGGACGGCTCTTCTGACCCAAACGCACCCCGCAAGGCCTGGCTTTCGCTGCTGGCGCGGTCTGCGCCCGCTGATGTGGCGCGGCTCTGGGAGGCGGCGGGGCTCGCGCCCGCACATGATGTTCTGCGCGCGCCCGAGATCGGGGCCGTCATGGTCCGTGGGCGCGCCGGCGCAGTGGGCGCGCCGTTCAATCTTGGCGAAATGACCGTGACGCGCACGACCGTCGCCCTGACGGGCGGCATCGTCGGGCACGGCTATGTCCAAGGGCGCGACAAGGCGCATGCCACGCACGCCGCCCTGATCGACGCCCTGATGCAAACGGATGCGGCAGCAGGGAGCGAGAGCGCGATCCTCGCGCCCCTGCGCGACGCCGCCAACACACGCCGCGATGCACGGGCCAAGCGCGCAGCGGCGACCAAAGTCGACTTTTTCACCGTCGCGCGGGGGGAAGACTGATGGCGCAGACCACGCTCGCAGGCGGCTTTACCGACCCGCCGCAGGACGCGGCACAGGCCTTTCGCGGCATCATGCAGGCGATGGCCCGTCCGGGTCAGATCGAAACCGTTGGCGGCGTGCGGCCGCCCACGCCTCTGTCGGTTGCAGCGGCAACGCTTCTTTTGACCCTGTGCGATCCGGACACCGGCCTGTACCTGGCCGGCGCCTGCGATACCCCGGCGGTGCGCGACTGGATCACGTTCCACACCGGTGCCCCCTTTGTGGCGCCTGCGGACGCGACATTTGCCCTGGGCGCATGGCATGACATCGACCTGAGCGTCCTGCCCATCGGCACGCCCGAATACCCTGACCGATCCGCCACGGTGATCGTGGAGGTGCCGAACCTCACCCATGGCGGCGCAAAACTGCGCGGGCCGGGCATCAAGGACATAGCGATGCTCAACCTGCCGGACATACCGGCACTCCAGCAGAACGCGGCACTGTTTCCGCTGGGGCTCGATTTCTTTTTCACCAGCGGCGCGCATCTCGCCGCCCTCCCCCGCAGCACAAAGGTAACGTGACATGTATGTAGCCGTCAAAGGTGGGGAAAAGGCCATCGACGCCGCACATGCCTGGCTGGCCGAAGAGCGGCGCGGACCGGTGGACGTAGCCGAACTGTCGACCGATCAGATCAAGGGGCAGTTGCGGCTGGCGGTGAACCGGGTGATGGCCGAAGGCTCGCTTTATGATCCGGACCTCGCCGCGCTCGCGATCAAGCAGGCGCGCGGCGACATGATCGAGGCGATCTTTCTGATCCGCGCCTACCGCACCACCTTGCCCCGCTTTGGCGGGTCGGAGCCGGTGGAGACGGGTGCCATGGATTGCGACCGCCGCATCTCGGCCACGTTCAAGGACGCGCCGGGCGGGCAGGTGCTGGGCCCGACATTCGACTACACGCACCGGCTGCTGGATTTCAAACTGGCTGCCGATGGCGAGGTGCCCGAGGCGCTGGCGCAGGAGGCCGATACCGCGCCCAAGCCGCACATCATGACCTTTCTCGACCGCGAGGGGCTGATCCAGGCCGAACCGGACGGCGCGGACATACCGCCCGACCTGACCCGCGCGCCAATGGAATTGCCTGCCGGGCGCGCCTTGCGGCTGCAGTCGCTGACGCGCGGTGACGAGGGTTTCACCCTCGGCATGGCCTACGCCACGCAGCGCGGCTACGCCCGGAACCACGCCTTTGTCGCGGAGTTGCGCATTGGCTTATGCGCGGTCGAGATGGACATCCCCGAACTGGGCTTTGCGATCGAGATCGGCGAGATCGAGTTGACGGAGTGTGAGACGGTGAACCAGTTCCAGGGCTCCAAGACCGAGCCGCCGCAATTCACCCGCGGTTACGGGCTGGTCTTTGGCATGTCCGAGCGCAAGGCCATTTCGATGGCGCTTGTGGACCGCGCGCTGCGCTGGCGCGAACTGGGCGAGGACAATGTCGGCGCGCCCACGCAGGACGAGGAATTTGTGCTGTATCACGCGGACAACATCCAGGCGACGGGGTTTCTGGAGCACATCAAGCTGCCGCATTACGTCGATTTCCAATCGGAGCTGGAACTGGTGCGCAAGCTGCGCCGGGAGGCGTCTGTGCCGCAACAGGAGGCTGCGGAATGAGCATGTGGATAGGTGCGGGAGCCTCCGGCGGGAGTTTATTGGGCGAGATGAAGCATGTGGACGGAGCTTTGCGGGCTGTTGGTGCATTCACGGTCGGGTTCCGGTGGTGCATCGCTGACGCGGAAGACGGGCAGGACCTACCTGCATGTCAGCAGGCGGGAGGATCTCGTCGTGTCTGAGTACAACTTTGCGTATCTCGATGAGCAGACCAAGCGCATGATCCGGCGCGCCATCCTCAAGGGGCTCGCCATCCCGGGCTATCAGGTGCCCTTTGCCAGCCGGGAGATGCCGATGCCCTATGGGTGGGGCACGGGCGGCGTGCAGGTGTCGGCGGCGATCATGACCGCGGCGGATGTGTTCAAGGTGATTGACCAAGGTGCCGATGACACCACCAACGCGGTGTCGATCCGCCGGTTCTTTGAACGGACGGCGGGTGTGGCGGTGACGGGCGCCACGGCAGAGGCGACGGTGATCCAGACCCGCCACCGCATCCCCGAAGAGCCACTGACCGAGGGCCAGATCCTTGTCTATCAGGTGCCGATCCCCGAGCCCTTGCGGTTTCTCGAACCGTCGGAGGTGGAGACGCGCAAGATGCACAGCCTGGAGGATTACGGGCTGATGCATGTGAAGCTGTATGAGGATATCAGCGCGCACGGGGCCATCGCGACCTCTTATGCGTATCCGGTCCGGGTCGAGGGGCGGTATGTGATGGACCCTTCGCCCATCCCGAAATTCGACAACCCAAAGCTCGAGATGTCGGCAATCCAGCTTTTTGGCGCGGGGCGTGAACAACGCATTTACGCGCTGCCGCCCTACACGCAGGTGGTCAGCCTCGACTTTGACGATCACCCGTTCGAGCCGCCCAAGGCAGACCACCCTTGCGGGCTGTGCGGGGCGACGGACAGCTATCTGGATGAGCTGATCGTGGACGATGCGGGCGGGCGGCTTTTCATGTGTTCGGACACGGATTATTGCGAGACGCGGCGCGCGGCGGGCCATGTGGGCGCCGACGGTGTTGCGCAAGCGGAGGTCAGGCCATGAGCGCGGACCAGGCCCTGTTGCAGGTGGCGGGACTGACAAAGTCCTATGGCCAGCGGATGGGCTGTGCGGACGTGTCCTTTGACCTTTATCCCGGCGAGGTGATGGGCATTGTCGGCGAAAGCGGGTCCGGCAAGTCGACACTGCTGAACTGTCTTGCCGGGCATATGCCGCCGGATGCCGGCGCGGTACGGTTTCACATGCGGGACGGGACGGTGCGCGACACCGTGCGCATGTCCGAGCCGGAGCGGCGGATGCTCGGGCGCACCGACTGGGCCTTTGTCCACCAGCACGCGGTGGACGGGTTGCGCATGAACGTGAGCGCGGGCGGCAATGTGGGCGAGCGCTTGATGGCTGTTGGCGCGCGGCATTACGGGGATATTCGGGGGGCCGCAGTAGACTGGCTGGGCCGGGTGGAGATCGCGGAGGACCGGATCGACGATCGCCCGCGGCAGTTCTCGGGCGGGATGCAGCAGCGCCTGCAGATCGCGCGCAACCTCGTCACCGGGCCGAGGCTGGTGATCATGGATGAACCGACAGGCGGACTCGACGTCAGTGTCCAGGCACGGCTGCTGGACCTGCTGCGCGGGCTGGTGCGCGAGATGGGTCTGAGTGCGATCATCGTGACCCACGATCTGGCGGTCGTGCGGCTGCTGGCCGACCGGCTGATGGTGATGAAGGACGGGCAAGTGGTGGAAACGGGGCTGACCGATCAGGTGCTGGACGACCCGCAACACGCCTATAGCCAGCTGCTGGTGTCGAGCGTGTTGCAGGTGTGATTGGGGGCCAGCCCCCAAACCCCCGCCGTATTTGGAAAGAGAAGAAGATGATCAGTGTTCAGGATGTCGCCAAGCGGTTCGTGCTGCACAATCAGGGCAGCACGGTGATCCCGGTCATGCAGGGTGCTTCGCTAGAGGTGGCGCCGGGGGAATGCGTGGCGCTGGTCGGGGCGTCCGGGGCGGGCAAGTCGACGCTGATGCGGATGATCTACGGCAACTACACGGTGGCGTCGGGCTCGATCCGGGTGGGGGACGTGGATGTGGCTACCGCACCGCCGCGCGACATCCTTGCCCTGCGGCGGCACAGCCTCGGTTACGTGAGCCAGTTCCTGCGTGTGGTGCCGCGTGTGCCAACGCTGGATGTGGTGGCAGAGCCGCTCCTGGCGGTGGGTGCCGGGGCGGAGGACGCACGCGCGCGCGCGCAGAGCCTGCTGGGACGGTTGAACATTCCGGAGCGGTTGTGGAGCCTGAGCCCGACGACTTTTTCGGGCGGAGAGCAGCAGCGCGTGAACATCGCGCGCGGGTTTGCCCATGCCTATCCGGCGATGCTGCTGGACGAACCGACGGCGAGCCTGGATGAGACCAACCGCGCCGTGGTGTTGGGCTTGATCGCGGATGCCAAGGCGCGCGGCGCGGCCATTATCGGCATTTTTCATGACACCGACGCGCGGGCGGCGGTCTGTGACCGCGAAGTGGACGTGAGCGCTTTTGCCCCCGGAGTGGCGGCATGACGGGACGTCTGATTGCCGTTGTCGGCCCGTCGGGCGTGGGCAAGGACAGTGTCATGGCAGGCATGGCGCGGGCTGAGCCGCGTCTGAGCCTTGTAAGGCGGGTGATCACCCGGCCAGCGGATGCCGGTGGCGAGGATTTTGACGGTGTGGAGCGGGCCACCTTTGACCGGATGCGCGATGCGGGCGCCTTTGCCCTGTGGTGGGCGGCGCATGATCTGCACTACGGGATTCCGGCGTCTGTGGACGTAGCACTTGCCGCGGATCAGGACTGTGTCGCGAACTTGTCGCGGGGCGTCCTGACGCAAGCGCAGGCGCGCTTTGCGCATCTGCACGTGATCTCGCTTGTGGCGCGGCCCGAGGTGCTGGCCGAACGCCTGGGCGCGCGGGGGCGGGAGAGCCGCGCGCAGATCGCGGAACGTCTGGCGCGAGCCGGCTCTGGCCTGCCTGCGGGGATCACAGCGCATGAGGTCGACAATTCCGGCGCGCTTGAGGATACTCTCGCGACCGCACTGGCCCGGCTTTATCCGGTCAAGGCATAGCGGGTGATCTGGTGAAACCAGCCAATTTCATCTTCGCCCAGCAGGGTCAGGCCCGTGATGCGATAGGGCTGCAACGGCAGTTGTGCCAGCATCGGCGCGAGGGCGGCTTCGGTGGCCCCGGCCACAGCGGCCTCCAGCCGACCGGTGAGGGTGAGGTGAAAGCGGAATTCGTCCAGCACATACGGATAACCCCACCGCACCAGCAGCGCATCCTGGGCGGGGCTCAGCCTTGCGGCGCGGCGCTTGACCAGTTCATCTTCTGTCGCGGGTGCGCGGAACGGGTCGAGCTCTTGCACAGCGCGGGCGACCAGCGTGGCCAACGGGCCCGTATCGCCGTGAGGAACGAGGGCGAGGAAACGGCCAAGCCGGGCGAGGCGCAGCCCGGTCAGGGCGACAGGTGCCGCGGTCGCGCAGAGCGCGGCGAGCGCTGTCTGCAACGACTGCCCGGTGAAGTCAGGTGCCAGTCGGAACGGCGGTTTGATCGTGCCGTGAAAGCCGTATTTGCGCGGGGTGGCCGTGATCGCCGCCACATCCAGGCCGGCAACGACAGGATGGGCGACAGACGCACCGGCCACACTGTCCCAACCCAGCCATGCCGCGCCGAACTCGGCCAGCGCGCTGCCCGGCTCGGGCGTGTAGTAGACGGCGTATCGTTTGAACATATCACATCCCATCGCGCGCAGAGATGACAGGCTCATGACACAAGATATAACGCTCGCCAATGCCCGGATCGTTCTCGAGAACGAGGTCGTCACGGGACACCTGAGGCTGATCGACGGTATGATCGCCGATATCGGCACCGGCAGCGCCGTGCCGCAGGGCGCGCTGGATTGCAATGGCGACTACCTCGCCCCCGGACTGATCGAGCTGCACACCGACAACCTCGAACGCCATATCTCACCTCGACCAAGAGTGCCCTGGCCCCACGGGCCCGCGATCATGGCGCATGATCGGGAACTGGCCGGCACCGGGATCACCACCGTGTTCGACGCGATGCGCGTCGGGTCCATCCCCACCGGCAAGGGGCGGTACCTGAAATACGCGCGCGATCTGGCGTCCGAAATGCTGGCGCTGCGGGCGCAAGGGGTGCTCAAGATCAGCCACTTTCTGCATCTGCGGGCCGAGATCTGTTCGGAAACGTTGATCGAGGAACTGGCGGAGTTCACACCCGAGGACCGTGTGGGCATCCTGAGCCTGATGGACCACACACCCGGCCAGCGGCAGTTCCGCGATGTCACCAAGATGAAGGCCTATGTGATGGGCAAGAACAACCTGACCGAGGCCGAGTTCGCCGCGCATGTGGCAAAGCTGCAGGGCCTGCAGGACCGGCTGGGCGCACGGCACGAGACCGCAGCGGTGTCCGAGGCCGGGCGGCTCGGCGCGGTGCTGGCCAGCCACGATGACACCACGGCGGAACAGGTTCACGTGTCGGCGGGCCATGGTGTTGCGGTGGCCGAATTCCCGACAACGCGCGAGGCCGCGCAAGCTTGCCGTGACGCCGGTATCGCGATCATCATGGGGGCGCCGAACCTCGTGCGGGGCGGGTCGCATTCGGGCAACGTGGCCGCGCTCGATCTGGCGCAGAACGACCTTCTGGACATCATGTCATCGGATTACGTGCCCGCAGCACTGCTGTTGTCAGCGGTGCAGCTTGGCGCGCTTTGGGGTGACATGGCGCGCGGGATTGCGACGGTCACCGCCAATCCGGCCCATCATGTCGGGTTGACCGACCGAGGCGTGATTGCACCGGGCAAGCGCGCCGATCTGGTGCGATTTGCCGTGCGGGACGACATGGCCGTGGCGGGCAGCGTCTGGAGCCTGGGTCGTCAGGTCGCCTGACCGTCCCAGACGCCCCGCGGCACCATGACCTCGCCCCGGGCGAGCAGCCGCGCCGTCCGCGTGACCCCGGCAGAGACAAAGTGGAACCCGTCCGCCCCATTCTCGAACTGCACGCGGACATCCATGGCGCCCATCGGGTGTTCCAGAGTGAAGGTCGCGGGGCTCTCGTTCGGTCTGCGGGCCAGACCATCGGCCACCGTGCCCGGCGCCAGAGCGCAGGCGGCGAGGCATTGTGAGCCGGTCACCGCCAGAGTGGGGTGCGTCGTCCACGGCATGAAGTAACGCGCCGCCATATGTCCCTGCCCCGCAGGTTCGGCGATGAGGCCAACCTTGGGCACCACGGACTTTGTCACGTCGCCCAGCCCCATGCGCTGACCCGCCTCGAGCCGCAACGCCTCGATGCGCTCGAACAGGGCCGCGTCGTCATCCAGCGCTTGCTGGCTTTCGTGGCCCGTGATCCCAAGGTCCGCCGCGCGGGCGATCATCATCGGCATCGCCACGTCGATACAGGTGACATCAATGCCATCGATCATCTCGCGTGCATGACCCGTGGGGAACATCGCACCCGTGCGCGAGCCGACAACCTTCATTAAATTCAGCGCGACCGGGGCGGCTGTGCCCGGCACACCGTCAATGGCCACGTCACCATCATAGCGGACCGCGCCACCGGGTGTCTGTACAACCGCTTCTACCAGTGCGCCGGTATTCACCGCACGGATGCGCAGTGTCGTCGTTTCGTCCGTAGCGGGCACCAGCCCCATCTCGATCGCCGCAGGTCCCACACCGACAAGGATATTGCCGCAGGTCGGTGCAAAATCCACCAGCCGGTCTTCGACTGCGACCTGGGCAAAGAGGTAATCGACATCCGCCTCCGGATCGGCGGAGGGCGACAGCATTGCAACCTTGGTAGTGGTCGCGTTCCCGCCGCCAAGCCCGTCGATATTGCGCGGGTTGCCCGCGCCCATGGCCGTCGCCAGCACCTCGGCCAGGGTCTCGCGGTCAGCGGGCAGGTCAGCGCGGTTGAAATAGGGCCCGCGCGAGGTGCCTCCGCGCAGAAACAGGTACGGAATGGCGGTTTGGGTCATGTCACATGTCCTCGATGTGCCGGACGACGGCGGCGGCAAAGGCCCGGGTGCCCAGCGGGCCACCGAGGTCGGCGGTGCGGTGTTCGGGCCGGGCAAGACAGGCGGCGATGGCTGCCGTTATCTGCTCGGCGGCTGCAGCTTCGCCCAGATGGCGCAGCAACATCGCCAGCGACAGGATCAGCGAGGATGGATTGGCCACGTCCTGCCCGGCCATTGCCGGGGCGGAGCCGTGCTGCGCCTGCGCTGCCGCGGCATGCGGTCCGCGGTTGAGCGATCCGGCAAGGCCGAGGCCACCTGCCAGTTCCGCCGCAAGGTCACTGAGGATATCGCCGAACATGTTGGTCGTCAGCAGCACATCGAACCGGGCCGCGTCCCGCACCAGCAGGGCGGCGGTGGCGGCTACCAGCTCTTCTTCGTAGATCACATCGGGAAAGTCCTTGGCCACATCGCGCACCGTGTCCAGAAAGAGACCATCCGACAGTCGCATGACGTTTGCCTTGTGCACGGCCGTCACCTTGCGGGCGGGGCGCTGCATTGCGATCTCAAAGGCGGCCCGGGCGATGCGACGCGACCCGGCTTCGGTGATCTTGCGGGTGGCCAGCGCGACGCCGGGCACCGGCATCACCTCGCCTGGGCCCATGTGCATGTTGCGGTCGGCATAGAACCCTTCGAGGTTTTCGCGCACGACGACCAGGTCGATGCGCGTGGCAGACCGGGTCGGCAGCCCGTCCCAGCCGCGGGCCGGGCGGATGTTGGCATAAAGGTCGAGCGCGCCGCGCAGCACGCCCGACGGGTTCAGCCCACCCGCCTCGCGGGGTGGATAGGCGTTGTGCGACACCGGACCCAGCAATACGCCGTCCGCCGCCTGTGCGCGGGCGATCACGTCGTCGGGGATCGTGGTGCCCCGCGCCTCAAGCGCCCCGAAGCCGATATCGGCGGACTCCACCGTCACACCGCGCGACATCGCGGGGCGCACCGCATCCAGCACGGTGAGCGTCGCGGCCATGATCTCGGGCCCGATGCCGTCGCCATCAAGGCGCAGAAGGGTCAGGTCAGCGGCCATGGCAGATCGACGTAGCGTTGCAAAAGCCCCGGCGGGAAGTCGCGATTGAGCAGCGCCGCCATCCCGCACATGAATGCGATACCCGCAGCGGTGTAGGCAGCGGCAAAGCCGATGCTGCGCCCCGCCCTCAGCTTGATGAACGCAAAGAGGAACAGCCCAAGCGCCAGAATGAACCCCAACAGCGCCGTCAGCGCGAGCAGCCCCGCGAACCACACAAGCGTTGCCCACAGCCCATGAGTGTTGCTGTCGGCATCAGTCACCTCGCGATCGGCAAAAAGGGGATGCGTCTCAGGCCGCAGCATCATCTGGACCACCAGCACCAACGCACCCACAACGGCTACACCGGCCACAAACATCGGGAACACCCGGTCGCGCCATGCGAAATCCGGGATCGTCCAGGCATTGGCAAAGGCCGTGATCAGGAAGGCCAGCACAAGCAGCAGGAACACCAGCGGCGCACGTTTCGTACCCGCCTGCACCTCGCCTTCGGCCATGATCTGTTTGGCCTGCCGCAGACCCACGACAACCGAGATCACCGTGATGATGATCAGCACGATCACGATGGGAGAGAAGATGTATTCGAGACCCTCACCCATGCTCTTGCGGAAACGTGACTGCGCGATCTGCACCGCCTGGTTGGCATAGTTCTCGGCCGGGTTCGACAGCACGAAGCCGATGAGGAACGCAGGCCGCGACCAATCAAACCGGCGCATCATGATGCCCAGCAGACCAATGCCCAGCAGCGCCACGAGGTCCATCAGGTTCTGGCCGGACTGGAACGCGGCAAAGCTGATGATCATGAACAGGAACGGCGCCAGAAGGCCGAACGGGATCGTAGTCAGCCGCGCGATGCCACCGCTCGCGGCGATACAGATCAGCGTGCCCACCACATTGGCCAGCGCCAGAAGCCAGACGATTGCATAAGTGATGTCGAGATTGTTCTGCAGCATCGATGGGCCCACCTCGATGTTACCAGAGCCAAGCAGCGCAATCGCCCCGATAAAGATCGCCATGGACCCCGAACCGGGAATGCCAAAAAGCAGCGTTGGCACCAGCCCGCCGCCTTCCTTGGCGTTGTTGGAGCTTTCCGGCCCGATCACGCCGCGGATCTCGCCGCTGCCAAATTTCGACTTGTCCGGCGTGGTCTGCACCGCGTGACCATAGGCGATCCAGTCCACGACCGACCCGCCCAGGCCCGGGATCACGCCCACGACCACCCCGATGATCGAACAGCGGATCGACAGCCAGATATTGGCGAACCAGTCGCGCACACCGCTGAGCCATCCGCCCCCAAGAGGCGAGCGGTCCGAGATCGACCGGTCCTGTCGCAGCAAGGCGACGATCTCGGGAATGGCAAAGATGCCAAGGCCGACAATGACCAGCTTCAGCCCGTCGCCCATGTATTGATAGATGGTGAACGCCGCCGTGCCGCTGTCGGCAAAGACCCAGTCGGACGGGATCATGCGCAACTCGCCCTCGAATGCGCCTTCGCCGATGACTCCGACCAGCATGCCAAGTGCTGCTGCCACCAGCCCCTTGAGCGCGACCCGACCGGCAAGAATGCCCACCATCGAAAGGCCAAAGATCGTGATCATGAGGAGTTCCGGCGTCCGGAACTCCAGCACGATGGGGCGAGCCACCAGGATGAAGAGCGTCAGGAACGCCGCCCCCACAAGCCCGCCAAAGAGCGACGAGGCAAAGGCGGCGGAAAGGGCCCGCGCCGCCTCACCCTTCTTGGCCATGGGAAAGCCGTCGAGCACGGTCGCCTGAGACGCCGACGAACCGGGAATGCCCATCAGGACGGAGGCGAACGTGTCGGATGTGGGCACCACGGCGACCATGCCGATCATCAGGGCAAGGCCCAGCACCGGGTCCATCCCGAACATGAACGGCAAGAGCAGCGACAGCCCGGCAATCCCGCCCAGCCCCGGAAACACGCCGACGCACAGGCCCATGACGACACCCAGCACCAGATAGCCCAGCACAACCGGTTGCAGGATCAGACCCGCCGCGTCTCCGAGGGCGGGCAAGGCGAGGGTAAAGAATTCCATCTCGGCTCCTGAT
>ERZ1740072.321-NODE-321-length-20058-cov-9.696795_pt1 | contig 20058 bp, 18 predicted proteins | sample MGYA00581733_ERZ1740072 | MGnify/ENA primary metagenome ERZ1740072 (study PRJEB43018, sample SAMN04849741) | marine metagenome | isolation source: floating plastic debris | place: Pacific Ocean | collected 2008-08-30 | study: EMG produced TPA metagenomics assembly...
AGAAATATGGCGTCTAACGATACGATTTCAGACATGCTGACGCGCATTCGAAATGCAAATCTTGCGCGGCATAGGACTGTTCAGATCCCATCAACTAAGGTTACTCGTAATATTGCCAAAGTACTTCAATCTGAAGGCTTTATTGGTGATACCTCAGAGTCAACTGAAGGTGTGGGACGAATGATGATTGTAAATCTCAAGTACAAGGGCAAGATGCAGCAGCCCATCATTCGTAATCTTACCCGTGTAAGTAAGCCAGGATTAAGGGTTTACGCAAGCTGTAAGGATTTGCCTCGCGTCTTAGGGGGGATCGGTGTGGCTATCGTTTCTACTTCTAGCGGCATTATGACTGATAGGGATGCTCGCCATAAAGGAGTGGGTGGCGAAGTTCTCTGCTATATCTGGTGATGTGTCACCGCGCGTCTACTTAGTATTTGTTTTCACAGCCCTTGGTGGCAGTTAGGGAAGGATTAAAAATGTCTCGAATTGGTAAAAAACCGGTACCTGTACCTTCAGGTGTGACCGTGTCCATCGATTCTCACTCAGTGGCTGTCAAAGGGCCGAAGGGAGAATTGTCTCGAGTTCTACCTGGAGAGGTTGAGATAGTTCAAGATGGGGAGCAGATCGTCGTAACTCGCCACAGTGATTCGCGCACTGCACGTGCTTGTCATGGGTTATCTCGCACCCTGATTGCCAATATGGTTGAAGGTGTTTCCAAAGGCTTCGAGAAACGTCTTGAAATCAAGGGTGTTGGTTATCGTGCTGCTGTTAAGGGCAAGATGCTAACGATGAACCTGGGGTATAGCCATCCGGTTGAGTTTGAACCTCCAAAGGGTATTGAGTTCAAGGTAGAAAGCAATACTAATGTAATTGTTAGTGGCATTGATAAAGAGCTAGTGGGGACGATCGCCGCTAGAATTCGTGATGCTCGCCCTCCTGAGCCTTACAAAGGAAAGGGAGTACGCTATCTCGGGGAGATGGTCAGACGTAAAGCTGGTAAAGCAGGGAAGTAATTAGGTTATGAAAGCTACTCGTAAACAATCTACCCATCGTCGTCACGCACGTATCCGTCGTCGGATTAAAGGCACCGCTGAGCGTCCTAGATTGGCGGTTTATCGTTCTAACAATCATATTTACGCTCAGGTGATTGATGACTATAAGCATCACACCCTGGCGGCGGCTTCTACGCTGGATAGCGATTTAAAGGGTGAAGATAGCGGTGCCGCTACCAAAGATGCTTCTGCAAAAGTCGGTAAGCTAATTGCTGAGCGTTCCTTGGCGAAAGGTGTAAAGCAAGTCGTTTTTGATCGTGGTGGTAAACTTTATCACGGTCGAGTCGCAGCCCTGGCAGAGGCTGCCCGTGAAGCTGGTCTAGATTTCTAAGACTTCTTAAAAAGGGATTAAATCATGGCAAAAGAGCGTCGTAAGGGAAATAAAAATAAGGAAAAGGATTCTGAGTGGCAGGAGCGAGTGGTTCAGATTCGCCGTGTGACTAAGGTCGTTAAGGGTGGTAAGAAGCTCAGTTTTCGTGCCATCGTGGTTATTGGTAATGAGAAAGGCCAGGTCGGCGTTGGCGTTGGTAAAGCCAGTGACGTTATTGGAGCTGTCAAGAAAGGTGTTGCTGACGGGAAGAAAAACCTGGTTGAAGTGCCTTTAAACAAAGCCTACTCACTGCCTCATCCGTCTACTGGTGAAGCCGGTGGTGCTCGCGTCTTTATGCGTCCTGCTGCACCTGGTACAGGTGTAATTGCTGGTGGCGCAGTTCGTACTGTATTAGAGCTGGCAGGTGTACGGAACGTGCTTGCTAAGCAGCTTGGGTCTGACAACCAGTTGAACAATGCTCGTGCAGCAGCTAATGCTTTAGCCTCGTTGAGAACCTTCTCTGAAGTAGCTAAAGAGAGGGGAGTTTCACTCGAGAAGCTATACGCTTAAATCTGAAGTAATCGAATTTTTGGAACTTTAAAACAATGAGACTAGAGGATGCTCAGCCAAAGGCTGGCTCAAAGCGCCGTCGTCGTCGAGTAGGGCGAGGAATTGCTGCCGGTCAGGGAGCCACATGTGGCTTTGGTATGCGTGGCCAGAAAGCTCGCTCAGGTCGTCCTACTCGACCTGGCTTTGAGGGTGGTCAACTACCGCTTTACCGTCGGATTCCGAAGCTTAAGCATTTCCCTATTGTCAACCAGAAGGTGTTCACCATACTGAATATCTCTCGTTTGTCGGAGCTAACCGCTGGTTCGGAGGTCACGATGTCATCTCTGATGGATTCTGGCATCATTACATCCAATGATGGCCCCCTGAAAATTCTGGGTGATGGGGAGATTGATGTTGCTCTGACGGTTAAGGCAGCTGCTTTTACAAAAAGCGCTAAAGCTAAGATTGAGGCTGCTGGCGGAACCTGTGAAATCGTGGCGTAAGCCTCTAGAATACTCTTATATTCCAGTCAGCTGTACTCTGGGTTTTCCCTAGGTGCAGCTTGCGTTTAACTAGAATCTAAACTTATGGTTGTCAGTCGAGGAAAGACACCTAGCGCTCAGGAAACTTTTTTGCAGATGGCTCAAGCGGCCGGTTTGCGAGGTCGTTTGCTGGTGACTTTAGGATTATTGGTGCTGGTGCGCTTGGGAATGTATATTCCAGTGCCAGGAATTGACCGTGTTGCCTTCTCACAACAGGTTGATGCTGGAGGCCTATTAGGCTTTCTAGATATCTTTGTAGGAGGTGGTTTGTCTTTGCTGGGCATTTTTGCTTTGGGCATTTTGCCCTACATTAATGCCTCGATTATTATGCAGCTGCTGACAGCCGCAATTCCTCAGCTAGAAGACCTTCAGAAAAACGAGGGTGAAGCCGGGCGGCGTAAAATTTCTCAAATTACTCGCTATGTGGCTGCTGGATGGGCTGTCTTACAAAGCACCCTTCTGGCTAGCTTTTTACTAAGCCCTTTTGCTAATCAGCCAGGCGTTCCATTTATTGTTGAAACGGCTGTAACCCTGACGGCTGGTTCAATGTTCGTTATGTGGGTAGGTGAGCTGATTACAGAGCGCGGAGTCGGCAACGGTGCCTCTTTGTTAATTTTTCTTAATATTGTTTCATCCCTGCCGCGACTGCTGAATAGTGCGGTGACAGTGGCTCAGTCCCCAACCTCGTCACGTCAGGATGTGGCGGGTATCGTCGTTGTTAGTCTGGTCTATCTAGCAATGGTTGTGGGGATTGTATTTGTTCAAGAAGGCATGCGTCGAATCCCCATCGTTTCAGCGCGACGTCAGGTGGGTCGAAAGCTCTACTTAGAAAAGAGTAACTATTTGCCTCTTCGTCTTAATCAGGGAGGAGTCATGCCAATTATTTTTGCCTCGGCTATTTTGGTGCTGCCGCTTCAGGCAGCACCCTACATTGCCAGTACTCTCTCTAATCCAGGTGTTTCCGACTTTGTTAATCAATTTTTGAGTCCAGGGTCGCTTCCTTATAATTTGATGTATTTAGTGATGATTCTTTTCTTCAGCTATTTCTATGCATCACTGGTTGTAGATCCTGAGGATATGTCACGCAATCTTAAGAAAATGGGGGCTAGTATTCCTGGTATTCGGCCTGGTAAGGCAACCAGCGACTTTATCGCTAAGGTATTGAATCGTTTAACCTTCTTGGGAGCCCTGTTTCTTGGTATCGTTGCTGTCGTACCTAGCATGGTAGAAAGCGGTTTGCGTGTAACCGTATTTCAAGGATTAGGGGCCACATCTCTTTTGATTCTGGTTGGTGTTGCTATTGACACCGCTAAACAGATTCAAACCTATGTGATTTCTCAACGTTATGAGGGCATGGTGAAAAAATAGTGATCAGAGTAATTTTTTTAGGGCCTCCTGGGGCTGGTAAGGGAACTCAAGCTACTGTCTTGTCCAAAAACTTCAGTGTGCCCCATATCTCGACCGGTGATATTCTTCGTTCAGCAGTGGCTGCGCAGAGTGAGCTAGGTCAGAAAGCTGAATCCTATATGAATGCAGGTGAATTGGTCCCTGATGACTTGATTTTGGATCTGATTCGTGAACGTCTAACTCAAGATGACGCCAGTAAGGGATGGGTGTTGGATGGATTTCCTCGTAATGTCAGTCAGGCAAATTTTCTAGACAAGCTTCTGGTAGAAATTGAGCAGCCTTGTGAATGTGTGCTCAATCTAGAAGTCCCAGATAATGTTTTGGTATCACGTTTATTGACACGTGGCCGTAAAGACGATAACGAAGAGGTGATTCGTAATCGCCTGGAAGTTTATCGTCAGCAAACTGAGCCATTGATTGAATTTTTTAGAAATCGTCAGCAGCTAGTGTCTGTCAATGGCCATCAACCGATGGAATCCGTGGCTTCAGACTTAAAGCAGGTGCTACAGGCTTAAGTCCGTTAGATTATTTCGCTGTCAGTGATTGAGATGGCTGCGCAATACATTTTGGGTATCGTTTGTTACCCTTGTAGTTGGGACTGTATTGACTGTTGTAAGAGTGTGATTACGTAAACTACGTAATTGTCTATGGAGCAGACAAATGCCCTTAAATCGGGGATATCTGTCTGAAAAGCAGGTTGGCAATTAAGGTCTGTCTGTTTTATGTATTTAGTTATTTATTGAATTGAGGAGTAGCTACTTGTCTAAGCAAGATTTAATTGAGATGGAAGGGACCGTAACTGAATCTCTTCCTAATGCAATGTTTAGAGTGGATTTGGATAATGGTTTCAACGTGCTAGCCCATATTTCTGGCAAAATTCGTCGTAACTATATTAAGATTTTGCCTGGTGACCGGGTGAAGGTTGAGCTGACTCCTTACGATCTCACTAAGGGCCGAATCACGTATCGTTTAAGAAAAAAGTAAGTAAAGAAGTCGGCTGTTTCGAACTTTTCGCACTTTTTTTAGGGAATATGCTCGATTCCTTAGCTTAGGTTCAGCGAGTATCGTTACTCAGAAGCCTTGTCAAGATAGGGGCCGGGTTAAAGCGAACTACGTCAGTACAGGGCAGTCCCGTTATATTTGATAGGCTTGTAGCGGCATCTATGGCCTTTTCTTGCGCAACGCCAAAAGTGTTTAAGGCGATGCCGGCGATCGTTGGCGATGAGAACGTTCCGCCTGCTGTTGCTACAGTCTTGTAGAGATTTAGTACCTCTTGGATAGGAGGTATTGAAAACTCTGGAAAGTGCTGAATGCGTTCTAGATTGATTTTGTGTACTAGTACTAGGTGAGTTGGCTGAGAACCTCGTAATAGAGGTAAGGTGGCGGTAGAGGCTGGATTTAATAAAGAGCCCTGACCTTCAATATAAAGTACATCGTGTTGTTCCCCCTGAGCTAGGACAGCTTGCTCGACCGCACCAGCAGCAAAATCTACTCTTACAGCATCAAGAGCAACCCCAGGTGCTCCAAGCATTAGCCCCGTTTGCCCAGTAGCCACTAGCTGAGACCGAAGTCCTGTTTCCTGGGTAGCGCGGTTGAGTTCGATGCAGGTAGACATTTTTCCGACAGCCATATCTGTGCCGACAGTCAGAACGCGTCGGCAGCTCAGATGGCGAGCTTTGCCAGAGCCTACTGATAGATTGTGAGGTTCTTGACGAATGTCCCAAATCCACTGCTTGGGATATCGATCTAGATTGAGATGTTTGGTCAGGCTAGGGTCATCTTTGAAATAGGTGTGGAGACCATTCATGATGCTGAGCCCTGATGAGATCGCAACTCTAATTTCCTGCACCCAGGGCTCTGGCAAACGTCCTCCTGATGGAGCCAGCCCGATAGCTAGGACGTCAGGCTTGTAGGCTAGAGCGGCTTCCACTGTGGCAACAATCGGCACATCGCGGTCAATACCTGTAAGCTGTTGAATGTTCTGCCCGTTGCAGGTTTCGTCAATAATGACAGCGATAGGATTCGAGCTGTAGCGGAGTAGGGCCAAGCCCGTTTTACCTTTTGCTCCGGTAATCCCATTGTGGAGCAAAATAGCGAGACGATGATGGGGTTGGAGATACATAAGGTGGGGAACTTGTTTCAAATATGTATAGCATTAGGCTTCAGAGATATTGTCTCAGGTATCAGATATACTCTGGAGCTGCCAAATTTTTGAAAAGTTCAGATACCCCCGCCCAATAGCGGATAGCCGACTAACCCGATGGTGGCTCCCCCTAAGATCAGTTTCCAAGCAGTTATTCTAAAACGAACTATTGCGGTCAAAGACATGACCGCAATGCCAATTGCCAAGACCGATAATGGCCAGTTCGACTGATCAAAGGCTGATACTCCCAAAGGGACTGCCGATGCCATAATAGCTCCGACGACAGATGGTTTGACGCCTTTTAGAAAAGCTTGCACCCACGGATTCTGTCGCAGACGCACTAGCAGGGGCGCGGCCAACATAATAAACAAAAACGACGGTGTAAAAATCCCCACAGCAGAGATAAGTGCCCCTAAAAATCCTGCCATTTTGTATCCGACAAACGCTGCTGTCAGTACCACCGGCCCCGGGCTTAGCTGCCCGATAGCCACGCCGTTGATAAAGTCTGCTGTAGACAGCCAGCCCAGCCGTTCAACCATCTCAAACTCTAGAAGTGGAATAATCACTAAGCCACCACCAAAAATAAAAGCACCTACCTTAAGAAAAAAGGTAAATAGAGGCCAACCATAGGCTGTTAGTCGTTCACTTCCCCAAAAGCTCGGTTGCACCGTTGCCAGCAGACCTAGCGGTAGAAAACTATGGGTGCGTATTCCTTTGGGACCGTAAAGCCCTATACCTCCCAGACCTGCTAGTAAGAACACCAGCGGTGTGCTTAGACCGCTGAAGACGCTTGCCACAAATGCTAGGAGCGCGATCGCAACGCTCAACCAGCTCTGGATAGACTTACGACCAAGCTTGTAGCAAAAGCCCAGGATTATGGCGATCATCACTGGGGAGAGGCCAAAAAACAACGCCTTCAGCTGGGGTAGCTGCTGAAACTGAAAATAGACCCAACTCAAACCCACCACAATAAAAAAAGCGGGGGTAACAAACGCCAGACCCGCTACCAAAGCTCCTAGCCATCCACCATAGACATAGCCTGTGTAGATTCCCATCTGAGTAGACGCGGGACCTGGGAGCATCTCACACACGGCCAAACCATCGCTGAACTCATCGGTACTAAGCCACCCTCGCTGCTCTACGGCCTCATCATTGATCATGGCAATGTGAGCCTGAGGACCGCCAAAACCAATGGCTCCCAACTTGAGAAATAGACCAGCCAGTTCTTGAAGCTGCCCAAAATGGTTATTCATAGAAAAAACCACTCAAATAGGTTTCTTTGATAGAATAAACTCTATTAAAGGTTAAGTTACGATTGATAAATGCAGCTGTAACGAGGATTCAACCCGTGATTCATGCGACGCTACATCAGCTAAAGGTATTCGAAGCAACCGCGCGCCACGGTAGCTTTACCCGGGCAGCCGAAGAACTCTATTTAACCCAGCCAACGGTATCAATACAAGTCAAGCAGCTTACAAAAGCAGTGGGATTACCGCTTTTTGAGCAAATTGGTAAGCGACTATACCTGACGCAAGCGGGTAAAAAGCTGCTGGAAACCTGCCAAGAAATTTTCCAAGGGTTGTCTCAGTTTGAGATGTCTATTGCTGACTTGAAGGGAATGAAGCAGGGCAAGCTCAGTCTGGCTGTGATTACGACGGCTAAGTACTTTGTTCCGCGTCTTTTGGGGCCATTTTGCAAGCGTTACCCTGGCATTGATATTTCGCTTAAGGTGACCAACCATCAAAATATCCAAGAGCGCATGCTCAACAACAAGGATGATTTGTTTATTTTTAGTCAGCTTCCGAGCCAGCCAGATCTAAAGACCTATCCCTTTTTAGACAATCCATTAGTGGTAATTGCGCCGACAGATCATCCTCTAGCAGGCAAACGCAATATTCCAATCGATGCCTTAAATCACGAGCCTTTTATTATGCGAGAACCCGGCTCAGGTACTCGTGAAGCGGTTCAAAAGTTGTTTGCTGCCAATAATATCGATGTCAAAGTGCGTCTAGAGCTAGGCAGCAATGAAGCTATCAAGCAGGGCATTGCAGGGGGACTGGGTGTTTCGGTTCTATCGCAGCACACCATTATCTCTGAAGGTACTACGGGCGAATTCTCTATCCTTGACGTGCAGGGATTTCCTATTCCCCGTCAGTGGTATGTGGGACATCTTGCCGGAAAGCAGCTCTCTGTCGTAGCTGAGAGCTTCTTAAACTATTTGTTAGAAGAGAGTCCGGCGATGGCAAAACGATTTTTACCAGGACTTGGTCAGCCTTTGCCCGGTCAAGAAACGGCTGTTGCTTGATTGGATTAATGGACATCGATTTGTACGCTACATACCCCTGAGCCTAGCGGCCTACTAGCGGCATGTTAAAGCTTTTTTGATGAGTCAGTCATCAAGCCGCTGTAAGTTTGTAGAGTTGAGGAACTTATTTCTAGCCGATATCTAGGTCTTAGAATATAAGCTCCATCAACTCAATTTCAAACCTAATTATGTAAGACCCGACAGTACGACTAGACCCAGGACAGCGCCAAACACGATGAGCGCATAAAACTGGGCACGACCTGTTTCCAGGTACTTCAACCCTTCTCCTGTAATCAGGGTAAGAAAGCCAGTCAGGTTAACAATGCCATCCACAAGCTTGATGTCCATTGTCAGTGCACCTTTTGCCACCTTGCGGCTCCCTTGTACAAAGACAGCATCGTAAATGTCGTCAACGTACCACTTGTTTAGAGAGAAGTTGTAGAGCGGCTTGATTTTGCCTGAGATCGCACCTGCATCAATGGTCTTAGTGACATACATCAGTATGGCCACGGTGATGCCCACCAATGAGATTGCCACAGAACTACCTGCCATAATTGCAAACTCATGCAGGTCTACTTCTTCAGCAAGCTCCGCCACGGTGACCACCTCTCCAGGGGCAGAAATAAACGCCTCAAAGTAGTTGCCAAAGGGCGTGCCGACAAGTCCAATTAAAACAGATGGAACCGCTAGCACCATTAGCGGCAATGTCATAGAGATGGGGGACTCATGGGGCTCAGACACATGGTGGTCGTCGTGATGCCCGGTTTCTGCCTGAGGCATTTCCTGAGTGCTCATGGCACCAGGCCCTAGAGACGCTCCCATCCGCTGAAGATTTTCAACCCGCAGCTGCTCCTTGATATCGGCATTTGTGCCGCGAAATTCGCCCTCAAATGTAGAGAAGTACATCCGGAACATATAAAATGCCGTGATTCCGGCGGTAACCCAGCCCACAGCCCATAAAACAGGACTGACTTGGAAAGTAGAGCCTAGAATCTCGTCCTTGGACCAAAAACCAGCAAATGGTGGGATGCCTGAGATTGCCAGAGTACCAATCAAAAAAGTGATTGCTGTGGCTGGCATGTATTTACGCAGTCCACCCATCAGACGCATGTCCTGGGCATAGGTTGGGTTATGGCCAACGACGTCTTCCATACCGTGGATGACAGAGCCCGAACCTAAAAACAGCATGGCCTTGAAATAGGCATGGGTCATCAGGTGGAATAGGCCGGCGCTGTAGGCACCTACGCCCATAGCCATCACCATGTAGCCCAGCTGGGACATAGTTGAATAGGCCAGCCCCTTTTTGATGTCATTTTGCGTCATGGCGATGGAGGCCCCCATCATGGCGGTAAATGCACCTACGTAGGCGATGGTGGTCATAGCAACAGGAATTTCTTCAAATACCGGATACATTCGGCCAATGAGGAATACGCCTGCCGCTACCATGGTCGCTGCGTGAATCAAAGCAGAAATGGGTGTTGGACCTTCCATCGCGTCAGGCAGCCACACATGCAGCGGAAACTGAGCTGACTTAGCCATTGGGCCCATAAACACCAAGATGGCAAACAGCGCTGCTAAACTACCGGGAACACTGCCCACCTCTACTAAATGGGTTAGCCGCTCACCCATAACGCCAAAGTCAAAGCTACCGGTCGCCCAAAACAGCCCTAGCATCCCGAGCAATAGACCGAAGTCACCGACGCGGTTGGTGACAAATGCCTTCTGACAGGCGTCTGCTGCTGGCTTCCGGTCGTACCAGAAACCAATGAGCAGATAGGAACACATCCCCACCAGCTCCCAAAACACATAAACCTGTAACAAGTTAGGACTAATAACCAGCCCCAACATGGAGGAACTAAATAAACTCAAATATGCGTAAAACCTAACGTAGCCAGGATCGTGGGCCATATAGCCATCGGTGTAGACCATAACCAAAAAGGCCACGGTGGTCACAATCACTAGCATGAGTGAGGCAATGTGGTCGATGGTGTAGCCCATCTGCAGCTTGAAGTCGCCTGCCGAAGCCCACTCAAACATAAATGAGTAGGGTTCGTGGCCGTTCCACTGGCTCCAAAACAGTCCAAAGGACATGACCATCGCTGCCCCAATTAGGGTGACGATGAATACTGAGCTTGGCGTACGCAGCTTGTTTGTGGCGTCGCTATAGCTGATCAAACCCACTCCGACGATCGCTGCCCCTAGGAGGGGGAGTACTGGAATGAGCCATGCATAAGAATAGAGAGATTCTAAGGATTCCATAATTTATTTGGTGCCTGCTCTCTTGAGTTGGCAAAACCGCCTACATTGTGACACATGGCAGCTTGTCAGTTTGCCAACTTGCAGTCACCTTTTAACAGAATATTGATTTTTCCTTGAGTAAAGACTCATCCCTAAGGAATAAAAATCAGGCATATTGAGGGCTTTTGTTTTGTTGGCTGTGGGACCGGCTGTGATTCTAAGAAAAAGGTTATTTTTTACGACAGGCTCTAATCATTGGGGTTTCTTGATATTGGATTAAAGAGACGCCAGACATCATTGATATATCCCAATGGGTAATCAGAGTAGCCGTAGAGGCCATCAGACAGTGGGCAGCCCGACAGTAGGTCTGCCGATTCGGCCCCGTGGATGGAGGTTTCTGAAACTAGCTGGCGTATTGATAATAGCGGTCTTTCTGATAGGACTCGGTTTCTCTTCCCCTGGATGGGGGCAGACTCGCTCTGCGCAGCAGGCCAATGTAGTCATTGATGGCCGGGTGCTGTTTACGTTAAGGAGCCTTGAGGATGTTAGTGCCGACGAACGGGCTAATTTTGCTAATCAGGCGCTTTGGAACGTGCTGGAAAATGCTCAGCAGCAAACAGTACCACCCCCCATTCGCGTTCGTATCCGTGAGCAAGAAGGACTGGTCACGCTACGGGCCAATGGGCGTCATCTGCTGACGGTTACCAGGGGCGATCTGATGGCTGGGGTGCCTGCTAGAGAGCGGGCTGAGCTGTGGGCTGGCATTTTGCAACAGGCGCTAGATCGTGCTCAACGAGAGCGACAGCCTGCTTATCAGCAACGGATAGTTTGGATGAGTCTTGGGGGTGTGGCGATCGCGATCGCGCTTTGGACACTTCTTCACAACGGTCGTCGCTGGCTATGGCGACGGCAGACCCGTACAGGCAATGTGCCTCGATGGATACCGCCCGTGTTGCTCACGGCCCAAGTTTTGGTTTGGGTCGCGGCGGGTATTTATATTTGTCAGCTATTTCCCTCAGCGCGCGCCTTTCGATATCAAGTATTTCAATCGTTTACCAATCCGCTGTTTGATATCGACGGTCAAGACTTTTCCCTGGTTGAGCTGGTCTATCTGGTCCTGATTGTCTTAGCGCTGTGGATCGGTGTGCGGCTTTTTACCGTGGTGGTGAAATCGCGATTTCTACAGGCGGCGATTCTAGATCGAGGTTTGCAGGATGCGATCGCAATTCTGATGCAAATTGCTCTGATGGGGGTGGGGCTATTTCTGATTTTGCAAGCTTGGAATATCGATTTGAGTGCCCTGGCTATTTTGGCCAGCGTGCTAGGTGTAGGGGTGGGGTTTGGCTTACAAAATATTGCTAACAATGTGGTTAGCGGCTGGGTGATGCTGTTTGAGCGCTCAATTCAGGTAGGAGACTTTATTAACCTGGGAGATTTAGCCGGTACTGTTGAAAGTATTGGGGCTCGCAGCACAGAAATCCGCACCCTAGACCGGGTGGCCATCATCGTACCCAACGCAGAATTGCTAGAAAATAAAGTCATCAACTGGAGTCATGGACATCCGGTGTCTCGGCTCCATCTGCCCCTGGGGGTGGCCTACAGCTCTGATATTCGCCAAGTACATACCGCTGTTATGGATGTAGCCAGCGCCCATCCTAGCGTGCTGCAGTACCCGCAACCGACGCTACGGTTTCTAGGCTTTGGCGAAAGCTCTCTTGACTTTGATGTCTTGATTTGGATCCGCGATCCACGGCTGCAGTTTGACCTTAAAAGCGACCTTTACTATATGCTTGAGGCCACATTTCGTCGCCATAGTATCGAAATTCCCTTTCCCCAGCGCGACCTAAATCTGCGTTCGTCCCAGATGGACCCGACGGTTTGGACACAGCCGATTTCTGAGAACAAAGTAACCACGAGACCCCAACCAGAGACTGGCCACCTCAGCGATCTACTAGCAGATGTTCAAGACTATTCAAATTTGTTGCATCGCCATCAACGATTACAAGAGGCGGTGTTAGAACGACTGGTGCAACAGATGCGTTCGGAGGGAGGTGTTGATATTCGCAACCGCCGGTTTCGGCTAACGGCCTATTCCAGCTGCTTTGTGGGCAGTGAGGCCGTAACCTGGTTAGCCAAGACACAAAATGCAACCCGAGAAGCGGCCGTTAGAATCGGACAGACCTTAGTTGAGGAAGGTATTCTGCATCATGTGACTGATGAGCACCCGTTTAAGGATGAGTATTTGTTCTATCGGTTCTATGAGGACGAACTGTAATATTTTTTTGGCCTCAAGATAGTTTTTGCTGTGAGGGATCGTTAGATAAAACTGGCTACGGATCGGTCTATCCCTCAAGTTAGCGATCGCATGAGTTTCTATTCTTAAGTAAGACCACAATTTTCCTAACTATTTCGCTAGCCTCCTCTAGAATTGTAAAATCTGGCATTGCTGCTACTGAAAACGGCTTTAGCGGTACAGGATTGTCCAATAGCCAATGCTATACCCGTCCATTGCCTCCGATGGGCAATTGCCAAAATCAGCCAGTAAAATCAGTCAGGTCTGTCTGCTCTTCATCAAACTTACTACTCGTTTGAGGACGTTATTAGTGCCTAAGGCGCGTCGCCAAAATCATCGCTTAACTCTAGCTTCTCTGGTGCTTCTGGCGGCAGGGCTATGGCTGGGACAGTGGCACATACGCGGTCAGCTGTCTGCTCCGACGACTGCTCTGGTACTGGGTGGTGATACAGAGCGTGAAGAGTTTGCGGCTCAGTTCGCCATTGAAAATCCAGACATAGACGTTTGGATATCGTCTGGGGCAAATCCTGAATATGCCACCTGGGTTTTTCAAGAATCCCAGGTACCTCTAGACCGTCTTCATCTGGATTATCGGGCTGTCGATACAGTGACAAACTTTACGACGCTGGTGGATGACTTTGACCGACTGGGTATTAAAAGCGTGTATCTGATTACTTCGGACTACCATATGCGGCGCGCCATGACGATCGCCGCTATTGTTTTGGGCAGTCGAGGAATTCATTATGAGCCGTTGCCGGTAGTGTCTGAGCGCCCCCCGGAACCCCTGCTGCGCAGCTTACGTGATGGAGGACGCTCAATATTATGGGTATTTACTGGTAAAACTGGATCGGAGCTGGCTCAGCTAACCTCTAGGCTGCCGGCTCGTCTATAGAGCGCTATTTAACTTTTTCCAAGGCTGGCTATGACGTCTACACCCAATAAACCTCTCTACACTGAGAAGCAAGTTCAAGCCTGGTTGCGAGGGCTATTAGCCGTGGCCTGGGCCGATGGTGAGTTCGACGACCAAGAGCAGTCTTTGATCCACACCATGATGGATGAAGATCTTGCCCCGGGGCTTAAATTTGACACATTTGATCCAATTAAACCGGCAGACCTAGCGACCATTCTCAACCCTAACCCGGTTGCGGCTGAAAACTTTTTGCGGATGGCGGTGATGGTTGCGATCGCAGACGGTCTCTACTCGGCGGCAGAAGATAAAATCCTGATGGACTTCTGCCAGGCGCTCAATCTGGATACGGCTGTTTTGCAGTCGCTCCAATCTACGCTCTACAACCTGCGTCAGATCAAAGAAGAGGTGCCACCAGGTACCAGCGTTACGACTGAAGAACCCTCTGCCGCTGCCAGCTCCCTCCAGCCGCCTGAATCTGGCGGTCCTGACCCGCTCAAACCTATGCGTGAGTGGCTCGACCAGCTTGATGTACAAGATCCACGGCTGGCCAGGTTTGTCTGCAAAATGGTGCCCTCTCAATGTCCCTTTGAGCGCGATGTCACGCTATTTGGCAAGAAGGTGGTTCATATTCCACCCATGTGCAAGCTCAACCCTCTGTACGAACAGCTGGTGGGTTTAAGATTTCGAGCCCTGTCGCACCTGGCGGACGACCTCGGTGAGGATGTTAGCCCTTATATGTAGGTCGTCACCTGCAGCAGTTATAGAGCAGCCGATACAGACAGGAGGGTGGGCGCTGCCCATCGTGAGCGCGATTGGCCAATAATGGTGAGCGGTTAAAAACCGATGTCCTGGTAGTTGGTGGTAGTACTGGCGGCACGGCCGCAGCCATCCAGGCAGCGCGGTCAGGGGCACAGGTATGTCTTGTCAGTGAGTGGCCCTGGTTGGGGGGTATGCTCACTGCCGCTGGCGTTACTGCCCCAGATGGTAACGAGCTAGCGGCATTTCAGACAGGGCTATGGGGAGCCTTTTTACGGGCATTAGAGCAGCGACAGCCGGGTGGTTTGCACCATGCCTGGGTTAGCTTCTTTACTTATGAGCCCGCTGTGGGGGCAGCCATATTCGCTGACTGGGTAGCAGCGCTGCCTAATTTAACCTGGCGTTGGGGACATCGTCCTCGAGACGTTGTGCGCTCGGGTGACCGAGTGGGCGGGGTCATCTTTGACCAGTTTTCAATAGAGGCCCAAATTACGATTGATGGCACCGAGCTGGGAGACTTATTAGCGCTAGGAGAGGTGCCTTATCGCTGGGGCTGGGAAGCTCAAGATCGGTGGCTAGAACCCAGCGCCCCCAAATCTTTAAATGATCCCGCCGATCCGCTGGCCCCGGCTATTAAGCAATACCCGGTACAGTCTCCTACCTGGGTTGTGGTGATGCAGGACTATGGCGAGGGGGCAACAGCTCCCTCGATTCCGGTAGCGAAGGTCTCTAAGTCTTTTGATGGTGCCTGGGATGGCTATGGTCCCGAGCGCTTTCTCAACTATGGGCGGCTGCCGGGCAACCGCTTTATGATTAACTGGCCCCAGCAGGGAAATGATTATGGTACGGGGCTAGAGCGTCTGATTGAATCGAATGCGGCCCGCTATCGCTACTGGCAAGAAGCCAAAGACCACAGCCAGCAGTTTGCCTATGAAATCCAGACAGAGCTGGGGGGGCGCTACGGCCTAGCCGAGAATATGTTTCCTAATCTAGAGCAAACGCCTGGGGGAGGAGCGTTTGCTCTATATCCCTACTATCGAGAGGGGCGGCGGCTGGTGGGACTGACGACGGTGAGCGAGCGAGATATTTTGCCCATGGGTCAGGTGGCTTCCTTACCGATCAATGATGACGGTGTGGTGGATGCGATCGCAGTGGGCAACTATCCCAACGATCATCACTACCCTGGATTTGATATGCCGTTAGCGCCCAAAGCCATCCGCTGGGGCGGACGCTGGACCGGTACCCCCTTTACAATTCCCTACAGGGCGCTGATTCCAGCGCAGGTTGATGGTCTGTTGGTCTGCGATAAGGCTATCTCCGTTAGCCACATTGCTAACGGTGCTACTCGCCTCCAGCCCGTGGCGCTGGGAACTGGCCAGGCAGCCGGAGCGGCTGCGGCTCTGTGCATTCAGCAAAAATGTCAGCCCCGTGAGCTGTCTATTAAGGATTTACAGCTTGCTCTGCTGCAAGATCCGCAGGCCCCAGCTATGGTCGTTCCCTGTTTTGATATGTTACCCACCGACCCGCAGTGGGTTGCTCAGCAGCGAGCCTATTTAGATAGCCCGCAAACCTATCCCAGCAGCGGCTTTGCGTATGCCAAAGGACAGCTGCCCCCGGCTACTATCCAGACGATCAGCGTTTTTCGAGGGCACTATCATCAAGGGGCAAACGACAGTCATTCCTTATCCTGTGTAGTCAGCGACAGGTATCGGACGCTGAGCCTGGTGGCCGTTTCTCCCCAGGCGGTCATGCAGCTAGAGCAGCTCGTCGATGGCCGTATCGCTGAGGTCTGCGGTGTCTACAATAGCGGTGGTGGCTGGATTTTAGTCGATGCGATCTCGCAAATTGACGAAAGGTAGCATCTGTAGCAGAAATTGGGTGGTATCACCCAAACATTTTTCACTTAGTTTTTCCTGAGTGATTTGTCAATTCCATGTAATCAGAAAGTAGCAATACTACTCATTTTCTGACCCATGAGAATTTCTCTATCGGTAATGTCAGTTGCTGCTGCCATCAGCGTTTTCAACTTTCTTAGTTTGGCTGTTTCTTCTTCTAATTTTCTATCGGCTGAGCGTGGCAGTGGTCGCACTAAAACTGAACAAATTGACCGTGGCAGCGGTCGGGTTACAACCGAGCAAGCCGACCGTGGCAGTGGTCGCATCATGACCGACCGTGGCAGCGGTCGCGTTATGGCTTACCGTGGTAGTGGCCGCATCTCATCTGTGAATGCCTATCGCGGTAGCGGTCGAATTATTGCTTAAGCGCTATTCCCTTTAATCTGCTAGCTAATAAATAGATGAAGCACTATTGAAAAGCTATAGATATTAATCAAAAAAAGTTTTACGCTAACCGTTACAAGCTGGTGAAGAAACAGCTATCACTATAAAGGGTGCCTTTGTACATTCAACAAATCAAAAAAAGTTGGTACTTCTCAAGGTAGCCTAGTTCCACTAACCATCTGTTCACGCAATCAGCGTGTATCTATCCCTGAGCGTCCATGACCAATGTTCAATTACCGATGACTACTGATGCCGATCTGATTAAGCGTCTAGAGCCCAGCGCGATTGATCAGATAATGATGTACCTTGCCTTTAGCGCTATGCGTACTGGTGGGCATCGCCACGGTGCATTTCTTGATGCTGCGGCCACTGCAGCTAAATGTGCTATTTACACCACTTATATGGAGCAGGGGCAAAACCTGCGCATGACCGGGCATCTACATCATATTGAACCCAAACGCGTCAAAGCTATTGTTGAGGAAGTCCGTCAGGCACTCAGCGAAGGTAAATTGCTTAAGATGCTGGGTGCGCAAGAACCTCGCTATCTGATTCAATTTCCTTACGTTTGGCTGGAGCAATATCCTTGGACCCCGGGACACTCTAGGTTAGTGGGCACCAATTTAACTTCAGATGAAAAGGCTCAAATTGAGCAAAAGCTGCCGCCAAATCTGCCTAAAGCTCAGCTGATTACGTCGTTTCAGTTTGCTGAACTGATTGAGTTCTTGCATGCACGTTCTCAAGAATCTCTTCCAAGCGGACGACAGCTGCCCCTAAGTGAAGCATTGGCAGAGCATATCCGTCGTCGCTTGATTTATTCAGGTACGGTTGCGCGTATCGACTCTCCCTGGGGAATGCCGTTTTACGCGCTTGCTCGCGCGTCCTACATTCCCACAGATGATGCAGAAAGAACGTATACGATGATTGAGGATACCGCCCGTTATTTTCGGATTATGCACGAATGGGTCGCCCGCAAAGACGGCACCATGAGAGTTCTAGAGTCTCTTGATATTCCAACTGAGAATCGCCAGCAGGCTCTTGATGAACTAGATCTACTGTTGCGTAAATGGGCTGATAAGTATCACCAAACTGGTGGCGAACCTATGGTTCTACAAATGGCAGTGGGTGATAATGATACCGAGGCTAGCTAGTCTCCGCCGCAAAGAAGAAGGACGATCTAGTTCCTCGTGTCGTCCTTCTATGAGCTTTGATCGCTTCCCTTAAAGGGAGTTCCAGGCTTGGGTAAGAATATCTCTAAGCAAATGTCGGCTCTTGGGATCTAACAGAGCGTCGTCGGTCATTAGTTCATTAATGACATCGTCTAGACTTTGTCCTTGGGACCTGGCTGTTTCAATTACATGAACAATTGCCGTGGCAATATGTGCTTCACTGACGGACTTGCCTGATGGAGACGTTTCTAAAACAGTTTTTAAAGATGACGGGCTCATATGACGGATATGGGGAAGATGCGGCAGCCACCTGATGGGCTAGATTACCTCTCAGGGAGATTATTTTGCGCTTACAGCTAGACCCATGATGGATGCATCCGTAAGCCAGCAACAGTACTACGTGTTGGGTAGCCATTGCTTGAGATGCTGAGAAGTTAACAAAGTCTAACCCAAGTTGACCAGAAAAAAGATCTTATTTTTGAGAATTACGCGTGAATTTTCTGGCATTGCTGCGCTTTAAGCTGACGTTAGCCATGAGGCACCGTCGCAGCAGTTGCTACAGATTCAGAGTTAGCGATCGCAATTTTCTCTCAAGCTTTAGTCTGAGACGATTCCTTTTTGAGCTTAGGGAAATTAGGTAAATCAATGGCCGACAGAGAGCCAATCCGCTTCTGGGGCTTTAATGGATTGACTAAAGGAGACGGACTACTTTGAGACGCCGACATTGCCGGCAAGTATGTGCCCGCTGCTGTCGCTGTTTTTCCAAGCTGTACCCGGGCGAGAATCTCGTGAGCTTCAGGAGAAAGCTGTGTAACACCCTCTGTATAGCTGCTTTCATTAATTGACTCAGGAGCAGATGGACTATCACTCCAGGGGGAGGGCTCAGTAAACTGAGAAGAGCTGTCTTCAGCTGCGGCCTGACCGGTCATCTCTGAGAGTTCAGATTCGAGCGGAGCGTCAGCTGGGTCCATCACCCGTGCTAAATCATGCCAGAGCTGATCTTCGGCTGCGGTTTCTGCTCCACTGGTGGGGGCAGGCTGACGTGGGGTTTGAGCACCGCGAATCATGGACTCTAGCTGCGGATCCAGCTTGCTGCTGCCAAAAGACGATTCCCAAGGACGAATTTCTTCGACTGTGGGCATGGCAATACCCGGTGCGCTTAAGCCTGCTGTGGGGCTGTGGGCGGGCTCCGTTGACATACTTAAACACTTTTCCAGGGCCGCCTTAAACTGCAAGGTGTAGCGCTGCTGTCTCTGGAGACGCGCTCTTAAGTCGCGACAGTTGGTGTTGGCCTGCAATAGCTCTTGGGACTGTTGGGTATGTTGCCTGAGCAATTCTGTGTGTTCGGTCTCTAGATGTGTAGCACGCTCTCTAAAGGCCGTTAGCTCGGTTTGGAGCGCATCGTTGTGAACCTGATATTGCTGCAAAGCCTGGTTACTTTGTTCTAGTTCGGTGACCAGTTGGACGAGTTCGCGATCGCCCACAGGCGGTGGTCCAGCTCTATCAATTTCAGCTTGAAGGGCAGTTTGGGATCGCTCTAGAGATTCTTCTAGCTGAGATACCTTAGCCAAGAGCACATCGTTACATTCGTTTAGGTCTCGAACCAGGTTGAGCAGCTCGGTTTCACGCTGACTTGGCCGCTCGCTAACAGAGGTCTGAGTACTAGCGGTGCTATTGCTTTGGGAGGTATTAGAAGAATCCATATCGTTGGTCCGCAAATGAGGTTTGGGCCCTGAAAGCTGGTTGGCAGCAATTGTGCCTGGAAAATGCACGGTTTGCCAGCCGGAGTCATCTGAGGGTTCAACGGGCAGAGATGTCTCACCGGACGCGAGGTCCTGAGGAGAACTACCTGACTCGGAGGAACGATCGTTTGGGCTGGCTGAGCTAAACATTCTAGAGCACCGCGATGATGTAGCGGAGACGATGGCATCTTACGCCAATCTCTTCATAGTGTTAACACAGAAAATGAAATTGATACGGAGCAATGACCACGAAATACCCACAAATCAGCGGATATACCCAAAAAAATCTAGTTAAGAATGTATTAAAAGTTGGGTAACTCTTTAATCCGGGATGCGAACAAGGTTTGAGGTAGGTATCAATAAGCA
>ERZ1740072.324-NODE-324-length-20005-cov-9.035940_pt1 | contig 20005 bp, 17 predicted proteins | sample MGYA00581733_ERZ1740072 | MGnify/ENA primary metagenome ERZ1740072 (study PRJEB43018, sample SAMN04849741) | marine metagenome | isolation source: floating plastic debris | place: Pacific Ocean | collected 2008-08-30 | study: EMG produced TPA metagenomics assembly...
GAGCGTCGAGAGCATCGAGGCGTGCTGCTTGAATGTTATCAATAGCCTTAGTGCGGGCGTCTAAGGCCTCTAGCCGAGTCGCTTGGATATCTTCGATAGCCTTGGTCTGGTTGTTGAGGTGCTCAAGGCGTAGTTTGTGGACCGAATTCTTGGTGCGAGCGTCTAGCTCTTCTAGTCGAGCAGACTGAATATTGAAGCTAGCGGGCTCAACAGCAGAGGCGATGGGAGCAACGGCAGCGGATGCAACGAGAACAGTTAGGGCAGAAAGGATAGTGCGTTTCATGATTAAAGCTCCTAGGTGAATCGGTGAAGTGTGTTTACTTGCTTCATTGATTACTAGAATGCCGGGGCTACCTGAACGTCATCTGACCGATACCTGAGCGTTGCTTAAGGGGTTTCTGAGATTGGCTGAGTAAGTCTGGTGATGGAGGTCACAGGGATGGTCTGGACGTTGCGAACCAGTGCTTCTCCAAGCTATTGCTGGCTACCATATCATTTCTCAAACGACGGATTATCAAGTATTTCAACCCTATTAATTCAGATGTTGTGTCGTGAATCCGCTGCGTGCTTGTGGCCAATGCCCCAAAATGCTTAAAAATAGCTGTATTCAAGTTCAACTGAAATAGCTGTGTTAGAACCCGTTAGGACAATAGAAATTTATCAGAAGCCCCCTTCGCCCACTGCATTTAAGGCAGGAGACCCCATTTTTACAGAAGGCGAATCTGGAGACGTCATCTACGGCATTATCAAGGGTGAGGTAGAGCTGTGGATGAATAACACTGTGGTGGAAACCATTCATCAAGGCGATCTGTTTGGTGAAGGGTCGCTGGTTCATGAAGATCACAAGCGCTTTGAAACTGCGATCGCAAAAACTGACTGTCTCTTAGCGTTCCTTGATCGTCATCACTTTCTTTTCGTGGTGCAACAGACGCCTGTGTTTGCCCTAGACGTGATGCGAAGTTATTCTGATCGCTTGCGATACTTAAAAAACCGAGAGTGACGATTTCATATAAGAAGCCCCCATGGACGCTCAGGCTCATGAAGGCTTCGGTTTAGATATAGAGCGGTATTCAATAAATCGTTCTTCTATGGTTCCACTCTAAGCTAGCGAGAGTCGGATGGCAGCCTATGCAGGATAACCCCATCGTCTCATTACACGACCATCAAGTTTGCTTGGCTTGGGTCCGTGATCACTGTGGCTCAGCAGGCTGTAGCGGTAGTGCCGAAGTAAAACACAACAACACCCAGAACACTCAGTTGAGGAACTCTTCTAAATCAAACGAGACTTTTTAGAGCTGTTTAAGACAGGTCAGACCTATGGTAAACATTGCTCTCTAGTACCAGTAAGAAGAAAGATCAGCGGTGTGTTTGGGTGTTGTTTGTGAACTATCGGATGATTCTATCGAACTATCTATCGTTAGACCTCCTCTGTGTAGCGGCTATGAGCTTTTCAACTCATGTGACAAGCATAATCCTGCAGTGATTTAATATCTCTTCTGTGTTACAAACGTTAACTTGTTATTTGTCACTGCTGTTGCTGCTGTGTAGTGAGATAAGTCTATGGGGCGTCAGGGTGGAAATGAGAGTGCGATCTCAACCCCCATTCTTTGGGCTAAAACCAGCGCTAGCGACGTTTGTGTGATGTTAGGGAACTGCCAAAAAATAAAATCCCCGGATTAGGGTGGGGAAGGGGTAAAGGGTAAAGGAGCTATTGACGGATACCTTGTTTACCAGCAAGTCCCTTAGTCCAAAGAGTATCCAGCTATCGAGGGAGTGTAAACCATACGGCTGTGCCGTTTCCATTAGTGCTCTCGACGCCGATCTGCCCGCCGTGGGCTTCTACGATCTGTTTGCAGATATAAAGGCCCAATCCCAAACCGGGTTGATACTTCGCTTTGATTCCTCTAACGTAGGGCTCAAAGCCAGAATGGTGCTGGGCAACAGCAAAGCCATCACCATTATCCGCAATGACAACCTTGAGCATGGCAAAGCGATTGATGGTGACGGGCTCAGTAACGATTGTGATACGGGTACCCGGCGCATTGTGTCGGACAGCGTTATCGATCAGGTTGCTAAAAATTCGTCCCGTCTGACAGAGATCAACATAGACTTTTGGCGTATCTGCAGGAATCTTGTTTTCCAATCGAATGTCCTGCTTAGCAAAGACTTCACGAAAGTCTTGAAGGATAGGCTCAAGAATATCTCTCACGTCAGCAGTTTGATACCGTAATGCCTTGTCTGAGAGAGAATTCTGATGAGGCACCTTTAGAGTGTCCATCAGGTTGAGCAGGCGTTCACTGCCATGGATCAGTGCCGAAATATTAGCAGGAGAGACATTGATAGGCTGCTGAGCCGGGGTATTTTGCTGGAGCGATCGCAACAGCAGGAGCGATCCCATGACGGGTGTGCGCAGATCGTGAGTAATGCTATGGATGCAGCACTGTAGCCGCAGATTTGCCTCAATTTCTGAATGCTTGGTGGTCTCGAACAGGTGTACGCCTAGTTCGCAGATAATGCAGATCAAAATCACCTCAACGGTATAGCCAAAACTGTAAATTGACTGCTCGCCAACACTGGTTAGCCCCAGCAGTGGATACACTAAAAAGTAAAAGGCAATAGGTAGCAGCTGAGCCAATAGATGCAGTCGCCAATACACCGGAATAATAAGGGCCTGAGCTAGAAACATGATGATACCTGGAGAGTTTGGTAATTCTAAATAGGCTCCCAAAACCACCTCAGGAATAAACGTAATCCCCCAGGGCAACAGCAGCAGCATAATAGCTGGACGTCTGCGAATGGCAGGACTTTGCCACAGTAGTACCAGACCAAAAATGGCAGCAGCAACAAGCACTTTGTGGATAACAAATCCCCGCCGTAGCGTAACAAACGCCTCGGGGATTCCTACCGCCTCTAGCGCCCACAGAACACGGTCTGGATTCACAAAATATTCGTAGTACGAGGCGATGCCTGCAATGCTGACGTATAGGACCGCTAAGCCAATGCCGATCCAAAATCGCTGTCGCACTAGCCCATCGCGCCATTGTTGATATTCGGGGAGGGGAGGCTTAGGCTCGAACAGCCAGCGGGTAAGGGTTTGCCTTAGCTTTTGCAGTAGCTGCAGCACCTTTGGTCGTGCGGTAATCGTCATAGGATCGTGTCAGGCTATCTCTGTTCACTGTATGAGATGGCTAATCCTAGGGAAATGACTAACTGGTCAATTTTATTGACCCTGTTGGCCAATGCCGTAGGCGTGTCTGCCGTGCCAGTCTCAAAGCGTTGTTTCAACAGTGAAAATAGTTCCATGCAACGCGATCTATCTACAGCCCGTCCGGTTTGGTCTGGGGGCATGACCGCTATTGCCTTAACAACGCTACTGCTGCAGCCCAGTGCTTTGGCGTCTCCGGAGGAGCTAACCGAGCATGAGGTAATCGATCAGATATTTTTGACGGACACCCCTCTACCCGGTGCCGACCACGATGTCCATGAGGAACTGCTGGCGATTCGAGATGGTGCGGTTGCCTGGTTAGGCAACTATCAGGGTGTCCGCACTGAGGCGGACTATTTGGTGATTGAATTTGAAAACGGTGAAGTGCCGGTGACGGTTGCCTTTAAGGATGATGGCGAACTTGATGCTATTGGTACCCAGTGTCCAGTTACAGCCGTCCCCCTGAGTCAGGCCCCAGAGGAGTTTCAAGCGGCACTGTCGGAATGTCCTGATTTAGGACCTTAGAACCTTAACTGACCAGGCCCGAACGCAGGGCAACAACGGCCACCTGCACCCGGTCATTAACTTCAAACTTGGTCATAATGCTACGCAAGTGAGCCTTGATGGTGCTCTCGCTCAGGAAAAGGGCCTGTGCGATCGCGCCGTTGCTTTTTCCCTGTACCAGCAGCTCTAGCACCTCCATTTCTCGCTTACTCAGGGTAAACGTGGGCTTGTTGGGAGCCGCCTGGAGCTGCTGGACGACGTGGCGCACTTTTTCGTCTAGATATAGGGCACCGGATTGGACGGTTGCGATCGCATTTAGCACCTGCTTAATGTCAGCCCCCTTAATGCAGTAAGCGTCCGCTCCATTAGCCAAGGCCAGCGCCGTTTCATGCTCCGTAGAATGGGACGTGAGCATAACAATTCGCGTCTCCGGGCAGGCTGCTTTAATCTGTCGAGTTGCCTCTATCCCATTTAGATAAGGCAGCCCAATATCCATAATGATCAGCTCTGGCTTCATCTCTAGCGCCAGTCTTACCCCTGCAGCTCCATCACTTTCTGACCCCACAATTTCAAAGCTAGAAGTGCTGCCTATTGCATGTTTCAGCCCTAACTGCATCAACGGATCGTCTTCTATGATTAGAACTTTCAAAGGCACCGCTCCTAAAATTGCTGGCTGTGGGCTTTTCTATTTAAACATTTCAACTCGGGGTCATTAGAGTGAAGACACGGTTGACAAAATATTTTGCAATAGATGGATTGGTGTTTTTGGCCTGCGGACATTGCTGGAACTGCGGGGCACTCCCTGCTTTGCCATGAAACCCGTTCAATACGGTTTTACTGGAGTAGGGGCACCTAAACAAAACCTATATGGAAAGTTGTCTCTCGGGCACAAGATTGACGATAGTCTGCTCAGCCACCAAATAATCTCGTTGGCAAATCCGCTGTAGCAATGGCTGATTGTGACTAATGGCGATGATGCCCACATCATATTGGCGAGCAAATTCTAGGATCACCTGCCAAATCAATGCCTGGGTATTGGCATCAAGCATAGCCGTCATTTCATCGGCAATCAGATAGCGGGTGTTGCGGTTAAGCACGCGGGCGATCGCCACTCGCTGCAGTTCTCCACCGCTCAATTCATGGGGATAGCGGGTCAGCCAACCGGGATGAATGCCGAGGGCATCTAGGATGTACTGCTGAGGCGGATGTTTTTCTCGCAGGATGCGGTCAATGCGCCAACGCGGGTTGACTGACAATTCAGGATTTTGAAACACCAGCTGCACGGGGCAATAGCCTCGACTCGGTAGCGGTTGTTGATCTAACGTGATGCGCCCACGGCTGGGCTTTAGATAGCCAGCGAGTAGTTTGCCGAGTGTGGTTTTTCCATAGCCGGACGGGGCGACGAGACCGATAACTTCTCCTGGTGCGATCGCAAGCGACTGGTCGCGCACCACCCATGGCAGCTTAGTGTCGTAACGAAACCAAAGTCCTTCACCCTTCAGCATGGATACACCTCACCCAACCTTGACGAACAAATCTCAGTTCTGGTCGCGCCTGTTTACACTCAGCCGTGCTCCAGGCACAGCGATCGCCATACAGACAGCCCACCGGCAGCTGGTCCGGACTTGGCTGATTCCCCGACACCGGCACAAAGTCGTTTTGCGGCAGCGATCGCCAGAGCGCCTGAGTATAGGGGTGGCGTAGGTTGCCGGTTGTAAAATCTTGGGCATTTGCAATTTCAACCGTGGTGCCAGCATAGAAAACCGCCACCCGATCGGCAACCTGTAAGGCCGCTTCAATATCGTGGGTAATCAGAATCACACCTCGGCCCTCCTGAGCTAGTTCGCGCAGATGGTTGAGGGTTTCAGTCACCACGTCAGGGTGCAGACCTGGTGTAGGTTCATCGGCAATCACGAGCTGAGCCTGGGTCATGACGGCGGTTGAGACGAGCACTCGCCGTGCCATCCCACCGGAGAGCTGAAACGGGTAGCGCTTTGGCGTATGGGCCGGCAACTCATAGCGGGCAAAGGTTCGCGCTGTTAGAGTCTTTGCCGCTCTCGAAGGGAGACCATTGAGCTGCCCCACCCGCTGCACCTGCCGCCCGACGGTCATTAACGGGTCAAGGTAGCCGACCGATTGGGGAATCAGGGCGATTGCCTTACCCCGCAGTGCTTCACATCGCTTCTGGGTTAGCGGTTCCCCTTGAAATGCCATCGTCCCCGAGAGCTGAGCGTTCTCCGGCAAGATCCCCAACAGCGCGTGAGCCAGAAGACTTTTCCCAGAGCCGCTGGCCCCCACCACTGCGACCAGTTCTCCTGGTTGAACGGTTAAATCCAAATCAGTAATCACTGTGAGCTGTTTGCGGTGCAGTCCTTGATCGTATTGGGTAAACCTAATCCCCAGGTTTGAGATAGTGAGCATGGTTACCCCTGACTTGTTTTTGGATCAAGCAACGCCCGCATATTTTCCCCTAGCCAGTCAAACGATTTGACCGACAGCAGCAACAGCAGCCCCGGCATGACGCCCAGCCACCAGTATCCGGTTGATAGGTGACGCATGGATTCCGCCAAAATAATGCCGATGGCCGGAATATGGGGCGACAGACCAATGCCAATAAAGGACAGGGCCGCTTCGTGCAAAATGGCGTGAGGGAAGAGTAGAATCAGCCCCACGATCAGCTGTGGAATGATGTGGGGCACCATGTGATGCCGGGCAATCCAGAGGGGCAATCGGCCAAAGCGGCGAGAGATTTTTACATAGTCAGCGCTATTCACCTGCAAGACTTCTGCCCGAATCACCCGCGCTAAACTTGTCCAGTGGGTGAGCGCCACGGCAATGATTACCCCACGGGTGCCCCCACCAACAGCAAAGGCAATCAAAATCAGCAACACCAGGTGGGGCAGGCTAAAGAAGACATCAATAATCCAGGTGATCACAGCATCGACCCAGCCGCCTAGTGTGCCCGCCGCCAACCCCAATCCGGTGCCGATCAGGGCGCTGATGCCAGCGGCGAGGAGACCAATTCGTAAGCTTAAGGACATGCCATGGAGGGAGCGGCTGAGCATGTCTCGCCCCAACCAATCGGTGCCAAAGGGATGGGCTATAGAGGGAGGCTGATTCCGCTGAGATAGCACAGGGCCAAGGCCGCCATCGCCAATTACCCAGGTGCTGAAGATCACGGCCAACAGAAATAATGTACACAGGGCAATGCCCCAGAGCGTTTGCTGTCGCCGATTGTTGCGGAGACTGCGGGAGACAGGGTCAAAAGGAACCGTAATTGTCATGACTGTGAGCCTCCCAATCGAATGCGCGGATCTACAATCGGATAGGCCAAGTCAGCTATCGTATTGCCGGTGTAGACAAACAGCGCGCTGAAAAACACAATGCCGACGAGCAATGGAATGTCACTGCGCAAGGCGGCCTGTACGGTGGCTTCGCCCAAGCCAGGATAGGCAAACACCTGCTCTACTAGCACTGACCCGCCGAACAGCTCGCTAAGAGAGGCAAACTGTAGCGTCAGCGCCGGGAGAATCAGATTGCGAAATCCGTGGTGCCGAATCAGGCCCCAGAGCGGTTCGCCCTGAGCGCGGGCAAACAGAATGTAGTCGCTGTGCAATACATCAATCAGCTTTTGTCGGGTATGCAGAGTAATGTTGGCAATGCCGATAATGCTCAAGGTGATGGCCGGTAACAACAGATGATGAAGATGCTGCCAGATAGTGACATCGCCTGCCAAAACACCGGGGGGCGCAGCACAGCAAATGGGTGTGACCCTGAGCGAAACAGAAAAAACAATCAACAGCAGCAGCGCCGCCCAGAAAGTCGGCGAGGAGGCCAGGGTGTAGGCATACAGACGAATTACCCGGTCAATCCAGGAGCCCGCCAAGGCTCCCGACAGGATGCCCAGACCTAGACCGAGTACGCCGGACAGCAGCCATGCGATCGCAAGCATCTGCACCGACACCCAAAATCGCTTAGCAATCACCTCGCCCACGGGTTGGTTAAACACCATCGAGGTGCCCCAATTGCCCTGCAGCAGCTGCCCTAGCCAATCCCAAAACCGCACTGCCATGGGCTGATCTAACCCCCAGCGCTCGGCGATCAGCTGTTGCTGCTCCGGGCTAATGCGCATCATGTCAGCCCCGATATAGGCCTGCACCGGGTCAATCGGCGATAGGCTCAGCAGCACAAAGGTAAAGATGGCCACCGCCAGCAGCAAGAGGCCGAGGCGCAACAGCTTTTGGGCCGTAAAGGTCACTATTGGCCTTAATTGCATGTCCACTCCCACCCAGCGATATTGGCCGTAATTGGCCAGCCGTGGCCGTGGGGCTCAACCTGAGGTTGACCAATATTCAGACAATCACTGACAAAGTAGGTGTGGTCTAGATTAACCAGCCAGGCCCAAGCTGCATCCCCTTTAGCCGTAAAGCCAGTGTCGCCATCCCACTGGGCCGCTTTCCAAAATGCGATCGCCTCCGCTTCTGACGGTGCGCCCATGGCCAGATCCAGGGTCTCATCGATGGCCTGGTTGGCGTAGTAACCGGCGTTATAGAAATCCCCCTGGGCGGCCTGACTGTAGTACAAGTTGTACATCTCGGTCTGGTCGTGACTGCCCCAGCCAAAGACCACCACATTGCTGTGCATGGCAGGTTCGATTTCATCCCAGCTTTTACCCTCCACATTTGCCTGAATGCCAATGGGCTTGAGCATTTCTGCCGTTGTCAGGGCCAGCGCTTGCCGAGTACTATCGCTAGCCGGATAGAGGATCGTAAACTCAGCCGTGAGACCGTCTTTCTCCAACACACCGTCGCCATTGCTATCCGTCCAGCCGCCCGCTGCTAAAATCTCTTGGGCCTGCTCAGGCTGGGCATCTTCAATGGCTGCACTGGGTTCTTCCCAGGCGAGACCACTGACAGGGCCGTAGGCAACTGACCCGTAGCCTTCGAGCACACCGTCCACCAGAGCCTGACGGTCAACGGCATAGTTCACCGCCTGCCGAATGGCCGGATCTGCCGTCACGTCATTGCCAATCGGGTCACCGTCTGAAGTTGTTTCACCCGATGCCGGGACGTAGGGAAACATCAGCCCCCGATTATCAACGCTGGTCACATCGTAAAGCGTCATGCCCTCAATCGTTTGCACGGCTAGTGCCTGAGGCACACTCACCACCTGGGCCTCTCCCGCTTTGGCCGCAGCAAAGGCAGCATCTTCTTCCACAAACAAAAAGACGAGGCGATCAATACCGGGAGCCTCACCGTAGTAGTTGGGGTTGGTCTCAACAATCAGCTGTTGCCCTTCATCCCACTGCACCATCTGATAGGGACCAGACCCGATGGGGGTCCGGGCATAGTCCGGACCATGGGCATGTTCTGGCACAATGCCGAGGGTAATCAGGCGATTCACGAACGTGCTTTGGGGTTCGTTTAAGCGTAGTTCGAGGGTGGTGTCGTCGATAGAAACCGCTTCTTCTAGAACGGTCACGTCCGTCAGCCCGCCGCTTTCGGCAGCCTGATTAAAGGTGTAGGCCACATCAGATGCCGTCAGGGGTTCACCATCGGAAAAGACCGCATCATCGCGAATTGTTACGGTCCACGTCAGCCCATCCTCACTCACTCTATAGTCTGTTGCGAGATCATTGATAATGTTTAGGTCAGCATCTCGCTTTAGCAGCGTGCTTTGGAATAAGGGTGAACCATAGCGCCCCCATCCCAGCGTGGGGTCGTAGCCTTCCTCGCTTTCACCTGCGATCGCTAAGACAATCTGCTCCGCTGATCCGGTCTGGGCAGAAGGCTCCTCTGTCCCAGACCCCGTTGGACCAGACCCGCAGCCGACTAAAACGGCTCCTAGCAAAGCGGTTCCCAGAGACCCAAGTAATACCTGTTTTCGTTTACCCATAGCGAGCTTGCACCCTATTGATTGCGTGGGGTTTTAGGCGAGGGTCAACAGATTTTTTTAGTTCGCTTACGAGCAACTACGGGGGCAATCGCTAAGCCTGAAAACTCTCGTCTGCTCCACAGGTTATCGAAGCCCTTTCCAAAGGTTCCATGCCCCTCAGGGGCATAAATCCAATCTCTTAAGTAAATTTTTTGATTTGAGTCACCCCTTGATTTTGGTTGGACCCACTGTCATTGCCACTTTTATGGTTCTGTTGCAAGAAAGCGATCGCAGGGTTAGCCAATCGTCATCGATTGTATCTGTCCATACATAGTTTCCCAAGCCCCAACAGCTGCCCTTTGGCTTTGACCTGTTTATACAGGGTTTCCATCCCTATTCCATGATTGTGATCTTATTCGTCGTCAAACTTGTGCTTTTTGAGCAGCTCCCTAATCTGAGTAAGATTATCCTATTTCAGACAGGTCAAACGCCTTGCCAGATGAAGCGCGGACTGCTCGATAACTATCTTGTTCAACAGCTTAGAAATCCCTCCAATGGGGGCTGCCATGATGTTGTCAGTCTAAGAAAGAGGTTATGAGAGAACCGTTGGTAGAGATAGACAACATCAGAGTGTGAAAACTCTATAAAAAAGCCTCCACCGTGTTGGCAGAGGCTTGGAAGTGTGTGTAGGGAGAGTCTGAGTAGAAAAGGGTGCCTCATGAAAGATAATGAAGCTTCGCAGACGGAGACGCACTCGGCACCCAAACTTGGTTGGCCTGAATACGCCTGACTCCGTTATTGGGCGACGGATTTCGTACGGGCATCTAGAGCATCTAGACGGGCTTCTTGGATGTTATCGACGGCTTTAGTACGTGCATTGAGTGCTTCCAAACGAGCGGCCTGAATATCTGTCACGGCTTTAGTCTGATTGTTGAGGTGCTCCAGACGCAGCTTGTGAACGCTGTTCTTGGTACGAGCGTCTAGGGCATCTAGTCGAGTCGCTTGGATATCTTCGATGGCCTTAGTCTGGGTGTTCAGGTGCTCAAGACGTAGTTTGTGGACGGAGTTCTTAGTGCGGCTATCGAGTTCTTCGAGGCGAGCGGACTGGATGTTGAAGCTAGCGGGCTCAGCGGCGGATGCGATGGGAGCAACGGCAGCAGATGCAACGAGAACAGTTAGGGCAGAAAGGATAGTGCGTTTCATGATTAAAGCTCCTTGGCGAATCAGTGAAGTGTGTTTGCTTCATTGATTACTAGAATGCCGAGGCTACCTGAGCGTTATCTGACCGTTAACTGAAGGTTGCTTAAGGGGTTTCTGAATTTAGCTGAGTAAGTTTGGTGATGGAGGTCACAGGAGTGGTTTTGGGTTGCGCGCTCAACGCCAGCCAGCAGAATATTGCACCACCCAATACCGATTCCATATAAGAAGCCCCCATGGCTGCTAAGGCGCATGAAGGCTTCGGTTTAGATATAAGGGTTAAGTAATACAGGGTTCTGTCTACTTAGATATAGGGTTCGAGATAAGGCGTTATGCAATAAGACGTTTTGTCTATGAGTTCACTGTAGTTCGATAGGGTGTCATTCCTAACCGTTGACCGCGTAACCCTACGCTCTGCTTACATAACCATCAAGTTTGCTGGGCTTGTGTCGGCGATCACTGTGGTGTTAGCTGATTGAAGATTAACTGAAGGATTAATGCTCTAGCGTTTGCTGTGTCCCCATAAGTTGTAGCGATGGCCGGTGGGGTGAGAAATGCTTTAAAACACAACAACACCCAGAACACTCAACTGAGGAACCCTTCTACAATAAAGGAGACTTTTTAGAGCTGTCTCAAGTAAGCTAGGCCTACTATCAACAGGGCTCTCTAGTGCCAGTAAGAAGAAATATCAGTGATGTGATTGGGTGTTGTCTTTGAACTGTCGGATGATCCTATCGAACTATCGATCGTTAGACCTCCCTATGTAGTGGCTATGAGCTTTTCAACCCATGTGACAAGCATATTCCTGCAGTGCGGTGAGATCTCTTTTTCGATACAAACGTTAACTTGTTATTCCTCACTGCTATTGCTGTCGAGCAGTGAGATACATCTATATAGAGTACTCAGGAATCCAGACTTTCCTGTACCCTTGCTAAAGGGCTATTGCATTTCAGTGATATACGTCTATCCCGATTTCTACTAGTTTTCGCTCAGCGGAGATCGCCGGAAATACTTATATATTTATCAGCGACCTAGATCGGACTGAAGCCTTTGAGTTTCTGATCGGTCGTCGCCCTAATGAGTTCAGATGCGAAAAGTAAAATATATGCTTTGGACGATGGTTTATACCCCCCCCTAAGGCATAGAAAGCAAGAAATATCAGTGGTAGGATTCCTTGTGGATTTCGTCAGAGAGGAATAGATAGGATTCTCTTTTAATTCAACTCCGAAGGAAGGAATTGTGTGTCGGTTGTTGGGCAATGTTCCTACCTCATGTATAAGCTAAGCATTCAATTTTCAGAAGCTCGCTTTAAAAATATTCTGCTGACTTGAAAAGCCGCTCTGATCGAGCGGTCAACAAACGCATGTGTGAGGGATCAAGGTGCGACAATTTTTGTTTTCTATGGGAGCTGCGGTCTTCAGTACGATGATCGCGTTGCCCGCTCAGGCACAAACGGCGCAAATTGAGACAGTTCAAATCATTTCCACGGAGACAGGTTTACAGATTTTGCTAGGGGGTGAAGCAGTTTCCCAGGCTAAGCTTTTTGAAACCGTCTTTGGGAATACGTGGACCTTGGATATTACCAATGCCCAGCTTATGGGAGCGGCTGTCCAGCAAGCCAGCCCAGATGAGGGGATTGAGACGGTAACGGTGGAATCCCTGGATACGAATAGCGTGAGGATTCGGATTGTCGGTGCGACAGCGGTGCCAACGGTCGCTGTGGAGACCGAGGAGACTGAAATTATCGTGGGGGTGACGGGGGCTGCGATCGCAACTCCCCCCGAAGCACTACCGCCCGCTGCCGAAGTCGAACCAGAGATACTACCGCCTGAGGCAGGCGAGGAGATTGCGCCAGCGGAGGAACCCTTACGGCTAGTTGTGACTGCCGCCCGGCGGCCGACTCCCGATGTGGAAACGTCGGCTACGGTTGAGGTTGTCACCGCAGAAGACCTAGAGCAGCAGCGAGCCCTTATTCGCACGGTTCCAGATGCGCTGCAAACTCTGCCGGGGGTAACGGTCAATCGACTGGGGTTGCTGACCGGCTCGGTTAACATTCGTGGGATTACCGGAGAACGGATTGGTCTGCTTGTCGATGGCGAACGCCGCCCCAACGTCGAGTTTGGCCCAGATTTTGGCAGCGTTGACCCCTTTCGGGTAGAGCGTATTGAGGTGCTGCAGGGTCCGGCCTCTTCGATTTATGGGGCTGACTCCTTTGGCGGCGTCGTCAATGTGATTACCAAGACGCCCGACCCGGATCAGCCCTTTGCCGTGACGGGTGAAACCTATGGCGGTGGTTTCTCAGAATTTAATGCCAATTTGGAGTTTTCTGGCCCAAACTACGTCTTGGGTGCCACCTATCGCACCGCTGGCGATGCCCGTGATGCTAGGGGCAACACTATTCCCCCCGACGGCACAGAATACAGCGTGTTGGATCTGTATGGAACAGGACGCTACGACATCGACGACCAGTCTCGATTGATCCTGCGGCTCGATCGCTACTTTCAAGATGATGCCGATCTTAACGGGTTTCCCTCACCGCCCTTTCTCGAAGCCCGCAACGATTTTCGAGAAACCAACCGCTACTCATTGGCCTACATCAACGACGGTGCACCGGGCGGCACAGAGTTTGAGCTGCGGGCCTATTATCAGCGCATTCGCCGCCAGCTTGACACACTGACCGAATTCACTATCCCTGGTCCCTTTCCCGCCACCCTGACGGTGCCAGGTTCAAATCTAACAGATACTGAAAGCTTTGGCGTAACCGGTATCGCTACTACGGCAATCGGCGATGCCAGCCTCACCTACGGTTACGACTTTAGCCAGGATACGTCCGAGTTTGAGAATCTGGTGAATAATGTGACGTCGCCCGATGCCCGTCGCGAATTTCACGGGTTGTTTGCCCAGTCGGTCTACCCCATAACGGATGACTGGACCCTAACCGGCGGTGCCCGTCTGGATTTCTTTGATACGGACGGTGCTGACCAGTCTGAATCAGTCAATGCCGTCACATTTAACGTGGGCACCGTGTACGAGATTACCGATGGCTTGTTGGCACGGGCCAACTTCGCCCAAGGTTTCCGTCCCCCCAGTCTGTTATCGCTGTTCGGAAATTCTCCGGATGGTTCGTTTTTTGCCCCTACGCAGGGACAGGTACAGTCCAATCCTGACCTATCGCCAGAGCGAGCCAACAATATTGATATTGGTTTGGACTACACCAGCGGCGACTTTACGGCTGGGATTGTTTATTTCCGCAATGATATTAGCGATTTTCAGGGTTTCGACCCCTTTACACCGCCGCCGGGTCCACCGGGTCCAACGCCCCCCACTATTCAAGCGGTCAACAAAGACGTGCTGATTCAGGGGGTGCAGCTCGATGCCGCCTATGAATTTATTCCGGGCCTGACCCTGTCAGGTAATCTTACTTTTGTCGACAGTGAAGACGATTCTGGGCGTCCCTTAAATCAGTTAGAGGTCTTTCCCACCACGGTGTTAGTGCGGCTGACCTACGCGCGAGACCGTTTCCTAGGGTTGGTTCAGTCTCGTATTTATGCCAACCAGGGCGATGTCGTTTTAGAAAACAACGAGGTTGGTTCTGGCAGTGAAGGAGCGGCTGTGTTCGATGTGACCTTGGGCTATCAGGTCAGTCCGGCGGTGCAGCTGACGTTTACCGTCGAGAATCTATTTGATACTCAGTATGTGTACCCCACCGCCAACTTTGACGCCCCTGGCATCAGGGCTCTGTTTGGTGTGAATGCCGAGTTGTAATCGGAGAATAAACCTATGGCGGAATCCTCTAAATCCTGGCAGCTTCGCGACTATGTGTTTGCTGCGTTTATGACTATCGGCATCGCAGTGGCATCGGTGATTACGGTGCCACTCACCCTATCCATTCCTTTACCGGGAATTCGGACGGTGGTTTGGGCTCCCTTTGCGGGAATTTTTCTGACGCTGGGGATGGCCCGACTGCAGCGTTCTGGCAGCGTTGCCCTGATGATTGGCGTTTTAGCGCTGGTCTTGAGCCGCCTTTCCTGGATTATTACGGCTTTTTTGGTCATCGCCCTGCTGGTGACGGAGCTGGTGATGTTGTTTCGAGGGGGCTTTTATGGCAGGGTTAACCGCTTGTTGGGAAATGTTGTGTTTTTTAGCAGCGCCACAGTGGCGGGAGCGCTGGTTGGGGCTTATGCGGCTGGCGATGTCTTTGCGGCCTGGGTGGGGCAGGGCTGGGTATTGATTCTCATGACCGTTGTTTCTGGCTTGGCCGGTGCGCTCGGTTGGTGGCTAGGGGAACGGGTTGTAAAGCAGCTGCAGCGGGCAGGCAAGTTGTAAAGAGACAGGCAAGCGTAGAAATAGAGCGGGGTGAGGTTTGTCGATGTTGGTTGGAGTCGAAAAATCTTCAAAGCGCGGTTGGCTGTGGCGGGTAAATCCGCTGCTAAAAATTGTTCTGAGTGTTGTGGCCGTGAGTGTTGCGTTTGCGCTACAAGACTTGGCGGCGGCAGGGCTGCTGGTAGGGATGCTGCTGGCACTGCTGCTGACGGTGGGAATGTCGTGGCGAATATGGGGGCCGGGCGCGATCGCAATTCTCCTGTTCACGGCATTAACCTGGCTGCTGCGGGATTGGCCCTCTGCCATCCTCAATACCCTGCGGCTACTGGCGATTTTGCTGCCTGGCCCCATTTTTTCTCTAACCACTTCGCCAGCTGAGTTAACCCGCGCTCTGCAAGCGGTAAAGTTGCCGTCCTTTTTGGTTCTAAGCCTGACGCTGGTGTGGCGGTTTTTGCCCGTCGTGCAGCAGGAAGCCCAGCGCATTATTGAAGCTAACCAACTACGCGGTGTGGATCTCAGCCGTCGGCCAGGACAGTGGTTTCCAGGGCTATTCGTGCCGCTGATTTTTCGCATTGTCAGCTATGCCGATGACGTTACGGTTGGGTTAGAGACCCGCAGCTATGACCCGAGTGCCCGCCGCAGTCTGGGCCAACCACTACGATGGCGAAGATTGGATACGGGAGTTGCGATCGCAGCTACCGCAATAGTTGGAGCTGTCGGGTATCTACAATGGAACCAGTAATTCAGATTGAAAATCTCAGTTTTACCTACGCCAATGCCACCCAGCCTGTGCTGAGTGATATTAACCTAGCCATTAATTCTGGCGAGATCGTTCTGGTGGCCGGGGCAACCGGCAGCGGCAAAAGTACCCTATTAAACTGTATCGCTGGCATCGCCCCTACCCATATCGGGGGTTCTCTCACGGGTACAATCCGCTGCCAGGGCCAGAACATCGACCCCTGGACCGTTTGCCAGCGCTCCCACCGCATCGGTACGCTACTGCAAAATGTGGAGACCCAGATTTTTACCGACACCGTCGCTGACGAAGTCGTCTTTGGCCTGGAAAATCTCAACATCCCCACCCCGCGCATCCCGTCTCTGACCCAGGACATTCTGCAAGAATTTAACCTGCAAGCCCAACAAGACTGGCCTATCGTCCGTCTCTCTGCCGGGCAGAAGCAGCGACTGATCATCGCCTGTGTTCTGGCCATGGGCCAGCCCGTATTGCTCCTCGACGAACCCTTTGCCTACTTAGATTTCACCACCTGCCACCATTTGCTTGACTTGCTCAAGCAACGAGCCGCTCAAGGTCAGGCTATCCTGATCGTCGAACATCGTCTGGAGCTAGTACAAAGCATTTGCGATCGCACCCTCCACATTCAACAGACCCGCCTCGGTCCTCTATCGCCCCATCGCCCTATCTCCTCGGTCCCCACTCCTTCACCTACCTCATCTAGCTCCAAACCCATTCACCCAGACGCTCATCCCCTCCTCCAAACCCATTCCCTCACCCTCTCTCCCTATCCCCCCTACCCCGATCTCATTCTTTATCCTGGCGAAACCATCTTGCTCAAGGGAGACAACGGCAGCGGCAAAACCACCCTAATGCGGATGATCAGTGGTTTGGTAAAACCCACCACCGGTAGCATTGAACTGCTTGGACGCAACACGATTCGACAACGTATTGTAGAAATCTCTCGCACCGTCGGCTTTGTCCTGCAAAATCCCAACCATCAACTTTTTGCCGACACTGTGCAACAAGAAGTCCAGCAGCCCGGTGTCTCTCCCTCAACAGCTGATCGCATTTTGGCCCAGCTCAACCTTAAAGACCGAGCCCAACAGCATCCCCAGTCCCTATCTCAGGGGCAAAAGCGTCGCCTCGCCCTGGGCGCTGTTCTGGCCAGACAGCCAAAGCTATGTCTCCTAGATGAAATCACCGTCGGACAAGATATACAATCCCTAGAGCTCATGCTGAATGTATTGCAAACGTTTACACGTTCAGGAGGGACGCTGCTGCTCACAAGCCACGACCCGGCTGTGGCAGACGCCTTGAACGCCAAAATTGTAGAAGTGCGTAAAAAATGAATTCATTAAACAGCAAACAACAATTATTTGATCGCTGGGCACCGTTCTATGATCTCTTGTTTCCATCCGTCATATACCAAGCCACTCACAAGCGACTGCTAGAGTACGTTGACCTGCCTGAAGACCCCAATATTCTGGACGTTGGCTGTGGTACTGGGCGTTTGCTTAACCGCCTGGCAGCTACATACTCCACCTTAAAAGGTACCGGGCTAGATTTTTCAGCCCCAATGTTGCGTCAGGCCCGTCGCTCCAACCGCCATCGACCCCGCCTCATATTTGTCCAGGGGAATGCCACGCCGTTGCGTTTTGCCGACCAGCAGTTTGACGCAGTGTTCAATACGTTTAGCTTGCTGCATTCCTTTGAACCTCAACAGGTTTTTGCTGAGTCTTATCGGGTCTTACGACCCGGAGGTACGTTCTATCTGGTGGACCCAACCACCACTACCCCAGCAGGGGTTGATCACGTGCCCGTCACCCCCAATGGGATGAAGATTTACAGCCCGGAAATGCGGCAGCAAATGGCTACACAGGTAGGCTTTAGATGTCTTGAGCATCAATATCTTTTAGGCCGCAATCTATTGAGCATTTTCGCTAAAGTCTCCTAACGTTATGGTCAGATATCTATCAGGTCATCAGCCTGTGTATCCAGAGAGGCGAAACGTGAAACCTTACCCTACGAGGTTTATTAGGCTTACATGGGGTAATTGTAGGGTCCGTCTGAGGCTGCACTCCGATTTAGAGCATTTGCAATTCATCAGCGGCAGCAGTGGAAAGTGTTGATGTAGATGGGATTCCCAAGATATCTGATATTTCTATTAAGATTTGTTATCCTGAGTGAGAGGAAGGCTCTACCAAGCAAAGTAGCTAAAATTTAGAACTAGCTTTTTGGGCTGAAATGGGTTCAGCACTACATAAAACTCTGTTATCTCTTTCCAAAAGACACACTATGAATTTTTTTTCTTCTCCCTTTTCCATCAGACTGATGAGTCTGGTTGCTGTCCTGATGGTGGTTCCTGCCATAGCTAGCTGCCAAAGCCCATCGGAGCCAACGGCAGAAGTCACACCTGATACTGAAGAACAGGTTGCGGCTGATCCAGAGGTGGCCGCTGAGTCTTCTGGCGATACGATTGTTGATGTTGCTATTGCAAACGGTTCTTTTGAAACACTGGTTGCAGCTGTGCAAGCTGCAGACCTAGTCGAGACTCTTAGCGGTGAAGGGCCATTTACCGTATTTGCTCCTACCGATGAAGCATTTGCGGCGCTTCCCGAGGGCATTTTGGATACATTGCTGCTGCCTGAAAACCAGGCAACCCTCGCTCAAATTTTGACCTATCATGTTCTTTCCGGAGAGGTACCTTCTGGTGAGGTCACTACTGGAGCAGTTGAAACCGTTGCCGGTGAGGAACTGGAAATCATTGCTGACGAAAGCGGCGTTACCGTAGGTGGGGCCACTGTTGTCACTCCTGATGTGGAAGCGAGTAACGGTATCATTCATGTGATTGATACGGTACTGTTGCCGCCCTCGTTAGATCTTTCTGCTTTGGAATAGAATCGTGTTCTCCTGTCTGAGTGTTATGGGTAGGCAGGAGAGTTGCCCTTGTAAGACTTTAAGTTAGTCAATGCATTCCCCTTAGGTTTTAATCGTATACCCGCTAAAGCCTCTGCCAATCGGCAGAGGCTTTAAAGGATGTGTAGGGAGAGTCTGAGTGGGAAAAGGGTGCCCTAGGAATGAAGCCTTTCACAGATTACGGAGTCTGTACCGGGCACCCAAGCTTGTGAACCTGAGTACCGCAACAGCATCCGTTAGCGGATAGACTTTGTCCGAGCGTCGAGCGCATCGAGGCGAGCCTCTTGAATGTGATCGACAGCTTTAGTGCGAGCATCCAAAGCTTCTAGACGAGTGTATTGAATATCCTCGACGGTCTTAGTTTGGTTGTTGAGGTGCTCAATCCGTAGCTTATGAACACTGTTTTTAGTGCGAGTATCCAGAGCGTCTAAGCGTGCTTCTTGGATGTTATCGACGGTCTTAGTGCGGGCATTCAGTGCTTCGAGACGAGCCGCTTGGATATCTTCGATGGCCTTGGTCTGGTTGTTGAGGTGCTCAAGGCGTAGTTTGTGGACGGAGTTCTTAGTGCGGCTATCGAGTTCTTCGAGGCGGGCAGACTGAATATTGAAGCTAGCGGGCTCGACGGCGGAAGCGACGGGTGCGATCGCAGCGGATGCAACGAGGACAGTTAAGGCGGAAAGGATAGTGCGTTTCATTGTTAAAGCTCCTTGGCGAATCAGTGAAGTGTAGTTACTTGCTTCATTGATTACTAGAATGCCGGGGCTACCTGAACGCTATCTGACGGTTAACTGAAGGTTGCTTAAGGGGTTTCTGAATTTAGCTGAGTAAGTGGGGTGATGGGGGGCATAGGTATGGCTGGGAGTTGCGTAGGCGAAGCCGCTCCAGCGGAGCATCTCACCCTCTGATCAGCGTCTCCATATAAGAAGCCCCCATGGCTGCTGAGGCACATGAAGGCTTCGGTTTAGATATAAGGGTTAAGTAATACAGTGGTCTGTCTACTTAGATATAGGGTTCGAAATAAGGCGTTATGCAATAAGACGTTTTGTCTATGAGTTCACTGTAGTTCGATAGGGTGTCATTCCTAACCGTTGACCGCGTAACCCTACGCTCTGCTTACATAACCATCAAGTTTGCTGGGCTTGTGTCGGCGATCACTGTGGTGTTAGCTGATTGAGGATTGACTAAAGGATTAATGCTAGTTCCAACTAAGTTTGTTTGGATATCATAAGGTCATCGAGTTTGGAGGCCAA
>ERZ1740072.328-NODE-328-length-19864-cov-4.151901_pt1 | contig 19864 bp, 14 predicted proteins | sample MGYA00581733_ERZ1740072 | MGnify/ENA primary metagenome ERZ1740072 (study PRJEB43018, sample SAMN04849741) | marine metagenome | isolation source: floating plastic debris | place: Pacific Ocean | collected 2008-08-30 | study: EMG produced TPA metagenomics assembly...
GATGACGCTAAGCAGGGCACCTGCTGCCAAGTTGCGATGGTATGAGTCTCGCTATGGTAATTCGAAGGACAGGCAGCCCTCAGCCGTCGGCCATCATCGGGCTGGCAGACGAGCGACTGGGCGCTTTGGTTTCTTCGGATAAGGGCACGGGCGACGATCGTCGTCGCCGTTCGGCCATCAGTTTGGGTCGCAGATAGAGATTCTCTAGCAGCACGGCCCCGCCCGCCACCCATGGAGGCACGATCAGTGCGCCGATGATGCCCAGCAGTTGGGTGCCCCCCAAGACTGCCAGGAGCTGATAAAGCGGATGCACACCGACCGAAGTGCCCACGAGCAACGGGTCGAGCACATAGGTTTCTAAATTTTGAATGACGACGTAGAGGATGAGTACCCACAGAAACGTCCAGCCGCCCTGAGAAATTGCCACCACCAACGCGGGAATCGCTCCCAAAATTGGCCCTAAGAACGGGATCAAATTAGTGAAACCAGAAATTGCGCCCAGGCCCAACGCAAAGTCAGATAAGCCCAAAATGCTGAGGCTAACTGTGGTCGCCAAGGCCAAGATGGTCGAAACTAACAGTCGCCCTCGGATATAGCTGCCCATCCGATTGCTGATGGGCCCCACCTGCGCCACCATGCGATCGTCCCAGGGCTGCGGCAGCAGGCGCACAAAATTTTTCACCAGGGTGCGGCTATCTGCCAGCATATAGCCCGATAAAAAGAGGGCGAGAATTAGACTAAAGAAGCCGCCTAAAATTCCCGTTGTCAGTCCGTAGGAGCGCACCAACAGCTGCTGACTCGAGCGAATTACCCAGCGACTTAATCCCTGCACGTCGATGAATTGGTTAATCAGTTCACTCGTAAAATCGGGGCGTTCATCGTTGAAGGAGACAATCCAAGTTTCGGCGTAGTCCAAAACTTGTTTCAACGAGACAGGAATCTGCCGAATCAACCGCTGAATCTGCTCCGCGACCGTTGGCCCTACCCAAAGTCCGACTCCCGTAATGATCGACACGATCGCCAGATAGGTCAGCACGACGCCGAGCCAGCGAGGAATCCGGTAGCGTTCTGCCCAATCCACCACGGGAGCGATCGAAGCTGCCAGCACGATCGCAATCATCACTAATAAAAACAGACTCCGCAGCTGCCACAGCAGCAAGAGCAAAGGCACCGAGAGCACCAGTAACACCAGACTGTTGAGGGAAAACGTGAGGCGCTGTTCGTTAGAAGACATTCAAAACCTTCCCCTGACTAGGTAAGAGGTGATGTACTGCCCTGATCCATAGCAGATGTATCGCAATAAAGTCCGTGGCAGTGGCGTTCATCTGAGTGTACCGCTGGCGAGCCTGGTCGGGGGTCTTTACCCCGTTGCAGCATCGCGAGCCGCCACAGTGACTGCTCGGTTTAGGGCAACCGACTCAGGCTATTTTCCGGCTGCTGATTAGCTTTCACCCAGCTACCTGCAGGGGGACAGCTGGTAAATTCAATGGGTTTACACATGCTCCGATAATCTATATAGATGTCAGCCGCTGCGTTCTGAGTCGGGTGGCCACCTGCATCAAGTGGCAAGATCGCCCTCGATGCAGGCTTACCCAAGACCGGCAATTGGGTACTTTTAGAGCAGCCCTAGCAGTGGGCACTTCCATTGCCGTGCAAGATTAAAAGATTAGGAGAAACATGGAACATCGTGGCGTGACCGTTTGGTTGACTGGGCTGAGTGGCGCAGGCAAAAGCACTATCACAGACGCACTGGCTCAGCGTTTACGTGATCATCAGTGCAAATTAGAAGTCTTAGACGGTGACATCGTACGCACAAATCTCACTAAAGGTCTAGGCTTCAGCAAAGAAGACCGAGATACCAACATTCGTCGCATTGGCTTTGTGTCGCATCTATTGACGCGTAATGGTGTCATTGTTTTGGTGTCAGCGATTTCACCCTACCGAGCCGTCCGCGAAGAAGTTCGCGAGATGATTGGCGATTTTATGGAGGTGTACGTCAGTGCGCCGCTCGAAGTTTGTGAATCGCGCGATGTCAAAGGTCTCTACAAAAAAGCTCGGTCTGGGGAGATCAAGCAATTCACGGGCATTGATGATCCCTACGAAGCGCCACTCAACCCCGAAGTCAATTGCGAAACCCACAAGGAATCTTTGACCGAAAGCGTCGATAAGATCATGGCCAAGCTGGAGGAATTGGGTTATCTCAGCGTTGCCGGTGTCACGGTCTAAATCTGGACGGATACGCTAGCCGCGATCGCCACTGTCGTTGCAGCATCCTCAATGGATCGGCGACGGGCGATCGCTATTGTTACTTTTAAGTTATCTGCCGGTCTAAGCTAGGGCACTGCAGTCGCGGCAAACTTTAGGGTTTACAGGCAACGGCGGGTCACAATCCCCCAATTTTGCTCTGGCTCTGATTCTGCCTAAATTATCTCACTATTTCTAAGGGCTAAGACAGGCACACAGTGGTGCCCGATCTCGTGGTTGGGGGCTCATTGCTGATGTGCTTTATGATCAGAGGCATCGTTGAGCCGAAACGTTTGGGTTGTTGTGCCGTTGCGGAGAACTGGTCTGAGACCTATGTGGAAAAAGCAGCTAACTGTTTTGACCGTCGGTGATCCTCGACTGCGGCTGATGGCTGAGCCCGTAGTCGCCCTCGATCGCCCCTTGCAAACTCTGATCAAAAATCTCATTTGGACGACGGAAAAAACTAACGGGGTCGGTATCGCCGCGCCGCAGGTCGGCGTCGCCAAACAGCTATTTATCGTGGCGTCGCGCCCAACTCTGCGCTATCCCTACGCGCCCATGATGGCCCCTACTGTCATGATTAACCCTCACGTTGTGGCCCATTCTGATGATCGCATCGCCGATTGGGAAGGGTGCTTGAGCGTGCCCGACCAGCGGGGCCAAGTAGAGCGGTGGCGAGAAATCGAAGTGGAATATGGCGATCGCCACGGCCAGATGAAACGTCAGGTATTCACCGACTTTGTCGCTCGCATCTTTCAACACGAGCTGGATCATTTACAGGGCACCGTGTTTACCGATCGCGTCGCCGACCCCACCACACTGCTCACCGAGCAGGCCTATTTCGACCAGCTCGACTCGATGCCAGCGATCGTGACCGATCGCAGCGATTCATTAGCTTGAAGACAAACTGCGCAGTGCCGAACTCTGAACGAGTCCTTGCTGACAGCAGTTTCCCCGCCATTGGGCAAGTTACCGAATCTTGCACCTTAAACCTTCAGCCCTGAACCCTAAACCCCAGTCATTGCCCGTAGCTCTCGTTGTTCACATTGCTGCACGATCGCCCCTGCTGTATGGTGAGTGAGGATTTTGACGCATTGAGGCAGCAGCTATGGCATGGCAGCGTCCCGACGGTCGGCAAGCCAATGAACTCCGGCCCGTCTCGTTTGAACTCGATTTCACGCGCTTTGCGGCTGGGTCGGTGCTGACTCGGTGTGGCAGCACTCAAGTGCTTTGTACTGTCTCGATCGAAGAAGGCGTGCCGCCGTTTCTCCGCAATTCTGGCCGAGGGTGGCTTACTGCCGAATACCGGATGCTGCCGGGGGCGACTCCCGAGCGCCAGCGCCGCGAACTGATGAAGCTGTCGGGTCGCACGCAAGAGATTCAGCGGTTGATTGGCCGCAGCCTGCGATCGACCGTAGACTTTGACGCCCTGGGTGAGCGCACGATTACCGTCGATGCCGATGTGCTGCAGGCCGATGCCGGTACCCGCACGACGTCCATCACCGGCGGTTATGTCGCCCTCAAACACGCACTGCAGAAGCTAGTGGAGCAGCAAGTGCTGCCCACGCTGCCCTTGACCCGTGAAGTCGCAGCGATTTCGGTCGGCATTGTGGAAGGGGAAGCACTGCTGGATCTGAAATATGAAGAAAACGTGGATGACACTGTAGATTGTAACGTCGTGCTGAAAGATAGCTTAGACATCATTGAGGTGCAGGGCACCGCTGAAGCTGGGAGTTACTCGCGATCGCAGCTCAATCAACTGTTAGATCTGGCTGAAACCGGCATTCAAGAACTGCTGATACGGCAGCAGCAAGTCTTTACCGCTAATCGATGAAGATAAATGAGGCCAATGGCGATCGCGCCTTCTTCTCTACAGTGGACTCTCGGCCAAAAATGTCATGGAATCCTTACTTAGTGATCAATGTACGGGGCGACGGCTGTCGCTTAGGACAATTCAGGCCCCCTGAAAGCCTTAGGAAGCGAGGCAATTAGCCCCTGTATCGAAAGCGATTCTATAGATACGGGATATCTGTTAAGGTGCCAGATTGATCTCGTACTATAGTGAGAGTCCCAATAAATTTTCGTGCGTTCTGGGGAGTGCTGTTCAAATGCTCTCAGAACTAATTTATCGACTGCCTGCACCTGCTTAAAAATCATCCTCAAAAATTCATGACCTCTTCTGTTACTGCTCAGGACAAAGTGACAACTCAGCGAGCCACCGGTGGCTTTGCTCTGATTGACAGCCTGCAACGTCACGGCGTGTGTCATATTTTTGGGTATCCTGGCGGGGCAATTTTGCCCATTTATGACGAGTTATACAAGGCCGAGCAGCGTGGTGGCATTCGTCATATCTTGGTGCGCCACGAGCAAGGGGCCGCCCATGCTGCTGATGGCTATGCCCGCGCGACGGGAGAGGTCGGCGTTTGCTTTGGCACCTCTGGCCCTGGGGCGACTAACTTGGTAACGGGCATTGCTACCGCCGCGATGGACTCGATTCCTATGGTGGTGATTACGGGGCAAGTACCGCGCGCCGCGATCGGTACGGATGCGTTCCAAGAGACCGATATCTTTGGCATTACGCTACCTGTTGTTAAGCATTCCTACGTGGTGCGATCTGCCGGTGATATGGCGCGGATCGTGGCCGAGGCTTTTTTCATTGCCCAAACGGGGCGACCAGGGCCGGTATTGATTGATGTACCGAAGGATGTCGGGCTCGAAGAGTTTGACTACATCCCGGTGGAGCCAGGCGATGTACAGTTGCCGGGCTATAAACCCACGGTGAAGGGCAACCCACGCCAAATTGTTCACGCCATTCGCCTGTTGCGAGTCGCGAAGCAGCCGCTGCTGTATGTCGGTGGTGGGCCGATTACCGCTGGCGCTCATGCCGAAATTCAAGCCCTCGCAGAATATTTCTTGATTCCGGTCACGACGACGCTGATGGGCAAAGGAGCGTTTGACGAGCATCATCCGCTCGCCGTTGGCATGTTGGGCATGCACGGCACAGCTTACGCCAACTTTGCCGTGAGCGAATGTGACTTGCTGATTGCTGTGGGCGCCCGTTTTGATGATCGTGTCACGGGCAAGCTAGATGAATTTGCGTCGCGGGCCAAGGTCATCCACATCGACATCGACCCCGCTGAGGTGGGCAAAAATCGCATTCCTAATGTGCCGATCGTGGGCGACGTGCGCCAGGTTTTGCAGCGCCTGCTGCAGCGGCTCGATGAGATTGACAAGCCTGCTGATGCGGATAAAACTTTGGCTTGGCGCGATCGTATTCAGCGTTGGCGCGACGATTATCCTCTTGTTGTCCCCGCCTATGATGAGACCATTGCCCCGCAAGAAGTCATTGTGGAACTGTGCCGTCAGGCTCCCCAGGCGTTTTACACCACCGATGTTGGACAGCACCAAATGTGGGCTGCTCAGTTTCTCAAAAATGGCCCCCGGCGTTGGGTTTCCAGCGCCGGACTTGGCACCATGGGTTTTGGCCTACCGGCTGCGATGGGGGTCCAGGTTGCTCGCCCTGATGATGTCACGATCTGCATCAGCGGCGACGCCAGTTTTCAGATGAATCCGCAAGAATTGGGCACTCTGGCCCAATACGATATCAAAGTTAAAACGGTCATCATTAACAACGGCTGGCAGGGTATGGTGCGCCAATGGCAGCAGTCATTTTTCGGTGAGCGCTACTCATCTTCCAATATGCAGGTGGGGATGCCTGATTTTGAACTTTTGGCCCAAGCCTATGGTGTCAAGGGCATGATTGTGAACCATCCCTCTGAGCTAGCAGATGCGATCGCCACGATGTTAGCTCACGATGGTCCGGTGCTGATGGACGTGCGGGTGCGCCGCGATGAAAACTGCTACCCCATGGTGGCTCCAGGTAAGAGCAACGCCCAGATGATTGGCTTGCCGCCGCAAAAGACACCGGCTCACCAAACGATTGAGCTGATGTACTGCAGCAGCTGTGGGGCCAAGAATCCTTCCAGTCATGCGTTTTGCCCTGAGTGTGGCACGAAGCTCTAAGGCGCTGCATGCAGGCCACAGGACGATCAGCCAAGCATTACGAGCGATCGCCGCGTAGATCTGTCAGGTACTTGAGAGGGTATCGGCCTGGATTCGTGTTCACTGGCTGAGTGTTAGGCGTCTCTGAGGGGAGGCTAAACCGACGCGCTCAGCCATTTGGGTCGGCTCATCGTGCTGCCATGGATCGGCCTGCCATTTAGAAGAGCCAGTCACGTTCTGACCCCAATCGATACTCTCAGCCGTTTTGCGAGGATAAGGTGGGGCTGCGGTGTGATTGTCATGCCGGTTGGCGGGCGGTCACGGCTCAAAAAATTGTCCCAAGGGGTGGCAAATTGAGAGGCTTGAGTTATTTTATGGGAGCGAGTTTCGGCGATTAGCCCCGACGTCTAAAAAATACTTGCTGAGTCCCCAGCCGCACGCTACTATGGCGCTTAATCTCAGGGGGCAGGCCGCCAGCACAGGATAGCGAGAAGGTAATAACTGGGTGTGAATCAGGAGTTAAGTGGATGTCTGCAGCATTGCAATCTCAAGAAGTAGAGCTTCGGCCATCAGCACCGTCAATGCGGTCTCAGTCGCGGCGTCGCCTGACAGCATTGCCCTCGCCACCGCCTGCTGCTCCTGCGGTGTTTCCCTCGGCTCAGCAGCGCGATCGCCCGACGTGGCTGAAGCTTTTGGTGGCGGGGCAGCGCGTTTCGGTCGTGGCGACGACGTTGGGCTTGGCGGGGACCTTAGCGGCCTATGCCCTGACCGTCAACACTCATCGACGGCTCACTGCCGCTACGGTGCATCTAGAGCACCTGCAAGATCAGCAGCAGCAGTTAACGACGGCCAATGCGGTGTTTAAAAACCATCTCGCCCAAGCGGCCCGGACGGAGATGCGTAACGGCAATTTGCATCCTCGGGACGTCATTTTTCTAGAAGCAGCGCCGCTGCCCGCCTCGCCGTCTGCTCCAGCAGCGGAGCCTGCCGACGCCTTGGGCGCTGGTCAGCGATTTTTTCCTAAGGGCTACTAGGCCAGCTTGATCTGGGCCATCTTTGTATTGAGGTTTGTTGATGGGGCGTTCCTACCCTTCTGTTCGTAAGCGGTCTGGCCATTCGCGATCGCGGCGATTGGCGACTCGCTCTCATCTGTCAACGCCCCTGCGCCGACGTTCTAATCCGCCCATCTTTCTGGCCCGACGTCGTATTGCCCTGATCTGGGCTTTGCTTTTAGTGGTTGCCCTGGGGCTGGCCGGGCGGTTAGCCTACTTGCAGCTCGTGCAAGGGGATGCCCTACAGGCCGTGGCCCATAACCAGCAAGCCCGGGGCCTGGATCTGGCTGTGGCCCGGCGAGCCATCGTCGATAACCAAGGTACGCCCCTGGCTGTCGATCGTCTGGTCTACACCCTCTATGGTCACCCAGCCCTGTTTCGGCAGCCGATCGGGGTTGTGGCCAATACCTTGAGTCCGCTCTTAGAGATGCCGTCTGGGGTATTAGCCGAGCAGCTTAAAAGCCAGGCGACGGGAGTCCGGCTGGTCGACGGTCTGTCCGAAGAAAATGCCCAACGCATCAAACGCTTACGGCTGGATGGTCTAGAGCTGATTCCGACCCAACAGCGGTTTTACCCGCAGCAGGATCTCTTTTCTCAAATTGTCGGTTTCATCAATTTAGAGGGCGAGGCCCAAACTGGCTTAGAGGCGGCCTATCAAGAGCGGCTGGCCTTGCCCCTGGCCGAAGTGCCGACTGTCATGGGGCCTGCCCTACCCGTTGCTAACCTCCCCCAGTCTGACTCCTCACAGCAGCTAAAGCTGACCCTTGACAGTCGCCTACAGCGGGTGGCCCAAGAAGCCCTGCGGCAGACGATGCGTCAGTTTGGGGCGAAACGAGGCACGGTAATGGTGATGGATGTACACACGGGGGCGATGCGGGCCTTTGCGGTAGAGCCGACCTTTGACCCCAATCGCTACTTTGATGCTGACCTCGCCTGGCTGAAAAATTGGGCCGTGACGGATCTCTATGAGCCGGGGTCAACCTTTAAGCCAATTAACGTGGCGATCGCCCTCGAAGCGGGTGCGGCGACCGCTGAGGATACGGTTTACGATGAAGGGCAAATTCGCTTTGATGAATGGATTATTCAAAACTCTGACTATGAGGCGACGGGCCGCATCGGTACGCTGACGCTGACCGAAGTTTTGAAATATTCCAGTAACGTCGGCATGGTACGCCTGATGGATCAGCTACCGGCTGCAGAATTCTACGCCTGGTTAGAAAAGCTGGAACTCAACCAGCCCACTGGCATCAGCCTGCCCGCTGAAAATACCCCACTGCTGAAAGATCGTGACCAGTTCGTTAATAGCTGGGTCGATGCGGCAACTGCGGCTTTTGGTCAAGGGCTGGTTCTCACGCCGATTAAGCTGCTGCAGCTGCAGGCGGCGATCGCGAATGGCGGTCAGCTCGTAACGCCGACTGTCATTGAAGGGTTAGTCGATGATCTTGGCAACCTCACCTGGCAACCTGATACCCCAGCTCCCCAACCGGTGTTTTCGCCCGAGACGAGCGCCACTGTGCTTGACATGATGGAAGCCGTCGTGGCGGAGGGTACCGGCAAGCCCGCTCAAATACCGGGCTATCGCATTGCCGGTAAAACAGGCACTGCGCAGAAGGTAACAGAGGCGGGTGTCTATGGGACGGGGCGGATTACCAGCTTTATTGGTCTGTTACCAGTGGAAGCCCCGCGCTATGCCGTTCTCGCTGTCATTGATGAACCCGCTGGTGAAGCTGCCTACGGCTCAACTGTGGCTGGTTTTGGAAGGAATTCCCCCCTCTTCGCCTCAGGCGTTGGGCGGGACTGTGCTGTCTCCAGACTGATGTAGCTGGGCTCAACCATTCCTGAATAATCATGCTGAGTCCCAGGGGGTACCAGGTGCTGGGCAGATATGGCAGAAGTCGGAATGAATACTAATTCTGCAGAGTAGCGCTACAAATCGGTGATCCCCCGCTGTCGATGACCTTTGGTTGAAGCGGGCTACACACTTTTGGGATGTGTAGCCCAAAGTCAGCGAATTGGTGTAGAAAGTCTATCAGATGCGAATTTCAGCAATCTGGGGTGATCTGATCAAACTGCGGCTTGTAGTAGAACAAGGGAGCTGTTGGGGTCAGGAAATCGCCGAGATAAAACAGCGCTGCCAGTCCCTCCGGTCACCATTACTCTAGCTGAAAGGCGTTTGCGATATATTCCACGAGTGCTAGAGGTGGTTGTGTCGCGATGGCTTGCGTCATGAGGTCGGTAGGCACGGTTCCTTGAGTCACCAACGCCACATCAAATCGGCAGGGGGCGTCGCTATGTTCAGGATGCTCTAGCAAAAACTGCTGGGCTGCGCGCCAAAGTTTCTGCTGTTTTTGAGGAGTAATCGCTAAGCGGCCGCCCTGATCAATGCTGTAGCGGCGTCGCGTTTTCACTTCTACAAAGGCCAGTTCCCCAGCTTGCGATCGCGCCACAATATCGAGTTCACCCCAGCGACAGTGCCACTGCTGAGCCACAAGGCTCCAGCCCTGTTGCTGTAGCCAAGCGGCTACCAACGCCTCGCCGCGATCGCCCAGCTGTTTTCGGGAGCCTTGAACCATGGCATCCTACCCGTCAAAATTATTAGACAGCTAAATCTGTAGCAGAGTCATGGACGACTGGCAAATGGCCCACACTGACTAAACGTAACAAGGAATCTGCTCATGTCTCGCCTGCAGAAACTCGGGGGGATCGCGGCATTGATCAATGTCACCGTGGCGATCGCGATGTTAGCGGTAGCCACGATGCTAATTGGCGTTGCGGCCATGTCTGATCCCAACCAATTAATAGAATTGGCAATCGACAACCCTGGGCCATTGCTGCTTCAAGATGGCTTGAAACTGATTGCCGCAGCAGTTGCAGCCGTGCTGGTTTGGGCTCTAGCGAGCTATTTAAGTCCTAACAATTCCACCTTGCTTTTAGTGGCAATCGGGTGCGGCTTTGGCTCTGTTGTGTGCCTGGCAGGCAATGCCATTCTCAGTTTGTACACCATTTCTCAAGCTACTCCTGATGCCCCAGCAACATTTTTGCATCACCTTAATCGTCTGATTGGCATCCTCGCCTGGGCAGCAATTGGCCTCGATGGTTTATGGCTCTTGTTAGTGAGTGGGATAGCGCTCAAGCGCCAGCAGCTACCGAGGCCTTTGTGTTACCTAGGCTGCGGCATGGGCGGGCTCAGTCTAGTGTCACCGTTGGGGATCATTGTATTACTGCTGAGTATGGTGTGGTCAGTGTGGTTAGGGCTCGTGTTGTTGACCGCAGAGCCCACAGGCTAACCCTGCAAAGGTAGGGGATAATTGCCAGTTGCTGATGAGATTGCAGGATTCGCCATCGGCATGCATAACGTCTCGGTAAACCATGGCTGAAGAAAGCGGTTCGGCTCTCAGCTATCAACGCCAACCCAAGGAAGTCGGGCGAGATCTTCAAAGGTGGTCTGCCGTTCTTTTTCTAGTTCGGCGATCCGCCGCTTTTCAGCATAGATTTGACTTTGGTAGTAGGCCTGTTGCTCTGCCGCTTGGCATTGTCGCCCTCACTCCAAAGCTGCAAAAAATGGCGGTAGCGTTTTTCACAGAGCGTTTGCTCGAGGCAGGCTGCCGCCGCGCGAATGACTAACGGCGATCGCAAGACATCGCGATGGGTTTTTTCGTCCAGATAAAATAGATGCTGGGTTTGAGCCAAGGCCGGTGATTCGGCGGTGCGATCGCGCAGCCAGCCAATCAGTTCGTCAGGCTGGGCATCGCGCTGAGCGCGCAGGGTTTGCCACAGTGAGCGATGGTGAGAAAAGCTAAACTGCAGGTCGCGACTTTCGAGCATGTCGAGCACCTCAGTGCGGTGTTCAGCACTGTGGATAAATACTCGCAGCAGGGCTGCTTCTGCCGCTTCCAGGGTACTGGTTTGAGTAAATGACAGGCTGGGGCGCGGGCCGGAACCCTGGGGCGATCGCCGCTGACGCCGCACCTGCACCATCAGGTTTTCAGCCAGCAGAGGCACCAAGCGGCCATCGCCATTGCTAAATAGCTCAGCACACTGGCGCACGTAATGGGTGCGAGTGTCGGCGTTGGCAATTTCGCTGAGCAGCGCCACAATCTCTTGGGAAGAATTCTGGAACTGATCCGCCTGGGAGAGATCGCGCCCCTGCACAATCTGCTGAATTTGCCAGTCAATCCACAGGGGGGCGGTGTCTAGTAGCCCGTAATAAGCCTCGATGGGATAGTTTTGCAGATATTCATCGGGGTCTTTACCGTCGGGAATGTTGAGTACCCGCAGCTGCACATCGCCCCGATAGGCCATCGCCTCGACTTCACCAATGGCCCGCTGGGCGGCTTTGACTCCAGCCGCGTCGGCGTCAAAGTTGAGAATGACCTGCTTTGATTCGGTGTAGCGCAGCAGCTGTCGCACCTGGTTGGCGTTGAAGGCCGTTCCCAGCGAGGCCACCGCCGTCTCGCTGCCCGCCGCATGCAGGGCGATGACGTCAAAATAGCCTTCGACTACCACCGCACGGTCTTCTTTGGCGATCGCGGCGCGGGCTTTGTCGAGACCATACAGCGTTTGGCCCTTGTCAAACAGCTCGGTATCGGGAGAGTTGAGATATTTGGGCTGATCGGCGTCGGAGAGCGCCCGCCCCCCAAAGCCAATCACCCGGCCCCGACTGTCGTGGATGGGAATCATCAGGCGATCGCGAAACCGATCGTAGTAGCCACTGCCTGACGTGCGAGGGACCACCAGCCCCGCCTGTTCGACTAGCGCCACCGGATACTTTTTTTGATCAACCAGGTAGCCATAGAGCGTCTGCCAGCCGCCCGGCGCATAGCCCAGCTGAAATCGTTGGATCGTTTCATCCACCAGGCCGCGTTTGGCCGTCAGGTAGGTCAGCGCCTGCGCCCCATCCGGCTGCCGCAGGGCATGCTCATAAAAGCTGGTGGTCACCGCCAAAATTTCGTAAAGCTGTTCGCGCAGGGTCAGCTGCCGCTGTAGCTCTTGGCGTTTTTCGGGTTCGAGGGTTTTGACCGGCACCTGATAGCGCTTGGCCAGCTCTAGCACAACGTCGGAAAACGATCGCTGCCCCAGCTCCATCAAAAACTTGTAGGCATTGCCCCCGGCTCCGCAGGAAAAACAGTAGTAAAACTGCTTGCTGGGACTGACGCTAAAGCTGGGCGACTTGTCATCGTGAAAGGGACAAAGCCCCACGTAGTCTTTGCCCTGCTTTTTCAGCACCACCTGCTCAGAGACAATATCAACGATGTCAGCGCGATCGCGCACGGCGGCAATCGTATCGGGATGAAGACGGGGGGTAGGCATGGAGGCAGGGGGCAAAACCACCAGGGACAGTGCTTAATATCATAGCCAACCGCTAGCTCTAGAGCTTCTCTTTTAAGCACGACTACATAATGAGACGCCTAAACTGGCGACCGCTGAGGGCAGCGACTACGTTCTCAGAATCAGGGCAGACTGGGCGGGCAACTGACCAGCAAATGAGAGGACTTGTATTATATAGCGCGGACCATTCGGCTGCGGATACCTGAGAGCGTGCTCATCCTGAGCGCCTCAGCCAAGTGGTGCTGCTGTCTGACTCAACACTGATGGCTGGCGATTGAGCCGGGGTACCCTTTACGGCGGCGTCAAAAATGCCAAATAGTCTGCCAAGCTAGGCGATTGTACGAACTCAATTGGCACGGGCAGCCTGCTGTTATTAGTCACCGGCAGACGCCGCACGCCAAACTGCGGGTTGTGATAAAGCGTGAGCGTGCGACCGTAGGCATTTGCCAGCTTGACCTGAAGCGGTGTCGTAAAAAAGGGCTGACTGCCGATCAGTTCCCGCAGCGACATTAAATCTGGTTTCTGAAGCGCAGTCGTAACCCGCTGGATCTCGCGAGTCGCCTCGGCTTGCATGACGGACTGTGGCGTCGGGGCAGCGTCTGGCTCCATGAGGGGTTGCAGCGTTTTTTGCAACGCCTGACCATCTTGAAACGGCCAGGTGACCAAGTAGGCGATCGCCGTCAGGGTCAAGATATCTTCAACCACAAAGGTGAATTGGGTGTGCCGATGGGTGAGTTCAACATTGGGCGGGCGCGATAAGACGTCACTGACTTGTCCAAGGCGCTCAAAGATCGTGGCGATAGCGGCCTGGGCGGCTAAGGTCATGACCTGATCGACGATGACTGTGACCTGGGGTGGGCGCTGATTTAAGAATGTATGCAAGTCAGCTTCGGTATTGAAATAGCGCCGCTGAGATTGATCGCCGAGAGGGCTCAGGTCGACCCACTCGCAAATGATTTCTGTCGTTTGAATGTCATAGGCGATCGCGCCGTGCATCTGGGCTCCGGTCAGGGTTGCCCCGGAGAGATCAGACCCCACACAGCGCAGCCCTCGCAGGTTCGTGCGGGTTAAATCTGCATGCACTAGAGTTGTGTTGGCCAGTGTGGCCCCTTCCAGCTGGGCTCCACCGAGGTCCGCGCCACTCAGCTTGGCATCGGTGAGATCAGCTTCCTGCAGATTAGCGCCACTGAGGTTGGCCCATCGCAGGTTTGCCCCCCGCAGGTTGGCTCCGCTGAGATCGGCGGTGCGTAGGTTGGCATGCCGCAGTTCGGCCATCATCAGCGCGGCTCCGCTGAGTGTAGCCCCTTCTAAGTTGGCCGAGTTGGCCTGAACGTTACTTAGATTTGCGCCTAAAAAGTTACTGTGTCGGCCACTGCAGCGAATCAGAATTGCACCGTTGAGATTAGCCCACCGCAGCCGCACCTCCCGCAGATCAGCCTCTTGTAAATTTGCGCCGGTCAGATTGGCATTACTCAAATCCGCCCGCAATAGTTCTGACCGCACGAGTGATGCCTGTGATAGATCGGCACCGACCAGCACTGCTCGAATCAGGTTGGTTACATTGAGCTGAGCCCGCTGCAGCTGAGCCTGACTCAAGTTGGCGCCGCTGAGACGACTCACATTGAGAATGGCCTGGCGGAGGTCGCTATGGCTCAGATTCGTCGTGCTGAAGTTGACAATACTGAGGTCAGCCCCGCGCAAAATGATGTGGGGCAGCTTAGCGCCAGAAAGGCTACATTCATTGAGCTTGATGCCGGAAAAGTCGCGCTCTCCTTGGGCATATCGTTGCAGGAGTTGGGCTCCAGCATCAGAGGGAAGTAATAGAGTCATCGGCAACGTGACAAAGAGGCAACAGGAACGACAATAACTGGAAGATTGGGCAGACGGCCCGCAGGGCAACAACTCAGTATATCGAGGCTCGCCGCTACTGATTGCCGATGGGGCGCAAGATAGAACAATTGCCCTACTCCGTTGGGGGGCGCTCCGCTTCAGCTCCTCCTGCGCGCCGATCGCCTGAGGGGATGTCGGGGAGAGTGGCGGTGGGGTAGCTCATGCCAGCTACCCTAAACTTAGAGCCACGGTCAGGGTAATGATCCCAGCCACCTCTATTGGGGTGGGTGAGCGCCCGAGCTGGGCCACCGCCCTCACGACATGCCTAGCACCTGCTGCGGCCTGCCCAAAATTGGGCGTCAGCTTTGCTCTGTCCGTTCCTCAGGAGCCGCTCCTAGCTCCAGCGGCAAGGCATTGCCGCAGACCATTGCTTAGGCTGCCCCAGGATCGAGTCATCGATGAAGGGCTGCAATGATCCGTTATGCGACGGGCTGACCTGCAGCCTGGCTGCGGACTGAGGAGTTGCCTACAGGCAGTTTGCCCTGCTGAGGGTGACTGTTGTTATGTGGCCAGTGCCCTTTTTAAACGCCAGGATCCCGGTCGATCGCGGGCCATGAAAATCGGTCTCAAAGCGGGGTGTCGCTGCGCTCATTGCCCCGTCATCAGGTACGGTTTGGGTCAGACATCTCCTCAACTTTCACAGCAAGGGCACTATGAAGATTGGCATTGTGGGTCTCGGCCTGATTGGTGGTTCCCTGGGACTCGACTTTAGGCGCTTAGGTCATCAGGTGCTGGGCGTGGCCCGACGAGCTGCGACTGGCGATGCGGCGATCGCCTGCGGGGCGGTAGACCAAGCCTCTACCGATCTGCAAAGCTTGCAGGCCGCCGACATTGTGTTTCTCTGTACGCCGATTCACGTGATCGAAGCGATCACGATTGACTTGGTACCGCATCTGTCGCCTCAGACGATCTTGACGGATGTGGGTTCGGTGAAAGGCGCGATCGTCGATGCTGTGACGCCCCACTGGCCGAACTTTGTGGGCGGGCATCCCATGGCCGGTAAAACCGAAGTGGGCATTGCCGTGGCCGAACCGCACCTGTTTGCCCAGCGGGCTTACGTGATTACGCCGGTGGCAGCGACCCCAACCACTGCTGTGGCAGTCTTGATGGAACTCGCTACGGCCCTGCAGGCTCAGGTCTTAACCTGTACGCCTGCCCAGCATGACCGCGCTGTCGCCTGGATCTCGCATCTACCAGTGATGATTAGCGGCAGCCTCATTCAGGCTTGCCTGCATGAGCCCGATGCCCACATCCGACAGTTGGCCGAAAGTTTGGCCAGCTCTGGCTTTTGCGATACTAGTCGAGTGGGGGGAGGGCACCCCGAGCTGGGGCTCATGATGGCCCGCTACAACCGCGATGAAGTGTTGCGATCGCTGCAGGCCTATCAGCAAGAAATTCAACAGTTGACGACGTTAGTGGCGACTGATCAATGGGCGGCGCTCGCGGCGCGCCTCACCGAAAATCACCAGGCGCGATCGCGCTTTATTCAATCAACACCGGGGCCTGATACAGCAGCGCCGTAAAGGTCACCGTGGCTCCCAACCCTTCGCCCATGCTGATGAACTGCACGACGCCCCCCATCGCTTCAATCAGCCGTTGCGAAATGGCCAAGCCGAGGCCGGTGCCGCCATACTGCCGCGTCCGTTCGCCATCGACTTGGCTAAAGGTTTGAAACAGCCGATCTTGCTTCTCCAGGGAGACGCCAATGCCCGTGTCGGCAACGCTGACCTTGACGGTGCCGGGCCACTCTTGTCCCTGAAATTCGACTTTCTGCGATTTGATTTCGGCACTGATGGTGATGCTGCCTTCATGGGTGAATTTGATCGCGTTGCCCACCAAATTCAACATCACTTGCAGCAACCGCTGATAGTTACCGTTGATGACAATCTGGTCGTGCGTTGAGGGTTGATTCATCTCAAACTGCAGCTGTTTGCGCTCGGCCTGGGGGCGCGTGAAGTTCTCAACGTCCGCAAATAGCTCGCTCAGGTTGAGTGGCGACATGTCGATCTGCATCTTGCCCGCTTCAATCTTGGCAATGTCTAAGACATCGTTGATCAAGTTGAGCAGGTGCAGGGCCGACTTATGGGCCTCTTGCAAAAACTCATCTTGCTCTGCCGAGTCGTCGGCCATGCCGTCCAAAATCAAGCGCAAAAAGCCAATCATGCCGTTCAGCGGGGTGCGCAGCTCATGCGAGGTGTTCGCCAAAAATTCACTCTTCAGCCGCGAGGCCGCTTCGGCCTGCTGGCGGGCTTCTTCCAATTCGCTGTGCTTTTGGCGGAGCCGTTGGTTGGCAGCTTGCAGCTCGTCTGCCAGCCCTTGGGCATCGCGAAATAGATGGCCATGGGCGATCGCGGTGCCAACCTGATCGGCCATCGTCTGCAGCAGTGAGTGATCTAACCCGGCCCAGCCCTCCACCGTGGCGGCCTTAAGTACGATCAGGCCGTTAGGCTCGCGCTGATGCCGCGTGACGACGACCAGGTACTCGTCTCGCTCCGCAAGTTGAGCTGAGTCAGCTGCCGTCGCTGTGGTTAAAGATGGCACGCTCACCGGCAAGGGCGATCGCAGGGCATGGTGCAAGCTGGCATAATCCTTGAGCAATAGCTCGGCCGCCAGCGGCAGCGGCGCCTCGGGCGACGTGATCGCTTTCACTGAGGCGGCGGGACTGTGGGGCACATATTCGCAAAAGATCCCCCAGTCGACTGGCAAAATGGCCGACAGTTCTTCCAGGGTTTGCTGCCAAATCGTTTCTAGATCGAGCGTCCGGCGAATCTTCCAGGTGAGCTGCGTCAGCTGTCTGGCGATCGGGTGCGGCGCAGTCGCAACGGGGGCGGTCGCGGCACTCACCGCCACCACCGTCATTGCCCCTACCCATTGCTCGCCCGCCGGGGTCGCCGGGAGCGGACTCAGCTGACCACGCCCCTGTAGCTGCAACGTTCCCAGCTGTAGCTGCCACGGCTGTGATGCCTGCCACGGCTGATCTGTGGGTAGGGGTTGCGGCAGGGGTGGGGTAATCATCAGGGCACTGAGAGACTGCCCGACCCACGGTGACAGATCCAGCGCATAACGCTTAGCCCCCACCCACTGGAGGCTCAGTAACCGACTGGCCGCGTCGACCACAAATAATAGTGGCGGCTCAGGCACCACCATTGCGGCAGCTGCCGAAGGGGCCGGAGCCGCTGCCTCAGCATTGCTGGGAGAGGACATTGTGGAAGTAGAGCGGGGGAGTGGAGACATGCTGTAGAACCGGGGCTTTAATCTATGCGCACAAAAACAGAAGGGCACGTCCTCAGAGCGGACTGAGGAGGTTGGCCAGTTAATCTTGTCACCGTTTGCTGTCAACTGCCCGAGAGCACAGATGCACGCCGCGCTGGGGTTCGCGTCGCGCTGCGCGATCGCCCAAACCTGACTGTTAAAACTTAGCCTAGGGTACCCACATGCCGCCAACTCACCACCACAATTGACGCGCCTCAGAGTGCCGCTGCACTGTCCGACAGTGACCGTCAGGTCGGGATCAGCCAGTCATTGTGGGATGATCCCGGAGTCTTCGGGTTAAATCAGATTAAACTTAAGTAACAGACTTTCTCGAAAGTGCTCGATTTATGACTGACGTACCCGTCTCCCGCATTCGCAATTTTTGCATTATTGCCCACATCGACCATGGCAAATCGACCCTGGCCGATCGCCTGTTGCATAAAACCGGCACCGTGAGCGATCGCGATATGAAAGATCAGGTGCTCGACACCATGGATCTGGAGCGCGAGCGGGGCATCACCATCAAGCTGCAGGCCGCGCGGATGAACTACACCGCCGAGGATGGCAGCGACTATGTGCTCAACCTGATTGACACGCCTGGTCACGTTGACTTTTCTTACGAGGTATCGCGATCTCTGGCCGCCTGTGAAGGGGCGCTGCTGGTCGTAGATGCGTCTCAAGGGGTAGAAGCGCAGACCTTAGCGAATGTCTATCTGGCGCTGGAGCATGATCTGGAGATCATTCCGGTACTCAACAAAATTGACCTGCCCGGTGCTGACCCCGATCGCATCAAGCAAGAAATTGAAGACATCATCGGGTTGGACTGCAGCAACGCAATTTTGGCGTCGGCCAAAGCCGGCGTGGGCATTGACGAAATCTTGGAAGCGATCGTTTTAACCGTGCCGCCGCCCCAAGAAACGATTGAAAAACCGCTCCGCGCCCTGATTTTTGACAGCTACTACGACCCCTATCGCGGGGTTATCGTTTACTTCCGCATTATGGATGGCACCTTGAGCAAGGGTGACACCGTGCGGCTGATGGCGTCCAAGAAGGAGTTTGCTGTCGATGACCTCGGTGTGCTGTCGCCGGTGCAAGTGCCGGTTGCCGGTCTTCATGCCGGTGAAGTGGGCTATTTGTCGGGGGCGATCAAATCGGTGGAAGATGCCCGCGTGGGCGATACGATTACCCTCGCTAAAGCCTCCGCCGAGAGCCCGCTACCCGGCTATGTCGAAGCGAAACCAATGGTCTTTTGTGGGCTGTTTCCCACCGATTCTGACCAGTATGAAGACCTGCGCGACGCGTTAGAAAAGCTGCGACTCAGCGACGCCGCGCTGCAGTATGAGCCCGAAACCTCTAGCGCCATGGGCTTTGGCTTTCGCTGCGGCTTTTTGGGCCTGCTGCATATGGAAATCGTGCAGGAGCGCCTAGAGCGAGAATACAATCTCGACCTGATTACCACGGCCCCATCGGTGATTTACCAGGTCACCCTGCTCGCCGGCACCATGGTTGAAATTGACCACCCCCGTACGCTGCCCTAGCCCCAGGAGCGCGAATCGATCGCGGAGCCCTATGTGCGGGTCGAGATGCTGACGCCAGAAGATTATGTCGGGGCGCTGATGGAACTCTGCCAGAGTCGGCGCGGCGAGTTCAAAGATATGAAGTATCTGGCCCAGTCGCGGACGGCGCTGATCTATGAGCTGCCCCTAGCAGAAGTAGTAACGGACTTTTTTGACCAGCTGAAGTCGCGCTCTAAGGGCTACGCCAGCATGGAGTACCACCTGATCGACTATCGCACCAACAATCTGGTACGGCTGGATATCTTGATCAACGGCGAACCCGCCGACCCCTTGGCCAATATCGTCCACCGCGATAAGGCTTACTACGTGGGCAAGGCCCTGGTCGAAAAGCTGAAGGAACTCATCCCTCGCCATCAGTTCCGCATTCCCCTGCAGGCTTCGATTGGCAGTCGCGTCGTCGCCAGTGAGAGCATCCCCGCCCTACGCAAAGACGTGTTGTCGAAGTGCTACGGCGGCGACATCTCGCGGAAGAAAAAGCTGTTGCAAAAGCAGGCGAAGGGTAAGAAGCGCCTGAAGGCG
>ERZ1740072.329-NODE-329-length-19855-cov-4.391970_pt1 | contig 19855 bp, 14 predicted proteins | sample MGYA00581733_ERZ1740072 | MGnify/ENA primary metagenome ERZ1740072 (study PRJEB43018, sample SAMN04849741) | marine metagenome | isolation source: floating plastic debris | place: Pacific Ocean | collected 2008-08-30 | study: EMG produced TPA metagenomics assembly...
TGATGACCGCATTGTTCGGGCAGAATTGCATTTAGATGAAATGACTCCCCACATCCACGCTTACTTTGTACCGCTGGATGAGATTATAGTTGGATTTTCCTGAACTGAGAGCGCGTGTCTTCCCGTAAGCGTCGGGGCGCAACTGGGAACCGCTGCGCTAGATTAGGCGGTATCGGGTACGGGCTATATTACGTATTAAAAAAAACATAGATAGTCGCAGCCCGCACCCGACACTCCGCTTCGCCGCCTAATCTTTCCCAGTTGCTGAATTGTCACATTATTAAAGTGAATTATTAACGGATAATCGACGATTATATAATGTGAGCGATTCAGTACGTCTCTTATTGAGACTGTGAATCGCGCTTATATATCCAGACAGAACTTAATCCGAAAACCCCAAAAGCCCAAATTAACTACAGCAAATGTAGTAAAAGTTGTTGACCATCGCTTAATTTAGTTGCCCAGAAAACGAACTTTTTGTAATTAAAAAAGGTGATAGCGAAAACAAACATTGCATTTATTTTAGTTTCACAGGAAGGGGAACAGCACCTAGAGCAAAGATAAGGATAAATAAAGATAAAGTAAATAATGGTCTAATTTAAACTATAAATTAAGCGTAATTTGTATGTAATTAGTAAAACATATTAAATTAAAATATAACGTTATAATTTGATTATATTCCAGTGTGTAAGCATATGAGTTTACCATATTTAAGTTTGCAAATAACGTTGGAATTAGGCGAACATATCCAAGTTTTTTTGAAGCTTAAATAAGGTAAGAAATAAAAACTATTAGTTAAGCTTTAATTGCAAATTTTACTTAGCTCTAATAATTAAGCTTATTGAAAATAGCTAAATATTTTTGAGCATCAAGTGATGCTGTTTACAAGACAATAGTGAGGAATAATAAAACCCATTATAAAAACTTACAAACCATTATCAAAATACTTTGAAGTTTGTCATTATAATTCGGTTTTAACCTAACAATTAGATAATTGACATCGTTACTGATATTTTTTACTAAATCTAGAGATTGTTTATGTCAGACATCATTAATAAACTCCGAACTTTTCTCTGGTTTTGTGCAGGTGCAAACATTGAACTTCTAAAAAAAGATGAGTGTAAGACAGAGCATGAAAAATATGCAGGTTTTGGTGCAACTGTCTTATTTACGGGAATATATTCAGGACTTTCTGGAAGTTATGCTTTATATCGAGTCTTTGCGTTTTATTATATATCAATTCCCGGAGGTTTTTTGTGGTTTTTGATAATGTTTAATCTTAACCGTTTATTTATGTTGAGTATAAGAAATAATGAAGAAGATAGTTCATCTAAAGATAATAAAGAAGATAATTCATCTGAAATTAATATATTTTTATCTGGATGTAAATCAGTTGGTAAAAAACTTCTTTTCGCCTCGCCTCAAATTTTCTTAGTATCTCTTTTAGCTTTTGTTATATCAAAACCTATTGAAGTGAGAATATTTGAAAAAGAAATTGACCAAAAAGTATTTGAAAAAAATCAGGATAAAAAAAATAAAATAGATGAGAAATATAACCTCATACTAAATAATTTAGATAGACAAAAAAAAGAATTAGACCAAGATAGAGTAGACATAATTCCATTGATTAATAATAATCCTTTACTTCAATCTGAGTTAGATAATAGAAAAAAAGCAGTAGATGATAAAGAAAAAGAGATTGAAGAATTAAAGAAAAAAAGAGATGGTGAAAAGGAAGAATTAGAAAAAAAATCTGCAACAACCCTTGCTAGACTACTTTCTATTTTAGAAGAACTTGCTCAAGAGAAAAATAATAATATTGGAAATATTAATTTTGTAATTACCTTACTTTTCTTTACATTAGAGTTATCCCCTATAATATTAAAAATATTTTTACCTTATGGACCTTACGATAGACTTATGAGCATGGAAGAAGAAAAGCAAAAGCAAAATCATGAAATCGAGAAAAGGGTTTTAGAAAGAAGAAAAAAATTTGCAGAACATCTTGTTGAGCGAGCAATGAAAACTTTGGAAAGAGAAGGAAAAATTGCAGAATTTCTAGCAGAGGAAGGTATAGAAGCTCTAGATAGAGAAAAAGAATATGTAACGTATAGTTATGAACTAGAAGATGTAAAAAAACAAATTGCAGAGTTAAATAAAGAACTCGAAAAACTAACGACAGAAAAAGGAAAAGTAGAGGAGGAATTAGAAACATTGAAAAAGGAGAAAGAAGAAGCTATACAGTTGGAACTAAAAACGAATGATGCTCCTATAGATAATGAACAAGAATTAAATATTGAAAACGAAACTCAATCACCAAATACGTCACAATTTGAAGTAGAGGATACGGCAGTAAATGATGAGTTTAAAAAACCAGAGGAATAGCAAATTAAATCACAAAATATCATTGCTACTGAACCAGATAATCCAAAAATGATACCTATGGTCTATCTAATTATGTGTTTAACCTCTAATATTCGACCAAGGCATAAATAAAACCAAACGCTAGTTTTAGCAACGCCTTTTAACTAATGAGCGTTGCCTTTTTCTAAAAATACTTTTGGTTTATCCAATAACTAAAAAAAACTGCCCAGATTTCTCACAAGTAAAAATACGGTAATATACTTAAAAAGCGTTTTCATCGAGATAACTATTACACTCTCACCCTCTCTTCACAAATATTCCTCTTATTTGTATTAGGAGAGAGATTGATTTAGCGGCGAGTTACGATGAGAATCTTCTACCCTCGTTCGCAGACAATGTGCGAAAGTATTTCTACTTTATTACTTTTATGGGAATCTGGGAGATAAAGTTTTTAAGCGAGTATAGGTTCGGGTAAACCCTAGTTCTGTTATTCACGCATAGTCTCGCCGTCTATTAAAAATATCAGTTACCAATTTTAATGTCTTTTACTTTTTGTAGTTAAAAAGTACTATAAAAATTAGGTTTAGCCTTTAATTACGTTACTTCCGCCACCAAAGCCTAGCAACAATATAAAAAATTATGGTTGCTATAAAACTCCAAATTAAAGAAGTAGTTATGGGATGAAGCGGGTATTTAGAATTAGGTGGGTTAATGGGTTCTTTGATGTGTTCTGCAACAACCCCGGAGACTATAGCACCTCCACCTAGCGCCGTAGCAACTACTTGAACGGTGCGTTCCAATGAGCGATCGCGTTTTACTTCTTCTATTTCTACTATCCCCCGAATCGTTTCAATCATATTCTCAAACAGCTTTTGACCGGGAATAAGATATTCTAAATCTGTGGTGATTTGTTGGATGTAGGTGTTGTAAGTAAGTTTTAGAAATAGAGATAAAAATTGTAAATCATCTCCACTATAGAGTTTGTTTATTTTGTCAATATATAACTTATAATTTCTAATATCTGTTCTAATCGTAGTTCTGTGTAGTTGTAAGTATGTGATGTAACGGGCGTATTTAAAAGATTTATCTGGTGTGCTTTTGAGCCATTTTTGAAACTTATCAAAACATGAATTTAGGTCTTGATTTGGAATGCCACTAAACTCATTAATCTTGCTTTCTAACTCGCTATATTCCTCTCTAGCTTGCTGATTATAGTGCATAGCTTGATGACGAGCATAGATAATTCGACTGCGACAAAGTAGAAGGTTAATCAAGGGGTAATAGTATTCTCCTGATTCTTCTAGTTTTGCGGTTTGAGGATTAATGTTTAGCCAAATTAGAATATGGCACTGTTGTTGAGGAGAATAAGCTTTATTGTTATATTCAAAGATAGGACTACCTAGTAATTTCCCTTTGTCTTGACGATATACTTGTAGTTCTTGGAATTTTTCTTCTGAAATTAATGCTTTGACACAAGCGTCAGCAAAACTGTGTAAAGATTCTTCATTCTCAAATTTTTCTAGAGGCTTAGCGAAGAATACCAATGTTTGTCCTAATGAAGCGTTGATATTATCGGGTAGTAAACAATTATCTTTATTTAGTCTTTTTAAATCAGTAATTTTGACTTTTGACTTGGGGAAACCTAGTGTTAAATCAAGAGCATAGGTATCGTTAATTTGTAAGGGATTAACCTCACCCCTTAAATGTAAATTATTTTTATGTTCAATAGCTGTAAAAGTTAAAATACGTTCGGGAAGTATTTCCCCAATAATATCAGTTTTTTCCTTAGTTGCTTTCTCTATTAATGGTGGTAGAATTTCTAGCTTAGGAATGCTAAGTTGTTGACCGATCTGTTGGCATTTTAGCCATAAATGGTCGGCATTTTTTACGTTAATTTTAGGTTCTTGTGCCAGCTTATGCTTTAGTTGAAAAGCATAAAGAGTTAGTTTAGGATTAGCTAACTTTCCTTTTGAAAGATAATCCATTATAGAATAAAAATAAATATCACGGTATCAATAAGCCAGAGTTAATCTAGAATTATAAGAGGTTATTTTTCACAGAAAATTAATCATTCTGGCGTTGGTTTATCTTTCTCCTCAGCAGATGACGAACCTTGCTCAATAGTGGTGATTATATGCTCTTTATCAAGTTGGTATTTAGGAATATCTATATTTTTTCCTGCTTCTCCTGGTGCTTTTTCTTTTATTTCTTCATATTCGGCTAAAGCTTCATCCACTTTAGGATGTTCTTCACACCAACTAGAAATAGCATTAGATAAAGATTCGATGTCATCTGCTTGATTTTTAATTAATTCAATGAGCGTAATTCTATCTTCTTCTGAAAATAGAGAGGGCTGATTTTTTAACAGATGAACAAAGTTATTAACAAGTATTTCGTAATCAGACATCATATTTCTCCTATTTTCCAACAGCAGTAAATGCCGCCCAATGATATGGCGAATTAAATGGTTTTTCTTCAGTCATCTTATTAATTGGACGACGTATTTTCCCTTGTCGAGTAGTATCTAAAGGTAACTTCTTTACCCACTCACGCAACTCTACTTTAGTAGCATCCCGCAACCAAAGCTGTGCTTGATTCAGAGCAAGTGGTACTGAGATATCTGTATCACTCTTCAACATTTGAATAAGCTTAATCAATAAAAGGGATGTTGATAATTCGTTTACTTTCCACAAACTACTGATCACGCTGCTACCACCAGCATAAATAAAGCCACTGGGTAAGCCAATGTATTCATCACTGGTATTATTAAAGTCAATTAATCCAGTTTCACAAGCCGAGAGAACCACAAGACGAGTTTGATTAAAATCGAGATTTTTTTCAAAGAGATTACCCAATGTCAAACATTTACTTAAATCTATAGCTTTGTCATCAGATACAATTAAATATTTTTCGGGATTAGCATTAGCGGGAATGGGAGAAACATTCGTTCCTGCTAGCTGTAAAAAGGAATTTTGAGGTGATTTTAAGTTAAAGTAGCCGTGACAAGAAAAGTGGAGATAATTTATTTTTTTAAATTCTAATGTTGCTTGGTATAAAGCAGTTTTTGTAGCTTTTTCTTTGGATAATACTTTAACTTTATGTGAATTAAAATAAGGTAATATATTTTTTACTTCCAAGTCAGCGTAATCAAGGTCTTCTGTAGGATTTTGAATTGCAAAAAGGGATTGAAAATCAGAACGTTTTCGCTGTTGTAACTGTTGCAATATTTGACAACTAGGTGCATAACTTACACCACCGTCAAATAAATCTAAAATACAAGACGGATTGTCAGAATCTTTTCTTACTACTGGAAGTGCATGAAGAGGTAATAAATGTAGGAATCGATGAGGAATTAAAATTAGATGATGATAGTCTTCATTTATTTCAGCTAATATTTCGTTTATATGTAGAATTGAAGCAAGTTTTTTTAATTCTTCCTCTAAGCTGTCTTGCCAGTTATCTTTTTGATTTTCATAATTATTTAAATATTTAATTCTCCAGTTATTCAAAGCTTCCAGGTCTTCTACTTCAGATTGCCAAACAGTAATCTTTTCTGTAGGTTTTATAATAAATGCCAAAATTTTGTCATCAATAATATACCATGCAATAATGGCTGTACGTTCATCCAAAGTAGGTTTGAACGAATCGAACTTGAAGCCAGAACCTACAGCTAAATAAAGGTTTTGCAATTCATTACGTTGTTTTCGTAGTTGTTGCAGATGTTGTCCTAGAACTTGCGGATTTTCAGCTTTACCATTTTGAATTTGATATTGTCCTGTAGCTATTTCGTCTCGGAGTTGCTCTAATTGAGCTACAACTTCTAGTGGAAAAATAGTTTCAGAATCGCGTTCAAGAATAAGTTCAACTAAATTACGGGTTTTACTGCGTTCAGCATATTCGATTGCTTGGGTTTCTTCTTTTAATTCCAAACAAACTTTCACCATGCGGAGATAAAGTTGATTCCATATCTCTGCTTGTTTTTGTTTAGTTTCACCACCAGAAATGATTTCATCACGTAAAGATTCTATAGTTTCAATGACTTGCTCAAAGGTTGTGTAAGCTTCGTTGAAACGCTTTGCATCTTGATAAGTAAACCCTAGATTAGATAAAGTTTCAGCATATGTTTGAGGAAAATCATAACGGGTATAAATTTCTAAAGCATCTTCCAAGTAAGCAATGGCTCTTTCAAGGTTCACTGCTATATCTCCTAATATTCTCTCTTTGTAAGCAGTCCACTAATAATTTGTAGTTAAAGCCCAATATTGAGGGAAGTCATTTCGGGTATAGATTTTTAAAGCAGCTTTAAAGCAAACGATGGCTTTTTCAATATTCTTTGCTTTAGTTCCTTTGATTCTGCGATTATAGGCAAGACCCAAATTCTGTTGAGTACCAGCCCAATCTTCAGGATATTCATTGGGGGTTCTAACTTTTAAAGCAGCTTTATAATAGGAGATAGCTTTTTCAATATTGCCTGGTTTATCTCCTTCAATTCGTCTATAGTAAGCATTCCCCAAGCCACTTTGCGTACTAGCCCACTTTTGAGGAAAGTCATTGCGAGTAGTAACTCCTAAAGCAGCTTCATAATAAGAGATAGCTTTTTCAATATTCTCTGTTTTATCTCCAAAGATTCTGTCTATATAAGTAGTCCCTAAATTGTGTTTTATATCAGCCCATTTTTGAGGGAAGTCACTGTGAGTAAAAATTTCTAAAGCAGCTTCATAACAAGCGATGGCTTGTTCAATATTCTCTGCTTTATCTCCAAAGATTCTCTCTTCATAAGCAGTCCCCAAATTCAACTGTGTCATTGCCAAACCTTCAGAGAAATTATTGCGGCTTCTCTCTTCTAAAGCAGCCTTATAATAGGAGATGGCTTTTTCAATATTCTTTGCTTTAGTTCCTTTGATTCTATTAGAATAAGCAATACCCAAATCGTTTTGTATGCTAGCCCATTTTCGAGGGAAGTCACTGTGAGTGTAAATTTCTAAAACTGCTTCATAACAAGCGATGGCTTGTTCAACATTATCTGCTTTATTTCCTTCGATTCTGTCACAGTAAGCACCTCCCAAATTCTTTTGACTAGTAGCCCAGTCTTCGGGATATTTGTTGCGGGTTCTTACAGTTAAACCAGCTTCATAATAAGAGATGGCTTTTTCAATATTTTCTGCTTTATTTCCTTTAATTCTGTCACAGTAAGCATTTCCCAAACTATTTTGCGTACCAGCCCATTCTTCGGGATATTTATTGCGTTTGTAAATTTCTAAAGCAGCTTCATAATAAGAAATAGCTTTTTCAATATTATCTGCTTTATTCCCAGAGATTCTGCCTGTATAAGCTTCGCCCAAATTATGTCGCGTCATTGCCCAAACTTGAGGAAAGCGATTGCGATCGGTAACTTTTAAAGCAGTTTCTAAGTGAGCGATAGCTTTTTCAATATTATTTGCTTTATTCTCTTTCAAGGTAAGCACCTGCCAATTGATTTTGTACCGCAGCCCATAAGTCTGGGCCATTATCCTCAGTCAAAAACGTTAATATCACTTCATAGCCAGCAATAGCAATTTCCACGTTGATAGCTTTACTACCCAAGGGAAACTTCCGAATCAAACCACTAAATGTACCAATAGCAACTGCAATAGCTTCTGCTTCTGATGCTTCTGCTTCCTCAAAAAAATTTGTTGCCCAACGCCGAAGCACTTCTTCTAAACTAGCGTCGAGTTTATCTATATTCGCTTTCAATAAAGGATAAACTACTTGTGTATCACCTTTGCTTTCTTCTGTTGCTTGTAATACCTTTGCTAAAAATTGTCCATAGGGTTGATATTCTGCTTTTTTGAGAGATTCTAGACTTCGTTTTATATCTACTGTTATTAATGGACCCAATGCTTCTCTTATTGAACTTGCTAGAACCCTCAAGAAATTTGCTCTAAATTCATCTCCATCTTTTGATTTCATCTGCGCTGTAGTTTCCAGCATCTGTACAAAATCTGCATCGAAGAATTTAAAGTTAGCTTTATCTGCTATTATTTTTCTTGATTCTTCGTAACTAGAACAACTTAGTAATTTTTCTATCAATTCGATGTATTTTTGCTTACGCTCTTCATTCATTGGGGATATTTATAGAAAGTAATTTGACGCAGAAAAATTTCTACCACCAAAATTACTATTGAGATGAATTACCCCAACAGTAATACTGATGGTAAAACAGTATTTGTTACCACCACAAGCGAATTTTCATAAATTTTTCTGAATGCGTCCTTATACTATCAAGGCATCAAGCTTAACCAAGGTACAACAAATTACATTAAGTAAAATCATGCATCGTTACATTAGCACTTACGGAAGCTCTATGGTTCCATTTTACGTCAACAAATTATGCTTCCAATGTGGTGGAATGGACAACAAAGTAACAACCTAACAATAAGAGTTTCAGACATTAAAATTGGGATGCTCCCATATATAAGTGCTGAAAATTTTTTTTAAGCCGTGCGATGATTAATTTTCAGCATATTATAGAAACATATACTTATCTATCAACTCTCATGTATAAACAAAACATAAACTAACTTTTTAGCATATTAATTACTGAATAATCAAGATCAATGATGTGGGTTTGAGCTTCATAATCAAAATCCAAATAATTTCCCTATACCGCCAAAGAAACTAGGTTTTGATGCACGTTCTTGAGCAACTTCTTCTATCTTGTCGAAAAGCGATTCATTAAGTTGATAAATAGAAAAGTAAAAAGATTTGATTCGTCTAACTGAATTGATAATATTTGTCTGATTAGTACGGAATATTAGATTAATAATATTATTCAATAACGTATCTGCATCTTCAATTTCTTCATTTAGAGCAGAAGCTAGATAAAAGGCAGCTAAATTATAGAATCCAGGAGAAATTTGAGAATCTTCTTTTAATGAATCTAATTTTTCATAAGCTTGAATAATTTGGTCTACTTTGCCTTTTAGTCGCTTCGTATCTTCATCATCTGGGTCGAATGTTTTCGCTGCCTTAAAAAATGAACTGGCTGCTTTTAATAGTTCAACATTACCATTTGCAAAACCAATTTGAGCTATTTCTAATCCGGAATTATAAAATTTGGCAGCTACATATTGACGAATATCTTCATCATTTGTAGGCAATAAAGAAATAATTCTTTGAGCTACAGTTTGAATTTTATCGAACTCACCACTGCGTAAATAAATAATACAAATATAGAAAAGAGCTTCAAAGTCCTGAAAGTCTGTTTTCCCGTCAGCGCCAATTGCCCTTTCTTTCCATGATAATGCTCTAGTATAATCAGCTTCTTCAGTATAAGAACGCGAGTTTTCTAGATATGGTTCTGAGTTGTAAGGTTCTAAATCTATCGCTTTCTTGAATTGTTCGCGAGCTTGTTGATATAGTTCCTTTTTTTTTGGGTTGTCATCAGGTAAAGATTCTGCGTACTGTTTGAAAGTGGCACCGTAATTTGACCAGTAAAGAGGAACATCTGGATTATCTCTAGTCAATTTACGATACACTTTTAAAGCATTATCCCAATCCTGTTCACGAGTGAAACAAATTCCTAGTTGATTTCGAGCTTGATGAGCCGTTGGTAGAAACACAAGTATCTTTTTTAATATGGGAATGGCAGTTTTCCATTCCCCTTCCGACATTTTTTCTTGTGCTTGGTTAGTTAACTCAGATATCTCCTCCCCATTTTGTTGTAGAGAGTCGTAATTTTCCCTAGCTTTTACATCGCTAAGGGTTTCGTATGCTTCACGAATAGATTTAAAACGCTCTGGGTCTTTTTCTGGAGAATATTTGCGAACCAGACGAAAATAACTGCGTTTGATTTCTTCTTGTGTAGCTTGGGGTGATAATTCTAGTACCTGATAAAATTCATTAGCCATTTTTTATCACTCCCTATTTTCTAGGTCAAACATCAAGTCTACTAGGCGTTCTCCAGCTGTTTCTATTTTTGAAGCATCATCATTTGTTAGTGCTTCTTTAAGTTCTCTGAGTGCTTCAGATAAGGAAGCTCTTTCTTCAGCAGAAATATCAGCCATAAATCTTTCTGCTTTATCTACAATTGCTTCATAACCTTTTGCTTTTTCATTTTTTCGCCAGAGTTCTTGAAGCCTATCTTTAGCTTCAGTCTTATCTCCTTCATCCATACGCGAAGCTGATTTGCCATAAGAAATTTCTACACTCTTATCAATGGCAGGAATACTGGCTTTAACTGTGGCGATACCATTAGTATCGTAAGAAAATTCAACTTCTAATGGATAAGGAATACCATTAGATGCGGGAGGAATGTCTGTTATAGAACCGACTATTCCTGTATCTACAGCATCTTGGGGTAAGCGTGCATTACCTTTGTGGTCTTGATAAAGCTTGATTTCAACTTCTGTTTGGTCTGCACGCATTAAGCTGTATTTTTTTGTGACAGAATATGGAATTGTAGTATTCGGTAAAATCAAAGGCTGATAGGTTAGCATTTTTTGACCACCAATTTCACTAATCACATCAATACCTAAACCAAATGGAGCTACATCGGTCAAAATTATGCTGGATTCGTCACTAATCAAATCCTGAGAAAGTGCAGCGCTAATAGATGCTCCAATTCCTACAGCCAAATCCGGATTGACATCAGCTAATGGTTCTCTACAGAATATTTCAGATGCAAGTCGCCGTACAGCAGGAATATAAGTAGTACCACCCACTAACAAGACTCTATCAATTGCACTTGGTCTAATTTTTTTGGCATTTAGAGCTTGACGTACACACTCTCTAGCACGTTCTAGCAAAGGAGCGATGGCTTGTTCAAATTCTTGTCTAGTTACTTCAACATCTAAATCTATAAGCTCATTTGACTGAAGAGCAAAATTGCTCACAAATACTGTATGTGAATGCTGAGTAGAAAGTACTTTTTTTGCTGACTCAGCAACATCTTTGAGTGCGTAACGAGATTTTTCAGAAATATGAGCATCAGGATACTCAGCTTCAAATTTGCCTAAGATTAAAGCTTTCATTGTTTCATCAAAATCTTTACCACCTAAGTGTGAATCACCAAAGCTACTTTTAACATCCAGTACACCAGCGACCATTTCTAGTACTGTAATGTCCAAAGTACCACCGCCAAAATCAAACACTACAAGCTGTTCTTCAACATCGATATTATTAATCCCAAATGCTAAAGCTGCTGCTGTAGGTTCGTTAATCAGACGAAGTACTTTTAATCCAGCTAATTCACCAGCAGTTAAAGTTGCTTGACGAGAAGCATCTGGAAAGTTTGCTGGTACTGAGATGACTACTTCTTTAATAGTTGTTCCTAATGCTTCCTCAGCATTTTCTTTGAGTTTACGTAGAATCAGAGCTGATACTTCTTCTGGACGATACTCCTTACCTTGAAGTATAACTTTCTCCCCAGTACCCATCTTACGTTTAACTTCTCTAATACCCTCACCTGGTAAATCAACACGACTACGTGCTAAATCACCTACTAATAGTTCTCCTTTAGAACTGATAGCAACGATGGATGGAATAATTGGGACTTTAGTATTGGGGTCGGGAATAGGTTGAGATTCACCTTTTCTGTACACACAAATTTCGGAAGTAGAAGTTCCCAAATCAATCCCAATTGCAAAATCTTTACTCATAATCGCCTAATGCTCCTAATTAAATAAGTAGATAAATTTTGATTTTAGTTGTCTGTATTTTGCTCTTTTTAATTTGAATCTGATGTGTTGTTACTATTTTCATCAGTTTCAGAGTCTGAAGATTCTATTTGATTATCTATATTTTCTTTGGAATCTTCTGATGATGTTTCTACTGGTTGATTTACTGATGCTGTTTCTGTTTGTTCCGTATCTGTGAAGACTTCAGGATTTGACTCTTCTTTTTGGTCGTCTTCTTGAGGTAATTGATCTAGTGCTTTAGCTACGCTGACCTCAGCACGTTTATCTTGATATAATTTACCGTTAATTTTGTAACCCCATTTTTTACATTCAAGCACTTTTCCTGGCTCTACATCTGATGATTCTTTTTCCTCATCAGCTTGATGTAATTCTTCATTCAAATCATCTCCTGATGATGGAGCAACTCGTTCTAATCCAAGAGGATTAACATATTTATCAAAATCTTTTATTACTTTTTCTACTATCTGGTTAGATGTATCGTCTTGCAGTTCCAATATTCTTTCCAAATTATCAAAGAAGTTTACAGCAAACTCTTGCCATTTTTTTATTTCTCCTTGTAATATGCCATTATCTTGTCGTTGCTGCATTAATTCTTTGGATTGTACATTTATCTCTTCAAGCTGCATTTTCAAAGACTCATTTATTAATTCTTGAGTTTCAGAAAGCTGCTTATTTAATCTTTTTGCTTCTTCAGTATTAGTTTGAAACTCGTTAGTCAGTTTGTAGTCTTGACGAACAACATTTTGAATTTTTTTCTTAATTTCTTCTTGAGAGTTTTTTATTGCCTGAATCTCACTCTCATATTGTTGTCCAAAATTTCTAATACTATTTGCAATTTCGTTCATTTCTCCAGACATTGAAATATTTTCCATCGCCATTACCTTTTTCAAAAAATAAAAACTTGCAGTAATTAATAATCCAGCTAAAAATATTGTGCTAAAAATATTCAATTTGATTGCAAAATCAATCAGTCTCAAATCTTTAACAAATGGAATGAACAGAACTGCAACTGCTAGTACTAAACAAACAATTATTAATAACAAAAAAATGATTTTTGGTTTACCGACTATAGTTTTTCTTGACATTTTTTCACCTGTATTAAAACATTAAAACTTCAAATCTAGTTCATCCCAGTCAATATCATTCCTATTTTTACCACTTGATTTCCTACCAGAACTTTTTTCTGTTGTATTACCAAGAAATTCCGGAAGACTTTTTCTTCTTAATTTATCTTCAAGTAATGCAATCTCTTCTAAAAGCTGCATTAATCTTGACAAATAACCTTGATTAATACTTGATTCATTTTCTGGATTTATTTGTATTTCAATATCTTCCTCTCTAGAGGCTGTTTTTGTATAAGTATCAAGTGCAGATTTTACTTTGCCTCGAAGTTGATTCAGCTTGTGGAATAATTCTGTAATTTGAGAGGGAAATAAAAAACTTTTAAATACAATCAAGGGTAGATTGAACAAGTTTACATCTGGAAGTGAATTAATCTCTTTGTGCAATTCAATAAGATGGTTTTGAATCTTATCAAGCAATTTTTCATAAGCTCTGTTACTATTCATTGTTAATGTCTTTAATTAATAAACAAAATTATTTATGATTATGACTTATCTGAAGGAGGTAATTTTTGATTATCTCTTCCCTCCAAAAACATTATTGCAAATCCTTGAATAACTACCTTAGTGGCTACTTTTATCACCATCTCAATACTTGCCCATAATTCTTCAATAAATGAAACTATATCGGCGATTAAATTTTGATTTCTTAGAGTATCTATCGTGTCATTGATAACTGAATTAGTTGATTGCAATTTTGCTAGCATTAAATACCATACTTCTTTAATTTCATCAGCTTGTTGCTCAGTAAAAACACCTCGTTCGCTCAGTGTCTCTAATTCTTCAGCCTTGTATTTAACCCGAAGTATCAACTGCTTAAACTTTTTATTAATATTTCCCAATTCAGTTTTAATTTCAAGACCTTCAAAACTCCAAGAATTTAAATCTTGGATTCTTTTCATAAATGGAAAAGTATCATTGTGCAAATCTTTAATTTCTTCAGTCAAATTCTGAATTTCTTGCTTACATTCGGCGAATAAACTCATGTTTTTCCTTGTTACTATCTATTTCATTAATTTCATAAAATTGAAAAGCAATTTTGCTATAGCTAGATTAATTTTTAATTTTTTACTTTAAAATATAAATTTTTCTGAGTAATTTATCCAAAAGCCAAAATAATATATTTACTAATAACAGTCGTAGTAATAACCACAACTTTCGTAGATGTATTCGTTTTCTTCGTAAGCTCAACAAACATAGTAATTTTCGCCAAACTACCCTGCACAATTGTTATTGAGCATAACTTCCAACTCCGCTACTTTTTTTTCAATCTCAACCATCCGACGACTCAATGGCACATCTTCAACACACCCCAAATACTGTGCCAAAGCATCTAACATCACCCTGGTTTTCGTCATCCCATTTTTCTGTGCATACTCCGTTAACCGTTCATCTAACTCCAACGGGATTCGCAAACTAAACTGTGGTGAACCCATACCCTCATGCTCCGTAATACAATCAAAGTATAACGATGCATTTCAATATTTGATGTTCTATTAATTACATCCTGTCTCAGCTTAATTTCTAGTTACAATTAGCTCTGTATTCACCCTTATTAGCCCATCAAGCGACAGCACGAGCAGATACTAAGTTTAGCTATCCAAAATAGTAGTCTTTTATACTACACAATTATATTAGTAGAAGGTTGCCCAAGTCAGGTTGCATAACTTACGGAGGGACAAGCCCTCCAAAACCTTAGCTAAACAGGCTTGAGGTTTTGAAACTGCTTCCAAAATCAAGTTGTAAATAAAAAGAAATAATTCCTCACTTTCCTTGACTCTGCCTTTCAAACAAAGCCTCTACTAAGCCAGAACGGTTTTAAACCGCCATCTCTAAAAGTCGCACTATCGCCTCTTCCACAATTACTTCTTTATAATGTGCATCTTGTTTACCCAGTTCTAGCTGTAGCTCTAAATGCAGATGGTCTAAACGTTTTAGTATCGTAAAAGAAAGCTGAAAAGTTAGTTGACTTGCTGAGAAGTTGTTTTATCAGAATTATTTCGATTATTTATAACTTCCTGACTTGTTGACTTGTTGACTTGCTGAAAAGTTGAACTCCTATCTATTTTGGAGAGCGATTTTTTCGAGGGAGAGGGTAGGATTAACCCCTCAACTTTTTAACCCTCAATAATTGCAGAATTAGAAGTAATGCTTATGCTTTTTATACTTATATGCTACGCAGCACTAGTTACTAATATCGGGTTCTGTATATTCGCAAAAAATCTTTAATCCCACTTTGAGGAAATATAGAACAATAACTGTAGAAATAGCTGGATCTAAAGGTAAACCAGATAAAGTTGTAATAGAAACAATCAATCCGGTAAGTAATGGAGCGCTGCCGGGGTTTTTAGTATATTCTTGAAATTGAGCGCGAAAGCCATCATTACCGCAAAGTTCTTCGCGCAGTACAGTTAAAGTAGATTGCCAAAGAGATTTTTTACCATAAGTATCTGTACCAAATTTTTCAGTCCAAAGTTCGTCAAAAGTAGTATTAAAATTACCTTTGTTTTGTTCTAGAGTATCTAATGCTTTTTGTGCGGGTTCGTAGTCTTTAAGAAGTTGTTGAATTTGATTGATTTCGGTTAAGTCTAGTTGAGTAGTCATATAGATTTATAGATATTTAAATATTTGGATTTACGGTGAATTTGATGACTCTTGAATTAATTCTTTCGGAGTTAAAATTCACGGAGTTGTAACTGGGAATTTTTTCATTACGAGTAACAGTAGCATCTCCCTGGCAAAGAAAAGGGTGTTATTTAGGACGGGGTGAGGTTCTTTTCCTAACTTTCCTTATCCAACCTATCCCGCGCTGCCCAAATCGCCTCCCGCACCTCACCCGCGCATTCTTCACTCCTCACCTCGCGCCAAATCGTATCAAATTGATTTTCTCCTAAAACCTGCAACATCTGCGCTAAAGCATCTATATACCAGCCAACGAACGCTTGATGATGCTCAAAATCAATCACAAAACCACGAATAAAAATTGGTAAAGCTTCAGAAAAATTTGATTGCGCTGCTAACAAGCTTCCCCATTTAGCTAATGTCTGTGAAGCCCCATGCCAATCTTGAAATTGTTCATAAATATCAAAGGCTTTCTGAAAATAGCTAATTGCATCCTCAAATTGCTGTTGCTCTTGAGCTAGCATACCCAACTGTTGGTATCCCATTGCGGTGCTGTACAAATCCCCTGCATCTTCATATATTTTCAAAGCCTTGAAGTAATATTGCTGTGCTACTTCAAATTGCCGTTGTAGCAAAGCTACATTACCCAGGTGGTGACATTCCCTTGCAGCGCTGTGTGAATTCCCTGCATCTTCAAATATTTTCAAAGCCTTTAGGTAATGTTGCTGTGCCACCTCACATTGCTGTTTTTCTTGGGCTAACCTACCAAGTTGGTGATATCATAAAGCAATTCTGTCTTTAACAGCTCCATCTTCAAATATTTTCAAAGCCTTGAGGTAATATTGCTGTGCCACCCCAAATTGCCGTTTCTCTTGGGCTACCATACCTAGTTGATTATAGTCACCTGCAGCATTGTACAAATCTCCTGTATCTTCTCTTATTTTCAAAGCTTTGAGGTAATATTGCTGTGCCACCTCAAATTGCCGTTGTTTATAAGCTACGATGCCCAGTTGGTGATAGCCCCTAGCAGTGCTGTATAAATCACCTGCATCTTCAAATATTTTCAAAGCCTTTAGGTAATGTTGCTGTGCCACCTCAAGTTGCGGTTTTTCTTGAGCTACCATACCCAGTTGATGATAAATAACAGCAATTCTGTCATTCACCGAGCAGTCATTTAAAGCTATCAACTGATCGAGAATTTCTTGATAAATTACTCTTGCTGCTTCTAAGTCAGCACCTAATAGCGCTTCATTACCTTCGTTAGCCCGCAGATATATCCATAAATTAAAAGCTTGCTTACTGTTTGCTTTGGCTTCCCCTAGCTCAATAACAATTTGGTTTAGCGCTCGTTTTTCCAAAGCTTTTAATTCGGCTTTGCGCCCTAAACGTTCGTATATCTCTCCCAATGCAGATAAAATAGCGTGTGCATAAGCCCATTCCTGTTCCTGTTCGGAGAGACGCAGGTTTTGCAACAGGTTTGGTTCTTCTACCCGCAGGATAAAAGTTGCTAATTCGGCGTTGCTAATGAGTTTTTCACGGTAATAAGTCGCTAGGTCAGCGTAGAAAATCAGCAACTGTTTTTCAAGTTCGGTAATCTTCTGTTGAGCATCCGGCTCTACCTCGTAATCAATTCCACAACAGGTTTGCTGATTCAAACGTTTCCGCAAAAACCAAGGTAGAGCCGGATGAATTTTATATATACTGCTATCTAATTGTTCCACAATACTAGCTGCTGCGGCTTCATTGAGAATCGCTAACCAATCATCTTTGTGCAAATTCTCTCCAAACACTGCTTGATATGCTTGCCCATCTTCATGATCGGGATCTTTTGAAAAAGCATTAAGCCAACGTGCATTCACCCGCTCAGAAAACAACCCCAAAAACGGTAAATGTCTCCTCGCTTTCTCCGACAATTTACTAAAGGAATAATCCAACGAAACTGTCAGCGATTTATCCCTTCCTTCTTCTTCCTCCCCCGCAAAAGTATCCAATCCCTGACGCAAGGCTTCAATTAACTGCGCTGCTGTTTGCGTTTTCAAATGCGGTAACACCACTCGCAATGACAAAGGATGTCCCCCCAATAATTTCAATAACTCCAAATACTCTTTCGGTAACTTGGCTTTATCTACTCCCGCAGTTTGCAATATCTTCGCGGCTAATTCTTCTACATCCCCTGCAATCAAACCACCCAAATTCAACAAAGTATAACCACAATCAAGCCAAGCTTCCTCGCGACGACTGGTTATTAATACCCATGTTTTTCCACTGCACCGTAATTGTTTGAGACATCCTTAGATTTCGGTTCTTGCTTCCGCTGTCAATAACGGCGCATTCCCGGTAGGAAAACCATTAACAGGCTCAAAGTTATCCCAAATTAATAAACATGACTGTGTTTGGAGATATTTCAACACCGCAGCCTGTTGTTTATCTATAGGAAGCGAATTAAATTTATCTAATTTATCTTTAAAAATTTCCCTACCAACTTGGCTGATTACATTACTCAACGTCGCGCCATGTTCAAAGGAGACAAAGAACATTTTACTATCACGCCCTTGAGTCTCTTCGAGCCACCGTGCAAGTCCGTAGGATAACTCAGTTTTACATACACAGCACAGTCCTTTCATTACTACGCTATTTATTTGGCGAAATGCTCGCTCTAATCGCAAAATATCGTAATCGCGTCCGATAAAACCGTATAGCCCTTCATCTGGAAACCCTACCAACTGCGTAACGGTTTCTTCTGATTCTAAAAATGCATCAAGATCGAGAATATCATCTGTACTATCTTCCGGAATAAACGGCGCATAACTTTCCTGCTCGTACAAAACCGGAACAATCCAATCTCGCAATATTTTATCGCCTTTTGGACTTGGACGTTGCGGTTGATTCAATACAGCTTTTCTTCCTGCTGCAACAGCTTGAGAAAGATTCGCACCTTTTACCAATTCGCCATACAACCTGCCGATAAAGTGTTTCGCCGCAACAGCATATACGGAATAAGCCATCGCTACCACACCTTTCGCTCCCGAAGATACCAAGCGCGTAGCTACCGAAGAAAATTTATCTTCTCCTTCTTGTGCTGATTTACAAGCATTCAATACAAAAATCGGTACGCCACAATCTGCTAAATTCTGAGCAATTTGTGCTGCTGTCACAATCTGTGGGGAACCATCAAGGGCTTCAAACACCAATACACCTTGTCCCAAACCACCCAAACTATGCTGAAATCCTTGGCTGTTGGGGTCAAAATCGCCGTGTCCGTCAAAGTGGACAATGTGATAGAATCCTTTGTTAGCACTTAGTTCCCGCTCAAATTCCTCAAAACTCGGCGGACGCAATACTTTTATATTGACTTTTTGACGTATTTCTGCTAAAGAATCCAGCAATGGACGCGCAATAGTTTTTAAAGCAATATCTCTTTCCCCATAGGGACGAGCAATTACCAATAATATATTTAGCTTATCTTGAGGTAGTGTCGGAATTTCTCCCCTTACCGCATAATCGCTCAAACTACGCGACATTCCCGCCAAAGAAGGTGCAAGAAATTGTCTGTCGCCCGGAGAATAAAGCAACTCCCAAGGTAAATTTAAAATAGCGAAATCATCCGAGGCGATCGCCAACTCGCAGTTATGCAAGCCATCATAAGTAGCAGCTTGAAAAAACTCCCGCGCTTTCTCGCTACTGTGAAAAACCAAGTTAAATAACTGTTCTCCCCAAGCCTGCAATTTTTGTTCTATTTTTGCAGCTTCATCTGGAAAGATACCATAGGGGAACCGTAAATACTCTTCTAAATACCAACGTAAATCTATCAGCGCTTGTTTATCAAAGGGATGCTTAAATGTTACCGCCGAGGCAAAGCGAGGCGCTGATTGCCCACGCTGCCAAGAGAGTTGTATAGTTTCGACTTGATGGATGATTCGTAAGCAGTTTTTCGCCATAGCTACGTGTATTTACTGAATTTTTCTGATAACTAATAACATTGATTCACTTAGCTATAACTAAATTCCGGAAATACCCACTACCAAAAGCCGCAGCATCTTCCCAATTCCTCTTTCTTTGAGAGACTTTCCT
>ERZ1740072.330-NODE-330-length-19775-cov-8.095791_pt1 | contig 19775 bp, 15 predicted proteins | sample MGYA00581733_ERZ1740072 | MGnify/ENA primary metagenome ERZ1740072 (study PRJEB43018, sample SAMN04849741) | marine metagenome | isolation source: floating plastic debris | place: Pacific Ocean | collected 2008-08-30 | study: EMG produced TPA metagenomics assembly...
GCTGCATCTGGGGCAAAGCTATTGAGAAAAGAAGAGTGACAGCTTTGGGACAAGTTATTATGGGAATTTTGGCTATTCGGCAGGCTGAAGCCAATTCAAGCTGGTGACATTATGTCACCATTGTATTCATATATGAAGAAGACCTTACTTAAAACCACAATAACTTATGGATAAATTGATCAAATTTAATTAACAAGTACATCAACAGAATGAGAAAGAGTTGAATATTCTGATCACAACAATTCCAAAGTCAGAAAATTGAGATTTCATTATACAAATCATAGCTGAAGTTTCATCAAATATTGTGTCAATTTTTCTCACACAGAGTTATCCCATCGGAAGTACACCTCCTGCACTACATGTGCACGTGTCTGTGCTACACCACACAAAAGTGAAGCTTTCAGGTCTCTAGCACTTAAAGATCCTGAGTTATGATAGTTTAAAAAATAAAGTTTTTCAAAAAGGTTGCGCACCCTAATAGTTCTCTTGGCAATATAAGAATTTATCTAAATGTTTTACAGTGAGTATTTGCTTCGTTTGTAGTGCCTATACATTACATACATGTCGGCCCAACCAGTAATTCAAAAACAGCCCTTACCACCACCGGGGCTATGCGCAAAGTGGTTTGTTCAAACCAACTATTGCCAAACTTCGCCACAAGCTAATCACCATTGGTTGGAGTCATCAAAGTCACAAGACGGGTTTGCAGCTTCCCGCAGAACCGTACTCAGTACGTTGGAGTGGGTGGATATGCGTCCTTCTCCTGCCCTGTGACTTCTGGGGTCCCTCAAGGTTCAGTGATTGTTGCTGTTCCTTGTATGCATAAATGACTTGTCTGATTATTCCGCTCCAAGACCCTCATGTTTGCTGATGATGCTGTCATCTACAACACATATGACAACCACCTAGGAGTCACTTATACTCCTAGCAACCACATACAACATCACGCCAAATTGCCTTAATTGTTTCGTGGCTGCTTTCACTGAGATGCACATGTGAAACTGGTTTGGGTTTGACCATGTGTTTAAGCCTGTGTGAATCTATCAAATGATCATCTTGATATTCCTTCAAGTACTTATTGCAATACACATATTCCCAAAATGGAATGATAAAGGGGAGGCTGTCTTGCTCATACATTTGCCTGAAATTGTAAATGAAATTCCCTTCCGTCTTCAATCAAGCACATTCAGGACTGTTCAGCTGTCCTGATAACTAATATCGTGCTTCATAGATATTATTTCATTGTGTAGTAGCCCTGCCACAAGTAGGCCGACTTGTATGTGTGTCATTATAGTTTTCAATTTTTTAGGTACATGGATAAATTCAGGGCAGGAGCGAGCGGTAAAAGGCCATTAAAGAAAGGTAGGTATTGTTCATCTAATTGGCTGCACTGCTTCATACTGTCAACCATATACCGTAAGTCCCCGATCAGAAGCCGCACGACTTATGTTTGAGCGAGGCTTATTTTTGTCTGGAAAAAGGTTCATTGGATAAGGCGCTTTCACATTTAAGCCACCCTCGTTTAAAAGCCATGGCTTGTAAATGAATATAGGTAGGCAGATGCTGTATATCATATACAAGCCTTTCATTTGGAAAACATTTCCTGAGTAGAAGCCATGGCCTATAAACCCACTCTACAAGCCGCGCTCTAATATAAGCCGTACTCGTATATTCACTGTCTTTGTGTTGTAGATTGAAGAAGGGTAGGCAATAAATTTGGAACATTTGCAACAAATTACTTGGCTTCATTGACTTTTGTTTTTTTTTATTTCAGGCCATGCAACTCCTTTCGACTTAATACCTCTTGGTGAGTACGTTTGAGGAATGTTTCCTTGATGCTCGGTACAAGTAGGATTACTGTTTAAATTTATGAGTGACGTGTGAGGTTTTGTGTAAACTTGCAATCATTCTTCACTTTTTTGCTGCCTCTTGATTGATTGATATTTATTCTTAGTATTAAAAGGGTTCAAACTTTTGGGACATGTTTCTGCCAATCAATGTACAATTGCCTTCAAATGATATTGCACCTATTTTCGTTGGTTATAGCCAACCCTGTGGCCTTGTGAAAGATGTTTGGAGTGTTTGGCTGGAAACCATAAGAAAAAGCGGCCACAGCTGTTGCAGTTGCTTACTTGCTTGAGAGAGGCAGTAGTTTTTGACGTAGTCCAAAACACTATGCATGGCTATCACCTTCCAGTGGGGACTGCATAACCAGCACCCTTACAGCTGTGTGGAAAACAGCCTATATTCAATACAAGAAAGACCTTGAAACAGAATGAGTTATGAGCATGTGCAAACTGAGGCGAAATCATTGGCTGCACTGGCAGACCTATGAAAATTTGATCAGTTTGTATCTCTGCTTCTGATCGTTTACTACGAATTTTTTTATGTGTCTTGTATGGCAGATGGTATATGATTGAAAACATTATAAAGGCAGCTCCCAAAAATTTGAGAGTTCGCCTCATCGCGACAACTCCGAATGGAATGCTTTGATTCCAAGCACAAATCATAAGATTACTGTGCCTTTTTACAGGAGCTAAAGCACGAGAGGGCGAAACAAGCGGACACAAACTGGTTGCGGCTGCCTCCAAAACAGAAACAGGTTCTCATCATGCGGGTACCAGTCTCCTTGTCAAACGTCCTAAATACAGCTCATCGCTACATCCGGATAAATCCCAAGTCAAATATGATGAGGTGGCAATTGATTGTGAGTATTTGATACTCCAGTTCTTACCATTCAAGGATGGAAACGCAGTATCAGAATATCATGACAGCGCTGGTAGTAATGTTGTAGGGGTTAAAACAATCATTTTCAATTATTGGTAAGGAGTACTACTTGGGCGGCTCTGGTTACATGGGGTTGAGAAACTGACCAATTTTGATAATCTACATGTACATCTACAACTTCACTATAGTCATGATACAGGTCAGAAACAAAGAAAGTTATGTACCACTTGTCCTTAGTCCTTGTTTTAAAGTCACTAACAGCTGAAATATAATGTGTGTGATGTTAGGAGATGTAATATGACAGAGAATCTGACATCAGCTAATACTTATCACAAAATAATTCAACTTTTAGGCATCACCTTTTCCGTCATCCGTTCCATGGAACATACTAGTATGCACAATGACAGCCTGCTACAGTAGATGGAATGCGTTTTTGCTTATGGTGCTTACTCAAAAATGGTTGACTTTATTCTCACTGTCGGTTTCATATTTTAATGGGTCAGGGCTCAAGTTTAGAACGTAAATCTGTTAGAATGATAATATTAATTCATTTTGCACCTATTTTATCTTGACAACCACAAGCCAAGAGCATGCAGAGTTGTTATGTTAATGTGGTGGTAGTAGTGACTCGAGCTATTATTGTGTTGTTGTATAGGTCACCCGTCAGAATTGTATGATAAGATTCAGAGTGAATCTGAGGACACAGATATGACAGATAAGTTGTTATGTGGAGCCATAAAACACCTGAGAACACACAGAGCAAAACCTAACCCTCAGATTGTTCTGTCGCTGATCACTCTGGTCAAACAGAGTCCTCAACTTTATACAACAGATACTGTCACTGGGGTCAGTTTTACCCATAGACTTAGACACTATAAGTCTATGTTTTTTCCTAATACTGTATTATCATCGGCTGGGACCTTTGTTGCCCAATATCCACACACACCTTTACTAGAAAATCAGTGAGCAGGGCAACTCGGAAAATCTGCAGTTAGGCGGAGGAATGACAATAGCCAAGGAAAAGCATTTCTGATGTGTGAGATGTGTTACCAACTTGGCAAAGCCATTGTAATTCGGTTTTAGGCAAGCTTGGTGCTCTAGCCAACTGATTGAATCACAAACTTGAAGATGTTGCGTGCTTGGTGTGGAAGTAATTGTCTTATCATTGTTGTACAGTTGTTTTATCTGCAGGCGCTGTGTAACATGCTGAAGAGAGACGTATCTGTTAACTTTAAGGCCAAAGGAAATCCGACGGTCACAGTTCTGACATGCAATCTTCTGTATGCTAGCTACGCAGAGGAGGAACACTGGCCTCAGCAGTTTATAGAGGTGAGCCCTTGTCGTGAAGACCTTGGCGTCTTACTTAACGTGATGAGGAGAGATAATCACCCAATCTGTCTGTAATATGTATGAATCAACAGTCTAACCATAGGCTGTACATGTGTATAATTAATAAATTGGTACTTATATGTACGCTGTGTAAGGCCCACGCATGCACTGACCACTGCAAAACTACTGCAATCAAACACTTATGAAGATGCAGCACCAGTATACTCTCATTCTGATGATCAAGTCTTAAGCATATTTCACTCACTATCAACAAAGGCCACTGTGATATTTGTTCTGTTTTGAGTTTCATGTTTATTGTATACCCCACGCATGTGTTTTCCAGATATTCTTGGAGGATTCATTGGGAGAGCGAGTATGGGTAGACAGAACAGATTGCAAACCGTTAGTGGATAACATCACAACTGCTTTTGCCACAAATCTGACCCCAAAGAATCCTACATTACTGGAAAATATAAGCCACAGTCTGTCTGGTGGTGCTACAGGTACGACATAATGGCTCACTTCAGTAATTTTGTCTGAATATCAGACAAAAGACCTGGGGGTCCATGCTTTTCTGTCTGTATATGGTCTAGCGGAATCTATTTTGATTAATTAGATAATGTAATCCGTTTGAAGATACAGTCTATAATAAGTTCAATTATTCCTCGGCTCATGCTGAATGTGCTACAAAAAGCATATATTATTTTCTGTAGGAATTATGCGGTTTACCTCCGGATCTAAGAAGTTTCGAAAATGACGAGAAAATAAACCACCCAAATTACACATTATTATAATAGCGAAATGAGATGTTCCCCTTTCCGATAAAATTTTTTTCATATACTCTAATGTAACAATAATTTTAAATGGTATTGTAATTGTTTTGCAGGATCATCTGCCAGCCCTAGTCACAGTCCGTTCCATTCTTCAGATGCTGCTGATGACGTCACCAATACTGCTTTACATAATCTGAAATCAGCTGTAGTGCTGCATAGGTCAGTCAGTGCACTAAACTCTCACATTTCCAAAGTGTTCTTATTCTTACCATATTAAATCATTGTAACGATTTTTGGTAATAACAATGATTGGAAACTTATATCATCACGAGTTTGTGTGTCCTTCGGTAGTGTGTGATGTTATGTGAAGAATTCACATGAAAAATTTACATGAACGTGTTTAAGGCCTTTCAAAAATTAGTTTTATGAATATAGAATATCAATATTTACGAACCAGGTGTGGCTACAGTAAGGTGCTGCCCCATTTCTATAGTTGAAAAATATTTGTCAAATGAAATTTAAAATGTACTAGTATAAATAGTATTTTGAATACTTTACTACTACTAATATAAATATAATAATATACCTAGTCTAAGTGCTCTAATTGTTAGACGCATATGGGGGGAATTCCCTATTACTAATAGTCCGAGCACTTAAACTTGAATAAATTTGAATAATGCATTCCCTGCAATTCAATATATAATCCATTAGGCAAGTACATGTATTAATTGGAAAGACTTGCAAACTGTTGTAGAATGTTTCTTAAGAGTATAATAATGCAAGTTTGACCATAGTGGAAAACTTGATACTACAATTCAAGGAATTCATTGGGTGGTTTCTGCCAATATTCTGAATAAATGTCAGATGTTGCCTGCATTTTTTCAAAGTTGGCCAAAATTAACCATTAAATCCAGTGCCAACAGATTCTAAAAAACTGATTTGTATGCAAGGTCAGTTCAACTACTGTTTCTGACTTGCAGTAGCCAGAATGTATGATTCAAAGAGATTTCCGTGAATGTTTTCTCCATGCCGTTGCTCCTATTTTCATGCTCATGTTTGAATTTTTTGTTTTCAGATATAAGTATCAGTTGGACAGCGTTGAGCAGATGGTGATGGATACTATTACAGAACAGATGACTAAGAGGCAGCACATTGAGATAGCCAGTAAACAGCTGCTGAGACTGCTAACATCAGTAACAGGTTACTGTGCTGTCAGGCTTCTAGTCATTACTAAACTAGATATCTGGCTACAAAATCCTAAGGTTTGTGTACCTCAGACTCTGATGTTTTGCCCAATATCAAATATGGAGAAAAAATTGTCTTTTCCTCCTGGTAAAGCACCACTGACAATCCATGCCCAACGTGTTGAATGACAATTATGATCATATTGGATTTTACTAAATTGGGTGCACTTTGAGCTGTAGGTGACATATATATCAGTGAAACTAAATCGGGTGTTATATTTGTTTGAGAAAGATTATGGTGCAGATTCAAGTTTGTGTTGCAATTGTAAACAGTTAGCTCCATCTGCAAATGAATGCTCTAGATTTTTATGCTTCAATTTAGGTTTTTTTGTGGTGATTAATGTCGCAGGGATACGAAGTTTGCATTCTCAGACTTATTTGTCTGACCACCTGTCCTCTGACCACTTGCAGTGTCAGGTGATACCCAAATTTTCAACACATTATCTTAGCAATGATGAGTGGTGAATGAAATTAAGATTGTTTTCTCTCTATTTGGACGGATACAATTTTTCTTTGATCATCCACGATAGAAACATTCAATTTTTCAAGCATCATTCAGACTTGACTGTAAATCATCAGTTTCTACAGATAAAATGGAATCCCAACCACAATAAAACCCTGTGTATTATTTATAAAATTTTTGTTTTCGTGTGCCTTCAAATTCTCTTGATTACTGGACATATTTCAGCTTATTTGTTTTTTGATAAAGCTGTTGACCACAATTAAGACTGTGACCAGCTACCTGCAGGCGACATTCTTCAAATAAATTATATGCATCGATAGATGGGAGGTCAATGGCCTTCTATATCTATTTTAGGCCAGTTTTTATCTTACCAATCCAGGTTTCATTTCGGGGTAAACCTTTTCCCTTCACAGCAGGCAAAAGACAGATTTTCATGATCGGATGTCCTCACCAAGTAACAACTTGATTCAGACAGTTGACATACTATTAGTTGTTACTCCCTCCACCCAAAAAGGTGCTTTTCTCATGGATATCAAGAATATCAACATGACGCATGTTTTTTTACTAATCTATATCCCCTAGCAGACTGTTGTATTATTAAATAGAATAGTCATCAAACTTCTTTTGCCTTTAGTTGATGAGAGCAGCTCAGGATCTGTTGCTAGCTGTTTGTTTGAACTGCTCTGCTCAGGTACCTAACGATAAGGATGTCATAGTCGGCCTCCTCAAGATCCGATTGAAGAATAAGCAGTTAGTACCACATTACCTCAGCTGTATCAGGTATGTGATCACTAGGACATCATGACAGCCATGTTACTATGATGAGTGTTAGCAGCTGAAGACCATACATGTAGAGTATATTACCCTTATGCTTGGGCCCCTCAGTAATAGATCCATTATTGCTGCATCAGATATTAATCTGAGGTTCAATAATGGTACCTTGGCTTGCCAATGTAATGTCACATCAACTGCTGTTTTGTTTGTGACAAAGGATTTATGTGACCTACATGTATGAGCAGGTGGTTTTAGGCAGTAAGAATTTTATTCATTTTGTATTGATGAAAAATTTTATTTCCCTTATGATCAATGTTGACCTGAAGGTTGAATCCTAGAATGAAAAATGCTACATTTTAGATCCATTGCATTGTTGTTGTGTTTTATAGAGAGCTGTTGGAGAATGATGAAGAGAATCTTCGAGTAGCGATGACACATACCATATATAATGAGCTGTCATCAGCCAGAAATCAGAATAACATGCTTATTCTCTCTGTCATGTTTCAGCATAGCCCTGATAGAACTCCACAGGTAGTATTATGATATAACATGGCTCTTATAATACAACTTCGTGTATGCTGTCGTGTATTTACCTTTTATCGTCACTGATTTATGTTTAGTTGTTAGTAGTAGTAAATCTTGGCAAAGTACACGGATACATCTTGCCAAGTGTGCTGGCTTTGAGGCTGACATTGCGTCTTTTTGTGGTCAAGGTCATTTTGTAATGTAAAGATTTAGTTTCACCACATTCCTTTTTTGTGCTAACTGCTTGCTGGTGAAAAGACACACCTGCAATGTTTACAAGATCGGATTCCTCACTATATTCACTCATCCAGAAAGACAAAATGCCAGTTTATTAGGTTGACCACCCACACTGTTGTGACATCGTATAACCTCAGTGATATGGAACATCTGGAAGTTGTGTAAAGGTACCACCAAATGTTCAGGAAAGCCTTCAACCACAAACATCTCATTACATGCTTGTATATATACTTACTTGATACATACTTATGCAAAAAAAACTTTACTAGAAGTCCTAAAATAACCTGAACTAAGTGTCAAAAGTTTAAAACTCCTTCGAGAGCAGGATGTTTTTCCTCATCTGCGTCTGTTTGTTTTGCAGATGTTATCAGACATATTCACAGATTTACTCATGGCTAAGGAGGACTATCTACGATCACTAAGAGCCCTGCTTAGAGAGATTGTACGCACTCTCCGACACGACTTTACATTTCATACATTTTGTGTCGGCCTGATGACTAATAGAGCCCGTCACCCTGCGTTCCTCAGTCTCGATTTGGCCACCAAAGAGAGGGTGCTGTTCTCTATAGCTGACCTGGTAGCTGTGTGTGAGCTGCTAACTATAAGCCCTGCAGTTAGGGAAGCATCAGCCAGCACAATATCATGGAGCGATAAACGCAAAGGTCTGTTTTTACAATTATCAGTATTCAGTAAGAGAGTTTTTGAAAGTCAGTGATTTTTTTCCTGTAACTGTCTTGTGCCTGAATATAAAATACACTTATTTCGAAGTGGAGCCCTTTGAGCCAGTGTTTGGTGTCAGTTATTGACTTTGCGATTACAGGTAGCCATTGAACTCGAACCTACTACAGTATTTAATTGATGAAATCATTAATGCGAATGTTTCTAATTGTAATATTACTACAGAATTGCAGTTGCGAACCTTTGTTGTGCCTCTGGCAAGTCTTTGCAAACAAGCAGATAGTTTTTTTATTGATTATGCAAAAAAAGGGCTCAATCACTGCAGTAATTTTACCTCAAATATTGGTTAGCTAGCGGCTGGGGGTAAGCAATATACAAACTAAAAGAGGATCTTTGTGTGTAATGTGACTTTGACATTTTTTTTTGCATTTTCTGCGGTTTTAAATTATTTATCTGTATACTAGGGTCTGACGTTGAATAAACATGCCTCAAAAGTGTCACATTGACATCAAACGGCAACTAGATACCATATCTATTTGGAAAATACTGATATAGCTGTTTAAAAATTGATGTTCCAAAAATTTCCTCGTCCTACTGCAAGCAATTTAAGGTTCTGGAATTTCAGCCTTTGTTACGCAGCTATGTGTACTTTATGGTCATGCTGATTATTGTTTTCCGCCTTTGGCAGCGCTTGATTAATTATAGCGAGTCTATATGTGATACACAGTGACGTCATGTCGAATGCTTGTCCACTGTGACCATTTCTATTTTTGTTTCTGATATATACAGATATAGCAGTGATGGAGAATTTTTGGACAGAGATTAGCCGCATACAGAGAGATGCCGTAGTGTGGATGCATGAATCGTTTATAATGATGCTGCCATCTGTAGAGAATCAGGCTTTTATACAATGTCTCTATAAGCTACTGATGATGGCTCACGGGGAACATTACTCTAAAGTAGATAACTGGCCTGCAGAAGCCGTAAGTCAATGTAACAGTCCATCAGCAGCCCCTGCCAGCCCGCATCCCTCATACAAGTGATTTCATAAACCCCTTAGATATAAAACTGCTAACCATAATAACTTAGGTTGCCATTTTGTTATGGATTTGTCTTGCAATAATCTTATACCAAACTGATGATAATGTCAGACATAACCTAGTCAATTCTCAAGGGAATAGATGAGGCATGAAAAGATGTTATAGATGTGTTGAATTGACCGACATGTCGACTGATGCTCGGCAGAGGATGTTGTGAGCTCACTTCCTGGTCATCGCACCCTATGCGTTGAGGAGGTCACTGCTAATACGTAGACCATTGTATTTCTCTGGCAGAACAATGACTACAGAAAATGGGCCAATTATAAAGTGGGCCAAAAATGGTCAAGTGCACTATATTCTTTGAATAAAGTATCTATTTAAATAGCTAGAGCTTCATAAAGTATACATAGCGTTCTTCGGTCATAAATGGTCTAGACAATTGAGACGTTGAAATTAACCCGGGCCTAATACAGCAGTCCCTAGATGAAACTTGGGACAAGGTTCGGTGTAATATACACATAAATGGCTATCATCTGTCATAACTTTCCACTATTTACAACGTAAATCAAATCACTGGGGAATATTCAATGACCATTCCATTGCCTCATTTAGGGTTACGTGTCTAGTCTAACTATTACCAATTATGTGTTTCAATGTTTAGTATAGACAGTTTCATGAAGATGCTATTCTCTTCCATATACAAGCCTTGTACATTACTGTATTTTTCCAGGAGAGATCTCTGATGTTACGTTTGGTATCAGAGGCTCCTGTGTTAGAGGATACACTGATTAGGATTATTATGATGGGCATGGAATCGGACTACCCTCTGAAGACTTCTGACTCTCTAGATGTTATGGAACTGATGATCAATCGAGCTGCCGCCCTCAATACCACAAGTACGCAATCAAGTCCAGACATACATGTAGCTTTCACAGAATATCCCTCCAATTCTATTCTTATAATCAGCTGTAAATGGCAACTCTGTGGTATATTCAGATTTATATTTACACACAACTGCTGGTTATATATACATTTGTATGCCTCTATTTTTAGACTATCCCGCTCTAGAGATTAAAAGTTTGGATATGGTAAAGTTGCTGCTGGCCGTGTCCACATATCATCATCCGGATAACATAACACTACCTCGGGGCTACGAGCCGCCTCATCTAGCTATCTCTCCTATGTACTGGAAAGCCTGGCTACTCATGCTTATCATGGCTGCATACAATCCTACTAAATTTGGTAACTGACTTCCAAAACGTAACATGTTACTCGAGTTCTTATCAGACTACTGATCAAGGTGACCTTGTTCAGCGTTGTGACATTGCCCGCATAACTGACTAGATAATGCTACCATTATCTCTTTGTATATGGCACAGATCCAGTTATATTACGTTACCATGAGATTCTGTAGGTATTAAAGGAAAACATGATGATTGATGTTCATTTATTTTGATGTGTGTATGATGTGTGTAAGTTTTACGCAACTCTGCCGGTCCGCCCGTCCGATATCCCACTAGAAGCATTTCCAAGTTTTTTTCAGCTTAGACTTGGGTGGATTACAACCGCATTACATAGTTTTAAAACTGCTGTGGCACCCATGGGATAATATCTCTCATGGTATACAGCAATCTTGAATGCCCATATTTTATCATGTGATTTTAATTTCACAGCTAAGCACATATGGAAGGAGTATCCTACACTTGAGATGATGATGGAGATGGTTATGACTAATATATACACATTTCCCCCAGTCGCTGCCGAGGGTCAGCATGAGCAAATCATCGCCACTGAACGCAAGGTCTGCTCATATATGTGATTGTCATAAACCTTACAGTTAGTGTTTCCATTGCAAAGTTAGAGTCAAATATCCCCTCTCTGACCTGTACTGGACTAGACTAGACTGGACTGGACTGCATTGTTGATAGACAAAGGCTGCTTTATTGCACTGCTGTAATTTACTGCAACATTTTGATTCATAATATGGCAAATATGGGCAGAATTGATTGGTCTCTTGTCCATAACATAGGCAAAGATACTAGATTGACACAGGTATGATGTTTGTGTTATGAGCTATATTTTAAAATGAAAATATGCGATATTAATATAATTACTGATGTTGATAACCGCATTAGGAACTGTAAGATAGAGCAACTCCACAATACTCCTCATAAAATAATGAAGTAATACCTGTAATTCTTTTATCCTCATTTTCTGACATATCTGCACATTAGATTGTGTATTTTGACATACATCAAAGTTATTTTTGTGGTATGCATGGTTTAGCTTTGGTCATGTGTGTTTGCCCAGCAAGGGAAATTCCATTTGTCGCAGGTGTCATAGGTAGTTGATCAATAGCCGTATAATCAGTCATTTTTATCTTTGTAAACCTGATGATCTCAATGTTTTGAATCTGATCACTCTGATGACAATAGTGAGGCTCTACAATTTTGTGCATTAGAAGGGAACTGAATGAGTTTGCTACTGTAGCTAAGTGTATACTCAATGAAGAAAGTACTTTGATATACTTTTATTGCAAAGGATTGGAAAAAATGGAATTCACTTCCTTCAGTTTTTCCTGGCACTAATTTTGCACTCATCTAATTATTGTTTTGTGCTTATGCTCAGTCACGTAATATTTTATCAGATATGTGAGCTGGAGAAAGAAGAAATCCTGGAGTTTGAGGGACACTTAGCAGCTGCTACAAGCAATGTGACGATTACGGAGTCAAACAGCCTCCTACTCTCACAGCTTATCAGTATGAATGCCAAGTCAGTACCCAATCTGTGTATAATATCTGTGTATACTGGTCACAGACATTAGGGACCAAATCCCATGTGCTGTTTGTTTCCCTAAACATTCAAAACAAGTTTGAGATGTCTGGCTATTATCATAGTCTCTTCAGTGGATATGGTAGCACTTCAATTTATTGAGTGGTAGACATTCTCATAAAGTATATGCTAAAAATTGAAGTGCTGCTATATTATTAATCTAAGCCATTTTTTTCCTCTGCAATGAATACCATTTGGCGATATTTGATATAAAAATGATTTGCGAACTAGCCTACTAGCCTAATATAGTTTTCCGATACAGCTCCCCAAAGAGGGATGGCGCCGCAGTTTTTCGCGTCGCTTTGCCAGTTTTAGAAACATATGCGTAATCTAATAATGCAAAAGCTTCACAGCATCTCAGCCCGTGCTCACCATTATATAAGCGTCACTCGTCTGAACGGGTGAACGAGAGTAACCCGTAAAAAATAATACTGTTAGTTGAGTTCGGCAAAAAATCGATTCATTCATTACACCTCTTGTATCACAAAGAGCTCGAGTTTTTTACAAGCTCATGATTGAACTTATCAATGTGTAGTTTTTTTGTGCTCTACATCTTGGCATGTTGAGACTTGGCTTTGTGCCAGGTCCATGTGCATATCGCAGTCAGCGTGTCCCGATACTGCGAAGTATCCCACTGGAACACTTGTATCTACAACTGTCTGTTGTTCACGCCCGTGTCTTTGGTCATTTTATTCAAGGACACAGGCCATTTTACCCCGAGTTTGAGCTCTTATTTCGATGTGACCTTTTATGTTTTTTTTATCAATGAAGTCATAGAATCATAAAGCCAGCAAAAAATGAATATTTTGTGGCTTTTTAATGAATGTGTGCAACAATTCTGTCATTTTTTGCTTTAAGGAATGATAGCATAGCTTTAAGCTTAGTGTTTATATCGTCATTACCGGTCTGGTTCTATGACGTTATGTGGTTTGCATCCATTTTTTATGTTTATTGCAATGATACCGGCGTACAGAAAGTATTATAATCCCTTATCCAATTCCAAACCAACCATATGTGGAAAAGGGATTGCAACTTCTCATCTCATATGAAAGTTGTTGGATGAGAAAATTACTTGAATTTTGCTCACTTTTGATCATCATTAAACCCAGTGATACTTACGAAGTTTGTCTGCAACAGAATTTTGTGTGTTTTTACAGGGGCCCAGCAAGGAGGTTGCCCAGCAAAGTTGTTGAAGAATTGAAAGTACTGAACTCCACATTACATCTCGGCCATATGCTCTCTAAGAGCAGGAATCCTGACTTTCTGATGCAAGTTATACAGAAACAGGTAAACACCGCATTAAAATTACGTACTTACACTACACTAATCTGACACCCCTCACGAGCCAGCATCTGTCCGGATCGGCTTGCCAGTAATAGCCAGTATGTGCGTAGTTTGGATGAACAAGCTGGGTTGAGTCTGCATAGAGGCTGTGTGAATTATGCCCAGTAAAAATATTTCAGCAAACAGGAAAAAAAACAGCAAAGAAAAAACAAACGAAAGAAAGCAGTACTGCTGTCCGAAAAAGTGATTAAGTGACTAATAAAAATAAAATGTGTTGCGCCAATGATCTGGCAGGCTGAAATCAACCACAATTTGGTCCACAGGCCAGGAAAACAGGATTATGTATCGCAACTCTACATTAATCTCAATACTATCTCATGCCGCTTGCCTCTCACCAGACTTGTGATGGAGAATGCTTGCCTCTTTATATTCTCTGCCATGTTCATTTGTTTTGTTTGTTCTCTCCCGTAGTATGGGATGTAGTATGTTGTTTTTTTATGACGTTGTGGAAAAAGTTGATGCCAATTGCAATGTTTTACAAATAACACATCTTGCTTTTCATCAGGGTACGAGTCAGGCGATGCCGTGGTTAGCTGAGTTAGTAGAGTCCAGTGAGGGATCTCTGGATGTGCTCCCTATTCAGTGTCTGTGTGAGTTCTTACTGATGGGTAGCGATGAAAACAAGTCTAATGATCCCAAAGTCAAACAGACTCAGGTAAGACATAAATGTGTCTATCTTGCAGTTTGCTCAATCACTCTACAGGGATTGAGTACCAGATTTATATGAAAAAAAATATAATTACTTGCTTTTCTCGTTCATTGGCCATGAAAAGAAGTCATCAACCGACAGACATTGTTATTACTTGTAGAAGATAGCTAGACAGGATAGATTATTACAGAGGCTTCAGACTATAGTCAATCAGACAGATTCTGATAGTCAGTCGGCAGCTGTGGAGGTTATTAAATATTTCTTTGAGCGGCTTCACTCCCCTTCTTCTGATATCCGCTCGCTCTCTATCAAGGTGACAGCCACTACATCATCTATCTGATATACTACTGGTGTTTCTGTTCCAGAGAAATTTAATGACAAATATTATGGTCATGTTGCCATGAAACAGGGCAATGAAATAGTTAGATGAAGTAAAAAAAACTGATATCCAGGCAATATCCAGTGATCTTTTGTGTTATTTATTCGAATCAGAAATTCTGATGCTTTGCTTTAGGTCATGATGTGGTCAAGTTGCAGTCAGCTTTACTACTGAGCATGATTTTAATGTTACAACCTGAGGGGTATGTTTGTGTTCAGTTCAGGTAGACAGTCATGCCACACTGTTGCGTAATGTTATTAATTTTACCTGTAGGCTATGAGACAGATGTTTGTTGATCCCGTGACACAACAGGCTATGGATATAGACATTGATACACAGATAGATCAGTTTGACTGGCTACTGGTCAATATTCCTGATCTCATTCTATTCAGCTCTGTGGAAAAACTGATTCAGAAATCTATCCACAAAGTATGATATAATGGTATATAAACAAGTGAGGCAAATGTGTTTGTTTATGGTGGCTATTCAGAGTACATACATCATTGGTGCATGACTTGGCATTTTTAGTTTATTGCTAATGATGGACAATGCATATTATGCCCACTCTTTACTATTTTACCACAATTTATTAATAGCGGAGGGAGTAAAAATACTTTAGACATTTATGGTATGATGTGTTTGCTTGTAGGCATTACATGTTGAGATGGAGTGTGAGGTGATATCTGCATATATAGCATATCTACTTGAGTCAAAGATGTACAGAAAAGAACCATCTGACACAATGCTGGTAGAATATTTTCTGATGTCTATAACAATACTTTGTGGATCAACAATTGATGGTTTTCAATCATGATTTTTTATCGCCGATCGTTGTCATTCCAATCACCAATGATTTCTGATGTTGAACTCCTGTGAACCAGGCAAAAAATTACCGTGAATTTTATATCTCAATATTTTTTGCAATTTTGTACCTCCTGTGGTACGCAATTGATTGATAACAATTTATGCAATACCGCATTCAGCGGGAATTTCTAGGGTTATCCACAGTTGGGGAATGCTTGAACTCTCCATGTGGTCAATTGAAAACATCGTAATTTTTGTATGATGAGATTTGGAAATTGTAAAAAATGATGGATTGAATCTTCAGATAAGCTTTTCACCAGAGCGGGTCACCAAAATGTCAGTTCTCTTGCCATTTAATGGTAATCACCCAATTTAACTGAGGAGTTACTAGCCTGAATTGCAGATTTTCACTTTGAAATTGATAAAAACCAAGGAGTGCACATTTATGAGGGCAAGTATTATAAAATAATGTTTTTATGGATAAGATAATTTGTTCAATTTGTGAAGCTATTTTGCCTCCGCTGTTTGTGTATCCTGATATATAGAAAACCAAAACAAAATTCCAACAAAACAAACATGGATATCTCGTTTAGCTGTCCAGGTAAAGACTGAAACTTGTCTTTTAAGGCGGCTGAGTGACGGTCATGATTGGATGTTTCTCAGGCATAAGCGTATAAAGCTGATGGTGTTGATCTAGTGCTACGAACAATTGGTTATATATATGCAAAGTTAAACTGAAAAAATGCTCAGCTCGGGTATGGTTAAAATACTAAGTCTCTCATGATAGCTTTCAGTATCCCGTAAAATAATGCATATTTTCTACACTCATTCGACATATTTCAAATGATTGCCACCCAGGATAGAATAGAAGCAGGAATGTTGAAATTGATCAAATACGCGCTATATAAAATAGACACCATTTCTCAGTCTATGCCTGAGCCTGATTCTGTAGCGTTGTTTGTCTCATCAGTAAAATATGCATGTTATTACTGGTGCCATGCAGCATGCGTGGGGCAATCAAACCGCTTCATCCTTCCGTTCAATATCCTACATCAACAAAAAGTACTCTGTGGGTAGCAGCTCGTTGTACTTTTGTCATTTTCAAACTTAATTTAATCCAGAAAATTAATCTTGATCAAAACAATGTGACCCCTTGTCTTCCAGTTCATAATGCCTTAGGTCACAAAACCTTGGATTTTTCATAATAAGTGATTAGGCAATTAGTGTTTTACTCTACGCTTGTATTTTTCTCAGGAAATATCACTAGTATTGACTACCAGGACTGTACTCTGTGAGCAACTGCTGAAAAACCCTGAGACACACAGGCTTCTGCTGAAGTCATTCAACGATTTCACTGAAGATGCTATTGCCAGAAAGTCCGCTTATCATTGGGTTTGTATCGCTTACCTAATGTGTTGGATATACTTTCTCCCATTTCCCATTGATGATAAATATATGTGGTTTGTAGTACTAATACTATGCATTCACCTGAATCCTTAAATGTGAAACAGCCGCAACTCAATAAATATAACATGATCAATAGGTTTTTAAGGGTTGTCCATTCCTTGAACAATCATATCAGAGAGCAGACAACTCCTAAATTGACAACTGCACATCGCGATCAATCATTCACCTTATGGAACAATTGTTGATTTGGCTCCGCAATATATTCTGTATACTCTATTATTATTTACTTACAGGCTAATGATGACTATGCAGTGATGGTTCAGTGGCCGAATGAACAGACAGCAGTACTCGATCTCAGAATTGTCCATGCAATTTCTTACCTTCTCTCAGTCATTGAATTTAGTGGTAAGCTGCTGCATAACCATTCTGTAAAGGCCTGATGTGAGAATTTTATGACATCAGTTGGCTTGTTATGGTGAAACACTGCATTCTGTTACTGATTCACGATCTGAGGAATTTGTTGTTGTTCTTTTTTTACTAGGTATAAATCATGGCGTAGGGTTGATGGATAAATGGTTTCCTGCCTCAGGAGAATCACCTGTGGGCTGCATGTCAGCTACTTCTGAACTTGCCGACATGTACACTGATAAATTAAGGAGAATGATGCTACAAACTGGACATAAACAACTGGTAAATGCAGGTATGTTGAGCAGATATTTGTTTAACTTATTGGCACATGGTAACATGTGTCTGCTTCGAAGACACATGGATAGATGGTATATGGAGAAAAAGTATTTGGTGTACTGTGTGAGTATCGCTGGATAATGGATTAGGCTAGATTACCCTGTTACATGGATATACATGTATGTGATATTGTTACACATTTCTTGCCCTTGGATATCAAAGAATTATATGCTCGATTGCCAAGTTTTACGTCCTTATTATAGCATTGAATGATGTTGAAGCTAAGCAGCTGATGGTATTCTTCCAATCATTTGGTCTGCCAGTGAATTCTACGAACCTTATACTGGAGAAAATGGACATTCTCTGTCAGACTGATCCTAAGGTACTCACTCCTATATTCTTAATCATTAACCTCTACTACTATTATTGTGTCTGTGTCAGTTGGTTTTTTGTATAAGATAACGTTTGTAGAAAAGCATTGTGATCAGAACGTACAATCGACTGAGTATAAACAATATGTACATATGCACCATAGTGAATTTTAACTTCAAGCTTTAAAAAAAGTGCCCATATTAGTTAAATTTACTTTAACTTTTGTCAATAAGAATTGATATGGCTGTTGTTGAGGTTTTGTGATTTATTATTATTACACAATGTGAAAACCTGTATGTTACTGGGAACAGGCGGTAGAGTTGGCTGTTGGTACACAGAATCAGTATCTGTCACGATTGCTGGAGACACAGAGGCTGAGGGGTGTCACTGCTGGGCAGGTCTTCTCATCTCTCCTCAGCTCAGCTAAGCCTGAGATCCCATCACCTGATGAGGCTATGGATACGGAGCCGAGCACACTCCGTCCCACCAGGAGAAAACAGCCAGCTAACAGAACTCTGTCTACACTGGAGTCCAGGATCACTGAGAATATGAACGATGATACTGATAGCTTCATCAGAAATGTTAGTCTGAAGTTGTTCACTGTTAACTTTGTGATTGTGTGTCTTATTAGTCTAACACAGCTTAGTCTGAGTGTATGATTGGGAAGCCTTGTCAATACCATATTTCATGATAGAAGTATGTTGCATTTATTGCATAATCATTAGCTTAACTGTCCTCCGCGTATACTTGATATGAATAGTACACTTCTTAGTTGGCTGGTTGATTTTGGTTTTGGTATTATAGAGGATCTGTAACAGTGAGATCTGTAGAGAGGGACTGATGATAGCCCAGTGCAGTCTTCTCTCAAATCCGTCACTCAGGGACAAGTTCTCTACTTCTCTATGTAACATCATATCAGGAGAGGACAACCTCAAACTCACAAACTGTCTCAACAAGACAGCAGCCCTTGCAGCTGCTCTGCTCAGACTACTAGGTGGAGGGGTATGTATTTGCTTCGCATCAGGTTATTGTACCAGTGGTTCATTGTGATTTCTATTCTAATAGTCATTCTACCATGATTACCCATGATTAATTTGAAGATTTATAGTCTCTTACTTTTTGTCTGATTCATACACATAAGAATGTATAACTCATGCACTTGTATACTTATAGACTCAGTGCTTGTGTTTAGGCTCATTAGAAATTTCCACTTTCTGGGTCAACTTGACATAATTATTTTCTGACTATGAATGAATGGCAATTAGGTCACGGTTGTGTACACATTAGTTATAGGTCAAATGATAATAGACAGTGCATTTCCGATTCAGCCAATCAGTCTAGCGAATATTTAAGCTTATGGTTTAACCCAAATATTTTCTTCACCTCAGGGAACACTTTCTCAATCGGCAAATCAGCTTTTCTCTCGGCTGAGGCAGGAGACAACATTAGCCCCAGCGGTTCAGTCAGTTGTGAGCCAGGTCGGAAAGAAGTTGACTACAACTACAGCACAGACT
>ERZ1740072.331-NODE-331-length-19684-cov-5.297774_pt1 | contig 19684 bp, 20 predicted proteins | sample MGYA00581733_ERZ1740072 | MGnify/ENA primary metagenome ERZ1740072 (study PRJEB43018, sample SAMN04849741) | marine metagenome | isolation source: floating plastic debris | place: Pacific Ocean | collected 2008-08-30 | study: EMG produced TPA metagenomics assembly...
ATGCTTTATCTTTGATGTTCAATGCGCCAGATTGTGTGAAGATTATCGGCTTTACGCCGGTATAATTTTTTTCTATTTCAAGATGACCGCCGCAAAATACTAGTGTATCTCCACAAATCGATCCCCCTTCTTTTATGCAGACAGCGCCTTCTTCTAAAAAGAAATTTCCTCGGTATAAGTGATCCGTTGTAAGAGAAAGCGTGCCTTTTCCTTTTTTGACAAAGTGCCCTTCTCCTTCAACTGAACTGGTTAATGTCAGGCTCAATTGATCGGGTACAATAAAAGAACCGGAGCGTTTTACCTTTATCGGTCTTTGTAAAGTAAACGACTGTTCTACTTCAATGGAGCCATCTTCAAATACAATTGTGGAGGATCCAAAGTTGGAATCGCTTTTTGCAATAATAGATCCTTCTTCAATACATGTCTCGCCAGAGTATGTGTTATTTCCTGTAAGGCGTAAAGATCCCTTCCCTTGTTTAGAAATAGAGCCTTGCCCTTTTAGTGCGCCTTGCAATGTGCATATAGTATCCGCTGCATTGATGATGTTTCCCAGGCTGTCGATAAAAAGAGGATTTTCAAAGGAAAGGGTTTTTTCTGTGTAAAGATCTCCTCCCGCAAGATGAAGAGCTCCTAGTCCTACCTGACTTGGACTAGAGATGTATAGAGTGCCTTCGGCTACGTTTGTGCCCCCAGAATAGGTGTTTTCATTTTGTAGTCTTAAACCACCTTTACCTGATTTGGTTAAAAATCCCGCGCCGTTAATGAGTCCTTTTACCGAAAGTATAGTCTCTTCAGCAGAGTCAATAGTTCCTGTAGTAGCTAGGATAATCTGCTTATCGAGTTGAAAACTTGTCGTAGTTTTTAGCGTACCTCCGCTAAGAACAAGAGCATCTGCACCAAGTCCAGATGGGCTGCTGATCGTCAGCATGCCTTCTTCTAGTACCGTTGCTTTTGCAAAAGGATCCAAACGGGGTAGTTGTAAGGTACTAGCTATTTCACTACACAAAATACTAGGGCTATTTTCCTGTAAAAACGCGCTTTCGTCTTTACGATTTTTTTTTCCAGCGAAAAGACCTTCGCAATAAAGGGAAAAAAACGTCAAAAAAACGATCCAAAGTCGTTGTTGTTTCATTGATAAGTCTCCACAACTTACGTGTAGCAGGCGGTAAAATAAAAGACTAGGTGATTTTTCTATGAGGGAATGCGAAAAGAAATTATTTGAAAAATGAACGGGATTTTTTTAAAATAATTGCCTATTTTTTTTGGAGGATAGATGAGCACAAAAGTTTCGTTACAAAGCGTACCTGCCCTAGACCAGCCTATAAAACCACAATCGCTGCGCAGCGGCAAATACAGGAAAATCTGTAAAAAAATGGAGCGAAAAATTTCGCAGAGATTGGTCAATCATCCTTGGTTATGTGATTGTCTTTCCTATAGTAATGGTAAAGGAAATCCCCCTGAATTTCCCTACGTTTTAGATGAAAAAGCAGACTCAAGTATAAAAGGAAATCCCGATGGATTTCCCTACGTTTTAGATGGAAAAGCAGGCTCAGGTATAAAAAGTTTTAAAGTTAAAACAGGAAGGAGGCTTAGGTCACCCGTTGCGTTAGTTAAGCCCCCTAAAGCCTGCTTTGTGATCAATGTTCCTATAGGAGTTGAGCCTAACGTAACAAAAAAAAGATGCAAAAAGCGCATACAGCGTATCTTAGATAAGCTATCCAATGAAGCATTTAAAGCGCCTCATGTAAAAGCCTCCACCGTAGCCCGATCCCGAATTGGTGTTGTATTCGGGTTAAACCAAATGGCATCTTTAGATAGAGAACGCGATCGCAATTTTCAGAATAAAATACAAGAAATACAAGCGGTCTCTGATGTCGTTTACAGAGTAATAGGCTTTTTTTGGAAGCCTATCTTTGCAAAGACAGATCCATATAAAGATAAATGCGGCATTTATCCTCCAAAAAAAAGTTACCGGCTCATAAAAGTACTAGATCCTAAAATGGCAGCCTGTATTTTAGCATCGATTGAAGATCATTCTCAAAAAAAGGTCCCTTATCAATGCATTAGACAGGTTATTTTACAACACAGCTGTACACGAAGATTTGAAGATGTTTTTAGAAAACGCTACAAAAAGGCAGCTTTATACAACGCTTTTTTAGATGCAGATACGCTGTCGCTAGTAAACTCACACAACAAGGGTATCTTTAGAAAGATCGAACAAATAGTAGAGCCGCATGCAGTGATTGGATTTGGATACCGTTTAGCATCAACGGAAACTCCTTTACTACAACTTGCTTGCAAGCTTGATATGCGCATACGTGCGGCTATGCAAAAAGAGCTTTCTTTCAGTCCCTACTTTCCAGAGCCGTTTCTTTTTGTGCGTCAAGAAAAAAGGCGCCAAGGAAGGCGTTTTTATCGACCTTCTTTTAAAGGTGCTGGATCTGCATTAGAAAGTAGACGCCTTATCCAAAATGGGCTTGAAAATAGAAGTATTAACCAAAAAGGGTTGTTTTTCCCAAATGGCGGGGTAACCACTACTCCTGAAAGGTTTCGAACAAAGGTAATGCGAAGTACAGCTCCTGTCAATGCAAACACCCTTGACAATTTAAGTGCCATTAAAGCACTTAGAGGCGTTTCTCAGACACATTTATGTCCTAAAAAATGGGCAGACCAGGTCTATTTAGGATTAACGATTTTAGGTTTTAAATGTACGGTGGTTACTGATGCAACGGCTCCTATGCAAGAAATATTTAAATTATACGATCCGATTTCCAAGATGAGAAGTTTCGGTAAAAACTACAATTTCCAGGGCTTTCAAGCAGTGATAAGGAACTACAAATTTGCTAAAGTGGGTGATGTAAAAGTTGCGTGTAAATGTTTGTCTTCTGCCCAGAAAAAGGACAGAAAAAAGCACAGAAAAAACCTTCAAAGATTGGGTGTGAAAAAAACACTGATCAATCGGGTGGAAAAAACCGCTTTAGAATCAGGAAAGGCGGTTTACCGCACCTTAAAAAGATTTGCTTAAGGAAAGATCTTTCGCTCTTTTTTTCCTTTTTTCTTAAAATGCTTTGGATATGTACTACAATAATAGGAAATCCATGAAGCTCATCAAAAACTTATGCATTTTTTTTGTGATCTTGCATCCATTTTGTCTTCAAGCAGATGAACCAAATGCTTTAGTGACCAATATCTCTATAGGCAATAATGCGGCTTATTTTGTTCTTGCCGATGGATCATGCTGGAAAGCGGTCCAGTTTAAAACAAGATGGCGCTCTCCTTTTGAATGGTGGCAAGGAGTAGAGCTTGTTCCCAAAGAATACACATCTTCTCCAGATATTTGGCGCAAAGGGGCCAATATCACCGTGCATCTAAAAAAGGACTGCGATCTAGTAGAAGATAAAAATGCATCGAATCACCAAGAAATCAGCAAATGCACCCATCTACTCATCAACCACGATACAGGCGATGCGCTATTTGCTATTTACTTTGCTTTTGAAGATTGTTTAGTTCAGGTGAAAAATGATGCATTTGCATCTGGAAAACTCACTGGTTATGAAACAGGTTGGGATGAAGGCTATCGTGCAGGCAAATCGAAAGAGCGGCAAAATTTCGAGAGGCAAATTCATGAAAATGAGCGTAGAGCCTATTTAGAGGGATATGAACAGGCAATGCGTGAAAGAGCGGCCGATTTAGATTAAATGCACCTATTTTCTTGGAATAATCGGATCTCAATGGTATAATCTACCCCCTTGAAGATAAGGCATGTATTTTATGAAGCTAGAAGTTGATTGTTCATGGAATAAAGCAAAAGAAAAAGCCAAGCAAACAATTCACTTCGATTATCTTCCTAAAAGCATCTTTTGCATGCCCGAAGAAAAGATCCTTGCTTTACAAGATCTGCATCATACAGCCCATCTAGAGGGGCCTATTATTTTAGATAAGCTGCAGCATTTTCTTTCCTCTCATCCCGATAGTTTATATGCTCTTGTCATCTACTACCAGATACTGCAGTTTTTTGGTTACGTGGAAGATGGGAAAAAGCTACTAAACATCATGAAAAAGCAGTTTTCTGGTGAAGTATTTGTCGAATGTATGCTTGCAAAAGAGCTCTTAGAACAAGGGAAAGTCGATCAATTTTTCTTTTTCTTCGGCAGAACCGAAGTACTACAAGGAGTATTTCCTAAAAGAAGCGGATTTTTCTTTGAAGAAGCCCTGTTTTTTCATCATTTGTGGATGCGTTACTTCTCCATAAAGGGAAATCTCTGTCAGTTGCAAAAACATCAGCAGTTTATCAATCTTATGATGAATACGTTAAATACCTTCCATCGGTTCACATTTTCTGCTTGAATACGATAGGTAAAGCGCGTTGATGCCCTGTTTTTCGTCTTAAAAATCAGCTGCTTTTCTCAAAAATATTCTACTACATAAAGAGCTGTCTATAGCCCTTTTTTTCTGATACCCACCTACAACCCTTATTTTATCGTATTATAGATGTATATTCTATGTTTTTACTCATGTTTATTCATAAAAAGTGTAATTATTTTTTGATATAGTTAAATGTTTAAAAAAAATCTTGTTTTTTCTATAATATAGTAATGAGCTGCATCGAAAGAATAAAAACAAAAATTAATTATAATCTTTTTTTAGAATTAGAAGCCGCTGTAGAAGAAGCGACAGGCGCGATAAAGACGTTCAATCCTGCTCTGAAAATTAGAGAAGCGACGCAACAGCAGCAAATCATGCTGCAAAACGCAGCCTCTCTTTATAGTCGGGCAAGAAAAGCCTGGTTTTTGCCTAAAAAAGCCAAAGAAAACCTACGTTACCTTAGAAGTATAGCAGAAGCGCGCAAGATTGCCCAATTACAGGATCTCCCGTTTGTTCCTCTATTGAATAATCCAGATGTTCGGAAGGTGGTTTTAGCAAATCACCTACACCGGAAAATCACTGCACAGCACCGCTCTTTAGGTTTAGGACTTACATTTGACAAAAGTTTTGCGCTTTCTGTTCCTCAAAAAGAGGGGGGAGTCGAGAAGGCTGTTTCTCTACCATTAAGAAAGGTCTTTGGAGAAAATGCAGTATGTAAGACAAACCCTTTTGGCAAAACTCCTAATGGGGAGTTTTTGGAACATGGATTTACTGTGCATTCTGCAAAAAAGTGGAGACGTCTCCAAGCTACGTATGAAGTATCCGTCGAAAGTGGCAATTTTGTGCATATCGATAACTTAACCGGTACAAAAGAGATCATTGGATCATCTCAAAAAAGCCATGTACAGATAGTAAATGTTTTACCATGGTTTTATGATCTTTTTACAAGTCCTTGGAACGGCCCTTGGAATGGTCATACATACCTGCGTGTTGTAGTAAAAGATGGAGATAAAGGAAGGCTATATCATATAGGAGGCGATCTCGGAGGAGGAATCATCAATCCCGATTTTATGGCAACTTTTTCTATGGAAAAAAGAAGGTATACAGCGTATTCATGGGCTACTATCAAAGAACAAGCAGCTCCTTCATCTGAGTCAAGCCTTCAAAATACCAATCGAGGCCAAAGACTGATTCGCTGTTTAGAAAATCTACAAGCCAAAATTTTAAAACAACAACCTCCACACAAAGCTTGTGAAAGAGCCTATGGTGCATCTACCTGGCAAGAGTATAGAAAAGTAATTCGGCAATTGGGGGGAACCTGCTCTTCAGCAGCTATTGCTTTATTTGAAATCATGACAGGTAGAAAGCAAAAAAAAACGCGCGGCAGTTTATTGTACCGAATGATATATAATCCGGTAGTTGTCTGGTTATTAGATTGTATTTGGTCGGTTTTACCTGACTGGATATATAACCGTATTATTCTTCCTTTACAGATCGTGTTTCGAGGTAAAAAACCCCTCTTTATGCCAGAAAAGTTGGACTAAGTTTTTTTCCGGTATTTAGAAAAATTCAGTGCGTTTTTTTTTCAATCTAGCTACATTGCCCTTTTTTTACATAATGGAGGTATTTGATGTGGCATTTTGCGGCTTTACCATTTGCTTTGTGGCTTAGTAGCGGATCTTTTGAAAAAGTAGGTCTCACTGTAAACCGAGCATCCTATCAACGTTTAGAAAAAGACAAAAACGCATCTTCTCTCTATACATCTGAGAAGAATCTGTGGGATCTTTCTGATCATGCGCTTTTGAAAATAGGCCATAGAATCTGGCAAAATACCTGTAAAAAAAGAAGAGACCAAATCACATTTTGGCATGAAAAACGGCAATTTCCTTCGATCGGTATAGCGCATTTTAACTGGCTTCCTGCTTCTTATCAAGGTCCTAACATGGAAAATACTTTTGCAGATTTTTTAACTTTTGCCGCTAAAAAACGGGTAGATATACCTACTTGGTTAAAGAAAAACCCTTACTGTCCCTGGTCTAAAAGAGCCTTATTTTATGAAGAATTTTACAGTCCAAAAATGCAGGAGCTTCGCCTATTTTTACTAGATACAATACCCATCCAAGTAGAGTATATACGCGATCATTTACAAAACGCGTGGCAAAAGCTTCTGAATAAAACAAAAGGAAAGGAAAAAGATCTGTTAATCCACCGTTTATCTACCTTGGCGAGTCAGAAAAACGGGATTTATTCTCTTTTTGATTATAGCAGCGTTTACCGGCAGGCTATCCAACTGCCTTACAAAAAATCGAAAGGCCTATTTAAAGACCCATCGAAAGACCAGGAAAATACAGGGGTTTTTCAGGTATTACAAGAAATAGATGAAAAGATATTTTGTAAACGACCAGAAAAAGCCTTTTTTCTTGCCGCAACTAACCTGATCAAAAAACAAGCGGAAAAGGCGCCAAAGAATACTTCAGAGGTATTTTTTCTTCCTGTTTGGTTAAAGCGTTTGGAGACCTACCGCGATAGCCAGTAGATCCTATCCACACGCATATTTTCAATAGTTAAGGCGCGGGTAAGCGTTTTCATCGTTACTAGTTTTGCCCAGGCTAGTTTCTTTTGCGTTCTAACTAGCTCTCTTCGTGGGCATGTACAGCGAAAATCCAGCACATAGACGCTCACAGAAAAGATTTTTTTGAATTGTATAGAAAAAGATTGCAAATGAGGCGGATTAATAGTGTTTTTTTTCTGATTTGCGCGTAATAAAACAAAATGAATTAATTAAATAAAATATTTTTCTAATTTTTTATTGAATTGAAATAAAATCGAAGTATGCCTTAATATTTTTAGTAAATAATTTGGAGGATTTATGTCTGTAGTAGCAGTAGGTGCTGTCAGCGTTCGCAGCGGAGTTCTCGGTCATGAAAAAAAGCATTGTGTAGCTGGAGCGCACGTACAGAGCGGAAATATAGGGTGTTCTTCTTGTGTAACCATGCGGATTCTTACTTGGGAAGAATGTGATACCTTAGCTAAAAAAATAGGTTTTATTTTGGGTCGAGCGTTCAATGCGCTCGCGTATTACGCAGGCAAAGGCGTCGGTAAGATTGTCTGGTGCTATGAAAAAATTGTGTCTGTTTTGTACCTTGATATAGCGGCCAACAAACTGTGGCAAGGAGTAAAAAAAGGCTTTTACTACCTTGTACAGATCTTTTCTTTTTTTAGGGAAAAAGCTGTAGCTATCATCAATAGCCCTACGATAAAAAAATGCACTAGACTTACTTGGGATTACTGTCTAAAGCCGATCAAAAATATCATTGAAAGGATATTTACTACATTTTCAAGCTTATTCCAAAAAGCGGATGATTTTTCAGCTGATGCATGTATCTATCTTAAAAATAGGATCGATTACTTCGTAAAAAACACCCGTTATTACCTAAATACTGCATTGACAAATTGCGGGGTTTACAAATGCTGGCATAGCATAAAACAGGGCTTTTTCCAGCTATCTCGACCTGTATCTTGGTGCAAAAAAAAGATAGAGCTGATTTTTCCTAACGAGAAGATACAATCTGGGTTAGAAACGGTAAAAAAAGTGACTGCAACGATAAAAAAATACTTGTGCGATAAACCGTTAGAATACCTCATTGAGTATTTGGTAAAAAAACCTTTAGAATGTATAGGAGACTTTTTTTACGGAGGCATTAGCGGCTCTTACCGACAAGAAAAAGAGGAGACTTAACCTCCTCTTTTCATCAAGAGCGGCAGTTTCATCCAGTCTTTTATTTCCATACGTTTATAAAAGAGGTAGAGGTAGAACTCCTTCGTCGATGGCATTGATATCGATTGTATCACGCATCACGTTTTCAAAAGATTCATTTACGCAGGCCTTTACCTTTACGATGGAAGATATATAGATGCGGCGCTTGTAGCGCGCGCATCTTATCGGAATAACGATTAGTTTACTTGTATTTTTTACTACCTCTTTGTTTATATCATGGATGGTTTTATCGCTGCCATCTTGACCCGTAACAGCAACTGTTTTTATATCGTTTTTAACGAGATTTTTTGCATAAGATGGACCGCATTCCTCGGCTGTTAATGGAATATCTCTTTTGATCTTGTCGTTGATAGAGTAAGTAGCGCTACCTCCGTTAAAGGCGTTGAGAGTATACCGCACGATCATGAGGAAAATTTCCACAATAACTCTACGGATTGTAATTTTTTAGGGAAAATAGTGATTGTCAATAATTTGTAATATTGGTAATTTCTTGAATCATTTTTTTATGAAAAAAAAATTATATTGTTACGTTGGAGGTACTGAGGCATGAAGCTCTATCCGTCTTATATTAAAGTCTTTATTTCATGTTGGATGCTGTTTTTCGCGGCGATAACACTGGAAGGAGCCGATCTTTCTGAATCCTCTTCGGTGATTCGGGCTATTGCTAACACCAATTACCATGTGGAGCCTGGATTGAAGGTGGCTAAGCTGTATGAATTAGATCCTGCGTTTTTTTCCAAGCTACAAGAAGAAATTGTACATTTAGTAGAGGTAAACAAACCCTCAGATGTGAATCAGAAAAATCATGTAACTCATTGGACCAAACCTTGGGGTAATGCAATCCAGTATTCTCTTTTGAACAGATCAGGGCGCTTTGAAGATACATCTGTTGATCATAACTCTTCGGTTTTTCAAAAAGCGTTTCACCATGAAGAAATGTATCCCTATTTAGCGCAATTTATTCGATTTTTCCCGCATGCTACCAACTTCCGCATCAATGTCATGGGAGCAAATTCTGGACTTTCTCAACATGAAGAATGTTCTTGTATGAGAAACCATCAAGGTGTTCCTATGGTAAGAGCCCGGTTTCATTTGCCGATCCAAACGAATCCTTTAGTCTATCTTTTTGTCGATCAAGAGGTGTTTTCTTTTAAGGAAGGAAGCATCTATTTCTTCAATAATGGGGGAATTCATTCTTCAGAAAACAATGATCCAGAAAAAAGTAGGATACACCTTGTATGGGATATGCTTCTTACAGAAGATACATTCAATAGGATGTTTGCAAGAAAAACTCTGCCAAAAAAAATATTTCAGCCAGTGGAAAAATGGACCGTTCCTGTAGAGTTTTACCGTCCTTTAGACCCTGCGTATGCAGGAAATCACAATGGATATTCTTTAGAAGAAGCTAGGGCTACTCGATTATGCGACTTGCAGTAGTTTGGATGGTTTTAACAAGTGCGCTTTGGGGGAAATCTCATCTCCTTTTTTTTAGTAAGAAAGATGCGGTCTCTAAAGTGCAGATTTTTGGGCAGCGCTCTTCTGGAACTAACTACTTACAAGCGTTAATTGAGAAAAATTTCCCCGATTTTGCCATCGATTTTCGCTATGGTTGGAAACATTATCCCTGTTGGCAAAACCCTTCTTGGAAAAGGGAATATGGACCGCATTTTTCTCCTTACTATTTAGATCTTGTTGACAACAGCTCCTACTTGTTTATTTTTATAGTAAGAGATCCCTACGATTGGCTGCGTAGTTTTTATCAACATGCGCATAACGTTTCATTTCGCGTAGATCGCCCCTCTTTTTATGCCTTCATTACCAGTCCATGGTACGTGGAACATGAGGACGACTTACAAAGAATTTTTCAAACGCACCTTTGTAAGCAATCGCAAGTAACATCCAAAAACGATTGGATAGTCCAGCATTTTAAAAAACCATTACTGCACGATTCTTTATCTAGTGCTTTTTGGGATATAAACCCCGATACCTTTTCCTATTTTCCGAATGTCCTAGCTTTAAGAGCAGCTAGGCTTAGAACATTTTTTACTATAGCTCAAAAAGTAGACAACATGTGTTTTATCCGCTACGAGGATCTAAGAGATTTCCCAGAAGAGATTTGTAAGGTATCGATTAAAAAGAGCGCTGCCTTTTTTTCCAATCAATTGGTATAAATATAGCGCTATTCATTTTGTGCTAAAATCGTATTTTCCAATAGAACAAAGAGCTCTTGAGCATATCCAAAGTTTTTTGGATTTAGATTTGGAAAAGAAATTAGGCTATGATGTGTAAAGGAGTAGGTGTATGCGTACAGCATGTTTTTTCATGCAATTTCTATTGTTTTTAGAGCAATCTTTTGCGACGAGTTGTCCCCCGGTTTTTCCTGCTTCTTTGCCTGTCCAACAGTTCTTAGATAGCTATCAGTATCATTACCAAGATATTTGTATAGGAGAAGAGATCTATCCTATTGGAGGAAATGCTTGCGACCAAAGGTTTGAGTTGATACGTCCCATTTTAGATGCGTTTCAAGAGCCGTTTTCTGTACTCGACTTAGGCGCCTGTGACGGGTACTTTTCCTTCCGCATCGCACGAAATTACCCTGCAATCTGTCATATGATTGAAGGGGAGGTGCATCAAAAAAAAGGGAAATTACACCAACTGTGTCTTATGAACCAAGATCTTCCTTGCGTATTTATGAAGGAAAAAATCAACTTAACATCGTTAAAATACCTACAAGAAAAAGAGCGATTTGATTTAGTCATCGCTTTTTTAGTTGTCCACCAGCTAGCAGGACAAAAGCATCCAGAAAGAATCAGCTTTTTAGACGATGCAAAAAAGTACATAGCTATTTTGCTTGAAATGGGTAACTACGTGTTAATAGAAACATCTACCGATGTGCGTCCTCAGCTAGATCGGTATGTAGAAGAGCTATGTAGCGAAAAAAATGGCCTATATCTAGGGGAGCTTTGTAGGTATAAAACAGACTATGATCAGGGAGCTAAGGGGCGTTTTTTTCTTTTTCAATCCCAAAATCCCCGTCCATCTTCGGGATTGATTCAGCAAGAAGTATTTAAAAAATTACAGGGGCAATTTATCGCTCCTTGTCTTGCTAGTTCATCTATTGATCGATAACATTTTTTGTTGAAGAATTTTTTTTGTTACAATAGCATACCTCGTACTTGAAAAGATAGAAGGAGACTTTTGATGCGTTTTCGCGCGCTATACGTGCTATTTGCCGGGTTTTTTTGTATGCCAATAGACGTTTTTGCTGAGCAAAAAGGGACCATATTATCGGTGGATATCGGCGCTACTAGAGTCAAAGCGGCTCTTATACCTTACCCCTTGTCTTTTGAAGATTTACAAAAGATAACAGTCTATACACTACCTTCCTAAGACTGGTTACTTCAAGTGATGGCGATACTTTTTCTTTCGAAAAAAAAAGAGGGACTAGGAGCAATTTTCGGAGATCTTTACTCCTATCTTTGCGTTGGGATTTCTTGTGATCTTTGGAATAACTCCATCAATCTTTCAAGGAAGGCTATTCCGAAGCATCTTCGTGAATCGATAGAAAAAGAGGTGAAGGCGCCTCTTTTTCTTGAAAACGATATGATTGCGTTTACAAGATCTGCGGTCTATTTTCAAGAGCTTATAGGAAGCGCTATTGACTATCCTTGCCTTTGTTTAAGCTTTGGAACAGGAGCTGCAGCTTCTGAAAACGGAGATATTACTAACATCATGCTCTACCTAGTGAATCAAAATTTTTACCGCCTGCGAGATGCATACCGACGGCAAACAGGTACAGAGCCGATATCAGGTAGTCATATGGGGAAATCTTTTTTTCGGTGGATTCAGGAAAAGCACCCTACCTGGGATGAAGAAAGCATCGCTTGCGCTTTTCAAGAAAGATGCAACGCTTTGATCCAAGATTTACAAGAGTTTTTATCCAACCAAGGTATTGATTGCCAAACGGTTTTAATCGGCGGAGGAAATTCTCGCTACCTTAGTTTGCGCAATTTTCCCGATTCTCAGGTGGCTACCGTTTTACTAAACCCCCAGTATTTTACCACTTGGGGCATTTCTCCTGATCTATGCACATTAATTGGCGCTTTGCCTACGGCGTTTACTCCCAACTGCAAAGTGCAGTCTATGCCCCCTTTGGAAGAAGTGTACGATTTACCAAAAGTAGAGCGCAAAGCCTCTTCCTTCAGGTGAGGATGTAGAGCTCACCCAATTTCCTGCTGTTGTTCAATATATTGGCGAACCAGAGAAATAGAAGCTCCGCCTATAGAACCTGCAAAATAGCCGGGGCTCTAGGGGGCTCCAGAGGACTTCACATTTTATAACAAAGACCAAGTGTGCATGAAGTAAAAACTCGACTGCGCCTTCCTCTTCTAATCTCTATGAAAAATAAAACTTGATAGGAAGGTCAAAAATTTCCTATAATGGTTCTCATAAAGAAGCTATTTCGAAAGGGGTTTTTGTTTAGGTTAAAACCGGAGGTTTGCGACTCTTTCGATTGGAAAGCTAAAAGCCAAATTAAAGCGCTATCAACGCCCTTTGGCAAAAAAATCAAATTTTCTGCTAACTGGAAAAAGCAGATAAGAAAAATCAGCTCTATGCATGAACAGATTGCAAGGACAAAAAGAGACTATCTGCATAAGACTTCAGCGAAGATCAGCAAAAGCCACGCTATGGCTATTCTGGAAGAATTGCAAGTCAAAAATATGTCCCTGTTGCAATCACCAAGCAAAAAAAAATCGCAAAACGCAATCTCGATTCGTATGTGAGAATTGTGAGCATACGGCAAATGCCGACGATGTAGGAGCCATGAATAGTTTAGCCCGAGGACACCGGGTATTAGCCTGTGGAGTAGATTCGTTAGAATCTTCGGTGAAGCAGGAACCAGCAGAAAGCAGCGATGCACACCTGCTCGTAAGTTGCGGTTAGCAACCTCTACGAATCTCCTTCCTTTAGGTGGGAGAGGATGTCAACAGGGAAAGCAGAATAGAGGCTATTTAGTTTATTTTGGAAAATATATTCTTCTGTATATTCTATAGAATAGGCTATACTTCACTTATAACTCAAACAGATGAGATTTACATCATTCACACTCAAACGAGATTATACAAATGAAAAAAAATACAGGTACCGTAAAATTTTTTAACACGCAAAAAGGCTTTGGATTCATCAAACCCGATGAAGGTGGAAGCGATCTATTTGTGCACGCAAACAGTCTTTTAGAGGGCACAGCTTCTCTTAACGAAGGACAGAAAGTGGAGTACATCGAAGGGCAGGGGCGCAAAGGTCCAGAAGCAAAAGATGTGCAGGGTTTATAAAAACTGCTCTTAAGAGTACTCTTCTTACCCATTTTTCAGCGGATGCTAATTGCTGTAAAATCGGGTAGGAAAAGTCCTTATTTCTTGCACAATTTCTTGTACAGTACATTTTCAAGTCACTTTTTTAGCGCTATTTTTTGGATTTTTTAATAAAAATCTTTATTTTGTTGTTATCAAATCTTTTTTATATATAAAATCTTTTGCCCATAAATTAAGAAGTTTTACGTTGTAGTACATAGCTTAAATAGGGCAGCATGCTTTTTTCTGTCCGCTTGATCTATGAATAGTAGGAGAATAGTCTATGAGCATTAATCCAACCCCCAATCGAAATCCATGGGATCTTCAAAATAAATCCCCTTTATACAGTAGCGTTGCAGGTATCGTTAGAAGTGGGTTCGTGTTATCGATCACTCAGCCTATCGACGTATTAAAAATCCGCAAGCAGTGCTCTACAGATGATACCTCGACTGTAGGTATTGCAAGAAAGATCTTAGAAGCAGATGGGCTGCGCGGTTTTTATAGAGGCTTCACTCCTCAGCTGACAAGAAATAGCCTCAGACAAGCTTGGAACTGGCCTATCATTACCCACCTACCTCCCTTTTTTGAAAAACAGGGTATGTCTACTATGCAAGCGCAAGTAGGAGCAGGTCTGGTGATTTCAATCGCAGATATTTTGTTTACAAACCCTTTAGATTGGATGAGAATTCAATCGGTTGTGCAAAGAAAAACACCTACACTGCAAAAAACCTACCAGACTGGATGGCGGGGAGCGGGGATTAATTGGTGTAGGGTATCTGTCAGTTGGATTACATTTTTATCTGCACAAAAATACCTCAGGGAATACTACCGCTCTTCTGACGGCTCTTTAAGCGCAAAAAATACGTGCAAAACCGCATTCCTGGTAGCTGGATTGGTTAGTGCGGTTTCTGCTCCTTTCGATTTTGCAAATACGCTGAAACAGGGAAAAAATGCATCTATACGGTCTATATTACGCCAGCGGAATATTTTGGGATTCTGGAAAGGTGCGCATCTCCGTTTTCCTGTTCTAGTGATACAAAATATCGCTTCAACCATTCTGTTGGAATGTTTTGGGCAATAGCACGACTAGAGGTAAAAAAAAACAGGTGACTGCGGTAGTTAAGAGGCTGGTTGGCTGCTTAAATCAGGTAGCTTAGAAATAGGCCCTTGCAAACAGCACCTAATAAATAGGCTGCCTCGCAACTCGCGTGTGGCGATGCCTTTTAACCGGTTCAGGAGAGTTTTACCATATCCTTTAAGTTCATCACTCTCAAAATTTGTAAGGCTCTCAGTATGGCTTTCGATAGCTTGTAATGCTTTACTTTGAATCTCTTTGCGCAAGCGTTCAATAGCTTCTCTAGTAGCTTCTTTATTTGCAAGGCTCTCAGTATGGCTTTCGATAGCTTGTAATGCGTCTTTACTTTGACTCTCTTTGCGCAAGAGTTCAATAGCTTCTCTAGTAGCTTCTTGGAAGAAACGGGGGATAGGCTCTTCTTTTTTTTCACCAAATGTATAGATATAAACCGCTTTAGTTAAGCAAAATAAGTACACAGCTGGTTCTTCCTCTTGAAATGCTATTTTCGTTTCGTTGTCAACTTTATTCAGTATATGATCTTCAAAAAATTTAGCTCCTTCAACTTGTGGATCTGCATGTACTCGTTGTTGATGGAAATTTGCTGCATGACCAACATTATAAAAATCGTTCATAATACGAGTATCTTCGCGTCGAAATAGTCGAATCGGGGTGGGGTTCCAGCAATCGGCGTCGAACCTAGCGTGGCTTTCATGGGTGTATAAATTAATATAAAAGTGGTTAATTATCGTGTCAACAATAGTCCAAATAGTCGTAAAGGTGCTACTTTCCCAAAGCTTTACAAAAAATATAAAAGCTCTCAATGTAGGAGCTCTATCACTGATCCGATATAATGTAATAGATGCTACAGCTAAAACCGTATAGGCAACTGTTTCTATAACAGCTGTTGCTGCAAGGAGGCATAGGCCTAATTCAGCAGTTAGAACCTTTCCTGCATGTAGCCAGTAATTTTCTATAGTAGATTCCTCTGCAAACCAATTTTCTTCAGTCCCTTGAGGATTGCGCCATGTGATTAAATTCTGCATTGCGTAACTGGAAAGACACCTGACAGATCCCAAAATAACCCCATTATTTGATAATTCTAATCTATTTTAAAGGTTTTTTTGATAAAAAGTCGAATATAAAATAATGAATTTACATACAATAAAATATTTTTTATATAAAAGTTAATAAGATTATATATCCTCGATTTTCGGTAGATGATTTTTCTCAGCATACTTTATAATTTGGATTGAAAAAGTGCAAAAGATCGTTTGTTTTGCACATACAGAGCATAGTACAGGTTTATGACGGATTCTACCAGAGCGTTGAAAGCGGCTTTTTATGCAACCATAACCGCTTCTACCTTATCTAAAGAAGCAAAGGTTTTACAATCAGATTGGATTGATACTCCTATTGGAACTATGGTTGCCATTGGTGATGAAAAAGCTTTGTATCTTTTGGAGTTTTTGAGCCGGTGCAATTTAGCAAGGGAAATAATAAAGCTTCAAGATACATTGAAAGTAGCTATTACTATAGGAAAAACAAAAAGCATAGACTCTATCAAAAAAGAGTTGCGGCGGTATTTCAAGGGGGAGTTGGAACTATTTCTCACGCAGATCTAGATGCTCGGTACTACATTTCAAAAAAGAGTGTGGTCAGAGTTGATGAAAATCCCTATGGGCAAAACAAGCTCTTATGCAGATATCTCTAAAAACCTCAATAATCCAGGAGCTTTTCGAGCGGTCGGCAGCGCAAATGGAGCGAACCGGCTAGCTATTGTGGTTCCCTGTCATCGGGTAATTCATAGTAGTGGTCAGTTGGGTGGATACGCCGGCGGGTTAAATCGTAAGAAGTGGCTACTTACCCATGAGGCGCAGTATGGAAAGTAGCGCTCAAAGATGCTTTGGAACGGGAAACAAGTTGTATGAAAAATACCACGATGAAGAATGGGGCGTTCCTGTTCATGATGACCAGCATCTTTTTGAAATGCTTTGCCTAGAAGGGTCGCAAGCTGGCTTAAGCTGGGAGACAGTCTTGAAAAAACGTGAGGGATACCGCCGTTTATTTCATCAGTTTAATTTGGAAATGGTGGCAAATATGAAAGATAGCGAGCTTGAAAAGGCGCTAAAAAACCCCGCAATTATTAGAAACCGCAGCAAAATTTTTAGCGTAAGGATAAACGCTAGGGTAGTGATTGAAATGCAAAAAGAATATGGCTCTTTTGCGACCTACCTTTGGGGCTTTGTACATCATAAGCCTATTTTGCATCATTTTGAAACAATAGATCAGGTGCCCTCCCATTCTTCAATAAGCGATAAGCTTTCAAAGGATTTAAAAAAAAGGGGCATGCTATTTGTAGGAAGGACCATTATTTACGCTTTTATGCAGGCTGTCGGAATGGTCAATGATCATTTGATGAAGTGCCCTTGCAGGTTACCTTAAGCGAAAAAAAGTCATAGAACATCTATATCGAAACCCTATCTCCACGTAGAAAATACAGTAGACAGACTCTAAAGCGGTTTGGCTAGAATTTTTGTAGAAATAAGATGAGTAAATTTGGAATATACATCAACCTGGTTACCTGAAAAGATATCTCGCAAGGGTTAATCTAGTGAGAACCTATCAGCTTTAAGCAGGCTTCTTTATTCTTTTCGAACTCCTCTTCGGGTAGAAGGTTCATACGGGTGATCTCATCTATTGCACTTTGCGCTTCTTGATAGGACATCTCGATTAATGCCCTGCAATCTTTATCACTTATATTACTCTCGTTTGATTTAGTCCTTATAGTAGGGTTTGCTTTAGCTCGAAGAAGCGTGTCAATCATCTCAGGGTCGCGTCTGATGCATGCAATATGCAGTGGAGTGCAGCCGTTTCTATTAAAAACATCTACATTAAAAAGATCTACATTTCCTCCTTTTTTAATGGTTTCTGCTCCTTTTTCAATGATTTTTTGTACAATTTGAAGGTTAGATATATGTAACTTTTTTCCATCTCTACTAATCTTTTTATAACCTTTTGCAATTGCTAAATGTAAGGCGGTATTTCCACAGCCTTTAAGGTTTAAATTTTGGTCATAGTCTAGGATTTTAAGCGCAGTGGTATTTTTTGCATTTGCTATCGCCCAAAGAAGAGGTGTGTTTCCCCACATGTCTTGATGGTTGAAATTAAAGCCCCTCTCATGAAAATCTTTTACAAAGGAATCCTTTCCTATTTTTGCAATGTAGTGCAGCATAGTTCCTTCAGAAGAATCTTCGAGATCCCGGTTAAAATAACCCGCATTAAATGCTGTGCGCATATGGTTTATTCGGATTTTAGGCGTAGTGGTATTTTTTGCATTTGCTATTGCCCGAGGAAGGCGGGTGTTGCTTAAGCTACTTTTCACATCATTTGAAGTTCTGTGTGATATTCGCAGATTTCTATTAGAGTTTTCTAAATCGGAGGGTCCGTGTTCTACTTTTGTTAGATTCCATTGAGATATAGCTACTCCAAGGTGCAGTAAGCCAAGGGTTAACACTGCTAAAACAGCTGAGGCGATAAGACAAATCGCTCTAGCTAGTTGGCTAATATCTGATGACAAGGGGTTTAGCAGATATTTGGGAAAAAAGTTATTAAAAGTTACACTTTTCATTAAATTAATTACCTTTTATTTATATTATAAATAGACATTTTTATTTTTTAAATAAATTTATATAAAATTTTAATAATATATAAAATATATTTGTAAAAAGCGCTGCTAAATATAAGTGTCTGTTTGTAAGAGGTTTTGAACTAAATCGAAATAGCATCTTAAAAAAAGTCGATCAGCGCCTATTTCTCTGAATAGAAGCTCTATTGTGACAAGATGCGCTTGGATGCACCTGGATGTATATAAGCCTAAGCCTTTGAGTGGTACCTAAGTAATGCCTGGGTAATATTTGGGTAATAAAGGAGACGCGGCCTCATTTATGTGCCGCCTTTTTTGGAAAGCGATCTTGCAAACTGTTTTATATGAGCCTGTCTTAGCCGCGTATAGAAAAAAATCAACATTGTATGTTTTTCTATATTTCTTACTATTATTGAGCGAAAAGAATTGCTAATAGAGCGTACTGTTTTTAGAAACACCTAGCAGCGTTTTAGGAGCTTAAAGGGCGCTTTATAAAAACAATTGAAGATAAAAATATGGCGATTATCAAAGCAACGATCTTCTTTGAGAAACGTTTTTGGGTTGGAACTTTTGAACGCATAGATAAAGAAGGTTATGTAGTTGCGCGCCATATTTTCGGCAGTGAGCCTTCTGATTCTGAAGTGTACGATTTTGTTCTGCATCATTACCAAGAGCTAAACTTTGGAGAGGCTAGAAATATTGTTGTGCAAATCCAGAGAAAAAACCCTAAAAGAGTGCAAAGAGAAGTCCGGCGTGAAATGGAAAAAATAAAAGAAACCACACAACCTTCCACTTTAGCGCAAGATTATATGAGGGAAGAGCTTGAGAAAAAGAAAAAAGAAAGAAAAAAAACCAATAGCGCTCAGAAACAAGCTCGGTTAGATGAGCAATTTGCGATTAGACAAAAGAAAAAAAAGCAGAAAAAGCGTGGAAAGTGAGATGAACTGCTACAAAAGTGGATCAAAACTTTTTAGAGAATAGCATGCAAATAGAGCTCTAAAATCAATCCATAGAGGATATTTATTCGAATGACATTTGAAAAAACCATTGTAAGCACTTTTGGTACATCGGGCAGGCGGTGGCTTAAAAAGTTACCTGAAGTCGTTGCTAATCTACAGGAAGCTTGGTCTCTTACAAATGTTGTTCCTGTAGAAAATATGACGTATCATTATGTAGCCAAGGCAATGCGATTTGACGGCGCTCCTGTTGTAATAAAAATCGGCTGTGATGGGGAGCTGGTGCAAAATGAGGCTGGTTTTTTACGGCATTTTCATGAAGATGGGGTAATTTCTCTTATCGATTATACGGAAAAATACAACGCGCTTCTTTTAGAGCAAGCTATTCCAGGAGGCTCTTTACGGTCTTTGTATCCTCAGTTTCTAGATAGTGTAATGCAGTCTTTTGCAAATGGAGTGCTAGAGATGCAAAGACGGTCATCGCCTAAAAAAAATGGATTCTCCCTTGTAGCCGAT
>ERZ1740072.332-NODE-332-length-19658-cov-9.430138_pt1 | contig 19658 bp, 14 predicted proteins | sample MGYA00581733_ERZ1740072 | MGnify/ENA primary metagenome ERZ1740072 (study PRJEB43018, sample SAMN04849741) | marine metagenome | isolation source: floating plastic debris | place: Pacific Ocean | collected 2008-08-30 | study: EMG produced TPA metagenomics assembly...
TAATGATGCGCGCTTGCACACCAGTATTGCGGGGATAGGTCATCCAGCCATCCCCATGTCGTGCGATCCACTCAGGGTCTTGCTGACTACCGCCCGTGATCAGCAACGGCAGCTGGCCCGATGTCGGTTTGGGCAGCATATCTAGATTACCCTTGGGGCTACCAAACCCATTTTCAAACGCTGGCGAATCCTTACCCATGTGTCTGATGTAATCAAAACTCTCTCGAAACGCAGCTCCGCGCTCCGCAAAGGGAAGATTAAGCGCCGGATATTCCTCTGACCGGTCCCCTGAGGCCACCCCCAAAATCAGCCGACCGCCGGAGAGCACATCAGCGGTCGCTGCGGCCTTAGCCACATGGGCAGGATGTCGCAGCGGCAGAATGATACTGGCCACACCAAGGGCGATCTGCTTTGTTTGGCCCGCCAACAGCCCCAGATAGACAAAGGGATCGTAGGTCTGGCCCGCATCCCCAAATGAGGGCACGTTAAACGGCACGTCCCGTAACCAGACGGCAGAAAAACCAAGTGCTTCGGCTAGCTGCACCCGTTCGATGTGACGTTCCATGGTGGGCACCGGTCCTCTGGAATAGGACTCGATTGGGACCACCAGGCCGAGGCTTAACCGGTTCGGACAGAATACGGAATCATAGCCTCGATTAATGGGCTGAAACCCTGTAACTTCTATGGTTTTCATCAATTAATCTCCTGCACACTAACGACCATGTCTTCCCAGCCGCGTTGGTTGTTCATATCGAACTGTGCACCATTGTCATCAGCCCAGGTAAAGCGATTTAATGCGGCGGTTTGACTGGTTGCCTGGTAGAGCCAGTAGGCTTCTTCTTTTAACGCTTCGTCAATGGGTTTATCAATGGAAGCATAGACGGTCTGTTTACACGAATTGATCGACTCAGCGGGCCAGAGAGCGATGCGATTGGCCAACGCCTCAACAAACGGGCCAATTTCTTCTGGGTCGAGGGCCCTGTTGATGGTGCCATAGGCCTCAGCCTGGTCGGCATCAAAATCTTTGGCACCCAGGATAATTTCCAGGGCGCGCCCCAGACCTGTCTGACGCGCCATTCGCGATGCACCACCCCCACAGGGGAGAATGCCCATGGCCACTTCCATCTGCATGAATTTTGCCTTACCGCGAGCCGCAAAGCGCATATCGCAGGCCAGGGCAAATTCGTGACCGCCGCCGCGGGCAAAGCCTTCAATCTTGGCAATGGTGGCCTGGGGTAGCTTACTGATACGCTCCAGGACTACCTGTAAATCGAGGAGTTTGACCTCGTCGCGGGAAACTGCAACTGCAGACATATCCTTGAGAAAATTCGTGTCCGCATGGGCCACAAAAATTTCAGGATTTGCCGATTGAAACACAACCACCTTGACGTCGCGATCTGTTTCCAGCTTTTGGGCCAACATGGCTAGATCAGCCAGCATCGGCAGCCCCTGGATATTGACGGGGGGATAGTCAAATGTGACCCAAGCAACTGCGTGCTTAATCTGAACGTTGAACGTGGTGAAACCGTCATAGATCATTGGGTATCTCCTTGGTTTACGTGATGATTTAGAACGGCAACACAGCCGTTCTAGGTCTTGCTCCTGGTAATTATTTGGAGCGTTACCTGCATGTTAATTATCTAGATAAAAAAGATAAATAGGCTTAAAACGAAATGATAATTCGGATATTTTTGACAATGAATAGTTGCGATCGCGAGCATGAACCAGAGCCTTAGCCATATACCGACATCGCAGCGCTAACGTTGTACCGAGGATCAGCAATGCCAGATATGTTGTCGCTCCGTTTATTTCTCAGAATTGCAGCGCTCGGCGGTGTCTCAGCGGCGGCGCAAGATCTCTCCCTCTCACCGGCAAGCGCCAGCGCCCGTCTAGTCAAACTTGAAGAAACAGTCGGCTTTCGTCTATTCAACAGAACCACCCGAGCCGTCTCTTTGACAACAGATGGGGAGGCATTTTTACCCTATGCGCAACAGATTATAGAAACGCTAGAAACCGGACTCAGTGCCGTCAAGGGACAGGAGGCAGACGCTGAGGGGTTACTCCGAGTAGCCATGCCTGGTTCCTTTGGGCGTATGTATATCATTCCAGCCTTAGCCGATTTTTACGCCCGTCATCCGCTTGTCAGTCTTGATTTACGCCTATCGGATGAGGTCCTAGATGTGGTCGAGGGAGCCTATGACCTGATTATCCGCAATGCTCCCTTGGCCGATAGCAGTCTAATTTTGCGAAAGTTAGCCTCGGATCGGCGTATTCTTGTTGCCTCTCCCACCTATCTCAAACAGCACGGTGTTCCTTCAACACCTGATGATCTCCTAGAGCATCAATGCGTCAGTCTGGCGGCAGCTACTAAATGGAAGTTTGAAAACGGTCAAACGGTTAGCGTTCCACGGTCATTTATTATCAACGATGGTGAGGCACTGCGTAAAATGCTTGAGCAGGGACTGGGTATTGGCATCAAGTCAGTCTGGAACGCCAACGAGAGTTTGAAATCTGGTCTGCTCGTCGAGGTGCTGCCAGACTTTCCGTTAGTGACAGAAGCCTCTATCTGGCTCCTTTATCCAAGTCGCCGGATTGTTGCACCCAAAGTTCGCGCAATGATTGATTTTCTAATAGAACGGTTTCAGCCCGTACCACCCTGGGAGTACTAGGGTGTGTTAAGCCCGTTTCAAGCAAACCAGTTATCAAATTTGACCCGAAAGGTAGGAATCAACCAGGGATGAGGGGTGCGATCGCACCCCCTTTTCACAGATTAGGTCTGAGAGATTAGCTGGCTCTCTATAGCCGCATACTCTGTGGCATAGCCATGGCTGAGAACATCGACCAAACTAGTTCCAGTACGCCAGCGATCGCACATGATATGAGCCGGGGTGGTCTGCTGTTGAACAAATCTCCAAAGCGGTTTTAATAGGTCTCGCTCATGGGGATCGGACAAAGCTTGGTCCGCTGCAACCAAGAGTTTTGTTGCCTGATCCTGCAGTGCAGGATCTTGAAATCCATGGATAGCCGCATGCTGATGCTGTGCCGCGTCTGGCACCAGCGCTAGACCAGGTAGGGTTTGATCTAAAACAATTCCCTTGAGCAGCGCCAGGAGACTGCTATAAAGTTCAAAATCACCGCAGCTATCGCAGGCTTTAAATTCAATTCTCCCTACCTCGGCTGGCAGTCGGGCGATTTTGGTCAAGGAAGGAGAGCTGGCAATCAGCTCCTCGGGATGCTCGACAAATACCATGGCAGCAGGTCGTTGCCCAGTACGTAAGTGAGTGCGCACTGATAGCCCTGACCAGAGCTGCTGTCCATAAAACGGCGAGCTAAAACTAAAAGGAACAATAGCAGGGCTGTAATAGGTCAGCTTTTTCCCAGCTTGAATCAGCGCCTCCGTCGATAGACCCTGGATCGAAAAGTTGAGATCGGGTCCGTAGGTCATCATGGGAATATGGGCCGTTTGTTTCTCAGGTGAGGCGTCTCGCCGCGCTGTTTCATAATGGTTGAGGGGCGGCTCTGGCACAAACTTTTTATGCACCGGATTAAAGCTCGTTAGCACTGGCAATAGCCCTGCCGCAAGTGCCACCTCTGAGAGCTGGGTAAAACTCTCTCGCAGTTCGTGAACAGCCCCAGTAATAGAGGGCTGGAGCGTGGTCCGAATCTCGATACCTTTGGGCATACAGCCGGTCAGTTCACCAGTCTCAGAGAATCGTTCATAGCCTTCTATGTACCATCGCTTGCGTTTGATGCCCGCATCGCCAATGCGCAGCTGTGGATAGTCGGAAGCATACTCAGGCAGCTGGGCAATTAGACGATCAAATCGCTGAAACGCGGTATTGGAAAAGTCAGCAAACTGATCCGTTTGCTGGTCCCAAAATGCGACTTCGTGTTCTAAACCAAATCGATAGCGATCGCAGTCGGTCGGTAGATAGCTCATGGATACACCCTTAATTTCTAAACGCTCCTGACAAGCAGCCGCAGAAGCTGCATCAGGTTACCGCAGAAATAAGACTTGATGTCAATAAAACCTAATATCAGGGGTGCAACTCTGACTACGCAATCAGACCATCGCTTTTACCCATGAGCATCACAGCGATAAAGTAGCAAATAGAATTTGTTTATATCAAAAAGTTACTTTTGTATCACTACAGCTTTAATGAAAATAGATATCATTAGCAAAAGGCGAGTTGCGGTGCAATTTGACAGGACGTTTTAGCAATCAATCCATGAATACGACCACGCTGGCTCAATCTGAATCCCTAATTGGTACGGCAGTCCCCGCCGATACGTTTATATTGCTCGAAACCCCTCAGCCGTGGGATAAGCCAGCGCTCTTGTCTCAGGGCATCCCCGAAGCCTTGAGACAGGTGGTCAAACCGTTGCTAAGTGCGGGCATGCGGGTGCATCTGATTGCCAATGAACAAACGTCGGACCGACGGCGCATCCTGATTTTTCAGCGGTCAAAGCCATCTCAGCTAAGGCGAGGGACACCGCTGCTAGGGAAATATCAGTCCTGGGAAATTCAGGTAAATAGCCCAGCAGACATGGCTCCGGCTTTGGAGCAGTTTCTCAAGCAGAATCGTACTGGTTGGCAACCAACCCTTACGGGTCAACGACACCTGATGATTTGCACCCATGCAAGTCATAACGAGTGCTGTGGGATGTATGGGTATCCGTTTTACCAGGATGCGATCGCAGCCACTCAAAAGCTCGGGCTGACTCAGCAGGTTCACCCCTGGCAGATCAGCCACATCGGCGGTCACCGCTTTGCCCCAACGCTGATTGATTTTCCTCAAGGGCGCTACTACGGCAACCTCGATCAGGAATCTCTTCTCTGTTTGCTCAAACAACAGGGAGACATCGCACCATTACTCTCCACCTATCGCGGCTGGAGTTTGTTACCCAAGCCGCTCCAAATTTTAGAGGCGGCGCTATTACAACAGTATCAATGGGATTGGCTACAGGGACAGGCTAGCGGACACATTCTCAAACAAGACCAGGGATATACATGGGCTGAGCTTTGGTTTCAATCCCCCAAACATTCCCTGCGGCGATATACAGCCAAGCTAAAAAACAACGAGCTACTAAGCTATCGACTCGAATCTGGCCAAAGACCCGTCTCTGCACCCTTAACTCACCGTAAAACAGGGTAATCGATCATAAAGACTCACGTAGCATGTTCGTATGACTACAGCCTCAACGACCTAGCTTCTGACGAATTTGGGCGCGCAAGTCCTGCGCTTCGGGATAGTCTGGCTGAAGGGCAATGGCTTTGTCGATAGATGCGATCGCATCGTCAAATCGTCTTAGCTCCCACAGGGCAGCTCCCCGATTGTTCCAAGCTTCTGCAAAACCAGGATTAATCTCACGGGCACGGTCAAAGGCCGCCAGCGCTTCTTCAAACCGCTGTTGTCTAAACATAATGCCGCCGCGATTGTTCCAGGCATCGGTGTAGTCAGGGTCTAACGACAGCACTTGATCGTAAAGTGCCAGGGCCGCGTCAGGCTGTCTCTGTTGCTCTAAAGCATAGCCTTTACTCAAAAGCGACTGGATGTGATCCGGGGCAATAGCCAGGGCGCGATCGCAGGCGGCAACGGCCTCGCCATAGTTTTGCAAATTGTTCCAGCTGTAGCACTGTCCCCAGTGGGCCTCGGCTTTATCAGGATGCTGCTCTAATAGCTGGTCGTAAACCTGGAGCGCATCGCTGAACTGGTTGCGATCGCGCAGCTCCTGCGCCTTTGCTAGTAGCTCGTTCACAGCAGGCTGGGCAGCGGGTTTAGTAGCAGGTTTAGCAGCAGGCTGGGCAGCAGCAGGCGTCGGCGGTGCAGCGTTGCTGGCTGGCGGCGATGCCGTCGGAGCAGCCGCATCTACGGCGGGTTCTACAGCGCTATCTTCCGGTGCAGAGGTGGGCGGTGTCTGAGGTGAGGGTTGCTGAGCGGCCGGTGCCTGAGCTGCGGCCGGTGCCGCCGTCTCGACCGATAGTGTCTCAGAGGGTTGAGACGCCAGATTGGGTGATGTCTGACCGGCTCGAAATAATCCTAAGGCCGCTACCGTTAAAACGCTTAGCCCTAAAATCGACCATCGACCTACGGGTTTATTCAGCAAGAGCGTGGACAAAGCCACGACAGTTGCCTTAGTAGCGGTGGACGAGGGGGAGGATACAGGCGACTTTCTAATATCTAGCGTTTGGGTCGGCGTCGGCGCTGATGGACTCGGCTCGGTGGCTGTCAGGGACTTCTGATTGAGGCGTATAGCTGTCTCAGCGGATGGCTCCCTGGAAGGTTTACCCGGTGCCATAATCTGGGTGGGGGCAGTGGTGGCCGGGTCTACCAAAGCCTCGTCGGGGATCTCGGACAGCGCCTGCAATTCAGCTAATGCCGCAGCGGCGGTTGAATAGCGATCGCGAAAGTCATAGCGCACCATGCGAGCTAAAACTGCCTTAAAGTCTTCGCTGATGTCTAAATCAGGACTCTGCCAAACCACCTCGCTGGTGCGAGAATCCCGCTGAATCAAGTGTGGAGCTGTCCCTGTCAGCGCCTGCAGACAGATCATCCCCGCCGCATAAACATCGCTGCTAAACCAGGGATTGCCAGCCAGCTGCTCACTGGGCATATAGCCCTGGGTGCCAATAGAAATAGTGCGGGTAGCTGGGCCGCTGGGCCGCTGTTCGCTAACTTGCTTAACCGCACCAAAGTCGATCAGCACAATATGGCCATCGGCCCGACGGTGGATCAAATTAGAAGGCTTTAGGTCTCGATGAATCACCCCTTGTTCATGGACAAAAGCCAGAGGAGTCAGAATCTCGCTTAATAGCCGACGCGCCCTCGCTTCAGACCATGGCTGTCCCGGTCGAATCAAATCCGATAGGGAATCTCCTTCAATCAGCTCTTGGGCCAGATAAAACTCCTGCCCGTCTTCAAAGTGGGCCAGCAAGCGGGGAATCTGGGTATGCTCCCCCAGCTGATAGAGCACCCGCGCTTCCGTTTCAAACAGTCGTCTAGCCACGGCCAGGCTCTCAGCGTCCTGCAAATGGGGCTTGAGCTGCTTGATTACACAGGTGGGATGGTCGGGCAAATGTAGGTCAGTTGCGATAAAGGTATGGCCAAACCCGCCCTGCCCTAGAGGCTGCGTGAGTTGGTACCGTCCGCCCAGAGTTTCTTTAGATTTAACACTTAACAATTGCATCAGGTTCATAGGACGATCCCACGGGCAATGCTGTCTGACATTGCTTTACATATAACGTTTGTCATAAGTGCCCTTGGCCGGACGGGCAATCATCAAAAATAGTTGAACGGATGAACAGTGCTAACTTAGCGATTTTACGCAGACACTAGAATTGACAATAGACAGTCCTATTGACCGACCACCAGCAGTGGTGCATAGAACTTGAACTAGATGAGTTACACGGACAGGCCGCAGGGAAGACCCAGAACGTCGGATGTTATTTAGAGTAAGATCGTTTGCGAACTCCGTCGTATCACTTACGCATCCCCATGTCAGGCGAACCGGTCGTTGTCCAACTCAACTGGGAAGATCCGGTAACCGGAGAATCTCGGTACGCATCTCGTCAGCTGCCTGTGGCCATTGGTCGTGAAGCGAGCAAAATGCCTGCTCGCCTAGAGCATTTACCGGTATCCCATCTGGAATTGGAGCATCAGCAGGTATCTCGCTGCCATGCCATCATTTCCATGACCAACCGCCAGCTTTACATCTCTGACCAGAGCGCCAATGGCACCTTCCTCAACGGTCGACCGATTCAGCAAACGGGTCAGCTGTTTACCCCCAAAGATACGATTAGAATCGGTCCGTTTAAGATGACGGCGGTGATCGTTGATCGGACTGATACGAATTCTACTGAGCTGAACCGTGAGTATAGCCATGTGGCCAAAATGGAGACCGGTCAAGCTCCTAATGCTGTTTTGGGTTGGCTGCTGGGGGGAGTTGTTTTACTTCTGGTGGGGGTGGGTCTGTGGATTGCGGCCCAGGCATTGCTCAATCAGGCACAGCCTACTGTTGAACCCGCTCCAGAATCGTCTTTGAATCCAGCCAATATTGCTGCCGGAGACGATGTGAGTAGTGAGAGACTGTCCCCTACGGAAAAGCGCCATTGAGAATTCGACCGCTTCCCCAATGGCCTAGGCGCTGGCGAATAAGCCGCTGGGGTTGGCGATGTCTAACCCTGATAGTTTTGATATGGGGATTGGTTTCTCCTCCGGCTCAGTCTCAGCTGACGCTGCTGGATACCGCCCCCACGGCACCAGTGGTGGTCAACGGTCGTAAGGTGCTTGAGGTGCAGGGAGTCGGAAATTTCACAGCGGCTGAACGCGCCCGGAGCATTAATGAACGGCTGAAAGAAGAAGTCAAACTCTCTCAACCCACTGAGGTTGAGGTGGCTGTCGAGGATGACGGGACTGTTTTACGCAGTAGATACAGCGATAATATCCTGGTCACGGTTACAGAGGCCGATCTAAGAACCCCCAGCTATCCGATTTCTCGGCAGGCTCAAGACTGGAAAAATATTCTAGAACCGGCCCTGCAGCGGGGGCAGGGAGAACTCAGTCCGGCCTATTTGCAGCGGGCCTTGGTTTATGGTTTGGTGGCGCTCGGAGGTGCGATCGCACTCCATATCGCCCTTCGTATTTTTAGCCGTCGCAGCTCCCGCTTTCTAAACCGATGGTTTACATTGCCTGCGAATCCCCTCATCCCCTGGGAAAGCCCCATCAAGTTCTTCTGGCGGCTGGGTCTACTGGGCTTAAAAGTAGGGCTGTGGCTATTTACGTCTATCTATCTCACGGGTCTGTTTCCTCAGATTCGCATTTGGCGGCACACCATTTATACGCTGCTCACTATCGAGAGCATTACCCTGGGTGATCAAAAATACTCTGCTCTGAGCCTGGTGATTTTGCTTGGGCTCACCATTGGTCTATGGTTTGCCGCTCGACTGTTTGCCCAGCTCTTCCGCGTGTACATCCTAGAAAGAGCCCGAGTAGAATCTCGACTGCAGGATATTGTCGGGATTTTAGTTCAATACAGTCTGCTGTTTTTGGGCCTGATTGTTCTGCTACAGGCATTTGGCATTGACGTTAGCTCTCTGACCATTTTAGCTAGCGTGCTCGGTGTAGGTATTGGTTTTGGCGTCCAGAATATTGCCAACAACTTTATTAGCGGCTTTATCATCACCCTAGAGCGCCCGATTCAAGTGGGAGACTTTATCAAAATTGGTGAGCTAGTGGGCATTGTCAAACAAGTAGGAGCCCGCAGTACAGAGATTAATACGCTCGATAAAGTCACCATCATTGTGCCCAACTCTCGCTTTTTAGAAAGTGAGGTGATCAACTGGAGCCATGGCGATCCCATTTCTCGGCTACGGGTGCCGGTGGGTGTGGCTTACGGGTCCGATATTGCTCGGGTCAAAACGGCCCTGCTAGAAGCGGTCAAACGTCATCCTGAAGTATTGCTACGGCCCGAGCCCGAAATTTGGTTTCAAAGCTTTGGCGACAGTTCTCTCAACTTCGAAATTATGGTGTGGACCGGCGACCCCCGCAAACAGTTTCGGGTCAAGAGCGATTTGAACTACGCCATTGAGGCCAGTCTGCGTCACTACGACATTGAAGTACCGTTCCCTCAGCAGGATTTGCATTTGCGATCGCCCCAGTTGGACGAAATTTTAACCATCCTCAAACAGCAGGCCATCGGTGTCTCAAGTCCCTACCTCACTCCTCCATTCCCAGACTCTCTGCCAGCCGAAGCGTCTCCCTCCATCTCGCCGGGTGACTCGCCCAGAGACCCCATCCCTGACCAAACGCCCGAACAAACAACAGAGCAGACTGACCCCATCCCCGATCTATTAGCTAATCTCGACATAGAAGCCCTAGCCGAAGCCATGCAGGGCCCCCAGGGTATTCCACTGCAGCCAGACCAGCCAGATGCGTTGTCCACCTGCTTTACTGGGAAGGCTGCGCTGGAGTGGCTGCAACAAAAGCGGGACTATACCCATGCAGGAGCCATGCTAGTGGGTCAGTGGCTGCTCCAAAAAGGGCTAATCTATGCCCTAACCGACGACCGTGACTTTGAAGATAGCTTCGAAGACAGCCAGGCCCTCTATCAGTTCTATCAAGATTCCCCTGCCGCCCAGGCAAAAAGTGTTGAATCACCCTCAAATCCTGTAATCTCAGACAAAGACGCCACCGAAATATATTCGCCCGAAACGGATTAACTCTTTGCAGCTAGACGTTTCTGCCTTATCCAACCTATCGTTGGGTTTCGTACCTCACCCGACCTGCGCTCTAAACCGATGGACCTCAACTTCTTACGCCAAAACAGGTCAGACCAGCCCCTGGGAGGCCGATACAAAATCGTAGAAAGTCTAGGAGCCGGTGGCTTTGGACAGACATTTCGCGCCCAGGACCTGCACCTGCCAGGGCATCCCCTGTGCGTGGTCAAACAGCTAAAGCCCCAGGTAGAAGACACTGAGGGACTACAGGTCGCCCGCCGGCTATTCGACACAGAAGCTAAAGTCCTTTACCAGCTAGGTTCCCATCCGCAGATCCCCCTTTTGCTGGCCCACTTCGAGGACAATAAAGAATTTTATTTAGCCCAGGAACTAATCGAGGGGCATTCGCTGGCCGATGAGTTTGACATCACTCCGTGGGATGTTGCCAAAGTGGTTAACTTTCTACGAGACGTGCTAGAAACGCTGGCCTTTGTCCATGGGCATCGGGTGATTCATCGAGACTTGAAGCCGTCAAATCTGATTCGTAGAGACAAAGACAATCGCGTTGTCCTGATCGATTTTGGCGCGGTCAAACAAGCCGGGACTCAGCCCGCTGGCTCCGGCATTGTTCAAACCATTTCCATTGGTACCCAGGGCTACATGCCCAGCGAGCAGCTAGCCGGTCAGCCGCAGTTTAGTAGCGATGTCTATGCCGTTGGCATCATGGCAATTCAGGCGATTACAGGACTATTACCCAAGCAGCTTGTGCCCCATGCTCAAACCGGGGAAATTGACTGGCATCCCTACGCACCGCAGCTGCAGCCAGAGCTAAGGACAGTTTTAGATACCATGGTGCGCTACGACTTTCGAGCGCGCTATCCGTCTGCTAAAGAAGCTCTAAATGCTATGGCATCCTTGCCGCAAATACCGGCCCAGGCTGCTCCTCCTAGCTACTTTCCTTCCGTTAGAACAGCACCAGCTCTCTCTGAGCCAACGGGGCTCACCGTACCCGCCATGGGACGACGGCCTGAGCCGTCTGTTAATGCTGCCAGCAGACGCCCTAGGGCCACTGTCGTAGCTTCAGATTCATCACCGAAGGAAACACGTTTGGTGCCTACCATTGCTATTGGTTTACTGATTTTAGGAGTCGGTTTACTGATTGGACGCGCCTGTACTTCAACGGTCGCTCCCAACAGCTCTGAAATAGCAGAAGACAATACGACGGCAACAGCTCCTAACAGTCCATCTGTTATTTCTGAGCCATCTGTTCTTTCTGAACCATCTGAGCCAATTGAATCATCCGCCATCCCTGAGTCACCTGAGCCGCCTGTTCTCCCTGAGGCGTCGGAGCCGCCTGAACCATCGGAGCCATCGGAGCCATCGGAGCTACCTGAATCATCGGAGCTACCCGAACCATCTGAGGAAGCTAGTTCTGAACTGACGCCAGCGATAGCCCAAACCGTTGTGGCCAATTTTTATGGTTATCTTTCCAGCCAATCCTGGGATGCTGCTAGATCTCAAATCGGTGGCGCATTAGCCCAGAATTTCGATCCTGATTTCTTTGAACAATTTGAGCGAGTCTCTGTTGAGAATCTACGGGTAACAGAACAAACACCAGAGAGGATCGAGTTCTTGGGTCAAAACACCTATGTTTACGGCGATGGCTCCATCCAAATAGAAGAACGAACATTCACGGTACAGCCGGTTGACGGTCAACCCCGCATCGTAGATTCAGCATTCATACGAGTAACGCAGTCTCGCTAACGCGATTATATTTTCTGACGCTTGTTTGGTGCTAAACAAGCGTCAGCATAGCTACTCATAAGTTTTTTGTTTTTTATTCTGTTTCCTAAGTTTTTTCGATACTTTTTTAGACTTTTTAAGTTCTTTGTTTCCTTTTGCCCGCTTAACCATGATGGCTCCTCAATCAGCTTTTATAACAAACATTATCCAACCCAATCTTTACTAACTATTAGGCTTCACTCCGTGAAGAGCTATCTTAATCAACATATATCTTATTGAAATTATTTTTTAAATTCCAAAGCTTTTCGTGCTCAGTTCTTTGAGGCGATAGTATTTGAAATTGTAGAGATCTTGCCGCTTAATTCTCTTTAGCTTATCGATGGATCATAGCATATCTAAAATTATGGAAAGAATACTACAGTTCCATCTCAAGTCAAACAATATTATATCGAGATACAATAGATAGAGATTCGTCATAGAGTAGCTAACATCACATTATTTAGGAGGCACGCTGCCACATAACGATTCTGCTCTGACTTGATCAGCGCCCCCTTGGATACAGATTTTCACTATGTTTGATTTTTTTTCAGAAAGGGCGATTAGAGTCGTTATGAGTGCTCAAGAGGAAGCTCATCGCCTCAATCATCCTTTCATGGGGACAGACCATCTTCTTTTGGGATTGATGGCAACAGAGCCTAACACAGCTGCAGACGCTTTAAAGTCTCTAAATGTAGCCCTCACGGCTATACGAACAGTCGTTGAAGATATTATTGGAAAAGGCTCTACCAGGCTCAGTAATGACGTTCAGTTCACTCCCCGCTGCAAACAGGTCCTGGCGCAATCTCTGAAAGAGGCCCGGCAGCTAGGTAAAAGTGCGGTGGATGCCGAACATTTATTGCTAGCAATACTATGGGATGACGACGGTTCAGCAATGAGAGTGCTGTCAAAGTTGGGTGTTGACTGCAACAAGCTACAAGTTGTTTTAGTGCAAGCGATCGCTGAGGTAGACCCTATTTCTGTTAACAATGAGCCTAAGCGTTTGAAGACTCCAATTCTTGATAGTTGTGGTGTTGACCTAACAAAATTAGCTACCTTGGGCAGATTAGATCCGGTGGTCGGCCGTCAGCCAGAAATTGAACGGGTGATTCAAATTTTGAGTCGTCGAACAAAAAACAATCCGATTCTCATTGGTGAACCTGGAGTCGGTAAAACAGCCCTGGCAGAAGGGCTAGCCCAGCGAATTGTCGATCGTGATTTGCCTGAAAGCTTTCACAAAAAACAGGTCATAACACTTAATGTTGGCTCATTGCTGGCAGGAACAAAATATCGAGGCGAATTTGAGGAACGTCTGAAAACCATCATGGTGGAACTGCGTTCTGCGGGCAACGTGATTCTAGTTATTGATGAGGTACATACATTAATTGGTGCAGGATCGCCAGAAGGCGCGTTAGATGCTGCCAATATCCTCAAGCCAGCCTTAGCCAGGGGTGAACTCCAATGCATTGGCGCAACTACCCTGGACGAGTATCGTCAGCATTTTGAGCGAGATGCTGCTTTAGCACGTCGGTTTCAACCGGTAATGATTGACGAACCGACTGTTGATGAAACTATCTTGATTTTACAAGGGTTGAGAAGTTGTTATGAGCGCCATCATCGTCTAATGATCTCAGATCTAGCCTTAGTAGCCGCCGCCAAATTTTCAAATCGCTATATTTCAGATCGGTTTTTACCTGATAAAGCGATTGATTTAATAGATGAAGCCGGTTCCCGCGTGCATATTCTCTCGTCTAAGGATCCATCTTCTACATCCAACGATCTAAGCAAAGCACTACAGCCAATTCTCAAAAAGAAAGATGATGCCGTCCAACGACAAGAATTTGCCCAGGCCAGTGCATTACAAGGGGAGGAAATGGCACTAATAAAGCAAATTGGCCCTGTCGTCCAAGATGCTGCTGTTTCTGAATCCGATTCCGTTGTCAGCGAAGCAGATATTGCCCATGTTGTATCATCGTGGACTGGCATTCCAGTCAGTAAATTGACGGAATCTGAATCTGATCGGTTACTCCATATGGAAGAAATTTTGCATCGGCGTTTGATTGGTCAAACAGAGGCGGTAAAGGCCATTGCTCGGGCCACTCGTCGCACCCGAGCTGGGCTGCAAAGTCCTAACCGTCCCATCGCTAGTTTTATCTTTGCCGGACCTACAGGAGTTGGGAAAACAGAGTTGGTGAAGGCATTAGCTACCAGCTTCTTTGGGGCTGAGACTGCTATGGTTCGCTTAGATATGTCTGAATATATGGAGCGCCATACGATTGCCAAACTCATTGGCTCCCCACCAGGGTATATCGGCTATGGTGAAGGAGGACAGTTGACGGAGGCGGTACGTCGTCAGCCTTATACCGTAATACTGTTTGACGAAATCGAGAAAGCACACCCCGATGTATCTAACTTGCTATTGCAAATTTTAGACGAAGGTCATCTCACCGATGCAAAAGGGCGCACCGTCAACTTTAAGCATACATTGTTGGTAATGACTTCCAATGTGGGTTCAAAATTAATTCAGAAGGGCGTAGGGGGGCTGGGGTTTAATATTTCTGAGAATCAGGCAAATACCAATTACAAAAACCTGACAACGCTTGTCAATGAAGAACTTAAGGAGTATTTCCGTCCAGAATTCCTCAATCGACTGGATGAAGTGATTGTTTTTCAACAGCTCACTAGGGATGAGATTAGGCAAATTGCTGATATTTTGCTGCGTGATTTTCAAAGTCGATTAGCTGAGCAAACTATTGGGCTGACAGTGACCGATCGATTTAAGGAGCACCTGATTAAGGTAGGATACAACCCTGAGCAAGGAGCTCGCCCGCTGCGACGAGCCCTTACTCGTCTATTGGAAGATCGGCTGGCAGAAACCATTCTTTCTCGTCAAGTTAAAGTGGGAGATGCAATCATTGTGGATACCGACGACAGCGGCGAGGTTCAAATTCGGCAGGAGGAATAAATGACTGGGGCTGCCCCATGGTAAGTAGGATAACAGTTGGTATTGCTAATCTCCGCGATGAAATAAGCTACGAGATATAGACTAATAGCTACTGCAACAGACAGCTTTGTCCTTTAAGTCAGTAACGACTAAAGGTTTATTTGGTAAATAGATGACTGATATTATTGATACTGCTATCCAAGCAGATTCTTTAAGTAACGTAGTGACAGCTATTAAAGCAGCTAGCCTAGTCAATATTCTTAGGGGAACAGGTCCTTTTACACTCTTTGCACCAACGGACAGTGCCTTTGAGAAATTACCCAAAGGTGTGATGGATGAACTCCTCAAGGACATTCCCAAACTAAAGAGAATCTTGGCCTACCATGTCTTACCGGATAAGGTCATGGCCGCTGATATTACGAAGATGAAAACTGTGAAAACCGTTGAGGGCTCAAAGCTTAAGATTATTGTCCCCATAGATATCAAGAATATTAAAGTGAATGATTCTATCGTGACTACTTTTGACGTATCTGCTGACAATGGTGTTATTCACATGATTGATACAATCCTAACGCCTGCATCAGTTCCGTTACAGAGTTAGCACACTGTACTCACAATCTCCTATAGAGCAGGGATAATTATGGTACCGCTAGTGATTTAAGATCTGAGCCTGTTATCTATAGTCGCTATCTGACAGATTGATTTGCACCGAGAATCAGCAATGGCAAGAAGCCTCATGGGAACTCCACTTTAAGGCCAATGTGATTGAACATTTGCCTATCATTCATTAGTAACTTAGAAGGAATACTTGAAAAATCAACTTTCTCTTAGCAATCAGCTGCTGACACCTGTCATTTTAGTAGGATTAATCCTTTTATTGACTCTCAACAGCTTTGCTGTTCTCAATCCTGGTCAAGCAGGGGTGATCAGCATCTTAGGTAAAGCCAGGGATGGCGTGCTGCTAGAAGGCATTCACTTTAAGCCACCTTTAATTTCTGTCGTAGACATATACGATCTGACCGTGCAAAAATTTGAGGTGCCAGCACAAAGTTCTACGAAGGACCTTCAGGACTTATCGGCTCGTTTTGCTATTAATTTTCGCCTTGATCCGTTTTTAGTTGTTGAAATTCGACGGACACAAGGAACCTTAGCCAATATTGTTTCTAAAATTATTGCGCCTCAAACTCAGGAGTCCTTTAAGATTGCCGCCGCAAGAAGAACTGTAGAAGAAGCGATCACCAAAAGGAATGAACTCAAGCAAGATTTTGATGATGCCCTAAGTGAACGGTTAGAAAAATATGGAATCATCGTATTAGACACCAGCGTTGTTGATTTGGACTTTTCCCCAGAGTTTGCCAGAGCTGTAGAAGAAAAGCAAATTGCTGAGCAGAGCGCCAAAAGAGCAATCTATGTCGCTCAAGAAGCTGAACAGGAAGCTCAAGCCGATATCAATCGTGCAAAGGGTAAAGCTGAGGCACAAAGACTATTAGCCGACACGTTGAAAGCTCAAGGGGGGCAGCTGGTGTTACAAAAAGAGGCTATTCAAGCCTGGAAAGACGGAGGAGCTCAAATGCCAAAAGTATTGGTCATGGGCGGAAAAGATCAGGCTCAAATGCCTTTTTTGTTTGATCTGGGTAATGTTCAGCAGTAAAGGTCATCCTAAGTTGTTTGTTCAGCTAGTGATGCTGACATGAATAGAAGTTGACACAGCTGTCCTAGCACAGACTGGGCAAAGATCTCAGACTTTTTATATTCTGAGATCGCTTTTCCATTCCACTACTGGTCTTAACCATAACCCCATGGGCGATTTTGATCCGTCACCCGTGGGATCATGGTTAATTAACCCTTTTATAGGTGCGCGCTTGTCTATTTTGTAAACTACGTGCGCCAAGCTATGTAACGAAGAAGGTTTTATTATATGCATGAAGTCTTCTTTGTTATGCTGAATTGTGTATTACAGCTTAATCAATCAACGCATTTCAATAGTATTACTTTAACCATGTATAATAAAAGAATAGCTTGATATAATGCTGAGCTACACAACTAGTTATCTTTTGCATTCCTCAGTGATTCTAGTTCCAAGTTGTTTCCAGAACCCTCTTGAACAGCGATAGTGAATTGTTACTTTGATATCTCAGTGACAATTAGATTCTAGTTTTTGAGCTAGTGGCTTAAAAAACTGAAACATCTTGAAAGTAGCCTATTGATGACTGAACTTTCGTTTTCTCGTCTGCTTAAGCAAGAGTGAAACCAATATACTAGACGGCTTAGGAGGCAGGATTCCAACGCTGGCTATGACGCGGCCATCCATGGAACTGTCGATCTATTTGCTGCTGGAATTGTTGCTGATCCTATAAAGGTTACAAGATCAGCGCTCCAAGACGCGGCCTCAATAGCTGGGATGATCCTAACAACAGAATGTGCTGTGGTTAGCAGCTCATCTAATACGTAATCAGTCAGTAATTTAGACCAGAGGCTTATGGTGTTTTGACTGGTCCATCATCAATTTTAGAGTCTTAAAGTAAGGAGAATATTTGAATGATAACCACGAAAAAAACAGCGCTAATTTATTGTGAAGAACAATTTGGCTTGATTGACGGCAAGACAGCTGAAGGTTTGATCCGACAATCTGATACGTATCAGATTGTCGGAGTGCTTGATAGCTCATTGATCGGTAGGGATGCAGGGGAAGTTTTAGGAGATAAAAAAAGTGATATTCCCATTTTTGCTAATTTGAGAGCTGCTTTAGATGCGCTACCAGAGATCCCCAACTGCTATATCTATGGCAAAGCGCCTTTAGATGCCCGCATATCTTCCGAAGAAAGGTCCCTGATTTTGGAAGCAATGGAAGAGGGAATGGATATTGTTAATGGACTGCATGAATATTTTTCTGACGATCCAGAGTTCAGTCATATGGCTGTTCAATGCAATGTACACATTAGAGATATCCGAAAACCTCCAAAGCTAAAGGATCTGCATATTTTTACAGGACAGATTGCTAAGGTCAACATTCCGGTTATTGCCATATTAGGTACGGATTCGCCTGTGGCAAAATGACAACGGCCGTGGAACTCAACAAAGCCTTGAATAGCTTGGGTATTAAGTCAGTCATGGTTGCAACGGGTCAAACGGGCTTAATGCAGGGAGCTAAGTACGGCGCATCTATCGACGCCCTAGTTTCGCAGTTTGTGGTTGGTGAGATAGAACATGCTGTTGTTCAGGCTTTTGAAAATGAAAATCCGGACATTATTTTAGTCGAAGGACAGGGTGCAGCTAGCCATCCTGCTTTTATGAGTTCCTTTGGAATTTTAAAGGGAAGCATGCCTGATGGGGTGATTCTCCAACATCCGTCTGATAGAAAATTTCGGTGCGATTTTCCAGATTTACCGATGCCGACGCTTGAAAGCGAAATTCGATTAATTGAGGCGATTTCTCAATCTAAGGTAGTTGCGATCTCACTCAACAATAAGAACTTAACAGAAACAGAATCTGTAGAAGCCATAAAAGGCTGTGAGCGCTTTTTCAAACTGCCGACAACAGATGTGTTGAATTATGGCTGTCAGAAGCTAGTAGATATGCTGAGCGATCGTTTTCCACAGCTTAATGTGCGTCCTAGCCCAATGTCTCTAGGTAGCATACCTCAGCTAGTCACGAGATAAAGGCGGTATATTTGGAGTCAGTAAATGGCATTGTTGATGCCAAGAATAGAAATCACCTTATCTAAGATACGTCACAACGCTCAATTTTTGTGTAACTATTATGGGTGTCAAAAAATTGAGCTAATGGGGGTTTCTAAAGCTGTGCTTGGAAATCCGTTGGTTGCTGAGGCGATGATTTTAGGTGGAGTAAAATTTGTTGCTGACTCTCGCATTGAAAATATTCAAAGGATGAGAGAGGCTGGTATATCAACTCAATTTGTCCTGTTGCGAACTATGTTAAGTCAGGCAGAATCCGTGATTGAAAATGCGGATATCAGCCTCAACACGGAGCTTGTAACGATAAAAGAACTCTCCTATTACGCTATTCAGCATAATAAAAATCATCAAGTCATTGTTATGGTCGAACTAGGTGATTTGCGCGAGGGCGTCCTTCCCAAGGATCTTTCCCAATTTATTAAAGATGCCGATGCCTTATCGAACATCCAAGTTATCGGAATTGGATGTAATTTGGCTTGCTATGGTGGCATTAAGCCGGACAGCGCAAAGATGCGTCAACTGTCTGAATTGACACATTCCATTGAAAAAGAACTTCAGATTAATTTAGCTCTTACCTCAGGGGGTAATTCAGCCAACTATGACTGGTATGAGTCTACTCAAGATGTTGGGCGAATTAATAATCTACGCATAGGCGAATCGATTCTTTTAGGGTATGAAACAGCTCATCGAAAACTCATTCCTGGATTAGAGACTGGCGCTTTCAAACTGGTTGCCGAAGTAATCGAATCAAAGGAAAAGCCATCTCTCCCTAATGGAAAAAGCTGTCAGGATGCGTTTGGCAATAGTCCCCAATACTCAGCTCGAGGTATTCATCAACGTGTGATTATTGCCTTGGGTATACAGGATGTCTCGATATCTGGCTTGAGTCCTCTTGATGATTTAGAGATATTGGGTGCTAGCAGCGATCATATTATTCTAGAAGACAGGAGCACGCAGCACTTTCATTGGGGAGAGTGTATTGATTTTTGTGTAAGCGCTTTTTTCTTATGGGGAAAAGCGTTCT
>ERZ1740072.333-NODE-333-length-19650-cov-14.831743_pt1 | contig 19650 bp, 14 predicted proteins | sample MGYA00581733_ERZ1740072 | MGnify/ENA primary metagenome ERZ1740072 (study PRJEB43018, sample SAMN04849741) | marine metagenome | isolation source: floating plastic debris | place: Pacific Ocean | collected 2008-08-30 | study: EMG produced TPA metagenomics...
TATTACACGGTTAATTTCCTCAATCATCTGGCTCATTGACCTGCATCAAAGCAATCGTCGCGCCTTGGGGATCCATAATTGTGGTAAAACGGCCCGGTTCAATATCGATGGGATCCATTAATGCTTTACCCCCTAGACGATTGACAATTGCCAGGGACTCATCCAGGTCCGCTACGTTAAAATACACCGCCCAGTTAGAGGGAATCTCAGCAGGTAAGTCTGCCTTATCCATGTCAAACATGCCGCAGTTGTAATGCCCTTTTACCTTCGTTGAAATATAGTTTGGTGGTTTTTCATCCACCTCTAAATCCCAACCAAAAACAGCCCGATAAAAGTCAGCCGCTTTGTCAGCACCTCGAGTTTGCAGCTCTGTCCAGCAGAAGGTGTCCACCTCATTAACCAGACCGGCACCAAAAAATTCTTTTGCCTGCCAAAGACCCACAAAGGCACCCGTTGGATCTATGACCATTGCCATCCGACCTGAGTCCATAATGTCGCAGGGGGGCATTTCCACTGTGCCGCCCTGCTCTTGCCAGCGTTGTACAGCAGCGTCTAAGTCTGGAACGTTGATATAGCTATTCCAGTGGGGTGGGACTTGTTGCATATTATCGGGCGTAGCAAATAAGGCCGCGACGCTACGGTCTCCTTTAAATGCCATGGAATAGGTACTGCCATTGTCCACAGGCATATCTTGAAATTTCCAAGAAAACAGCTCTGTATAAAACTGTTTAGCCGCTTCCTGGTCGCTGGTCATCAAATCAACCCAGCTGAATACGCCATTTTCGTAACTGTTTCTAATACCCATAGGTGTCGTCTCTTCATTCAAGACAATACAAACATACTAATCTTGATTTTGAGAAATGGGTAGATTCCCACATCAAAAAACGTTAAGGGCGTTGCCATGAACCCATGTAGGGGCGTTGCATGCAACGCCCCTACACCCCATGGTGGGCGTGCCAATGATTGGCAATTTCCATCCGCCGACAAACCCACACATCCTTGTGTTCCATCACATAGTCTAGGAATCTTCCTAGAGAAGCGGCCCGCCCAGGTTTTCCGGAAATACGACAATGTAGTCCCACACTCATCATTTTTGGGGCAGTCTCTCCCTCGGCATAGAGCACATCAAAGGCATCTTTTAGATAGGTAAAAAACTGGTCTCCTGAGTTAAACCCCTGATAGGTGGCAAACCGCATATCGTTGTTGTCGAGGGTATAGGGAACAACCAAGTGGGGACGACCATGGTCCAAATTCCAGTAGGGTAAGTCATCGGCATAGCTATCGGCATCGTAAAGAAAGCCCCCCTCCTCAACCACTAACCGTCGCGTGTTCGGGCTCAGACGCCCCTGATAAAATCCTAAGGGGCGACTGCCTATAACCTGGGTATGAATGTCGATGGCCTTGCGAATATGCTCTCGCTCGGTGTCTTCGCCCACATACTGATAATCAATCCAGCGATAGCCGTGGCTAGCCACTTCCCAGCCTGCGTCCACCATGGCTTTACCCGCATCAGGGTTGCGCTCTAAGGCCATGGCCACGGCATAGACCGTCACGGGCAAATTGCGCTGGGTAAACAGACGATGTAATCGCCAAAAACCAGCCCGACTGCCGTACTCATACATGGACTCCATATTGATATTGCGTACCCCCAGTAGCGGAGCTGCCCCCACCGTTTCAGATAGAAAGGCCTCCGACGCCGGATCGCCATGGAGGATGCAGTTTTCGCCCCCCTCTTCGTAGTTAATAACAAACTGCAATGCTAATCGAGCCTGATTTGGCCATTGGGGGTGGGGTGGATTTTGACCATAGCCAATTAGATCGCGGGGATAGGCAGCAGACATAGAGCAGCAAACCTCGATAGTCAATAAAGGTCAGCCAGAATATTAGCGTAAGAAGCAAACTAAAACTGCTGCTGTAGGCTATAAAGATTCCATGGCAGTGTTGCAGATTGCATGGTGAAATGACCATCATGTGGGAGTGTTTTAGCAGCAATGCCCCGAGGAAACTACTATGAGTACTATTACTACTGAAAATCAGCAATATTTAACCTATATTTTGACTGACGGAGACTCTCAGGTTGCCGTGGTACCCGAACGAGGCGGTATCGTCACGAGCTGGCAGGTCAATGGTAATGAGGTGTTTTATTTGGATGCGGAACGCTTTAAGGACCCGAGCCTGTCGGTGCGAGGTGGTATTCCGCTGCTGTTTCCCATCTGTGGCAATCTGGTTGACGATACCTATACCCTCAAGGGCGAAACCTACAAGCTCAAACAGCATGGTTTTGGGCGGACCTTGCCTTGGGACGTGACTCAGCAGTCCACTGATGACGGTGCCAGCCTGACGATTACTCTAAAAAGCAGTGATGAAACTCGTACGGACTATCCCTTCGACTTCCAGCTGGATTATATCTATACCCTTAAGGGCAATACCCTAGAGCAGCGTTTCCGCCATACCAACCTGTCGGCTCAGCCGATGCCGTTTTCGACAGGCACCCACCCCTATTTCGCCGTAGCAGATAAGGGCAAGCTAAGCTTCGACTTACCGTCTAGTGAGTACAAAATTAAGGGTGCTCCCGAAGTATTTGCTTTTAATGGTCAGTTTAACTTTGACCAGGAGGAAATTGACTTTGCCTTTATTAATCTCACAGGCCAGACGGCCACTGTTAAAGATGGTGATAGCACACTGACTATCTCCTATGACGAAAACTATTCCACCCTTGTTTTCTGGACTGTGAAAGGAAAAGACTTTTACTGTTTAGAGCCCTGGAGTGGTCCTCGCAATGCGATGAACACTGGAGATGCACTGATTACCGTAGCCCCCCAAGAGACTGTTGAAACAGTTATCTCCATGACTGTTGGCTAGATGATGATGGTGGGGCCTCGAGCAGTACCGGGCTCTTGAAACAATTTATCCATATCCCGTAGGGGCATCCCTTGTGGTTGCCCTGCGCTATCGGAGGCACGCAACCAGGGTTTCGTGTAAAACCCATAGTTTGTACTAAAGTTTCCCCTTGGTTTAGAGTTTTCTCTAATTGAGGATGTATAGATATAGAAAGGCAGACTCTAAAATTTTCGCTAGGCTGATAGCTCTAATTTAGATGGTTCCATAGCCTCCTGGAAACTGAATTATGGCTAAAAGACTTGTCTCACAAAGGTTCTCCCTCAGGTTTGTTCTACTGTTGACAACCCTGGGTTTGTTTCTAGCCGTCCCAGCAGCAAATGCTGACTCTCTAAAGCAAACCCAAACACCTACTGGCACCTTAGTAGATTTTGATGATGACGATGGCCTAGACGATGAAGGTGAAGGCTTTCATGCCATCTATGTAGACAGAGAGGGTAACGTACTGGGCACATTCGTCAATGTGCCAGGGGCGAAGATTAAGGTCTATGCCAATGGGCAGATTGAACTGGAATCACGGGACTATACAACTGAAGTGGACTACAATTCCAACGGACGAATTCGGACTATTGGTGGTGCTCGGTTGAGATACTTTAGTAATAGCCGTATCCGAACTATTGATGGTATTGATTTTCGATATAGCCGCAATGGACTCCTCGAACGCATTGGCAGTACGGAGATTGACTACAGCAGTAGAGGACGTCTGCGAAGAATTGAAGATGTCGGGTTTGATTATGACCGCAATAACATTCTTGAGAGCATTGACGATAATGAAACTCGAGATGGTATTCGCATTATCGTTGTGAACTAAACAACAAAGCGCCCACATTCCCATAGCTAGAGCACACAGGCTAAGTCCCGTGACTTTTCAGAAAATAGAAGATTTTCGCCATAGTCTATGGGGCAGTCAATTATCGCGGGTACGTCGGCCTCTAGAGCCATTTTAAGAGTGGGAATAAAGTCTTCTGTGGCGGTTACTCGGTACCCTTGGAGCCCAAAACTCTTGGCCAAGGCAACAAAATCGGGGTTGTTGAATTTGATAAATGCGGATTCGCCGTAGTAGTTGCGCTGCTTCCATTCAATTAGGCCGTAGCCACCGTCATTAAAAATGATGGTAACAAAGGGGGTACCTAACCGCAGGGCGGTTTCTAGCTCCTGGCAGTTCATCATAAAGCCGCCATCGCCGGTGACGGCGACCACATGGCGTTGGGGGTTGACCAGTTTGGCTGCGATCGCACCCGGTATGGCAATCCCCATGGAGGCAAACCCATTGGAAATCAGGCACGTATTGGGTCGCTCACAGTGATAGTTGCGAGCAATCCACATCTTGTGAGCCCCCACATCTGACAGCACAATGTCTTCGGGACCCATCACCTGACGCAAATCGTAGAGCAGCTTCTGGGGTTTGATGGGAAATGCCATATCCTCGCGATATTGCTCATAGTCCGCCCGCATCTCATCGCGCACCGCCTTAAACGGATAGCTAGACTGGGCCGTACGTTCTACCCGTTTCAAAATCTGTTCTAGAGAGTCCGATATATCCCCAATCACCTCCACCAGGGGCACATAACTACTGTCAATTTCAGCCGGTATCGGCCCCACATGAATAATGGGAATTTGGCCATCGGGATTCCACTTTTTCGGGGGGTACTCCACCAGGTCATAGCCCACGGCAATCACCAAATCGCTTTGATCAATCGCACAGGAAATAAAGTCCCGCTGCTGTAGTCCCACCGTCCACAGGGCCAGCGGATGCTGATAGGGAATCACCCCCTTACCCATAAAGGTGTTGGTCACCGGAATCTGGAGCTGATTTACCATGGCCATGATTGCCTCACTGGCCCGAGCCCGGATCGCCCCATTCCCCACCAAAATTAAAGGTCGCTCTGCCTTAGAAATAGCATCTGCAGCCGTCTGAATTGTTTCAGACGCCGCATAGGTTTTACCGTTATAGTCACACGCCAGGGGGGTGCCCGTGGCCTCCATATCAGCGATGTTTTCTGGCAGATCAATATGTACGGCTCCTGGATTCCCAGTCTGGGCCAGTTTAAACGCCTTACGGACAATTTCCGCCGTATTGCTAGGTCGCACAATTTGAGCATTCCACTGGGTCACGGGCGCAAACATCGCCACGAGATCTAAATATTGGTGAGACTCAATGTGCATGCGGTCGGTCCCCACCTGCCCCGTAATCGCCACCAGCGGTGCCCGGTCTAGGTTGGCATCGGCCACCCCCGTAATCAGGTTTGTTGCCCCGGGTCCCAGGGTCGAGAGACACACACCCGCTTTCCCCGTCAGCCGCCCATAGACATCGGCCATAAAGGCGGCCCCTTGCTCATGGCGGGTGGTAACAAACTGAATGGACGACTGTTTTAGCGCCTGGAGCACCTGAAGATTCTCTTCTCCGGGTACGCCAAAAATATACTCTACTCCCTCGTTTTCAAGACAGCGGACAAGGAGTTCAGCGGTGTTCATAGGGGGTAATTTTTTTAGGGAACGGGGAATGACTGCTGAGATTTTAATATTGGATTTTTTTGTAGGGGCATTGCATGCAATGCCCCTACGGGAAACGGATTAACTAACACAAACGGTCTTGGCATTAACAAACTCTAAAATGCCGTGTCGGCCTAATTCTCGGCCAATGCCCGACCGTTTAATACCACCAAAGGGTAAACGGGGGTCAGACTTGACCATGCTGTTAATAAACACAGCACCGGCTTCGAGTTCCTTGATCAGACGCTGCTGTTCGGTCGGGTCCTGGGTCCAACCGCTGGCCCCTAGGCCAAACAATGTGCCATTGGCTAGCTGAATAGCCGCGTCTAAGTCTGGAACACGAAAGACTAGGGCCACCGGACCAAAGAATTCTTCTTGGTCGGCGGGGGTGCCGGGGGGAATGTGGCTCAAAATTGTCGGTGGGTAAAAGTTGCCCAGCTCTAGCTCCGGGGGCAGACTGGCTTTGAGTTTTTCTAAATTGCCACCCACCAGGGCCTTGGCCCCGGCAATGAGACAATCGTGCACCTGTTTGTGGATATCGCGCAAAATGGACGGTGTGGCCAGGGGACCAATGTCTGTTTCAGGCTGCATGGGATCGCCCACCACCAGGGTCTGATATTTCTCCACAAGCCGGGCTTCAAACTCATCGGCAATGTCGCCAACTAAAATAAATCGCTTCGAGGCAATGCAGGACTGACCATTGTTCTGCAAACGGGCGGTCACAGCGGTTTCTACCGCTAGCTCTAAATCGGCACTGGGTAACACAATAAAGGGATCGCTCCCCCCCAATTCCAGCACCACTTTTTTTAAGTGCTGCCCGGCGGCGGCCGCCACCTGGGAGCCCGCCGGGCCACTGCCGGTGAGACTCACGCCACGAACCCGTTCATCGGCGATGACGGCGGTCGTCTGGTCTGCACCAATGAGCAAAGTTTGAAATGCACCGCTGGGAAACCCCGCCTTCCGAAAGATCTGTTCGATGGACAGGGCGCATTTGGGCACATTCGAGGCATGTTTGAGCAGCACCACATTGCCCGCCATCAGTGCCGGGGCCGCCAGGCGAAATACTTGCCACAGCGGATAGTTCCAGGGCATGATGGCCAATATGATTCCCAGGGGCTGATAGCGCACATAGCCGATATCTGAGCGCTCATCGGCCAGGTAGTCCGCGCCGTTTTCGGCATAGTGACGACAGACCCAGACACACTTTTTCACTTCTGCGATCGCAGCCCCCAACGGCTTACCCATTTCCTGGGTCATAATGCGACCGAGCACGGCACTGTGATCGTCCAAATAATCGGCGGCGGCTTGTAACCAGAGGCTGCGATCGCTAAACGATGTCCATCGGTACTGCTGATATTGAGTTTCCGCCAGCGCCAAACGCTGTTCTATCTCTTCCGGTGTCAGCGGCGGGTAGGTTTTATAAACATTGCCAGTTGCCGGGTTAATGCTCTTAATTGCCATGGCTGACCTCCCGTAGGTTTTCTCAGCAAGCTGTCACCCTGGGTGCGCCAGCCATAGCAAGCTATCAGAGCCATGGGAAAGCCATGGAAAAACTTACCAAACACTATCCATGGAGTGGCTAACCCAACCCCAGGGGCATATCTCTACTGTGACAATTTTTGTCTGTCAAAATGTTGTTTCTGCATTGATTATTTACTTTATTAAGCAATGCTAAACAAGTGCCGCCATGGTTTTTATCTGACGACAATTAAGAACTTATTAAGTTAAGGTCCGATTATGATTTTGGCCGTTAATGTAGTAGTCAAGATACCTCCTAACTGCGTCTTCAGCCCCGTTGAATGCCCTTGTTGGCTAATTCATCAGCGGGGCTGCTACTTATTTAAAGACTATTTGGCGTTAGGTTTTTACACTTCTTAATAATTAGGGTAGTTGAGTCAATGTTTTGGCTTTGACTTTTATGGCATCTGTTCAGGTTAGTTAAGGCAACGGATATCTCTAAAAGCCTTAGATTATCGTTTGGTGCCCATAGCTAACCTGAGTTGGCGAGCACAAACAAACTCTGGACAACTATAGCGCTCGTCCAGAGTTTGTTTGTGGTGGCCGAGTGTTACCCGTTATCTCTTTTTGTTTTTGTCTAATTAGAGAGCTTCAACAAAATCAGTGGCTTCTTTACCGCAGGTTTCATGGGAGCCCCCGAGGGTGCGACACTTTTCTTTGTATATCTTGCGGGTCAGGCTGGACGGCAGCTGAGCGGCATAGTCCAAGGCTTTATCAAACATGACAATACTGTCATCGGTTTGTTGTTGGCGTCGGTGCAGCTGCGCTTTGAGGTAGAACAGCTCTGGGTTTTCGGGAGCTGTCTCTAGGGCCTGATCAACGGCGTCCATTGCATCTGACATTTGACCCAGGTCGCGATAGCCCAGGGCAATGCCTCGATAGGCTAGGTAGCTAGGGTTGCCATATTGGGACAGACGGTCAATGGCCTCTGCGGGGTCTGAAAAGGGTAAATTAACTGCCAGCATTAAATCCATAAACCCTTTGACTAGGTTGAGTTCTGGATCGGTGCTGTCAATCTTTTCTGCTTCACCAATATGACTAAATACTTGTTGCAACATGGCCAGGGCAGCGGGTGTGCTCCGGGCCACACCTTCGGTACTCATCAAGTGCGCCCCTTCCATAAAGATGCCCACCGCAGAATAGATGTGTCCCCGTAGGGGATCGGTTTCAAGCAGGGTTTCTGCTGTGGATCTTGTCAGGGCTGCCTCGGTGGCTACGGCCTCCCAATCTTCGTCAAGGTAGGCCATGGAGGCGGCCATGCCATGGACTAACGGTTCGTTAGACTCGGTTTCCATCGCCAGGTCTAAGGCCGCGCGTGCCCCCACATAGTCACCTTCTTTAAAGAAGGCTTCAAAGGCCTCTTCTGTGTGGGGTCCGATATCATGCTCGGTGCCTAAACGAAATGGGTCACCGGCCAACGCTGGGGTAGACAGCAGGGTTAAGGTGGCTGCCGTAAGTATGCCTAAGGATTTTAAATAGCTACGCTTGAGGTGAGTCAGGGAATCTAAAACTCGAAACGTCATTGTATCTGTCCTGATAAATGGGCGCTGTAAATTTTTGGAGCGCTGTCGGCGCATTTAGCAAATTGAGTATAGCGACTGACCTGGCAAACCATAGGTAATCTGTGAAACTCTTTAAGCTGTCATAGCGTTAGGGGGCCGGTAGTGGATCTAATTTTTGGGCGCGTTGGGCACTGCACTGATAGTTCTGTTGGCGGGTGCCTTCGGTTTTAATGCGTTCACCCACGGGTACACAGGTATGAGCGGGCAGAGTTACCGTCAGGGGAAAGGGGGCCAACCGTTTGGGTTCCACTAGCCAAAGCATGAGGTCATCCGTGGGAATCGCGTCGCTGTTGGTCAAGATGGGCTGCCAGGATTCAGGGCTAGCGGGGGCGGTAAAGGCCACTTGGATATCTTTTTTATTCGCAGGGATGGCCAGCACATAGCTGAGGGCACGGGCACGGTAACTGTCTCGCTGAGGGGCCATGAGAACAATCGTAGGCTGGGGGTCGGCCCCGAGGCGACGCCCCACATTTCCGGGTAGATAGGGCTTTAGCAATGCCAGGTCATGGCTGATAAAGAGCTGACTGATGATGCCGGCTGCGATCGCAACTACCACCACCCAGCGTCGACAGCGGGTCAGGGCCATGGCGGCCACCACCGTCACCGCCGGATAGGCCATAAAAAAGTAGCGGGGTGCCAGGGTGAGATCTTTGCCCAAACCGTAGGTAATGGCCAGCATGATGCCAAACACCGTCAGCCCGTAGCTGACCAGGGGCGACCACATATCCAGCAGCGGCTCCCGGTGCCAACCCTTAATTAGGTGGCGCAGCACCAGACCAAATACCCCCAGCATAATCAACGCCGATGTCACGGTCACCCATAGGGGCACCTGCTCCACGGGCAGCAAAACCAGCATAAATAGCAACGCCACCAAGGACTGTAGCCAGGGCATGATCAGTGTCTGCCATAGGGGTGCCGACTGACTCAGCCAGCCGGTCCCCCCCTCACTTTGAAAATGGGTAATGGCGGTGGGCAGCCAGGGCAAATAAAGCAGCGCCGTCCCCCCCATGGCCAACAGCCAGGGCAGTGTCTGGGGTCGTCGGTGACGTCGCCACAGCAGTCTGCCAATGGTGACTAGCCATTGGGCCAAAACGCTAAAGCCATAGAAATAGTGGACGTACAGACCCAGGGCATTTAGCCCGATCCAGCTCAGCCAGCGGGGCGGGGAGCGATCGCCTTGCAGCAGGGCAATCCAATTGACTAGGGAGAACAGTGCGATCGCAACCGCCAAACTATAGTGCCGGGCCTCCTGGGATAGGTAAATGCCATAGGGCGACACCGCCATCAGCAGCGCGGCCAGGGTTGCCGCCCTAGTCCCACCCACCCGTCGACCCAGGTAAAACACACCGACCACCGCCGCTATGCCCCATAGCACCGCAAACGCTCGCAGGCTCCAAACGGACATACCCACCCCCTGCAGCCAGCCACTCATGGCCATAAAAAACAGGGGTGGATGATTGCTATGGACAGTCACCGCCTGGGCCGCCTGCCAGGGAGTGCCAGGGCGATCTAGCAGTGTCCAGTAGTCTGCCGGTGCTCGTAGGGTATCTAGGGGGATGTCAGCCAGATTCTTCCCAAGGCTATAAAATGTGGTGTAGAGTTCATCTACCCACAGGGGTTTAGCCTCCAAACGCCACAGCCGTAACAATGCTGCCAGTAACAAAATCAACGGCAGCTGCCAACGTGATTGAATTGTCAATCTCAGCTTTGGCAAGGGTTGGGTCTCGCTAGTCGTCTTCAGTCGTCTTCCAGAATTGTATTCAGCATCGTAACGGATTCTAGGAACGGGTTCTGACTATTGTGACAGCTACTCGGCCGTCAAAGTTGGGCACTGGAGCAGTCAGTTTATTGACCGTGACCTGAACTTTTTCGAGACGAGGATCGTTGGCTAACGCCTGGGTTGCGATCGCATCCGCCAGGCGTTCAATCAGCTTAAATTTTTCGGTTTGGATAATCTGCTGGGTTTGCTGAATGATGTCGGCATAGTTGTGGGTGTCGGCCAAATTGTCAGATTTACCGGCCACAGACAAATCCATCCACAGGGTCAGGTCCACCTCAAACCACTGGCCCAGCACAGTCTCTTCCGGCAGCGCACCAATGTAGCCATAGGCGCGAATGCCCGTGAGCGAAATACAGTCGGTCATGTAATTTTATCTATCCCAAATCTTTGTGGGTAAAGGGTTTTGCAGTCTCTCCTGAGTAACTGGCAACAACATGACCGTTACCAACTACCTGGTACTTGTAAGTCACCAATCCCTCTAAGCCAACGGGGCCGCGAGGGGGCATTTTCTGAGTGCTAATGCCCACTTCTGCCCCAAACCCGTAGCGAAACCCATCGGCAAAGCGGGTGGAGCAGTTATGGTACACACCGGCAGCATCAACCTGGGCCATAAATTGGTCAGCGGTGGTCTGGTCTTCTGTTGCGATCGCATCCGTATGGCGCGACCCGTAGGTATTAATGTGGTCAATCGCTGCATCCACCGAGTCCACCACGCGAATGGCCAAAATTAAATCACTGTACTCAGTGGACCAGTCCGCGTCGGTGGCCGCTTGAATGTCTGTGAGCACCTGTCGTGTAGCGTCGTCCCCCAGCAGCTTTACCCCCGCTTGCTGTAGAGCCCTGGCCAATACCGGTAAAGCCTTAACGGCGATGTCCTTGTGCACCAGCAGCGTTTCAATCGCATTACAGGCCGATGGATAGCCCACCTTGGCATCGACAGCAATTTTGACCGTCTTCTCCAGGTCAGCGGCCACATCCACATATAGGTGACAAACGCCGTCCGCATGGCCCAACACCGGAATGCGGGTATTTTCCTGCACAAACCGCACAAAGGCATTGGACCCCCGAGGAATAATCAGATCCACATAGCTGTCTAATGCCAGTAGCGCCCGCGTCTCTTCCCGCGTGGTCAGCAGCTGCACCGCATTGGGATCCACGCCAGCGTTGGTCAACCCCTGCCGAATCGCGTTTACTAACGCTTGGCAAGACCGCACCGCTTCCTTACCCCCTTTCAGAATGACGCCATTACCCGACTTCACCGCCAGGGTAGAAATCTGCATCACCGCATCGGGGCGGGACTCAAAAATAATGCCTAATACGCCCAGGGGGCAGGCAATTCGCTTAAGCACGAGACCATCGTCTAACTCGCGGTGAATCTGTAGCGCCCCCGCCGGGTCAGGTAGCTTGGCCACATCCCGTACACCGCCGATCGCCCCCCGCAGCTTCACCGCGTCTAGCTTGAGCCGTCCGTAGAGGGGCTTGGCCAGGTTATCCTCTAGGGCCGCTTTGAGGTCAAGGTCATTGGCGGCAGTAATCTCAGCCGCGGCCGCCTCTAGGGCCTGGGCAATGGCCTCAATGGCGTCGTTTTTCTGCTGGGTAGACAGGCCAGCTAGGGTGCGGGCGGCCTGGCGTGTTTGGGTTGCGATCGCAACCAACGAAGTCTCAACAGCAGCAGCCGAGGATACAGACATGGTTTTCGTGCGGAATGGTGAATGTATTGATCCAGGATATACGTTGACCGAGGGGGTGGACACTGCCCCTCGAGGAATAGCATCACCAACAGTAAAACCAGGCCCGGTGGCCCAACCGATTATCCCGCCGCATCCCCAGCAATAATCTGCTTTGCCCGCTGCCAAAGCGCCTCTAGTTCCTCAATGCTGTGGTCATCGATTGGTTTATCCGCCGCCTGCTCCAATAGCCCAAACCGCTGTACAAAACGACGATTTGTCCCCTGTAGCGCCGCCACCGGGTCAATGTCACACCAGCGAGCTACCTGCATCAGACTAAACAGCACATCGCCAAACTCAGCCGCCTGGTTTTCAGCACTTTCATGCGCCAGGGCATGGCGAAACTCCCCCAGCTCTTCATCCACCTTTTCCCACACGCCATCCAGAGTTTTCCACTCAAATCCAGCCCTGGCCGCCTTCTTAGAAATTTTCATCGTCGCCACCATGGGGGGCAATGTCCGACCATAGCGGGCCAGCTTAGAGGTGAGGGTGACATCCCCCTGGTCACCCTTCTCCAACGCCTTAATGGCGTCCCAGCTAACGCTCACCTCTTCCGGCGTCGCCGCTGGGTCATCACCAAACACATGGGGGTGACGGCGAATAAGCTTATCTGCAATCCCTTGGGCCACATCGCCCAAATCAAATCCATCCGTCTCGCTAAAAATCTGAGACTGCAGCACCACCTGTAGCAGCAGATCCCCCAGTTCCTCCGCAATATGCCCCCGGTCACCCTGCTGAATCGCATCCACCACCTCATAGGCTTCTTCCAGCACATAGGGCGTCAGGCTCTCAGGCGTCTGGGCCAAATCCCACGGACAGCCCCCATCGGGGTTACGCAGCTGGGCCACCACATCGATTAGGTGCTGCAATGCATCCAGGGTCTTAGATGTCAGATTAGACGTTAGATTTTCACTCATGGCTTTCAGCTTCCAGACGGCATGGATACCTCAGTAGGATGGCATAGCTACCTTCGAACCGTAATGTTTAGCCATAGGTTCAAAGGTGCAGTGCCTGTCAAATAACGATGCCCCAGGCTCAACAATACAAATGAATTACATTTTTTTAAAAAAGATCGCCTTAGACCGCTTTCATCTGTTAATATCTACTCCGGTGCAAACGCAGGTTTTGCGGACGGTTAGCTCAGTTGGTAGAGCGCCTGCCTTACAAGCAGGATGTCACTGGTTCGAGCCCAGTACCGTCCATACGTTTCAGAGATTGGCCAAGAGGCGGTGACTAAACTGTGACTAATTCTGGGATCAGGTAACACGGTATTTATTGGCTATTTAGGGCTGGTGGGTTTAAGCGCAAATCTAATCTATACAATAGGGTTGTGAGGGCATGGGTTAGCTCTACAACACAAAAGCCCAGACCCCTTGGCCCAGGCTTTTACGCTCAATGTGCTAATTGATTAGTTGTCAGATAATCTAAGTCCTCACTTTTGCACCTCCGTTGGTAGAGGTACTGATGGCTCAGGCCCATTTAAGTAATTGGGTAGTAACTTAAAACCTACGCTTGTAAGTACCGGTAGAACGACAAGGTAAATCAACCAAGGACTTACGCCACGGATCACATCCTTTAACCCATGAGTCAGCTCGTTTACTCCTTGGATTAGCTTATTAGTCGATTCCTGAGAGATCTCTACAGAGGCTCGAATAATGAGCCCTGAGTCAGACTTTTTCTGATTCTGTTCCATTGAACATCCTTAACTAGGTGTGCAAGAACCAAGCAAGGGTAGTATCTACGTCAGTGGCGTCTATGACTCTTCAGTTCAAACTATTGACACGAGTTCACGTGTACCGACTTCGAACCAAGACCTAAAGACAGCCCTCTCGCCTCAGCAATATAAAATTGCAGGTACGATAGAGAGCAAAGATTAGACCACTAAACGTGGATGCCTTACTAGGTATTAGGTTCAAAATCAAGTACAAAAGCTATTAAACAGTGGAGTGGCTGTTAATGAGAAAACTTTTGACTCAAATTTAAACAAGAGAAATGAAAAACCACTCCGTTAGTGCGCAAATGACTAAATTTCTAGTGGGGCGATTGTAGCAACCTTTTTGAAAAATGACAATCTGCTTAAAATGTAACGGGTTTGACAATTTCCAATTCCCGCTTACTTTTTACAAGAATCAATATCTATAGAGCTAGGGTGTCCCAACGATTCCATTACCTGGCACCCGAGGCTTCATAAGCCACCCTATCAAGGTTGATTAACCATACTTAGCATAACCGGTAAATAGTGTGGTTATCTTGAAAAAAGAACCATTTCAGCTCCATGATCACCATTTCTGTATGAGCGCAGAATCTGAAAGCGCCCCAGTCATCCAAACTCTGCGAAAGGGTGATCTAATCGGGCAACACCGACAATCAAACTATCGAGTTTACGAAGTGATTCAGATCGTTGGTGACCAGGTGCTAGCTATTTGTCCCACAAGTTGGACGATACGAGCTATTGCGACTCAAGAAATAGCACCACCGTTTTGACTCTATTCGACAATCCACCAGGCATTTAATGTCGTGCTCCCGATAGCTACCGTAGCTGTAAATTCAATCGATTCAATACCCTCGACATTCAGACGAATCCACACATAATTTCCACCCGTTAACCCGGTCGGGTCTCCATTGGCTTTTCTAATCAGTGCTGTAGCGTTTCCAGTCTGGTCACTACTATTGGTCGTATATCCGGCTGCATTGGTTACCTCAGGAAAATGAAAACTAAACGTGCTGTTAGTTCGAATCTTGGTTTGAAAACTATCAAGAGCGGTTGTTCCAGCATTTTCAAAAGTAATGCTGAGTCTGGACTTCCCACGACAATCAATGGTGGCCACTGTTGTCTCAGTCGGAGTCACACTAACGGATGATGGTGTAGCACCTTCTGCGTAACTTGGACCTGAACCACCTGGGTTTTGATTGATTCCTATAAGTTCTCTTAACGCGCCTTTTAGTAACGCGATCGCAGTTGATGATCCTGTCTCATCCGTTGCGGCTGGATCAGCGATAGCCCCAATCTCACTAGATTTGAATTTATGACCAAGAATTCGGACATTATTACCATCCAGTCCCAAATCTTCGGCTCTAATTTTTAATTGGCCTGAGTCACCATCCAATACTAAGTAATCGAAATCCGCCATCAGTAAAATCTCCGTTAGAAAATTGTTATCGCAGATTTAGGTCTGCGATAGTTCAAATACAAATTAATATCTGTCACTAAGAAGGGTTGACTTTCCTTCCAAACTGACACGTTACCGGTCAGGTAAACGGTTGCAACTCGGGCGAAGTAAGTCCCTTCAATTAACCCTTCTATTCGAGCATTGGTCGCTGTAACAGTGCGAGTATCTGACCATGTACCATTCACACCACGACGATATTGATACTGATAAGAGGATACAAATAAATCACGATTTCCATTACTGTCTGTAGGCTCAGTCCAACTAATTTCTAATGTTAACGTTGTGCTTATTGTAATGTCTCTTAAACTAACGATCTCAGGTGTAGGAACAACCGTTGAAATTGTTATTGGAGGTATAATTTCTTCAAGCGCAAATCCATTTTCTATTAAATTTTGCTTTTGATCAAAATATTCACCCGCTACAATTTCAATAATACTTTCATCATCGGTTTTTGCTCGCATCCCTAAAACACGGAATTCTTTGGAAGCAATTATATTTATGCTCCACGTTGATCCTGAAACGGGAGCTACTGAAAATGGTGCCGTTACATCTAATGTTTGATAAGTTCCTGGTGAGTTTGCGATCGCACGTTCTTCTAAAATTAATTCACCGTCAATTGGAAGTGTTAATTGCAAATTAAATGTACTTCCAGCAGGCAAAATAACTGGTGCATCTAATGTTATTTGAAGCGTTGTCCCAGATAGCACTAATCCTGCATACCGCTGGTTAGGTTTCTTCCAATCAAAAATCTCTATTACATCCCCAGGTCGGAATTTAATCCCGAATATCCCCATGGAAAATGTGATGGTTTCAGTTTCATATAGATCTGTATAAACCCGTCTGCGACCAGCACGAACCGCTTGCCCTCTGGATGTGCAACCAGGAGCTGTGAAATCAACTTGACGAATTCCGTATCGATCAATCGCTTCTTGAACATCAACCGGTTCCATTGCTCGACGATAGTTATCCCCCGGATCATTCCAAACAACATTACAAATGCTATTTCTGGATCGGATATCTGTGGATGCATATTTGAATGTTCCACTAACTATGTTGGCATTGGTAACCTGACTTACAGGAGATGCAGGTCTATCTTGCCAAAAATACATCTTGTCTCCACCCCAATAATAATGAGCGTTACCCGCATTTAAGAGAAGCTGTATCTGGTCATGGGCATCTTCCGTGCTTTGCATGACCGTGTTACACAAATATCGACGTTCAGTTCCACCAAAACCATCCGGCACGATTTCATTATTATGAAAACTCAGTTCATATAATGATGCTAATGAGATTTGATTTATTGATATCCGATTACCTAATCCAAATCGCTCATTTGTAAGCAATTCAAGTAACTGCCATGCGGGATCAGACACAGCCTCAAAAGACCGGTATAACCCCATGTCCCAAGGTCCTGAGAAATTTAATCCTCCATCTTCAGTGATTACAGCATTTGTAGGAATTCGGCACCGTAACCCTCCAAGGAAATAAGATCTAGAGGGTACAGAACTGAATTGTTCAGCAGCAAAACTTTGAGCGATAATTGCACTATGGGGATAATTTAATTTCTGCTCAATAACTTCTGTATAAGATTGCCATCGAACCGTTCTCTGAACCTTAGTATCACTGGTGTCCGGAGAATCCGATTCTATTCTCACCGTGAACGAATCAATAGTTCCTCCAACATTATTAACAGAAAAATAGTAATCGTACTCTGTGAGTGTTTCAAATCTTGCATTTATTTGTTGCGAGTATCTTAAAACAAACGGCCCGTTCCCCTCTTTAATACGAATAAAAAATGTGACAACTTCTCCTTTGATATCACCATCATCTTCAAAACGTTGAAGTTGAAACCCTAATCGAATGCGAATAGCATCCATTTGATTATTAATAATCTGTCGGGTTATTGGGAATGTGGTGGTTACATCTTGTCCCACTGATGTTTCAGATCCAACTTCATCACCGTACCCAGGAATATAAGGTTGTGTAGCCATTCCTTGCCGCCAGTCAACCCCATAGTTCGTAAAATTTAGGGTTCCATCTGAATTTCTAACTGGAGTATCATCTAGGAAGATGTTGTCTCGAATATCCTGCCCTGCTTTAAAGCCTTCAATGGGACCTTCAGAGATGAGTTCAATAATTTTAATCGTCGAACGTGACAGAGCTGCACTATCCTGTTCCGTTGGAGATCTACCAGACTTACCACCACCACCGTTGTGAACACGGATACCATGTTTTCCAACTAGAAACGTATGGTATTTCTTGACTTGAAGGTTATAAACCGTATCCCCTTTTTCAAGAAGTTCTGTACATTCAACCGGTCGAATCCCTCCCTTTCGATCCTTTAAAGCCGCATCTCGATTAAGCTTGCCAGCGTACTCAAACGAGTCAAGGTCATCGACATAAAACCAATGATTGGGAGTGGTAGTTAGAACACCTCCCCAGTAATGGACAGTTAGAAGTCGTTTGCTCTCGTGTATATGGGTTGCGAGTACTTCAGTTGCTCGAATCTGACCTTTATGATCAAACGCTAGAATTTTCTGTCCGATTTTGATATGTTCAATAGCCACCGTACCTGATGGGGTCCATACCGATGTTCCAGCGATAAAGCATCCACCCCCACCCGATCCTTTAATTAAGTAGTCAGTGAGTAGTTCGTCTGACACGCTTATAAGTTAAAATCTTTATCTAATAAAATAATTATATGTAATAAATGGCTAATCTGCCTACACTAACGCTATCTCCAAGTTGGGATATCACCAGTACGACCCGTATCCCCTATAGTGAATCCGAACTCGGGGATGGGTATGTTAGTCGGGTTAATAAAACTATCTCTATTGCCCGTCAGTGGAATCTTCGACGAGTCGGACTTACCACTGTAGAGAAAGACACTCTGGTAACCGAATTATCACTTTATGTTGGTGTAGATGCATTTCTATGGTCTCCACACGAGAGCTTGGCTAGGTCAGCTTATTTTTGTGATGAATGGTCTGTCATCCCACTAGGTCCCGATGCATGGGAGATTCAAGCCGTATTCAAGGAGGATATTACAGGTGAAGAATCTAACTTTGCAGATTTACTGGTTGATGAAGATATCGACACCTGGTTAGCTGGATCACTCACCTGGTTACAGACATACACGAGGGATACGTTACCGTTAGCAGCTAATGCCAACTATGTGACGGTCAATGCATTTCATAATGTCCTTGGACGAGGGGGGTATTTCCCAGGATCTGCGGGTACTACCGAAGGTCAAGCCGCCCTTGGTCGTGCCTGTATGGAAGCCTTTTTCCAAACCGGAGATGTAGCCTGGAAAAACTATGCGATCGCAATCGGTGATGCCCTAGTTCAGTTTTATTACAATGATCCGATACCGTCATTAGGAAATGAATCTACTACGATCTGGGCACCTCATTGGCTGATTAATGTAAAAGAAGCCTTTGTTTCTAGAGGACCACAAGCAACGGTAGATCCTTTAAACTACGGCGATTTTGAACGCATCGTTACCTTCACTAATGGAGTGGGGACTATCCCAAGTGGTAACCCAGCGAATGGCGATCTCTTAGCCGTTGTTTATAAGGTCTATTCAACCGATGGAATCCTTCTCTGGCAAAACGTTGATACTCCCTTGGTGAGTGGAACCGAGTACGCACTAAATTACTTTGTTTCAGATTTTCAATTAAAGGGACAGAATTTTAGAATATTTCCTGACACTGAAGCGTCGGGTGGAACTCCACCTGTAGCCACTGCTGAGGCAGCTGGAACGATTGTTTTAGCTACTCCCTATACGGGTAACGCTAAACTCATTTACTCAACATACACAGGCCCCACAATTGCGATAAATCAGCTTTTTGAGCCGTATAGTATGTGGAGACCATTACTCACAGGTGAAGCGCAAGCCGCATTTGACGTGTTCCCCTGGAGCTGGCAATTTTATAGCTATCTTTTTCAAGAAACCAGTGATGATAAATGGAGACGAGCAACAGAAGCTACCCGGTACACGGGCATTCAAACAGCTGAAGTAGAGAACTTATCCTATTACTATCAAACGTCTGACGATACAACTAACCTATATACCTACCCAGGTACCCAATCTATTCTGATCCAGAATGTCAATGGATATTCTGAATCTAGACAAGTTGGTGGTGATAAAGACGGTTGGTTAAAGCTTGATATCAATACAGCTCCACCGATGCAATTTGATGGAGAGGGAAAACCTATTGGCCCATTCCCTTCTGTAGAAGTACAAAATTTTGCAATTGTCACAGGTGTTCTAACCATGGCAACTATTGAAGCTGAAGCGGCTCATAATCAAGGCGGAATTGTAGAAGTTGGATTATCAATTGACGAGGATCCGTTTGCCTTTGATCAAATTTATAAACAATTCTGGAAGCTTAATGGTGCAGGTGCTGCAACCTCTCGAACGTTTACACCGGGGGAACTGATCTTATGGAGCGGAACCTATTTGACCTGGTTCTATAACATTGCCGAGGATCCTATTTTCA
>ERZ1740072.334-NODE-334-length-19650-cov-4.279561_pt1 | contig 19650 bp, 16 predicted proteins | sample MGYA00581733_ERZ1740072 | MGnify/ENA primary metagenome ERZ1740072 (study PRJEB43018, sample SAMN04849741) | marine metagenome | isolation source: floating plastic debris | place: Pacific Ocean | collected 2008-08-30 | study: EMG produced TPA metagenomics assembly...
GTCGGTTCCGACGGACAAGGCCTTGGTGTAGAGCTGTGCCAGGCCGCTTTCATCGCCGCGGCGCAGATAGCGCGACCAGGCCTCATTCCGATCCGGCTCGATCGGTGTGCCGGGATCGTCTGCCGGGCGCGCCGCTTTCAGGCTGAGCCGATCAATCCGGCGATCGAGTTTCAGCAGTTTTTCATCCAGCAGCGGGTCACTCGCGCCTTTGGCTTCAATCTCTGCGAGGCGGGCATCATTGGCCTGTTTATAGGCGTCAAATGTCGCCATCATCTCCGCCGCAAGCGTTGCTGCGTCGCCTGTCTGGGCCTTAATTTCCTTGGTCATGGTTTCTCCTTTAATGACTGTTTTCCAATGGGTTTGAACCGGGCCGCATCAAGCATCGGTTCGGACACCAATGAGATTTCGATCAGCACCAGCTTGCGTAAGGTGCGCCCGCCTTCAGGACGCTGGGTCCAGATCAGTGGACGGAAGCCGATCGACAGTCCTGACAAACCGCGCAGGATCAGTGCTTGAGCGATCGGGGCTTCGACCAGGCCACGTACGAACAGGCCGCGACCATCCTCGATCAGACGCACCCATCGCCCGGCAATTGCGCCGGCTCTGTGTTGCAGCAGCATCGGGACCGGGCCGGACTGGAGCGATTGGGCGAAGGCGCCGGCGCGTACAATGTCGCCGATCCGGTCCTCAATACCGAACACGGACGCATAGCCTTCGATCAAAAGCGGCTCTGTCGGCCTTTGCACGGCCTCGGCGCGGAACGGCGTCATGACCGGTCCACCTTGGCTTCGATCCGGTCGAGCTGTGCCTGCACCGCATCCAGCCGCGCTTCCAGCCGCGCCAGGCGCTCCGCGACGGGACGCGTGTCGGCCATATACTGTTCCAGGACGTCAATCCGCTCCGCGGCGGCGCCGGCCCAGATCAAAGTCGAAGCGGCCTGCAGCGCCAGCGCGACCAGGACAGCAATACTAATCTTGCGCTCCATCATTGCGACAGCCCCAGCAGTTTGCGTTTCTCGTCATCGCTGAGGAAGTCCGCCGCCCCGACCCGCGCCCAGAGGGCATCGCGCTCGCTGGCAAAGGCTGGTACGGTATCAAGCTGAGGTTGGATCGAGACCTCATCAAACCGGCCGCGCAGCCAGACCATCAAAGCGCCTGCTGTTTTCTGCACCAGGGGCAGAACCGTGAGCCGCCAGAAGGCCGCATGCGCTTCCTTGTAAGTGGCATAGGTATTGTCGCCCGGAATGCCGAGCAACATAGGCGGGACGCCAAAGGCGAGCGCAATCTCGCGCGCTGCGGTCGACCGGGTTTCGGCGAAATCCATCTCGACCGGCGACAGGCTCATCGGTTGCCAGTCGAGCCCGCCTTCCAGCAAGAGCGGCCGCCCGGCATTGGCGGCGCCCGTGTGTTCCTCGGTCAGCTGTGCTTTCAGCCGATCAAACTGCTCGTCATTCAGACGCGTGCCATCCTTGCCATAAAGCAAGGCGCCCGATGGCCTGGCCGCATTGTCGATCAGCGACTTGGCCCAGCCCGCGGCCCCATTATGGATGTCGAGCGATTTGCGCGCCGCCGCCAGTGGCGACAGGCCGTAATGCGTGTTGGCGGGATTATAGAGCTTCAGATGGAGCACCGTGCTCCAGCCATCGGGCGCTGGCGCAATCCGGCGTTCGCCCTGTTTCAGTTTCACGGTGTACCCGGCCAGCCGCCCCTGCGCATCCTGGCGCACGCGGACAGCCTCGACTTGCAGCGCGTAGAGCCCACGCGGCACGATGTCGCCGGCCAGGGTAACCGCCTCAAGCCAGGCATTCCCGGTAATCTGCAAATCCGTATAGACCCGCTCAAGCAAAGCTTGGCCGGACTCGTCTGGCGATGGCTCCACGAGCAGGGTCTGTACACGCGCATCAGCGCGGGAAAACGTGATCGACGCGGCTGCTTCAGCAATCATCCGCACGCAGCGATAGGCGACCGCATTGCCAGCATAGCCATCGCGCACCAGAGCCGCCGGGTCAGCGCGGCCCCAATCGGCGACGGGCAGGTGCGCCAGAGCGATCAGCGGCGTCGCGGTTTTGGTTTCGGATTTCGACCACGGCAGTTTCATGGGCGGCTCTCTTCTGTTCACAAGAGCCAAATTAAACCTGCTGTGGGCCGGTCGAATTCGTTTCCGGTTTGTTAAGGCTTTTGGGGCGATTTTACCGGGAAAGAGCGGTTGAGATCCCCGCAAAACAAAGGATCTCGGGGCAAAATTCTTCGCAAAGTGCGGCTTTTCATAGGAGGCGTTATGCTCGGACGTGTCATTTCTGTTGCCAATTCAAAAGGCGGCGTCGGCAAGACCACAACCACGGTTTCGCTGGCCGAAGCCTTTGCTGCAGAGGGTTACAAGACCCTGGTCGTTGACCTGGACAGCCAGGCCAATGCCTCGCTGCTGATCTATGGCGAAAATGGCGATGAGCGCCTGTATGATGCGATCCACAATTACACCAATGTGTCCGACTATCTGCGCGAGAATTTCCTCGGCGAATGTTTCGCACACATGACCAAATTCATTGTCCCGCATGCGAGCGATGTCACGTTCATGGGCAAGCCGCTGGACCTGTCCCTGGTGCCGGCCACGCCAGGCCTGCGCCGGGCCGAGCGGGAGTTGATCTATATTCTGACCGAGCAAGGTTATTCGATGACCGCGATTGAAGGCCGGGTCGGCTTGCGCCTGCGCCAGGATATGACCGATTTGCGCAAACAGTATGACGTCGTGATCTGCGACTGCCCGCCAGGCATTTCGGCGATGACAGAGGCCACCCTGTCCGCCTCGGACCTGATCATTGTCCCGACTATCCCCGATTTCATGTCGACGCTCGGCCTCGACCTGTTCACGGGCGACATCATAGACAGCCTCACGAAGCGCGGCCTGAGCAATCGCCCCGTCGTGCTGCCAACCAAGTTTGATGGCTCTCAACATCAGAGCATTGTGCTCGAGGCCATGCGCGATGGTGCGGCTGACCCGGACAGCGAGTATGATATCTTCCAGACCGTGATCCCGCAAAAATCGGAATTTGCCGCCAACCCGGTCGAACTGGGCGCCAATCCGACCCTGGCCCAGAAATGGCCGGGCGATGCCCTGACCACCGTCAACATGCTATACCAGGAAGTGCAGGCAAAACTTGCCGCGCAAGCCAAGCCTGTGGCAGCATAGACCATGGCCTTGACCGATTCTGGACGCACGGCGTTGACCGCGCTGCTCACGCATGAGGGACTGTTCCCGCGTGTGAAGGACAAGGATCTGGCTGCCGCCGCCGTGAAACTGGCCAGCAAACAGCTCACCGCCGCCGGCCTTGGCCGCGAGGATCTACTGGCGATCAAATCCGCCCTCGGAGCCGAGGTGTTCGAGAAGGCGCTGGAAAGCCTGTCGCCCTATCATATCAAGCTGCTGGCCCGCCGCCTGGACAAGACCGCGCCGGAGATCGAAGTGAATACTGGCAGCTCTGCCCTGGCCTTCGTGCGCAAGATTTTGAGCGAGGGGGCCTCGACTGAGGCCGCTCCAGAGCCCGCCCCGGAAAAGGCTGCAGATACGCCGCCCAAGAAGAACAAATATCTCGGCCGCAAGGCGTTTCGCACCGGCCGCTAAAGCGCCCGGATCCGCGGCACGCCCTGCGCGGATAGCATCAGACTGGTAATCGCCCAGACCAGCGCATCCACCCGGTCTGGCGAGCGCACCATGCCATCGGTTCCAAACCGGCACATTTCATCTTCCAGGGCATCAAAGCTGCCAATATGCGCCACCCTGCCCTGCGCGTACAAAATCGCGACCGGCGCAGCCCGCGCGCGCTTGCCAAGGCGCGCATGCCGCAAGACGATCGGGACCGGACACCCGACACTCTCCAGAACCGTGCGCAGCATCTCACCGCCCTGATTGGCCTCAGCGACGATCCGGGAGGCACCATATTCAACCGCGAGCCCCACTGCCCGTGCGGCCCAATCGGTCGGGGTCAGGCTGCGGGCGGAGGCATCCGCCAGGATAAAAGCTTTATCATCAAAGCCTGTCGCACGGCCCATACCGGCGACAATGATTCCGCATGCATCAGAGCGCGCGTGGCTGGTCGTCGGCGGGTCGATCGCCACAATCATATCCTCGAACCCGACCGGCGGATGGGCGACCCGGTTACGGTCAATGTCGCTGCGCCGCCACAAGGCGCCGTCCAGGTCTTCCAGCAATTCCCCGAACAGCTCCTGCCGCGCCAATGCCGTTCCCGCATAAGCCGCTTCGACACTGGCGACAAAGCCGGGCGCGAGATGGTCTGCATTGTCGCGCGTCGCACTGTGGGTCACCACAGCGTCGCCGCCCAGGAGGCGCTTGACCAATGGCACCGGCCGTGGCGTCGTCGTCGCGACACAGCGGGGCGTTTCGCCGAGCCGCAATCCGAATTGCAGATTGTTCCAGACCGCTTCCCCGCGCGCCCAGACGCCAATCTCATCGCACCAGGCGGCGTCAAATTGCGGCCCGCGCAGACTGTCCGGATCCTCGGCCGAAAAGACCAGACCAATCGCCCCGTTGGACCATTCCAGGCGTCGGCGGGACGTGTTGTAGTGTGGGCGCGGGTAACCGCTCGGCTCGATCCACCGCAATCCGGACGGGCCTTCAATCATCACTTCCCGTACATCGCTTAGCGCCGGGCCGATCAGGGCGATCCGCTGGCAGCCGCCATACAGGGCCGCATAGCGCGTCCATTCGGCTCCGGCCCGTGTCTTCCCCGCGCCGCGACCGCCAATGAAGAGCCAGGTCTGCCAGTGGCCGCGGGGCGGGCGTTGCGCCGCCCGCGCCTGAAGCAAGAATGGAAACCGGCGCAGCACCCGCAGCTGCTGCCGATCAGGATCCGTCGCGGACAGATATGTCTTGTCCCACCAGGGCCGCCACCTCGCGGCGTAATTGTTCATCGCTGATCTCCTCACTCATCCGATCGGTGGCTTGCGACGCGGTCTTGTTCAGGCCCGGCGCCCGGACGCGAAGACTGGTGCGCAAGCGGGCCTGCTCGGTCGATCCACTGGCAGCGATGATGATCTCCTCCATGTTGCGTTGCGCATCATATTGCTCGAACAGATCCTGTAATTCCCGAGGGCTGAGCGCTTGCCGGTCGCGCCGGGCGCCGAGATGACGCCCGACCGTGGACCCATCGCAGCCGAGCGCATTCGCAATCGCACGATCCGAGTGTCCCAAGGCCCAGAGCAGCAGGGCCATACGCTGACACTGTTCGGTCCATTTGAATTTGAGTTTTCCGCGCGTCCGGGTCATGGCGCAATTGTATGGCCCGGCGGGGTCCGTCGGATTTAGCCGGTCAAACAAAGCGTCAATCCGCCGAAGCCTGCTGGCCCAGATGCCGCTATTTCAGAAGGCGCGTGTCGGGAAAGGCCGCGCGCCAACCAAACCAGAATGCGCGGTGTGCGGGCAGGCGCGCGAGCGTCTGATCTGTCTCTGATATCAGCTGGTTTTCCTCAAGCTGCCACTGAGTGCCAGAATGATCCACCAGGCTGCGATCCCCGTCATATGACACGAAGTCGACGGCGCCACGCTCATAGACACGGTTTGCCCCACTGCGATCGGTGAGGACGACAAAGTCTTGCAGTCCGATGGAGTCGATGAGGGTCGGATTCTGCGTCAGAGAGTCGGTATCGCTGGCAAGTTGATCTTTCGGGGCGCCTGGAAAACGTAACGCCAGGACTTCCTGTTTATTTTTCAGCCGGTCATCCCGGAACGGCGTGTTGAACATCAGACGGTCCGTCGAGAAATAGGCATTATAAGCCACCCCTTCCCCGTAATCGCGTTGATGTCCGGTCGCCAAAGACAGAACTCTGGTGTCCGGATGCAGGCGCTTCCATTCGGACCACCGGGTCGTAATGATGGGATGGTATGTGAGTTTGATATTCTGTCCGGCCAGAGGCCCCACAACCGGTTCGCCGGAGAATGTATTCCACAAAGATGATGTTTGGCGATCATACATAAGCTTGTTGGAACGATACAAAAAGCCCGACGTCCCAAAATCGAGCTTTACCCCATCAATCTCGGTTTCATACGGGATCACCGTCCCGCACAGCGTGCAATACACGCCGGCGATATCCACGCCGCCAATCGTATCGACGAACATTTCGTGCCAGGCCAGGATCCGTTTCGGATAAGCCCGCGCATCGCCATTGATTTCGAGGGCAAACACAATGTCATCATCATTCAGATAGGTCGCCGCTTCCGCCGAAATCATTTTAGGTTGGCGCAGCGGCGGAATGCCGTCTTGCCCGACACCTCCCCAGCGAATTTCGTCCAGTCGAATAAGCGCCGTATCCTGGCGCCCTTCGAAATAGGCCGCAAAACGCGGGTCGATCGCGGCATATAGAAAAGCTTTGAAATCCCCATAATTGTCGGTGATTTGCTCCGGCTGGTTCCACAAATAAGTATACCATCCGTTCAGATTCGTGCCATAGCGCTGGCGCGTCTGGCGCCCCAGCAAGTCATAGATTTCGGTAACGCTGTACGCAGATCGGGTAGTCGCGGCAATTTCCAGCAATTGCGGTATCAAGGCTGGTGTCCAGGCGCGTCGAATATCCCTGATGGCCTGGTCAACTTTGCGAGGATTCGGCGCATTCAGCAGATCGATCAAAACCTGATCATCAATTGGCGCTTCGATCACAAGGCCAGACGTATTCGTTTCGGCCCAGGCAGATGACATGACTGGATTGAAGAACTGCGCCATTGCAAGGGCGGTCATCGCTGCAATCTGGTGCCAAGTTTTGCGTACGCTGATCATGACGGCTCTGCCTTTTGAAAAGGTCATTGTGTCGAACATGCACAACTTCGCCAAAGAATATTCGATCAATTGCCCGTGAGCACGCCCTGCCAGCCCGTCAAAAGCGACGGATGTAAGCGGCAGTCGCCGCGCTAAAATGGGCGCCCGAAAGGTCCGCTTTGGATCAAAATCAGCATTTGCCGCGTTTAATATCTACGACTTGTACAAACCCCCGCACCTTGGCGATCAAAAGACAAGCCGAGATCATTCCACCGTCACTCGTCATGCTATGAATTTCATTTTCGAGTTCAGTTGACTCATGTGCCACAATGTAAGCTCCCCTTTTTAAGCCGCCTTTTGGCTCAGAGTGAGAAAATTCGAAGCCGTAATCTATGTTCGAAACATAACCTTTGAAATTGCATGTCGTCGCAGAATTTTCACTGACGATTTTTGGAATATCGCAAACCTCAGCACCATCAGAGCAAGACGATACGGATAAAGCCAAAACGACAAGCAAGATACCCTTGGTCACATGGTGACGCTATCACAACGCAATATGCGTCGCCAAATGGGTTTTCGTGGTTAACAACTGGTCTTTCCAGAACGGAACCCAATATTCCTTTGAACGTCCTAAACTCGCCCCCACAATAGCCGCTTAGTCAGAGGCGGGAAGCGCCCTAAAAAGGACATTGAGTGATTGGCAAATAGTCCCCAAAAATTGGACGGACACTCTGGTGTTTGAATGACTTATTCTATGGAAAGTTGACGTATTGTCATCACTCTTGATTTGCTGCTTGCGGCATAGAACAAGGAAGAATGGTCCGCTCATTCTCTTTCAGTTTGATTAGACTATCGGGTTTTGCGTATTCGATAATATCATCCACTCGTCGCCACCTTGAATTTTCCATGTCGTGTGCTGCATGTTGAACAGAACTTTTGAGTAGTTCAGCTCTTACATGCTCATGCTGAGACATGGACATCATTTCGCGCAGCAAGTCCTTCGTTCGATACGTTGGAACTCGTCCAAGCCATTCAGCGAGGTTTTCTCGCTCACTTTTCGAGCCGCATGCGAAATTTACAACGACTTCAGAAACGGCGCCTTTGCTCGAAGAGAGAAGGAGGGTCATTGGGAAGTCCCAAGCATCTTTGAACATCTCAATGTCTTCAGCTTTCAGGCGTTCGACTTCGGATGTTGCCCACACAATCACTTCGGGGCTTCCTGCAATTGATAACAGTTGAGTTTTGTTCCCTTTGGGGTCTTTCAAAAGCGTTTCCGCATAGTCCCAGTCGTAACGACAATCTCTTGGTTGAGCCCGCAAAACACACACGGCATACCTTTGATCGTTCCACCAATTGTAGAAACTTTCAGGGACTTCTATATCGTCACCATACCCAATCGAAGGTTGGACAGTCCCCCAAAAACCTGGGCCTGCTCCTTCTCCTTTCACCGCCATCATCCAGAGCAATTTTTCATTTACGGCGGTTTTCGCGAGCTCATAATCGCCTTGTCGAATGAGGAAACCGACTGCGGCCCCAAATAAGGTTGGATCGGGGGTCGCCTCATCAATGATCGAACGAAACAAATGCTCGGCCGACGGATGCTGACCTTCTGAAAGTGCACGTAAAATTATAGATTTGGTTTCTTCGGGTGGAATAGGAGAGGCAAAAACGAGACTTGCAATTTTGCTGGCATCCTCTTCTTGGGTACCTTCGATCGAATATAGTCGAGCGACAAATTCTGTGTCTCTATTTTGCCTTATTTGCCATTCAGTTTGCTTATCCGGATTGACGTTCGTCAAGTGAATAAATGCATCTTCCCCAATGCGCTGTTCAAACTCGCTTGCATTCTCAGAAAGTCCCTTCATCGCAATTGCGATTATTTGATCAATCTGCGCCATACGGTCGGAACTCTTCTGTATCTCAAGATACGTTCTAATCACCTTATGCCAATTGGATTGCGGACCAAAATCGTCTTCGCTTCTGCGGGAGAACGGATCTCCAAACACTGAATAGTTACCGCTATCAGTCTTGCGAAGCATGAGCACATACCTACCTCCCGGCGTGAAGGTCATGCGCCAACAAGGCCCCATATATGATTCCGGGTTGGCTTGGACGACCTCATTGGGATCGCTGGCAATCGCCTCTCCAAGTAACCCGTATCCTGTCACCTCTCTATCGGGATGACCTTTGAAAACACTATCAACTTTGAACGTGATTTTTCTCTCGTCCCAATCCGCGTCTGTATTAACTTCGCCGACCGCTTGGGCAACGACGATTGCATCGGCTGAATCTATCAGCTCGAAATTTGACTGGAGAAATGCCCCCGGCACCAATGAGCAAGCGAGCGCCACTGGTGCTGACTGCGACAGGAGAAATATTACAAACGCTATATATCGAATAATTTTCACAAGAGTCCTCACGATGCTATATTTTTATCCGCTTTTCGCGGTCGTGTCATCGCAGGCTATGTGACTTGAATATAAATAACGTAAGACGCTCGCAGATGAATGTGACAGTCCGTTTAGGGCCAACATCAGTCAGTCATCGTGCTTCCTGAGCGGCTTAAAATCGCCCCAAACAAGCCCCTGGCCTTATGTCTCCTTATAACCCAAAGCAGACCTTGCCAGCGCCCCTCTGAGCACGTCTTTCGTTGCCAACGCCCTAAAGCGCGACGCGAAGACCGCCGCCTCTATTCGTCCTCAAGCGCGACCAGGATTTCGCCTTCTGGCACTTGCGCGCCGACCTCGACCCCGACCAATTCGACCAGGCCATCGCGCGGTGCGGCCAGCGCATGTTCCATCTTCATGGCTTCCATGACGGCCAGCACATCGCCTTTGGCCACCGTATCGCCGGCTTTCACATTCACAGCGATCACCTTGCCCGGCATCGGTGCTTTGACGGCATTGCCGCCGGCCAGGGCTTCGGCCTCGGCCTCGAAATCCGGCACCTCGACCAGGACACTGTCGCCGCCCGTTGTTACCGCATAGCGGCGTGGGGACAGGTCGGTCAGAAATGGCATGGAAATGTCTTCCGGTACGTCATGGTCGCTTGGGGCGAACCAGTCGGCATCCTCGCCGACGGCAACCGCGGTCTTGAGCACCGGCGCGGCATTCATCCGCCACCCATCCTTCACGGTCCAGGGCGTATCGCCGCCATAACCCAACAGGACATCACAAACGGCCATGACCGAGGCATGTTGATGCGCGTCGGGCGGCTGGCTCAGCGCCTCGCCCTGTTCAGCAATCCAGTTGACGTGATGGACCCCATCAATGAAAGCATCCGCCATCGCGCAGCGGCGCAAGAAACCAATATTTCCCGGCACACCAACCAGCTGCAAATGCGCCAATGTGTCGATCAGGCGGTCATTCGCCATCTCGCGATCTTCGCCCCAGACGACCAGTTTCGCAATCATCGAATCATAGACGGCCGGCACCCGGTCGCCGCTTTCAAAGCCGGCTTCCCAGCGGATCCAGTCTTCCTCCGGATCAACCAGCATGCCGAATTCCTCGATCAGGCCAGCGCCTGGCCGGAAGCCATCGGCCGGGTCTTCGGCACAGATACGGGCTTCAATCGAATGCCCGAGCAATTGGATGTCATCCTGTTTGACGGGCAGTTTCTCGCCGCTGGCGACGCGCAATTGCCATTCGACCAGATCGGTCCCAGTCACCATCTCGGTCACCGGGTGTTCGACTTGAAGCCGTGTGTTCATTTCCAGGAACCAGAACGTGTCGAGCGCCAGAGGTTTAGCGCCATCAACGATGAACTCAACCGTGCCAGCGCCTTCATAGCCAACCGCCTGTGCCAGCTGCACGGCGGCACCGCACATGGCGGCCCGGACGTCTTCCGGCATGCCGGGGGCTGGGGCTTCCTCGATGACTTTCTGACGACGGCGCTGCAGCGAACAGTCGCGCTCGAACAGATGGATCGCCTGGCCATGGCTGTCGCCAAACACCTGCACCTCAATGTGGCGGGGCTGTTCGACCAGTTTTTCCAGCATGACGCGGCCATCGCCAAAGGCGGACTCGGCTTCGCGGACGGCGCTTTCCAGCTCGCCGGCCAGTTCGCCAGCGGCGGAGACCAGTCGGATGCCGCGCCCGCCACCGCCCGCCACGGCCTTGATCAATAGTGGAAAGCCAATCCGTTCGGCTTCCTTGGCCAGGGATTTCGCGTCTTGCGCGTCACCGCGATAGCCGGGCAAGACTGGCACACCGGCCTCTTCCGCAATCGCCTTGGCGCGGTCTTTCAGCCCCATGGATTCAATCGTATCCGGCTTCGGGCCAACCCAGATCAGACCCGCGTCGATGACGGCGCGGGCAAATCCTGCATTCTCTGACAGGAAGCCATACCCGGGATGGATGGCCTCGACCCCGGCCTGTTTGGCGGCCTCGATCAGGCGGGCGCCATCGAGATAACTCTCGCTCGCGGCAGACGCGCCGATCCAGACGGCTTCATCCGCCTCGCGCACATGTTTGGCTTGCGCATCCGCATCCGAATAGACGGCCACATTGCGAATGCCGAGCGCCCGGCATGTGCGCATGATGCGGCAAGCAATTTCGCCGCGATTGGCAATCAGAAGCGATGAGATCATGGTTCCGCCCTCAACAGTCTGCCTTGTGTCTGGCTGGTCTTTTGACCTTGCCCCGTCTTCCTTTTACCGCCTAAGCTAATGCTTCGAAAAGAGTAAGGGGAAAACGTATGGCTTACGCATCTGGAATCCGTCTCAGCAGTCTGGCTGGCCTGGTTGGCGCTGGCGTCGGGGGGTATATTGGCTATACGCAGGCCGCCAATGTCAGTGATCTGACGCCGGTGACGGGCGCCCTCATCCTGGGCGGCGTTGGCCTGGTGGCGGGCAGCGCCGGGGCCTTTATCCTGAAATCGCTCATGCAATTCCTGATCTACGCCATCATGCTCGGCGTTGTCGTATTTGTGTTCCAGAATCAGATCGAATCGATGACGGGAATCAACCCGGTCGAGGCGTCGCTCTCCTTTTTGAGGGGAATGGGATTACCCGTCGGGGCGATTCCCGGGGTCGAATAAGGTCTAATCGGCCCAGTCCGGCTTGCGCTTTTCGAGAAAGGCTGACAGCCCTTCCTTGCCTTCATCGCTGACCCGGCGCGCGGCGATGCGCTTGGCCGTTTCCCGGCTGAGCGCCGCACTGAATGGTTCGCCGGTAAAATCGAGTACCAGATTCTTGGCATCCCGGATCGCCCCGGGGGCTGCCCCCATGGCGAGGCTGGCAATATGCTCTTCCATACCGCTCAACCCGTCGAGATCGTCGACGACATATTGGACCAGTCCGATCTTCTCCGCATAGTCGGCGTCAAAGCCCTCAGCGGTCACGAACAGCGCCTTGGCCCAGCGCGGTCCGATCGCGTTGATGACGAACGGCGAAATGGTCGCCGGGGTGAGACCGAGCCGGACTTCGCTGAATTTGAATTTGGTGGATTTTACGGCGACGGCAATGTCGCAGGCCGCCACCAATCCGGCACCGCCGCCCATCGCCGCACCCTGCACAAGCGCCACTGTCATTTGCGGCAATTCCGCCAGTTTGCGCAGCATTTCCGCCAGCGCCATAGCGTCCTGTTCATTGTCTTCGCGGGTCCAGTGTTGGGCGGCTTTCATCCATTCCAGATCCGCGCCGGCCGAGAAGCTCTTGCCGGCCCCGCGCAGGATCACCATGCGCAGCGTATCCTGCTCTTCCAGCGTTTCCAGCGCGTCGGTCAGTTCCTCGATCACCAGGCTGTTAAAGGCATTGTGCCGATCCGGCCGGTTCAGAGTCAGGATCGCGATGCCGTCTCGTGTTGCGTCCAGTTGGATGGTTTCGTATTCGGCCAATCTTCAGCCCTTTCCTCGGAGACTTTTCGATAATGGCTGTCCCGACGCAGCGCCGGTTTTTCAACCCACCACCATAATAGATAACTGAGCGCAAACACCAAGACGGCGGATACTGCAAGCCCGCCCGCAAAGCCGAGTGCCGTGAACACCCCGCCCGCCACCAGCGCCTGAACCACCGGAAAATGCACGATATAAACGCCATAACTGACATCGCCCCAACGCGCCGCATTGAGCGGCGGCCCCGGCAGGAAGGCGCCGCCGGCGATCAAGCCGAACAGTCCCAATACGCGGAGCGCGTCCAGCTGCTCAACCAGAAGCGACAGGGTCAGACTGACAATACCAATGAGCAGCATCATCCGCGCATGCGTCATCAGCCTTGGCCACAAGCGCCACATCACCATACCGGCGGCAAAATACATCATCTGTCCGGGCAATTGTCTGGCCAATTGTTCACTCAATGGATGTCCGCTCGCGAACACCGCCTCTCGCCAGAAAAAGGCGGCCAGCACCAGACCGGTAATCGCCAGCCACCAGGCCCGGCCCAGCCGGGTCAGACCCCAAGCCAAAACCGGCACAATCAAGTAGAACATAACCTCTATTTTCAGGGTCCAAAGCGCGCCATTCACAACCGTTTCGCGCTGTGCCTCGAACAGCCCAGGAAGCTCCGGCTGGAGGAAGTTCAGGAAGACCAGATTGGCCCCAACATAGCCCACAATCTCGCTCAGCGCGCCCGGCTGACCAAAGGTCAGACCGAGACTGATCAGGGCCGGGATCAAAATGATTACAGCATAGGCCGGATACAGCCGCCGGACGCGCTTCCCGGCATAGTCCGCCAGCCCGCGAGACCGAAGCCAGGAGCCATAAACCAGCGCACCGGAGATGATGAAAAAGCCCTGAATGGACAGCTCAGCCAGGAGCGCCAGGGAGTCCTCAATTGATGTGTCTGCCTGAAACCCGCTCAGCACCGCAGCGTGGTACAAGAATACCATGCTGGCGAGCCCCAAACGCAAGGCGTCGAACCGGTTCAAACTTGTCCCCATGTCTCACTTTAAGCAGACACCAGCGCCAGAACAAGCAGCAAAAAGAAACGCCCGCAGGGGAAAATACGGGCGTTTCTTGGAGCAGGATCGGACAATTGCGTTAGGTTGTACGATCTTTCTTGTCTTTGCCGTATTTCGACTTGGCTTTCTTCATGGCTCCTTCGAATTCGGCGAGGGAGAGCTCACCGTCATCTCCCGCGAGTTTGGCGAACTTTTCGCTCGCTTTATCCGCGGAATATTTGCCGTCTGCAGTCTTGTAGGCGACGTATTCAGCTTGCGTGATCATGCCGCTGGCATCCGCGTCGATCTTGTTGAAGTAATCAGCTGGTGATCCGGCATGGGCGACAGCGAACGCACTCGCTGCGAAAAGCCCTGCAACACCGGTTACAAGTTTGAGTTTCATGTGAAGTCCCTCCCTGGAACAGTTGAATTCAGCGCCCTTGGAGGGGGGCGCGTTACATTCGTAACAAGATAACGTGTTACATTTGTAGTTACAGATTGTTAATGATGGTCGTTGACCGAGAAGAGAACGCTACGCTGAGCCGCGAAAATCTCTCCCAAAATAGACTCTGATAAAGTCCGCTTTGGATCAAACGGAGACACTGCCAAGGGAGCGCCTGGAACGATTTCAAGGCGCTTACCCTTCCCGCTCTTGACTGTTTTCTCGGCGATGAGTTCGATAAAATTCGTAAGAAAATCCACTGATCTCGGATATCATTTTTTATCCCGGCACGCGTAAGAACCGTGGCGATAGAAGTCGCTATCAATAGGTCGGGGACATGATTACAAAACGTAAAATGAAGGCAGTTTCTGCTTTCGTGCTCGCTGCGTCATTGGCAGCCTGCGGTGCGGGTGACGGCGCAGGAAGCCTACCTGGAAGCGGCACGCCGGGGACACCTGGCAGCGGGACGCCTCCATCCACAACACCGCCAGTCGAGTCTGTGAGCTTTGTCAACGATGACATGGAAGCCAACAGGTTTCTCGTGAAGGCCGGATGGGGTGGGTCGCAAGCGGACCTCGATGCGCTGGTAAACACGGATGCCGAAGACTGGGTCGCGGCAGAGATGGCAAAATCGGCCACCTTTACACTACCGGATGTGTTGGCGTTACCACGCGATTCAAATGGCAACGCGCCGTTCAATCAGACAACATATCTCTATTGGGATCATATCGTCACAGCCGACGATGAGCTGCGCCAGCGCATGGCGTTTGCACTCTCTCAAATCTTCGTTTTCTCGGACATCGCCAATCAATCTCGGCAAGACCGACGCGCCTATTATCAAGACCTTTTGATCCGCAATGCGTTCGGTAATTATCGCGAATTGATAGACGAAATCACCTATTCCCCGGCTATGGCGGTTTGGCTGACCTATTGGCGAAATCGCAAAGGTGATGAGCGCACCGGGCGGATGCCCGATGAAAACTACGCACGCGAAATCCTGCAATTGTTCTCGATCGGAGTTGTCGAGTTGAACATGGACGGGTCGCCGCGCCTCGATGGTCAGGGGCGTGAGATCGAAACCTACAACAATGATGACATTGTCGGCCTGGCGAAGGTCTTCACCGGGCTCACGGGAAAAGGGGAAACCTTTTGGCGCTCGGATGACGATGCCGATTACAACCCCTTGGTGATGTACGACGATCAACACTCGCCTTTGGAGAAGACATTCCTGGGCACCAGTATTCCAGCGGGAACGCCTGGCGAGGAATCGATCGATTTGGCTCTGGACGCGATTTTTGAGCATCCGAATGTCGCGCCGTTCATCGCGCGTCAGCTGATCCAGAGATTTACGGCTTCCAGCCCGTCGCCGGAATACATCGAGCGTGTGGCTATGGCCTTTGAGACTGGCTCTTTTACGGGCCCCAACGGGACGCAGGTCGGCACAACCGGACGCGGCGACCTTTCCGCAACTCTCGCTGCAGTTTTGCTCGACGAAACCGTCTTCGCTGAAGATTCGACCGCGCCTGGATTGACGCAAACCGGCAAAATCCGCGAACCCATTTTGCGGTTTATGCATTGGGTCAACGCGTTTGATGTTCAGAACATCGATGCCGAAAACGAGAATCGGCTTCGGACCACATTTGATCCGGTCACAGGTCTTGGACAGCATCCGTTCCGCGCGCCATCCGTATTTAACTTCTATCGTCCGGGCTATATTGCGCCTGGCACGATGAGCGGCGAAGCAGGTCTCACGACTCCGGAACTTCAAATCGTCAACGACAGTTCAGCCATTGGCTATTCCAATTTCATGACCGATTTTGCGTTCGATCGCGGATTCCAGCGCAATGGTGATGTGCGCACCTATGTCGCTGATTATTCCGATGAAGTCTTGCTCGTTGACGACCTGCCGGCCCTTGTCGAGCATCTCGATAATCTCCTCACAAGCGGACGCATGCCTGATGAAGAGCGCGCGAGTATCGTGAATGTGCTCGAGGCGCTTCCGATCAATACGAGCACGCCTGAGCGGGAAGACACGGATCGACTGCAAATCGTTCAGACCGCGGTCTCCCTGGTTTTGAATTCACCGTCTTTCACGGTCGCTTGGTAACGGATCGGAGCGCAAAATGGCTTTTCTTTCTCGCAGACATTTTCTGAGCGGCGCCGGGGCGTTGGGGTTTGCCTCCGGTATGGGCGCCTTGTCGAGCGTCACGGCTGGCAAGTCCTGGGCGGCGGATGTTTCAGGGTACAAGGCGCTGGTTTGTATCTTTCTCAAAGGGTGTATGGATCACGCGGATACGGTGCTGCCATACGATCAGGCCTCATACGATCAACTCGCAACCGTTCGCGAAGGATTGTTCAATTCCTATAATGTGACCAACGCGACTTCGAGCCGCAATCGCGCAAATCTGTTGCGGTTGAACCCAGCCAATTCGGGCGTACTCGGTGGCCGCGAACTTGCTTTGCCGCAGGAATTGTCACCCTTGCATTCGATGTTCGAAGGTGGCGACCTGGCCATCCTGGGCAATGTCGGACCGCTGCTAGAACCAACGCTAAGAAGCCAGATTGAAGCCAATACCGCTATACTACCAGCGCGTTTGTTCTCTCACAACGACCAGCAGTCGACATGGATGGCGTTTGGCGTCGAAGGTCAGCGTCGTGGCTGGGGCGGCCTGTTCGCTGACGCTGTACTGGCATCATCGCCGAGCGCGGATCCGGCATTCACCAGCATCTCTGCGACATCAAATGATGTCTTTCTGTCGGGCAATGTCGCCACGCCATTCCGCGTTAGCTCTAATGGTGCTGCTAGCCCGACGCTTGTAAATCAACGTAACTATCTTGGCTTCGCGAGTGAGGATGATGAGGCGCGCGCTAGAATTCGCGAACATCTCGCCCGCACGAACTTTGGCGATGGAAACATTTTTGCGCAGGATGTTCGCGATTCATCCGGAAGGGCGATCGACACATCAGAGCGACTGCTCACTGCGCGCGAGAATGAAGGTCCATTTGCGACGGAATTTGAAAACGATAATTTCGGACGACAGATGAAGTCTGTCGCTGAAACGATCAAGATTCAAACCTATCTCAACGCCCCGCGTCAGATTTTTTATGTCAGCAGCGGCAACTTTGATACACATAATAATCAAGCCAATATGATTGGCGGTCCGCATGCTGGATTTGCCAATGCCATCGCGTCATTCAAAGCGGCCATGCAAGAAATCGGACAGTGGAACAATGTCGCTGTATTTACGATGTCTGATTTCGGTCGGACATTGATCGACAATGGTGATGGCACCGACCATGGATGGGGCGGACATCACTTCATCGCTGGCGGACAGGTCAATGGCAATCGCCTTTACGGCGAATTCCCAGCGGCGGAACCTGAGTCTGGCTCTTACACGCCAAGCCGTGGGCGCTTGATTCCGACAACGTCGGTCGAGCAGTATGCCGCCACCTTAGGGCGTTGGTTTGGGCTCTCCAACTCAGAATTGGCGACCGCCTTGCCCAATCTTGGCAATTTCAACCAAAGTGATCTCGCATTCATGCGATAGGTTCAGCCTGTGCGTCAGAGGCTGCGGCGCCGATTTAAACTATCGTGGCCTTGACGCGAACGATGTCGCTTTTTCGTTTGAGATGTTCACTTTTGTCTCGCTTGACGCCGATAGCGAGTGTTTTGGTGGCGCTCGCTCTGGCGCCCGCCGCTCGATTCCCAAAAAAGGGGCCCGCCGAAGCGGGCCCGATCAGAACAGGAAAAGGCTGCCCCGATGGGGCTACATCTCGGTGTCTTTGCTGGCCTCTTCCTCTTTAGCCTCCATGGCCGCTTCCATTTCGGCTTCCGAAATCATGCCGCTCGCATCAGCGTCAATCTCGATGAACTTGATCAAGGCATCCGCAGCCGTCATTTCGCCAGAAGCCGTTTTCCAGGTCACGAATTCGGTTTCCGAGACGAAGCCGTCCGCGTTCACGTCCACCGCGGCAAAGTCTGCGCCAGCGTTGGCGGTCGCACCAATCGCAAAAACCGAAATGGTGCCCAGGATAATCGTTCGAATCATTTGAAGGTCTCCCTCGTTGCTCGCCACACCATGTGGCAGGGACAAGGCTGCCTAAGCTTGAGACAAAAAACCCGTGACTTTTCAGAAAGCTGGCTAAATCGCAGTTCACGACAAAACCGACAGAGTGCGGACTCGCCCACTCTGACTACAGCACCAGGCAGAATCCCGGCTTCACGCGCCTGAGCAGACTGAAGCACTTGTAATTTAGCGGGTTTTCCAACCACGCATTCGCTTACATTCGGAACACACCGAATCCGCGGTCGGCGAAGGGGGCGTTCAGGGTCGCGGACAGAGCCAGGCCGAGTACGCGGCGCGTGTCAGCTGGGTCGATAATGCCATCATCCCACATCCGGGCCGTCGAGAAGTAAGGCGAACCTTCTTTCTCATACAAGTCTCGAATCGGCTGTTTGAATGCTTCTTCGTCCTCTTTCGGCCAGTCTTCGCCGCGGCGATCCATGCCGTCGCGCTTGACGGTGGCGAGGACGGACGCCGCCTGCTCACCGCCCATCACAGATATCCGCGCGTTCGGCCACATGAACATGAACCGCGGACTATAGGACCGGCCACACATGCCATAATTGCCAGCACCGAACGAGCCGCCGGTCACCAGGGTCAGCTTAGGCACCGAAGCCGTGGCCACAGCTGTCACCATTTTGGCGCCATCCTTAGCAATGCCGCCTGCTTCATATTTCGATCCGACCATGAAGCCGGTAATATTCTGCAGGAAGAGCAGCGGAATACGGCGCTGGTCGGCAAGTTCAATAAAGTGCGCCGCTTTCTGCGCACTTTCCGAAAACAGAATGCCATTATTGGCCAGAATCGCGACCGGCATGCCGTATATTCTGGCGAAACCGCAGACCAGGGTCTCACCATAAAGTTTCTTGAACTCGTGAAACTCCGATTCATCCACCGTACGCGCTATAATCTCTCGCGCATCATAAGGCTCGCGCAGATCCTGCGGGATGAGGCCGCGTAATTCTATAGGATCGTAAAGCGGGTCAGCCGGATCGGACAGGCCGACGGCCACGGGCTTGGGCACGTGCAGGGTGCGAACAATAGACCGGACGATCGCCAGCGCATGATCATCGCTCGCGGCATAATGGTCTGCAACGCCGGACTGGCGGGCATGGACGTCGGCGCCGCCCAGATCTTCGGCAGAAATCACTTCACCAGTGGCGGCTTTGCCCACGGGTGGACCCCCAAGGAAGCTCGTACCTTGCTTGCGGACAATAATCGTCTCGTCTGACATGGCCGGCACATACGCGCCACCAGCGGTACATGAGCCCATCACCGCAGCGATTTGCGGGATACCCTTGGCGCTCATATTGGCCTGATTGTAGAAGATGCGTCCGAAGTGTTCGCGATCCGGGAAGATTTCAGATTGGTGTGGCAGATTGGCCCCGCCACTATCGACCAGATAGATGCAAGGCAGATGATTCTCGAGCGCGATCTCCTGCGCCCGGAGATGCTTTTTCACCGTCATCGGATAATAGGTACCGCCTTTAACCGTGGCGTCATTGC
>ERZ1740072.335-NODE-335-length-19633-cov-8.934263_pt1 | contig 19633 bp, 12 predicted proteins | sample MGYA00581733_ERZ1740072 | MGnify/ENA primary metagenome ERZ1740072 (study PRJEB43018, sample SAMN04849741) | marine metagenome | isolation source: floating plastic debris | place: Pacific Ocean | collected 2008-08-30 | study: EMG produced TPA metagenomics assembly...
TGGGACCGAGAGGGCCGAGAACTACAAACCTTATCAGGTCATAAGCGTGGGGTCAGGAGTGTGAGTTTTTCACCCGATGGTCAAACCATTGCTACAGCAAGCGTTGATAGGACAGTTATTTTTTGGAATTTTTATCTCGACAGTCTTATTACCAAAAGCTGCCATTGGCTGAGCGACTACATGGTAAATCATGATCCTCCGGCCGAGGAAAAAGCTCTTTGCAAAGATGTTTTATCTCCATCACAGTTATCTGCAGCACCGACTCAATTATCTCTAGCTTCACACTTACAGAGCTTCTGGTTTGATATGCAAGCCTGGTTGAAATGATAAATAACTCTTAGTGAATACACGTACTTATGTATTCATTCTAGGCGCTATTTATTACATTCTACTTCGTTGTATTAACCGTCAAAATACTCTCAGTGCATCTACCAACAATTTAATTTCCCTTCAAAAAGAGTCTTTGAAGTTGGGTGTTAGCACCATGGGTTCGGCTGCGTACTAGCGGATAAAAAAGAACAGTCCGGTTACGTACCGATCCGAAATACTTATAAAAATGGATACATTCGACCAAGGGTTTCTTACGCTGGTTAATGCCGAGCGTGCAGCTAATGGTTTGGCATTAGTTGGTCTCAACGCAGAGCTAGATGTTGCTGCTCAGCGCCACAGTAGCGACATGGCTGATAACGACTGGTATAACGTTGCAGATCCACACCTGGGGTCAGACGGTTCCACCTTTGTTAGTCGAGTGCAGGCTACCGGATATCAGTATCAAACCCTTGTTGAAAACATCGGTGCAGGCCAGTTTACCCCCGAGGAAGTCTTTACCGACTGGAAAAACAGCCCTGGGCACCTTGCTAACATCCTAAATCCTGCCGTTACCCACCTTGGCGTGGGTCATGTGTTTTTGGAAAACGATACGGGTAACAACAACTTTTTTGATTATTGGACCATTATTTTAGGTAACCCAATTGCAACAACAGTACCTGTCGTTGCACCTGCCCCGACACCCGCGCTAGTCCCAACGCCTGCACCCACACCAACGCCCGAACCTGTCCTGACACCAATGCCGGCACCTCCTAAACCAGAGCCAGACTCTATTCCTGCGCCGGAACCGGCACCCCCAGCCCCCCTTCCTGAACCGACACCCGCGCTGGTGGAACCTGTCCTACAACCTGAGCAGACACCTGAGCCTACCCTTGAACCGGAACCAGTCTCAGTACCAGCACCTACCCCAGTTCCTGAACCTGAGCCAGTTCCCGCGCTTGAACCGAAACCTATTCCCACAGCAGCGCCTGTCCCAACTCCTAAACCGGAACCCATTCCAGTCCCAACTCCTGACCCTGTTTTAGAATCTTCTCAGCCTGTTTCTAGCCCCCCTGGAGCTTCAGAGCCTTTGATACCATCAGTTATTCCACTGATTACGTCTAGCGACGACATTATCGTAGTGCCTTTAAACTTTGGTACCGTAGCCGGTGACCTGGGCAATGATGAGATTCTAGGCAGTGATGGTGATGATGTACTCCGAGGAGATCTCAACAGCCGAGACTCTGGCGGCAGCATTGGGGGGGATGATGTTATCTCCGGTGGTGCTGGTAATGACCGTATCGGAGGTAAAGGGGGCGATGATATTCTCTTTGGCGGTCCAGGGAATGATGCTCTGTGGGGCGATGATGGCGATGACATTTTACGGGGTGGCCCTGGTAATGACATGCTGACTGGAGATGATCAGTCTGGCGGCAGCGGTGCGGATATTTTTATCCTGAGTGCCGGAGTAGGGACGGATATGATTATGGATTTTGAAATTGATGTCGATCTTATCGCTCTAGCGGACGGACTAAGCTTTGAGGAGCTGTCCTTGGGACAAGGCGAGAATGGAGCGATACTTTCTGTGGGGGATGATGTATTGGCTGTGGTGAAAAATGTTAGTTCCGGTGAGCTAGTTGAGGCGATGTTTGTTGAGTTTTAAGGAGACTCTTCTTGGATGCTCTAGAGTCATCGCCAAAAGCTCTCTCCTCTTGGAATGGACTCAGGGATGGGTTGGCCGTTGGCTCTAGTGATCGAGACCCACCCCGCCTTTTGGGAAAACCCACTCTGCTGCTTAGGATAACTCTTCTCGATAGAGAAGCTTTATTGCTTTGGAGAGGGGACTATAACTCTTGTGTAAGATTTTCCTAGGAAATTACCTTTGTTTTTTAGGATCTACTAGCTGCAGAGCTTGGTTGAAAAACTGTTGTTTGATGCTGTAGGCAACAAGAATCGCTGTGGTCAGGGTAGCAAAAGCCAGCATAAACATGATCAGCATTTGGTAGAGCGCGGCGTTGAGGGGAGCTGCCCCCCCCAGGATTTGCCCGGTGATCATACCGGGTAGGGTGACCAACCCGACTACCATCATGGAGTTGACGGTGGGAATCAGGCCAGCTTTGACCGCATCGCGACGATAGTCGGCAATGGCCTGGTTTGGTGTTGCTCCTAGGCTGAGGTGGGTTTCTATTTCGGTACGGTTGTTGCGAAGGGCGGTCACTAAGCGCTCACCGGTCAGGGATGCGGCGGTGAGGGAATTGCCTAGAACCATACCGGTTAGGGGAATAAGGTAGCGGGGCGCGTACCACAGCTCAGGTCGCACAACGACTGCCATGGTGTAGGTGATGGTAAGAGCAGTACTGATAAAAATCGCTCCCCATAGCCACAGGGCCAGACGCGGAATATCTTTACCGATGCGGTTCCGCGCGGTGAGGGCGGCAACGGTGGTCATGACCAGCAGCACGAGGAGGACCAGACCAGGGCTAGGCAGTGTAAAGACAATATCGAGAAAGATGCCAATGGCAAAAAGCTGAACCACTGTGCGCAGGCTGGCAATGGCCAGGGTGCTGGCAAGACCCAGCTGCTGCCAGACGGAGAGCCCGATGGCGACGGCAGCTAGGCCCAGAGCCCAGATGATACGAATAAGGTCTAGTTCAATGGTGGTGGAGTTCACTCAGACTCAGCAATTCATTACGCAGACTGACCGTTTTTCCCGTCCTTGGAGGGGTTGCGGGGTGGGTTGGCCGTTAGCGCAAGTATCGGAACCCACCCCGCCTACGGCACCCCTCCTAGGAGGGGATTTGAGCAGAGACTTGATTCAGATAAACCGATTACTCCCGCAGCACATAACCAACACCGCGAACGGTCTGGATCAGCCGCTTTTCGTCTTCGGCTTCTAGCTTGAGGCGTAGATAGCGGATGTAGACCTCGATAATGTTGGAGTCACCCATGAAGTCGTAGCCCCAGACTTTTTCTAGGATTTGGTCGCGGGTGAGCACCTGCCGGGGATGGGCGATCAGATAGTCTAGCAGGTCAAATTCTTTGGCAGTTAGTTCGATACCCCGGTCGCCGCGAAACACTTCGCGGGTTTTGCGATTTAGGGTGAGGGTTTCAAACTGGAGCGCTTCGGCTTCTTGGGGGTCGTTGCGTCTCAGGTGGGCACGAACACGAGCCAGTAATTCTTCGATGCTAAAGGGTTTAACGACATAGTCGTCGGCTCCGGCATCTAGACCAGCGACTCGGTCGGCCACATCGTCTTTGGCGGTCAGAAATATGATGGGCATCTGGGCACCGGTACTGCGCAGCCGCCGACAGACTTCGACCCCGGCCAGTCCGGGCATCATCCAATCGAGCAAAATCAGGTCTGGGACATTGTCACGTGCTGCCATCAGACCCGATAGGCCATCGTTGGCGATCGCAACTTCATACCCTTCATAAGACAGCTCCATCTGCACAAACTTGGCAAGCTGGGTCTCGTCTTCAATCACTAAAATTTTGGCTGAGGTCTCTGTCATGATGATTGATTCTGACTAAGTCGGCAGACTGACGGTGAATATAGTACCTTCACCTAGCTTGGACTGTACCTTAATTTTGCCGCGCATACCCTCTACTAGGGTTTTAACTATCGACAGTCCAAGGCCCGTTCCTCCAGTGGCGCGGCAGCGGTCTTCATCTACCCGGTAAAAGGGCTCAAAGATTTGGGTGAGGTCGGTGGCTGGAATTCCGCGACCGCGATCGCAAATCTGAATAATTGCCCATTCGCCTTCTTGCTTAAGCCGAACGGTGACTACCGTATCGTCTTCAGAATATTTAACCGCATTGTCAATCAGGTTGATCAGCACCTGCTTTAACCGATTGCGGTCGGCTCGCGCGTTAAACCCAGCGGTTTGAATATCGGCCTTGACGCGATCGCTAGAGTAGCGACACATATCAATAGTTTCTAAAATAATGTCCTTAAGCGGAACTCGCTCAATGTGAAACCGTATGTGACCGCCGTCGGCCCGAGCAAGATCTAGCAGGTCCTGGAGCATCCGAATGGTGCGATCCGCCTCTGACGCTGCAATTTCTAAGCCTTCGCGCTGGGGCTCGGTTAGCGAATGACCTCGGCGCAGGGTGCTTTGCAAATAGCCATGGACCAGGGTAAGTGGTGTACGCAGCTCATGGGACACATCGCTTACAAACCGACGCTGCTGCTCCCAAGAAGATGACAGCCGACCCAGCATCATATTAAAAGCCTGGGCTAAATCTTGCATCTCGGTGGGTGCTTTCTCAAACTCCAAATGAGCGTCGGCCAGATTATCAGAAGACACATTGGCAGCCACTTCGTTCATCTTACGAATGGGCCGAATAGACTGGCGTACGTAGAGGGCAATCACGATAGCAGACAGGCCAATAACAAAAATGCTAGCCAGCGTTAAATCCTGGGTGACAGTAGCAAAACTGCGCTGGTTTTGAGTAATGTCATCAATGATAAACAGATCGCCGATGAGATTGCCGTTGACCTCTAGGGGGCTGATGCAAACAATCAGCTGTCTCCCCTGAATGCTGACGCTGGACAGCTGTGGGGTTGCTGGCAGGGCTAGAACCTCTTGAGCCAGTCCGCTTTTTTGCCAGGACCCCATGTCAAGGGTATCTGACTGAGCGATGACATCACCATCAGGAGAGCGAATCCAGATGGCCGCATCGGGGGTAGAGCGATAGTTGATCACCTTTTCCAATGCCATGGTGGATGGCATAGTCTCGTCCATCCAGGCCACGTCTTGACCAAAGCGTTCGGCCACTTCTATCGCACTTTCTTTATGCCCCTGAATCAAAATCTGCTGCATTCTAAAGTTGCCCCAGGCAGTCATCCCACCAAAGCCAAGAATAGAGGCCAGCACCATGCCAGCGGTAAGGCGAAACTGAATACTACCTGGATCAAATTTCATCGGAATAACAAACGGACAGCACGGACGGATGATCGATTACTTGTCTGTAACGACTCTACCGAGCCAAGCTGAGATAAACCTGATAAATCCCCCAGATGCACCTAATAGAAATGGCTGATTTTCAAGGCTTATTTACGTCCTTTTATAGATTGGCTTACTGCAGAGGATACCAAAGAGTTCAGCGCAGAGACTCACGTTTCTTCTAGGGCCCCAATTAGGGTAAAAGCAGCCCAGGCTAGAGGGTCTCGATACTGCTGGCGGGTGGTCAACATCGCCTGCCGCAGCGCTTGGGCGTTGTCCAGCTGCTGCCGCTGTCGATAAAATTCCACCATCAGCTGGGCGGTGGCATCGTCGGGGACCTGCCATAGCGAAACCATGACATTCTCGGCACCTGCTGCTAAAAACGATCGAGATAGCCCAATCACACCGTCCCCGGTAATCTGTCCTCGACCGGTATCGCAGGCGCTCAGCACCACCAGATTAGCCTGCAAAGACTGGGTGAGAATTTCCTCGGCGGTGAGAAACCCGTCTTGACCCTCGGTGGGGACAAAGGCCAGGGAGCCCTGCAGTGGGTTGGTTTCATTAAAAAAGCCATGGGTCGCTAAATGGATCAAAGGGGCGCTAGAAAGCTGTTGCTTGATCGCCGTTTCTGTAGCGGTCTTACCGGTTAGAGCTCGGGCCGATAGCACGGTGGCAATCCCATTGGCTTCAGTGGCCGCGTGGGGTAACGCCTGAAGATTTTCGGGCATGGGGCTAGGATTACCGACAATGAGGGGCTGCTCTGTTGTAGAAGTCTCGGCCGGCTGCTCAGTCGGACTACGCTTAGTAAGCCCCAAAATCTGAATCGCTGGGGCGCTCAAAATCGTGTGGTGCTCAATTAAATAGCTGCCGTCATTCGCCTGCAGCGCAGGAAAGGGCACCAGGAAAAGCTGTTCTTGGGGGATAAAGACAACCCGGTCCTCGGGATCGGTGGGCAGCAGGTCCGTAATCGGCTCAATCAGCAGCTGGTGCAGCTCCTGCCACTGCGACGTCGGTCTTAAAACCGTCGCAAAGGCTGAGGTATTGATTTTATAGATATCGCTGAGGGGAACAACCGGGTTGGGCAGGACAAAGTCTGGATGGCTAAGGGTGACGGTACCCTGACGCGGATCAATGGCCGTAACCTCGTAGGGAGCCCAGTCGAGGGGATCGCCTTCTCGCCGGACCTGGTCGCCGGGCTGAATCAGACCGCGTCCGCGAATCCCGCTGCGATCGCGACTGGTTTCCACCAATTTAGCAATAGACAGCCCCTTGTCCTGCTGCAGCGGCTGCAGGTCCACCTCTCGAAAGTCTATCTGTCCCGTGGGCTGCACTACCCACACATACAGACGCTCTGCCGTACCCCGCTGTTTGCCTTGAAACTTAAAGCTATCGTCAGGGACCAGGGTATATTCCACCAGGGTTGAGCGTTGTTCTTTGGCAATGGTGCGAATTTGGTCAGCGTCGGGGCTCTTAGCAGTCTTGGCCGGGCTATGGTTAGCAACGAGTTCAACAAAGGCGCGAGCCCTACCCCGCTCGGCAATTTCTAACGCCGCCTCGGTTTTACCCTGAGCGACTAAAATCTGTTGCAACAGATTGAAGGTCAATACCTGGGTGTCAAATAGAGAAATCTGGCTATTGTCATCCAATCCTGGCCGGAGAGATTCAAGCACATCAACGGCTTCGTAAAGTCTAACCTCAGCGGCGTCTAGCTGCCCCGCCTTAAATAGCGTGTGTCCCAGATTGTTAAGCGCCGTCGCCAACGTTTTCGGGTCGGCAGTGCGAGCGGTTTCTAAACTTTGTTCGTGGTAGGCAAGCGCCTGAGGGTAGTCACCCTGGTCGGCATAGAGACTGCCCAAACTGCCTAACGCCGCCCCAATCATACCGGGCTGATGACTGTCTCGGGCAATGGTTAACGCCTGCTGCAGCTGGTCTATGGCCAGGGACAATTTATCTTGTACATAGTAGGCTACCCCTAAGTTGTTGAGGGCATAGGTGGTGCCCTGCACATCTTCTAATCTCTGGAAGATAGCCAGACTGGTTTTATACTCGCCAATGGCGCGATCGTAGTCTCCTAGCCGGGCATGGGTGGCTCCTAGATTGACACGGGCGACGGCTTCTAGTCGAGAATCTTTTAGCTGCTGTGATAGGGCCAGACTTTGCTGGTGTAGCTCCAGAGTGCGCTGATAGTCGCCTAGACCTTCATGGGCATTGGCCAACAGTCCTAGAATCTGAGCCTGCGCGGTGCGACTCTCTGCTAGGGCCGTTTCATAGGCATCGATGGCGGCCAAATAATCTCCTAGAGCGTTGTAGGCAATCCCTAGATTGGCCTGGATGCGGGCTCTAAACTCTTTATGCTCAGGGCCATCGGCTAGGGCCAGGGCCTGCTGGGCGAGAGCAATCACCTGTCGCTGCTGACCTAGCTCCAAATGGACAAAGATCAGCAGGTCTAAAACCTGTCGCTGGCCTGGCTGGTTTTGGGCCCGACGGTACTGTTCTAAAGCGGTTTGCCAGGGTGCGATCGCAGCTTCAAACTGACGGCTGCGATAATAGGTCATCCCTAGCTGGAACTGCTCCTCAGCCGGCGATATCTGCAGCATATCAGATGGTTCCGTCGCGGCCAAGATCCCATAGGGCGCACCAGCCATACCAATGATTAAACCTGCGACAGCCAGCGATAAACCGATATACCGTTGCGATCGCTTTATCCGAGTAGCCAACCATTTTCCAATCATTGCTTGAGTCTGTCCTAGGGGATGTCCAGAAAGCTGCCAGCTATAAATCAATATCCTCTTCAATTTGCAAGATAGTATCCGCTGCCGGAACAACACAAGGATCCGCTTCACCGCTGCGCTCTTCCCCTGAACGAGCCGCTATGAGGTCAGAAGGCTCTTCATCTGGCGAACAAAGTGAACTATCATCGGCTATCTCAACATCAGGGTCATCGGCAGCCACTAACGTTTCTCCATCGGTAGACGGATCTTCAATCTCGGGCTCTTCTACCACAGGCGGGTCAACCACGGGCGGATCGACTACAGGCGGATCAACCTCCGGGGGCAGCGGCCGATTCAAAAACGCAGAATAAACCTGACCGTTGTTAATATCATTACCCACAATTAAGGCACCCACTGTACCGCTAATAGAGGTGGGAATTGTTTCATAGACAGTGGAGTTCCCCGTTCGATATAGCGTTATTTCTGCGTCTGCATCCAGCGGATCAAATCCCATCAAGTCTCCTTCAAACCCAGGACCTGAAGCAGGACCAATGGCAAACTCGTAATCGCTACCGCCGCCATCAACAACAATATCGTCACTGTCCGGTAGGTCGACACCACCATGACGGATACTAATACTGGAGTTTACAGAATCTCCTGAGTAAGCCACTATACTGGCCGGAACCGCCTGAGCATTAAAGATTGAAACCGTCGCCTCAGACGCTTCAAGCTCGCTGCGCTCAAAGCCCTGAGCTACCAGATAGTCAATTACCTCTAAGCTGTCCTTGAGCTTTACAACAGCTTCGACAGTACCGATGCCACCATTAGTGTTCAGTCTAAAGTCGACAGTGTCACCAACGGCTCGAAAGCGCTCAGCTGCATCAATGCTGACCCCACCGGCCCCCGCTCGAATACTGCCGACTTCAATATCACCCTCTGTAGATACCAGCGTGACCTGTCCTTCGGTTGGTTCGTCTGAAAAATTAGAGAAAAAGCTGTAGGCGCTCAGCCGGTCGGTCTTAATTTCTGAACCATTGACAAGAATCTGACCGCCGTCGGTACTCACCGATCCCAGCGTAACTGATTCTATAGCAGAAACTGTCACATCTCCCCCTGCTATATAAGGCGGTGAAAGATCGTCGTCATCTAATTGATCTGTTGATGTATCAATATCACCAGTAACGATTTGACCGGTGGCTGTAAGAATAACGGGTCCGCCTTCACCAACAATTACCGAGGTATTGATATCACCTACCTCAATATTGCCAGGAGCTGCTGGAGCTGTCTCACTAAACGTGGTTCCCCCTACACCAGAAGCAGGGATATTAGGTGGATTTTGAGGACTGTTGCCCGCTCTCAAAATTAGCGCTGAGCGGCTATTTAACAAAGGAATATCTGAATCGCTGCCTGCTAGAGCGGGATTCGGCCCCACAATTGTAATCGTCCCCCCTTGGATGCTGCCCTGGGCCTCTACTTTGAGCGCTAAGCCAGTATAGTCACCAAAAACGACATTGCCATTGCTGCTAATCAACGTATCAGTTGACGTACTGGTAAATCCATTGGGGGTTCCCGCTAGGGTCAGCAAGAGTAGGTCACCGCCTGCATCCAAGGTCCCGTTAGCCACAATCACACCGTCGCTGCGTAACATCAGATCGCCACCGCTGCGTAGGACTGAGCTGCCAGGATTATTATCCGCCTCTAGACGAACGAGGCTGTTGCCTTGAATTGTCAGCAGCCCGCCAGCGTCAACTATCAGGGCGCTATCGCTAGATCCGTCGTCCAGATTGTCTTGTAAAGAGGCTGTCTGTTGGGCTGTAAAGGAAATATCGTTAGTAGCAATCCAGCTACCTCTATCAATGTTGATGTCTCTACCAGCTGTGACCGTAATTGTTCCGCCGGAGGTAATGGTATTGCGAAAACTAGAAAAATCTTCTCCGCTAGAAAGAGAAACATCCCCTCCTGAATTTATATCACTAAAGCTACCCAGCGAAAGCCGCTCTTGGGCCGCAATGTTGACGTCATTGAATGCTGTAATTGGGCCAAGACTTTCGATGGTGCTACCTGAGAGAGTTACAGTGGTTATAGCAGATGTGTCGCCGATAAAGGATGTTTGCTCAATATCACCATCTCCCGCAACAATCTCTAGCGCAGCGGGAGCCCCCAGACTGTTTATACTGCCAAAGACAGTAATGTTTCCTGGCTGGGCCGCTCCGGTACTAAAGATGGTATCTTGCGCCAGGAGCACATCTCCAGAAAGCGTATCGAGGGTAATATCGCCTCCTTCGGTCAGCAGGCTGCCAATGCGAAGACTGTCGCCTCTTAGAGAAAGGTCTCGACCGTTGGTAATAAAGGTATCGTCAGGATCGATTAGATTAATGTCACCATCAGCAGTAAAGCGAATACTGCCGGTACCTGCTGTAAAAGTAAGCTGGTCATCAGGCAAATCATTTAGAACAATGTCATTAGTGGCTTCTAAAATAATATTGGTGTCACCAGCTAATCCTTCTAGCTCAGATTCGAACAGGGTAACGACCCCCCCCGGAAAATCATCTTCTAAAATTTGACCCAGTAAAGCGTTGGTATCTCCTATGAAGGTGCTACTAGAGCCGTTACTATCCCCATCACCAGTACCGGCAGCAATAATAATATCAGTGGGGTCTAACAGCAGCGTTCCTGTAGTTCCAGCCGCAGCGGTAGTTTGCACGTCGCCTCTAAAGACCAGCTGGTCTTTGCCAGAGATTTCAACAAAGCCACCGTCGCCGGATTGAGTGCCACCTTGAGCATCAACGCTGCCATAAAACTGAGTAGTATCATCTGCCCAAACAATGACTGAGCCGCCATCACCGGTTTCACCGCCGCTGACGTCAAGGCTAGAACCCGAACTGACGTAGGTAATCTCTGCATTGGGCACCGAGTCTTGTCCCTGGTAGCCGCCACCGATACGTATCGTGCTGCCGCCCCCTTGAGCGCTCGAAGCTTCTACGGTGGTCTCCAGTAGAGCCACATGCTCACCGAGTACGTTAACCTCACCCGTCTGCTGCCCAGATACGTCGATCGCGCCAGTGACGGCAGCAGTACCCTCAGGTAGGATAACCCCTTGGAGAGAAACAGTGCCGTCGGGCGCGATCGCAAGTTCACTACCTTCTACAAGTTCACCCCCGGTTAAAAGCTCTGGTAGAGATAGAACAGAAATCTCTCGGTCTGCTACAAAAGGGGTTAGCTCCATCGTTAGCAGACCGTTAGCCGCTCCCAAACTGACAGTCTGTTGGCCGTTGACCGCAGCTAACGTAACGCTGCCGCTAGGAGCCGATACGTTCCCTATGTTCACCAGATTACCCCCGAGCAGAACCAGATTTTGGTTCTCACCCACGGCCAAGTCCCCTAGATTGACCACGCTGCCGGGTTCTTCGGCACCAAATGAAAACTGGGTAGGGTTGCCCACCAGCTGGCTATAGTCACCGGACTCAAACACATCGAGCCAGCCGCCATCAAAGCCAATGCCGTCTGCTGTGGCGGCGGTAAAGCTACCGGTTAGATCCAGCTGAGCATTGGGGCCAAAGAGAATGCCTGCCGGATTAATCAAATACAGGCTGGCATCGCTGTTGCTGACGCGCAAAATACCGTCGATATAGGAGGCGTTCCCACCCCCTACCCGACCCAACACGTTTTGAATCTGAGGATTGGCAATAAAATTTGCCGTTTGCTGCTCGCTGAGACCAAACTGCTCAAAACTATGGAACAGATTGGCCCCATCTCCAGACGTCTGTCCACCGGTAATATCGATTTGATTACCCTCAGGAGAGATAATCGTGCTGGTATCTCCTGGGGTGATTGACTGAGCTAATAAGGTACCTGAGCGAGCCCCGCTGCTAAATGTTGGCTGGCTGGATGTAGACAGCACGCCGCTGGGCTGGATAACGTTTTGAGCCGCGTCGGTTTGCGGAATGGCAACTGCAAGGAGGGCAACTGGCAGCATGGGAGAGAACTCCAATAGTGAGTAAAAGGGGCTAAAGCGTCTCAGACGGGGCCGGACAGTCGGCTGCTAAACAGCAGTCAATTAGCGTTGCCTCCATCAGATCGTTGAGCTGCACCATGGGATGAGCGAGTAGACGTTGCCAGGCATCGGTCTGGTCTTCAGACTGAAGCAACAACGTGTGAACGGCGTCGTACCACAGGCCGTTGGCCGCTAGCCGCTCAGGTATTTGGTCAGATGTGGTGGCCTGCAGCTGGGTATGTAGTTCATCGCTGACCGTTCGCCGTACCACCATGCCGCCAGACTGACGGTCGCCGGTATATTGAACGTTATCGGTACTAAACTGGGCGCATTCCAAGCTGACCTGCCAGCGATAGTACTGGTCGGGCTCTAGCGGTGGAGCCGTATCGGGTAGCGTATAGAAACTAATGCCGGGTCCTGAAATCTGATCAAAGGTGACGCGGTGAATAAGGTCTTGCGATCGCTCATCCCGCAATTCAAAAGTAAGCTTGGTTGCCGGTTCAGACACATAGATACCAAAGCTCGGGCGGGCTCGCAGGGTCTCTCCCCAGTTGGTTTGGGTGGGCTGCACTGCGGTCAGGTCGCCACAGGCACCCGAACGGCTGCCGGCATTCCAGGTATTGGACGGTGCGCCTCGGTTGGGCGGATTGTACTGTAGGGCCAGGGCCGGCAGGTTTAGCGCTGCGATCGCAACAATCGAACTAATAAACGAGCTACCGGTTAAATACGACAGTCGAGACATGGGGCAGATTCCCTCTTCGTATCAGTTTTAACTACGTAAGTTTCAGTGTTCTGTCAGGAATGACTGGGGTAAGCCGCTTGTTAGCCGAGGCAGCATTACCGCCCCGCCGCTGGCTCCCATTAAGGCCATAGCACCGGGAACGAGCGGCACCCACAGACCGATGGAAAATAACCCCCAGCTGATGCCATAGAGTACTAGCACCACAATACCCAGACTCAAGAGCCACACAGGCCACATTCGTCGTTTAACCGTTAGTCCACAGCCTATCAAAGCCCAACCGATAATCCATAGCCAGTCGGCCCAGGCAGGGACACTTTTTAACAAAGCTTGTTCATCTAAGGCCGCAGCCAGCAGGTGGTTAATGGTTTGGGCATGGATATCAATACCCGGCACCTTTTGAGACCACTGTCTGGCATCCAACGGCGTCAGAAAGTAGTCCGTAGGGTTTGAGGTGGGCGCGCTCATACCAATGAGGACGATGCGATCGCTCAGTCCGTCTAAAACGGCCTCACCCTCTAGCAGCTCCGATAGTGTCATCCGCTCAGCCGCTGTCTGGGTATACCGCAGCAGTATTTGAAACCCGCGATCGTCAATGCCTTGATATCCGCCGCTGTGAGCTTCTACCGGTGTGAGCAGCGCCTCCCCCAGCTGCACCCGCTGTTCGTCTAAGGTTTCTAGCTGAATACCCATAGCGTCCAAATAGTGAAGGGCCATCAGCATTGCCAGAGACGTACGGCTGGTACAGGGGCTGGTGCTGTCCGGCTGAGCAAACAGCAGCTGTCGCCGCAGCACCCCGTCTGGGTCAAGCACCACGTTGCTAAAGCCCACCTGTTCTTCCGGCAGTCCGGGCGGTGGTCCGATGCCGCCCTGGTTACCGCTACCGGCCTGACCAAAGCTGCACAGCGCTACCACGTTACTAGTCTGAAAGCGCTGTCCTAAAGGAGTAGACGGCGACGCCTCAGACCGAAAGATATCCAGTCCTACCACCCGCGGCTGATGGGGACTGAGCCGATCTAACGCTGCGGCCAGCACCTCATCGGGGAGCGGATAGCCATAGGTATTCACATCCTCGGTGGTCGCTTCCACAATCAGCACCCGCTGTTCTAGGGTTTGGGCGGGCTGCTGCCGCATCAGTCGGTCATAGGCGGCCAGCTCTGTCCGCTGCAGGAAACCGCTCCAGCGTAAGAGACCAATACTGGCGGTCACAACGGCACCGACGGCCAAGAGCGCTTTAATCGTTAGCCCACCCACCTTCGGTCTCAGCAGGGGAGCCGAACGCGGTGGGTCTGCGTCTGCGCTCACTGCCGTTAACTGAGCCCAGCACTTTGGCAGTGCCGGATTCACCTGAAAAATGATCGGCAGCCAGCTGGCACAGGGAAAGCGATCTTCGAGACCCTGGAGTCGTTCTCTGGCCTGTCGGGTGGCCAGATAGAACGATTCACCGGCTACATAGGCGTCTAAAAAATACTTCAAAAATGTTTGGGCTACCCGATCGGGTATGGGCTCTCGCATCAAGATCATTTGTGGCAACCCCAGCGGTGCTAATGCCGTGGCTAGACCCAGCCCGTCACAGGCATTAAATATCGCTAGCTGCAGACCCTGTCTAACGGCCTCGCGCAGACCGTACTTCAGCTCTTCTAAGGTGAGACTTTCCTGGGGGTTAATAAAAATCTTGCCCGCCCCCGCTTCAGTACGTCCGTGACCGGCAAAAAAGAGTAAATCCCAGGGCTGCTCCCACAGCCGATCGGTAATCTGCTGGCGCTGGGGCTCTACCAAAAAGGTCACCTCGGCTCCAGGAATAGTCTCCAATAGCTGACGGTCGGCGGCCACATCAATCCCGCTGCTGTCGCCCAAAATAGCGAGTATTCTCACCGTGGCGTGACAGGCCGCGCGCTCCTCTAATCGTTTGAGGGTGGGAGTACCCAGAGCGATTTCGATTTTAGGATAGCGATCGACAATGTCCCACAGATGCCAGGGTAAATGCTGTAGATCCGGGTTAGTGGTGCGAATCACCAGCCGTACAGTATCTGCCGGACTCAGCTCCTCTCGCAGCGGTCGGTCGATGGAGGCAAATGACTCGGACAGCAGCCAGGACCTGAGCTGATTGCCCAGTTTGGCGGCCTCCTGCTGACAGGTCTCCGTCGTATGCAGCGACCCCACATAGGTAATCTCCAGGGGCTGAATGCGAGACGGGGTATCCAGCAGACGATAGCTTTCTTGCCACTGGTGCAGCTGCTGCCGCAGGTCGGGCTCAGCAGGCAGGGACCCAATCGCTTCAATATCCGGCGGCAGACCGTCTGTCCCAATCTCTAGGAGAACATGAAACCCTTTGGTTTCTAAATCTCCTTCTAGTTTTAGCGTGACGAGTTTCATAGGCTTAGATAACAAACCTCTCGGCAATACTGGCATTTTGCAACGCCAGCTTGAGACTAAACTGTTCACCAGGGCTGCCGGTAAATTTGAGTTGAATCGCTTCTGTTGCCCGTGCTTCGGCCTGCATCACTTCCTGGTTGTTATTGTCTAGGACGCTAAGTCTGAGCTGAGTCGGCAGATATGCCTGAGGCTCAGTTGTATAAACCTGAACCTGGATCTCAGTTTGGGTCTCCGATAGGGGCAATAGACCCACGGCCAGGGTAATGTCGTATTCATTCAGGCTAATGCGCTTGCTGCGGGCCGTAATCTCAGCAGCGGCAGCGCTCTGATTTCTAAACGCTAGGGTGGCGGGATTAATAAAGCTATCGAGGGTTTGCCAGGCGTCATCGGCCAGGTTTTGCAGCCAGTCACTTAGCTGGGTAATCTGTTCATTAGCCTGCTGTACCAAACTAGGAGACAGTAGCTCCGAGAGAGCATCCATGGGCTGCAGCTGCTCCAAAGAGACTTGGTTAGCAGCGTGGGTAACAAACCCCAACAGCGTGGCTGTCCGCAGACTGTTATCAATATGAATAACAATATAGCCTGTACGATCCTGGTGCAGCTGGGGCGCGATCGCAACTTCGGTTTCTCCATCTACCACTGGCAAACACTCCAGCTGACCGTAGCCTCTGACCGCCAGAGCTGAGGTTCCTAGCAGCATCTGCTGCACCGGATTAAGACCGTCGCTCGCAGCCAGATCCGGCTCATAGCCCAGACACTCTAAATAAAACCGAGCGGCATAGATCGCCAGGGTATTTAGATAAACCTGTTTTGCTGTTTGCGGCGATGGCTGATGTTTTCGAAATTGTTCCGCCTGGTGGTGAGGTTCTAGCGAGAGAGGAACCGTAAAGTCAGATAGCGAGGTGTTCATGGCCGGGTCTCTTTTACTGGGTAGTGGGAAATGTTGAATGCGAAGAAAGAACGTGGCCAGCCCTTAAAGCAGCTGTTGAAACTGATCTGAAAACTTGTCGCAACAGCGTTGAAAGAAACTGCTTAGTGTCGGAATTTTAATATCGAGCTGGGCCGAAATCTCGTCCCAGCTTTGGTCGGCAAATCGTGCCAGGGCAATGGTTTGAAAACTAGCATCAGGGCGTTTACGAATGTGGGTGGATTTGAACAACCCCTCAGGGTCGGCGGCAATATAGTCGCGCACATCCTGGGCTAAAGAAGATTGGGGTTCCGGTTGAGACAGCCGTTCTAAATCGTTTAGGTTAGGCAGCTCTTGAGTATCGCGATCGCTAAACTGACGCCGACATTCAATCACCATCCGGTCTAGACGAAAATTGACCCAGTTCATAAACTTTTGTGCCTGTCCCCGGTTGGGGTCATAGGTGTCAATCTTTTGACAGACATATACCAAAGTGCGGTTAACGGCCTCCTCGTACAGCAAAGGGTAAAACGACGGACTAAATTTAGCCCGGTGGGGACGCGCCAGTCGGCCACAGGCGCGGATGGCTTCCACCAGCTGCAGTAGAGCGTGCTGCCGAGGCGGACTCGGGTTGGGCTGGCTTTGGGCTTCGAGGGCCAGCCCCTTTAGCAGCGGGTCGGTCAGGGCCGTCTGGGTAGCCTGGGTGCGCAGCTGGTAGCCCCAGGCCGGGTCAGGCTCAAGCCGTCCTTTTTCAAGACAGTCCCGTAGGAGCTGAGTGAGCTGCTGACGGATGCGATCGCAAATTTCTTTGTAAATCCCCGTTAGCGGCTGACCGCGAGGTGGACGCCCGACTTTTCGCGATCGCATCATCATATCCACCAGTTCAGAGAAAATATCGCTGTCCCCTGACTGTCCCTGAAGCTTCAGGATGAGTTGCTCAAAGCGCGATTCCATAGTCTTAGGTGATATGAATGTCCATTGATTAAACTTCCTCAAAACCGTTGCTGATTTAGAACATGACCCCATCGATCCAAACGCTGTATATCAGCATTTTTCCAAATAAAGTCATATTGAGGCTCAGCAACGTTTCCAAAAATTATCGACCTGTTTCCAGATAACTCATACGATTCGATCAGTTTTTACGCAAAAGTTATAAAAGATTTGAGGGCGTTGCCGATCATTGATATGGCTTTTACTATGAGAGATGCTACATAGCAACGGCTGCAGATTGGTTCAAATTTTGCGATCGCAAGTCTTGCCACAAGTGCTCGGGTGCATACCAATTACCGCTTTACCGTACACACCTGTAACAACACCGCTAGAGCTATGAGATTATTTGTTCAACTTGTTGGCCTGATTCTAATACGCCTAGGGATCTATCAGACGTTCTATAGAACGTCATTCTAAACCACCCTACCGATCGCCCAATTACGCTACAACACAGCACTCAAAAGATTAGAGACAGTAAGCGATAGTCAGCGTGCTGAGTAACTTTTACATAACTGCATCTGCTCGTCGCTTGACGACAACAAAATTTTGCCCTACTTTCAATTAATGTCGCATTCTTCGCGACGCTCTCACTAGAACCTATAATTCGGCACCATCGGTCGGTGCTGGTAACACCGCACCGATGGCTAACCCCCAGAAAGCTTGGGCCAATCTGGAGGCTGGGCACATTATGCCTCAGCCACCTCGATTAGCAAAACTATTACGGGGTGGCTGAGTTCTAGGTTCTGGCTTTCCTCCGTCTCAACGCCTTGTTTTCACAGGTATCGAGGCTCTGTACCCATTTGGAGAACCAGAACCCATGTTTCAAGACAATTCCCAAAACACCCCTAACCTGCCCCCCGAAGACGGCATCCTGCCCGACTACGACTACGAAACCATCAACCACACCCTCTTTGGCAGCCTTACCGCCATCCGCAACACCATCGCCCTACTGCACAAGCTCCACTACGCCGAACCCAACGACTGGAGCAAGCCCCTACCCACAGGGCGACCCAACGAACTGATGGCAATTCTAACTAAGCGAGTGCGAGTTGACTAGCCAGAGACCGACGAGGTGGCTAGAGGTTGTTCATGCCCCCAAACTTTAATGTTGGGGGCTTTAGAGACCAATCCTCACAAAAACTTAGAGAAGAGTGTGAACGTAAGTCCCCCAATTCTGAGGGACTTAAAGGGGACTTGGACGATTTTTAGCCGCTTTGACGGTTGTGCGATCGCAAAAATATTTTTTGATAACTGAATTGAACATACTCTCGGCAGAGGCTCCGGGGTGGGTTTTGACCACTAGCGCCATCGGTCAACCCACTCCGCCCTTTGGGCACCCCTCTCCAGGAGCGGATTTTACGAGTTTTCCAAAAAAACTTTCAGCGTTTGCATAAAAGCCTGGCTTTCCCCACGAGTAGCTGATGAAAGGACAAAAAAACAAAAAAGCCAACCGTCCTTACCAGGTCATCTAAGCCACTAAACAACCCACACTACTACCTCTTTGGAGCCCCCACCAATGGTTGCTAGCTACGTTAAAGCTCTTCTCCACAAAAACGGAATCCACTGGAACAACAATGGTAACGTCGGTAACAGAGACGACATGGGTGACGGCGCCACAGTCACTTACAGCTTTATTAGCAGTCGTCCAGCCGGTCTCAGCCGAGATCACTACAAAAACTTCTCTGCCTTTTCAAATACCCAAAAAGCACAGATTAGAACAGTACTGTCCCACTACGAAGACGTCGCCAATATTCGTTTCTCCGAGCGCAGCAGCGGTGGCACCCTCAGTTTGGGTTATGCAGATACCTTTTTTGACTTTGACGGCGACGGCGACTTTGAACCTGCAGGCGGTTTAGCCACCCGGCCCCATTCGTCCGGCGCTAGAGTTGTTGTCGACAAAGACACCACTAACTTTAGTCGAGGTACCTGGGGCTATCAGCTATGGCTCCATGAGCTAGGCCATGCTGTAGGCGGTCTCAACGACGTTACCATGGGTCGCAATCCCAATGACCAGTACGCTGCCTCCAGCGAAAATCGCAACAAGGGTATGGACGGCCACACTCTAAGCTCGTGGCAGGATAACCGGCAGTACACCATCATGTCCTACATTGGTCATCCCGACATGCCAGGCGTACGGGCTCGTACCCTGGGACTTTACGACATTGCGGCTATTCAAACTCTCTACGGTGCCAACTGGAGTTATAACTCGGGCCACAACAACTACAGCTGGAACCATGATGAAACCTTTATCGAGACTATCTGGGACGGCGGCGGTAACGACACTATCAATGCCTCAAACCAGACCCGTCGCTCCATCATTGACCTGCGGGCCGGACGCTTTAGCTCGATTGGATCTCTTCACGGCAGCGGTAATGCGGTCAACAATCTTGCCATTGCCTATGGGGCAACCATTGAAAATGCCTTTGGCGGCAGCGGTAACGACAGAATTACCGGCAACAACGTCCGCAATATTATCTTTGGCAACAATGGTAATGACTTTATCAGCGGCAACGGCGGCGACGACTTTATGGACGGCGGCAACGGTATTGACACGGTAGACTACCGCCACTGGGATGGCGGCGGCACCTACAACCTCGCCACAGAGCTTGCTAGTTTTGCCGGGTACTACACTGAAGAGATTCGCAACTTTGAGAATATCTACAC
>ERZ1740072.337-NODE-337-length-19568-cov-4.592323_pt1 | contig 19568 bp, 20 predicted proteins | sample MGYA00581733_ERZ1740072 | MGnify/ENA primary metagenome ERZ1740072 (study PRJEB43018, sample SAMN04849741) | marine metagenome | isolation source: floating plastic debris | place: Pacific Ocean | collected 2008-08-30 | study: EMG produced TPA metagenomics assembly...
GAGCTGTCGGTGGCGGGCAGGTTCTTGCGCGCCAGCATCGCCTTTTCCGCACCCAAAGCGCTGAGGAAGCATTGTTTCAGCACGCGCGGATAAAACCGGTAGAAACTCTCCCCCATGCGCGCCGTGACCGGGTCGCGCGGGGTGGCGACATAGCGGTGGTGCACCAGCAGGTGTTCGGACCGGAAATGCGAATAGAGCACCATGGCCAGCAGTGCGTCGGCCATCCACCGCTCCAACTGGTTTTTCTGGTGCATCAGCTCGTGGGAATAGTTGATGCCCACCGTGCCGGTGATCACGCCCACGCCAAAGAACACGGCGATTTTCTCGACTGTGTTGAGATGCTCGGCTGGCGCCACATACCAGATCAGGCCGAACAGCATCAGGAATTGCAGCGGTGCCCACGCCATGGTGATGGCGCGGTACCAGAACATGTCGTCTTCGGATGTTTCGAGATCCGCGTTATCGGTGTTCAGCCCCACGGCCAGATCTAGCAGCGAAAACAGGTACCACGTCACCACTGGCAGCAGCAGCACCGCCCATCCGCCATAGATCGCGCTGACAAAGGCCAGCGGCAGCAGCAGCAGCGACATCCAGAAAGGAAGCGCGTTCTGGAAACGGGCAACCTGTTGCGGGGGCACGATCATGTGGTCGGTCCTTGGGCTGTTTTGCACACAGCGCGACCGTAGCCATACCACCCCCGCGCTGCCAAGAGTGACGCTGCGCCGCGGCCGCTCATTTTCGGCTAAGGTCAAAGGCTTTGCGCATAACTGTTGGGAGGTCTGAGGGGCGGAATTCACCGCCGGGCAGAAAACGCCCCCGGTCAGGGGCCGCGTCCATTGGCAGGTGTGCCGTCATCACGTCCAGCATTAGGTGAAAATGAGTGAAGGTATGGCGCACCTCGCCCGGCACGCGGGTCCAGTCGGCGTCCAGAGGCGGGGCAGTCGGGCGTGGGTCAGTTGCCGTGACCCAGTCCGACCCGGGCCAGCCGAGCATGCCGCCCAGCAGCCCCTTGTCCGGGCGCGTCTCCAGCAGCCAGGCGCCATCGGTTCGCTGGCCAAGGTAGACCGTGCCGTGGCGCACCGGCTTGGCCTGTTTCGGTGATTTCCTGGGTAGCTCCGGTGCGGTGCCCGCGATGCGCGCTGCACACGGGTCGCGCCAGGGGCAGATGCCGCAGGCGGGTGACCTGGGCGTGCAGATCGTGGCACCCAGGTCCATCACCGCCTGCGCATAGTCGCCGGGGCGTGCGGCGGGCGTCAGCGCTTCGGCCTGCGCAGTCAGGATGGGTTTGGCGGCGGGCAGGGGCGTGTGTTCATCATGCAGCCGCGCCATCACCCGCTCGACGTTGCCGTCCACAACCACGTGGCGCAGGTCAAACGCGATGGAGGCAATGGCCCCAGCAGTATACGGCCCGATGCCCGGCAGTTTCAGCAGGGCCGCATGATCCGCCGGAAACTGCCCCCCATGTTCGGCCAACACGACACGCGCGCATTTCAGCAGGTTGCGCGCCCGCGCGTAGTAGCCCAGCCCGGCCCACGCGCCCATCACATCGGCATCCTCGGCTGCGGCGAGGTCGCTGACCGTCGGCCAGCGCGTGATGAAGGCGCGGAAATAGTCGGTCACGGCGGCAACCGTGGTCTGTTGCAGCATGATCTCGCTCATCCACACCGCGTAGGGATCGGGTCTGACACCCGCCGCCTTGTCCGCCGGGGACACGCGCCACGGCATCTGCCGTGCGTGCACGTCGTACCAGGCCAAAAGCTCTGCCGCCAAGTCACGCACGTGTTATATCCCTTTGCATCGTCATGGCTGGTGCCTGCCCCCACATCCGCTATGTTCACAGCTGAGTGAAAGGGAACATAGCCATGGCCACGCGCCGCGCCACCACAAACGGGTTTAAACGGACGGCAAACCTGCTGACCGGGCAGATCCGGTCGGCCAGCGCCGCCAAAGGGTTTGCCCAAAGTCGCCTGCTGACCCAATGGGCCGAGGTTGCCGGGCCGGACGTCGCCGCCATCTCGCGCCCCGTCGAGGTCAGCTATGGCCGTGGTGGGATGGGGGCGACGCTGACCCTGCTGACCACCGGTGCACAGGCTCCGATGCTGGAGATGCAAAAGGAACAGCTGCGCGACAAGGTCAACGCCGTCTATGGCTACAACGCCATTGCGCGCATCCGTATCACCCAGACCGCCGCCACCGGCTTTGCCGACGGGCAGGTCGCGTTCGACCGCCCCGCGCCCGCCAAGGCCGAGACGACGCCAGCACCCGTGCCCGCCGCGACAACCCTCGCCGCACCGGTCGAGGACGGGGACCTGCGCGCAGCGCTCGAACGGCTTGGCACGAACATCCTGAACAAATCACATGAAGGACAACGCTCATGACTCGTTTTCTGGTGCCCCTCGTGGCCATCGCCGTCGGCATCGGCGGGTACTTCCTCTGGAGCAGCACCAGTTCCGGTCCTTCGCCGCAGCAACAGGCCCAGGCGGAGCAGTTGCTGGGAGCTGCCAATGCGCAGACAACGGGCGAGGATATCGACACCTCGACCGTGGCCGAGATGCAGTTGGGCAACCCTGACGCGCCGGTGACGGTCATCGAGTATGCCAGCTACACCTGCCCGCATTGCGCCCGGTTCCACGAAGGGCCGTACAAGCAGCTCAAGGCGGACTATATCGACACGGACAAGATCAACTTTGTCTATCGCGAGGTATATTTTGACCGCTTTGGCCTGTGGGCTTCTGCCATTGCGCGCTGCGGTGGCACGCCCGAAAGCTTCTTCGGGATCACCAACATGATTTACGCCACGCAGGCCGAATGGTCGCGGGCAGGCGGTGGCGATCCGGCGGCGATCGTCGAGGAGTTGCGCAAAATCGGACGCCTGGCCGGGCTGGACAATGGTACGCTCGAAGGGTGCCTGCAGGACGGTGACAACCTGCGGACGCTGGTGGCGTGGTATCAGCAGAACGCCGAAGAGGATGGGATTAGCTCTACCCCCAGCTTTGTGATCAACGGCACCACCTACAACAACATGAATTACGACGAGATGGCCCGCCTGATCGATGAGGCCGCAGGCAGCTGATCCAGCATCCAGCCGACGTGATGCGCCCGCCATTTGTGCGGGCGTTTTGCGTCAAGGCCCCGGCAACGCCTCCAATGCGGCATCAAGCGTCGTCGTGTCGCCGAAGGTGAGGCGCACGGGCAGCGTGATCACCTTGCCCCGGTCGCGCGGGGCCAGCCGTGCCGCGTCCTTTTCCGTGGTGACCAATTGCGCGCCGAGTTTGCGCGCCTCGCCTTCCAGTCGGCCCAGCAGGGCGGAAGACAGCGGCTCGTGATCGGCCAGCGCCTCGGTTCGGACCACGTTCGCACCCAGATCGCGCAGGGTGGCAAAGAACTTCTCGGGCCGCCCGATGCCGGCAAAGGCGAGGTAGCGCCCGCCGCTCCAGTCCATGCCGGTTTGCAGGGGCGTCAGCGCGGCTTGCACGCGGGGTGGGGCGTGCGCCGGCAATTGACCATCAAAGCGCGCCTGCGCCGCTGCGTCCCCGATGCTCAGCACCAGATCGGCGCGGGCCAGACCCACATCCACCGGCTCGCGCAGCGGCCCTGCGGGCAAGCACAACCCATTGCCAAAGCCGACCTCGGCATCGACCACCACGACCGACAGGTCCTGCGCCAGTGCCGGGTTCTGGAACCCGTCGTCGAGGATGATCACCGTCGCGCCCGCAGCGACTGCCGCGCGTGCTCCGGCCAGCCTGTCGCGCGCAACCCATGTCTGGGCAACGGCCGACAGAAGCAGCGGCTCATCCCCCACCTGTGCCGCCCGGTGGCGTGTCTGGTCCACCTCGAGCGGGCCGGCCGCTGACCCACCATAGCCGCGGCTGACGATATGCGGTTTGTAAAACCGGTCCCGCAGCCGTTCGGCCAGTGCGATGACGGTTGGTGTTTTGCCGGTGCCGCCCGCCGACAGGTTGCCGACGCAAACCACTGGCACGCCCACATTCACATGCGGCCCGCGCGCCAGCCTACGCGCCGTTGCCCGAGCATAGAGCGCGCCGAGCGGGGCCAGCGCAAGCGCCGGCAAACCGCGCCGGGGGTTGGACCAGAAGGCCGGCGCCCGCATCAGGCGGACGCTTCCGTAACGCGGTCGAGGTGCTGCTGCACATGCGTAACGATACGATCAAGGCTCTCTGCCCCTTCGGTCAGGATATCCCATCCGGCCATGGCCATATGCGCGGCACGGTCCGGCGCGATCATTTGCGATACGGCCAGCCCGAGGCTGCTGGCGTCGTTGACAATGCGGGCACCACCGCCGTCCAGCAGCCGCTTGTAGGCATCGGCATGGGTCGGCACGTAGGGGCCATAGACGACTGCGGTGCCGTGGGCGGCAGCGGTGTAGGGGTCGATATCCGGCGTCTCGGGCCCTAGCGACCCGCCGAAAAAGGCAACGGGCGCCACCCGCAGCCACAGGCCCAGCTCGTCTTCCGCATCCGCGATCAGCACCTGCGTGTTTTCCTCCGGGAATTCGCCATCGGCCCAGAGCGTCGTGTTCAGATTGCGGCTGGCGGCGACCTCTTTGGCGCGCGGGACGCTGGCCGGGTCCGAGACAAGCAGGATCAGCAGCAACCGGTGCGCCACCTTGAGCGCCTGCCGGTGCGCGGCCAGAACGGTGACTACCTCGTCGGGATGCACATGGGCAGCGAGCCAGGTGGGCCGTCCGCGCAACGCTTCGGTCACGTCGGCCACATCGCTGTCATTGGCGGGCAAGGTGTGACCGTAGGGGCGCAAGGGGCTGACCAGCTCGATATCGCCAATGGGCCGTCCGAGTTGCACCAGACGGGCAAAGGCGGGCTGCGAGCGCGCCATCACCACATCGAATTGCGCCAGCAGCCGCCGTGGCACTTCGGGCAGCCAGCGGTCGCGGCGCCGGTCAAAACCGTCCTGCGCAGCATCCACGAGGATCATGCGCACACCATGTTCGCGCGCGGCCAGCACGAGGTTCGGGCGGAAGCCGCCCCAGGTCCAGACCAGCACGTCCGGGCGCCAATGACGGACAAAGTCCTGCACCGTCTCGGGGTGGTCACTGTTGATCGGTTGAAAGACGATGTCGTCGTCCAGATCATCCGGCACGGACAGGTGCGGCCCGGTCAGCAGCACGGAACACTCCGGGTGCAGCGACACCAGCCGCAGCGCCAGGTCGAGGACCGCACGTCCGTTGCCGTTCTCGCCCGCATGGATCCAGACCAGCGGGCCGCTTGGGCGCGGAGCGGCCGGGGTGAACACAGGTGCAGGCTTGCGGCCCGACAGGGTCCGGTAGGCGGTCAGCCCAAGCGATCCTCGGGTTGCAGACTTCAGCCCAGTTCCTCCGTTGCGGTGGCGGCGTTTTCCTCGTCCCGCAGCCGGTGCAGGTGGGCGATGTAGTAGCGCATGTGCGCGTTGTCGACCGTACGCTGCGCCTCGGCCTTCCAGGCGTTGTAGGCGGTCGCGTAGTCGGGAAAGATGCCGACGACATGCAGGTCATCGACGTCCTTGAACACGTTTCTCGACGGGTCGACAAGCTCACCGCCAAAGACCAGATGCAAGCGCTGGGTCATGTCAGGGGTCCTTTTGTCAGCGGCGATGGGTGTAGTTTGCGCATCTGCCCGCCGGGGTCAAGAAACGGCAGCACCCAGACCGGTCAGCATGGCCGTATGCAAGGCCGGTTCCGCGGCCACCACACCGTTCAGCAGCGCATCTTCCGTGTTGAAGCGCAAGGGCGCACCCGCCCGGTCCGTAACGGCGCCACCCGCTTCGGTCACGATCAGGGCACCGGCGGCGATGTCCCATTCCCAAGACGGGCGCAGCGTCAGCGTCCCCTCGAACCGGCCTTGACCCACGAGGGCCAGCCGATAGGCCAGTGACGGGCGGTAATGGCGGTCGCTGTCCGGTCGCCCGCCGGGCCAGTGGCGATCCTCGAAATTCGGCTTGGCCGCCAGCACCTGTGGCGGCGTATGGGCTTGCCCGACGCGCACAGGTGCACCGTTGAGCGTGGCGCCGACCCCTTGCCCCGCCGCGTACAGTTTGTTGCGCTGGGGCAGGTGAATGGCGGCGGCGGTCACGATGCCCCGCTGTGCCACGGCGATGGAAATGGCCCAGGTCCTTTCCCCTTCGACAAAACTGCGGGTGCCGTCGATCGGGTCCACGATAAACACGGTGTCGCGGGTCAGACGGCTGGCGTTGTCTTCCGTCTCTTCGGACAGCCAGCCGTAGTCGGGGCGTGCGGCAAGGAGGCTGGTGCGCAAGTAGGTGTCGACGGCCAGATCAGCCTCGGTCACCGGGCCCGCGCCGTCATCCTTGTCCCAGCGGCGCGCGGTCGGCCCGGCAAAGCTGGTGGCGATGCGTCCGGCGATACGTGCAGCGTCAATCAGCAGGGGCAGGTCACTGGCCGGCAAGGGTCATGCCTGAGACCAGAAGCGAGGGGACAACGCGGCTGAGATGCGTGCGTGCATCATTGGCGGGCACGATCTGGCGCAGCATGTCAGGCAGGCTGCCCGCGATGGTGCACTCGTTGACCGGATAGGTGATCTCGCCATTTTCCACCCAGTGTCCCGCGGCCCCCCGGGAATAATCGCCGGTGTTGGGATTGATGGTCGAGCCGATCATCGACGTGACAAGCAGCCCGGTGCCCATATCACGGATCAGGTCGGCGCGGCTGGCGGTGCCCTGATCCAGTGTCACGTTCCAGTTGCTGGGGCTGGGCGGTGCGGATGTGCCCCGCGCCGCATTCCCGGTCGAGGCCATGCCGAGCTTGCGGGCGGTGGCGAGGTCCAGCGTCCAGCCGGTAAGATGCCCGTCTTGGACAATCGCGCGTTGTGCGGTGGGCAGCCCTTCGGCGTCGAACGGGCGGCTGCCGGAGGCGCGCAGGCGGTGCGGGTCCTCGATCAGGTTCATGCCGTCGGGCAGTATCTGTTCGCCCAACCGGTCGCGCAGCCAGGACGCACCGCGGGCCACGCTGCTGCCATTGGCCGCCACCAGCAGATGCCCGATCAGGCTGGAGGCGATCCGTTCGTCAAAGAGCACGGGGAAGGCACCCGTCGGCGGCTTGCGGGCCCCGTGACGCGCCACGGCGCGCTCCGCCGCCTCGCGGCCGATCTCTTCGGGGGTGCGCAGATCGCTCTGAAAGATCCGGCTGTCGCCGCTATAGTCACGCTCCATCCCGGTGCCGGTGCCCGCGATGGCCACGCAACTGGTCCCGCGATCCGTCCGGCTGTAGCCGCCGGCAAAGCCATTGGTGGCGGCCAGCCAGATGTCGCGCTTGCTGTACCCGGCCGAGCTTTGCTGCACCTGGCTGATCCCGTCAACTGCGCGCGCGGCCTGCTCTGCGGCGAGCGCGTCGGCTTGCAGGTCCGCGGGTGACGGTTCCGGCGTGGGGTCGTGCAGCTCAAGACCTTCCGCGTCGCGCCGGACCGACAGGGCGTCCGGATCGGCCAGACCGGCATAGGCGTCTTCGGGTGCCTCGCGGGCCATGGCGACAGCGCGGGCTGCCATTTCCTCGATCGTGCGGGCAGAGGCGGCGGATGTGGACACGTGCGCCTGACGCTGACCGACAAAGACGCGCAGGCCCAGGTCGATGCCTTCGGCCCGTTCGGCCTGTTCCAGTGCCCCTTCGCGGACGTCAACGGAGTTGGACACGCCCTGCACCACCATGGCATCGGCGGCGTCGGCGCCTGCGGCGCGGGCGGCGCGCAGCATCTGGTCGGTCAGGTCGGAAAGGACGGTCATGCGCTGCTCCGGTTGGTTGCGCATGACCTAGCCGGGTGCCGGCCCCGCTTCAAGGGCGCGCGGCTAGCGCAGGCGCTGACCGTTGGCCAGCACGTGCCCTTCGTCGTTGACCTCGATCTTGGAGGTCAGGGTATCCTCGGCCTCGCCCGGCACCGCGAACAGGCCCATCATCATGCGCGCGCCCATCGCCTGATCCTCGGGCACGAGGCCCATCGCCACCAGCGTGTCCAGCAGGCCGTTGCCACCGACCAGCGACAGGTCCACCGCACCCTTGGGCCGGGGCAGGCCGTCAAACGTCACCAGATCACTGTTGTCAAAGGTGAAATCGCCTGCACCCGTCAGCTTGGCCCCCAGTGCGTCCAGTTCCAGCGCGTTCAGCGTGAGCGCGTTCAGCTCACCCGGGACGGCATCGGATTGCTCCAGCACCGCCGCCTGCGCGGGGTCGAGGAAATCGAACAGCACCTTGGCCTTGCCCGACAGGTCAACCATCAGCGTCGCCGGATCGCGCGGCAACTGGCCTGCTGCGTCAAACAGACCCCAGAGCGCATCGGACATGGTCAGGTCGCTGAACCCGATGGCCATGCCGAAATCCTGCTCTTCTTCGGACTTTTGCAGCGGCACCAACAGGTTCGTCGAAATCTCCGCCGCCGACACGGAGATGGGCAGGGGCAGTTCAGTCAGCAGCATGTTCAGGTTCACACCTGTCTGCGACACGCCGTAGCTGAGGCCATCCGGTCCCATGGCCACACGCAGCGTTCCGCCGTCGGACGCGCTGTTGACGGTGCCGCCGCCGTCGGGGCCGTTGAACGTCATGTCATACCCGCCGCCCGTCGCGCCGAACGTGCCGTCAAAGTCGAAGCCGTCGCTCAGCATCGCGTTGAAGTCTTGTGCATCCATGTCGAGGGGCAGGTCGCCCTCACCGTCAAAGCTCAGCCCTTCCATGTTTCCGGTCAGCTTGAACGTGCCTTCGCCCTCCGGGTCCTCGAAAAAGACGTCATAGGTCAGGCCGCTGGCGCTCATCGTCTGGTCCACGGCGCGCACCTCACCGACCGTGTTGGACATGACATAGGCCACGTCGCTGGCCACGATCGACAGGCGCGCAATCTCGTCGGTCAGGATCACGCCGCTGGTTTCGACCCCGTCGAGGTCGATGGCGATCTGCGGCGCCGCGTAATCGTAGGTGATTGCACCCACATCGCCAGAGGCGGTCATGACCGGGTCCGTCTGGGTATAGCTCAGCGTGAATTCCACATCATCGTCATCCGCCAACCCGTCGAACACAACGCCGATTTCAGTGTCTTCGGGCAGCGTGATCCCGACGGTGCCGTCACCTTTCGTCGTGAACACGATCTCAGCCATTTGCACCACCGTCGAGCCGGCGCCGGTGTCATCGCTCAGGTCCATGGTCATCGCGACATCGGACACGGTCAGCGTGTCGCCCGCGCGCGCCTCGGATGCGGTGACGGCATAACCGGTTCCTTCCATGTAGCTCTTCCAGTCGTCCCAGACATCCGCTGCCGTCAGGTCGGCCCATGCGGCAGAGGCAGGCAGCACAAGGGCGAGGGCTGTGGACGTGGTCAGAGTATGCAGGCGGTTCATGGCGGGGAATCCTTGTATCAAATGGCTTGGCACATCGTCCGGCAGGCAACCGGGCACGTCAAGTCGGATCACTGGACCTTCGCCTGCCCAAAGCCTAAGCCGTCAACGAAACAACCGGATGAAAGGCAGGCCATGATCGAGATCACCCGCGACGGCCCCGTCACCACGCTCACCCTGCAACGGCCCGACAAGGCCAATGCGCTGCCCGCCGACGTGCTATCCGGTCTCGCCGACGCGGTCGAGGGTGCCGGCGACGCGCGCGCCCTGATCCTGACGGGTGCGGGCAAGGTGTTCAGTGCAGGCATGGACCTTGAGGCGGCGCGCGACGGGCTGGCGACCTCGCCAGTGTGGGAGCGTTTGTCAGGCGCTATCGCGGCCTTTCCGGGCCTCAGCATTGCCGCGCTCAACGGCACGGTTGCCGGCGGCGCGATGGGGATGGTGTTGGCGTGCGATCTGCGGGTGGCGGTGCCGGGGGCCAGGTTCTTTTACCCGGTGATGAAGCTGGGCTTTCTGCCGCAGCCCAGTGACCCCGCGCGCCTTGCCGCGCTGGTCGGTCCGGCGCGGGCCAAGCTGATCCTGATGGCCGGTCAAAAGATCGACGCCGAACAGGCGCTGTCCTTTGGGCTGCTGGATGAAGTGGTCACCGATGGCGACGTGATGGCCCGCGCACATGCGCTGACCGCAGATGTGGTCGCGGCAGAGTTGGCGCACGCAAAGGCCATAAAGGCGCTCTGCACTGATCCAGATCATATGCCGCAGTAGTTCGGACCGGGTATTCGTGGTATGAGTATAGGAGGAGAGTGCGATGGCCCGCGATAGCTACATCATCCGACCAATACCAGTTGCGCGCCCCGCGCCGCCGAAACTGTCCCATGACGAGAAAATTCACAACTTTGCACAGTACGTCCTGCGCGATGTGGCCCGTCGAATCAATGCGCGCACGTCAAAATCGCTTTTTGAGCAGGTTTGAACTGATCACCTGTCAGTGGCTCCGGGCCGTGTCGGTGTGACCGGAGCCCTGTGCACCTCGAGAACATGCCCCAGAGTGCCGGAGGAACAACGCACCACGCTGTCGGCGAGGACCCGCCGAACCGTCGGGCGTTGTACACGACGGGCGTCTACCGCTTGCGCCGCGCGCCGGGTACCTTCGAATGAAACGCAGGCGGGCGCTTGGCCACCCAGGCAAAGAACTTGGCCAGCCGTGGATGCGCCCGAAGCGCCTCGGGCGTGCTGTAGTCTCGCGCCAATTCCGCCTCTGTCAGTGTTGCATGCACCTCGCGGTGGCAGATGTGGTGCAGCAAGACGGTTGGGCCGCCCTTGCCCCCTTTGAGCTTGGGGATCAGGTGGTGCAGGCTTTGCGGGGCGTCCGGCGGGATCGGGCGGTCACACAAGGGGCACACCGGGTCTGACATCTGGCCCTCGTCTTGCACTTTGCAGGTTCACCGTGAGAAGTGTTGCACATTGGGCCTGGGACAAGAGGTGCGCGGTGGAGTTTGATCTGGAGAGCCAACCGGAGATCGTTCAGACGATCGCGGGTTACGGCCTGCAAGCCTGGGAACTGGCGCTGACCTGGCTCTTGAGCCCCGCGGCGTGGTCGCAATTTGCGCTGCTTCTGGCGGCCTATGTTGTCGCGGTTCTGGTGACGCGCCGCTTGCGCCCGGTCCTGTCGCGGCTGCTGGACCCCGGCGTTACCGACAGCTACGTCGCCCGCGCCCGCCGCTTTGTCGCGCAGTTCCTGCCGCTGCTCCTGCCGTTGCTGGCCTACGTGTTCACCGGGATCGGCGAAAGCGTGGTGCGGTCCCTCTTTGACAGCGGCGCGGTGATCGCCTTTGGCAAGCGGGTGTTCCTGTTTCTGGCCGTGCGCGCGCTGGTGCGTGACATCATCGCCGATCCGTTCCTCAAGCTGCTGGGCCGCTATATCCTGATCCCGCTGGCGGCGCTGTATACGCTCGGTCTGCTGGGCCTTGCCGCGGCATGGCTGGAGGCAACGGTCATCCCGCTGGGCAACCTGTCGTTCAACCTGCTGTGGCTGTTGCAATTCGTCGTGGTCGGCGGCGTGATCTTTTGGCTGGGACAGTGGTCCAACAGCCAATCGTCGGAGTTCATCCGCAAGCAGGACGAGATGCGCCCGTCGCTGCGCCAGCTGCTCGCCAAATCGGTGGAATTCCTGATCTTTGCCGTCGCATTCCTCGTGCTGATGAACATCATGGGCGTCAACCTGTCGGCGCTTGCGGTCCTGGGCGGTGCCATCGGTGTCGGCCTCGGCTTTGGCCTGCAAAAGATCGCGTCGAATTTCATCTCGGGCGTGATCCTGCTCGTTGAGGGGCAGGCGACCGTGGGTGACTATGTGGAACTGGACGGGGGCGAGGCCGGCACCATCGTCAAGATGACCGCCCGCGCCGCCATTCTCGAGACATTCGATGGCCGCTGGATCGTCGTCCCGAACGAGGATTTCATCACCACGCGGGTCGTGAACTACTCCGACAGCGGCTCCGCCAACCGCTATGAGGCGCCGTTTTCCGTCAGCTACGACACCGACATCAACGCGCTGCCGCCGATCATCAACGCCGCAGTCGCAGCACTGCCTTTCGTGCTTGATGATCCTGAAGGCCCGGATTGCGAACTGGTGGGGTTCGGCGACAGCGGCATCGATTTCTGCGTCGAATACTGGGTGAGCGGCATCGATGACGGGCGCAACAAGTACAAGAGCCACGTGCTCTTTGCGATCTGGAACGCGCTCAAGGACAACGGGGTTGAGATCCCCTATCCGCACCGCGTCATCGAGGTGAAAGGCGGCGCGCCGGCTTTGCCGGAATGAGCCGTGTTGCCGTGATCGGCGGTGGACCGGCAGGGCTCGCCGCTGCCGAAGTGGTGGCCGAAGCGGGCCATGATGTGGACGTCTACGAGGCGAAACCCAGCCTTGGGCGCAAATTCCTGATGGCGGGCAAGTCCGGGCTGAACCTGACCCATGCCGAACCGCTGGACGCCTTGCTGCCCCGCTATGCCGAGGCGGAGCATGCGCTGACCCCGGCGCTGCGCGCCTTTGACAATGACGCGATTGTCCACTGGGCTGAGGGGTTGGGACAGGAGGTATTCACCGGCACAACGGGCCGCGTGTTTCCCAAGGCCATGAAAGCCTCGCCGCTGCTGCGCGCCTGGCTCGCGCGTTTGCAGACGCTGGGGGTGGCGACGCATGTGCGTCATCGGGCGATGGGGTGGAACGGGTCCAGCCTCGCGCTCGACGGACCGGAGGGCGCGGTGACGGTAGACGCTGGCGCCTTCGTCCTGGCGTGCGGCGGGGCCAGTTGGTCACGTCTCGGGTCAGATGGTGGCTGGGCCGACTGGATCGGCGTGCCTGCCGCCCCGTTCGCCCCATCCAACGCGGCCCTCACCGTAGAGTGGTCAGAGCACATGACCCGGCATCTGGGCCGCCCGCTGAAGGGCGTCGCATGGCGTGCAGGCCGATACCGGTCACGCGGTGAGGCGGTGCTGTCGGCCAAGGGGATCGAAGGCGGCGGCATCTACACTGTGTCGCGTGGGGTGCGCGACGGCGCGCGGCTGACGCTTGACCTGTTGCCGGACCTGAGCGTCGACGATGTCGCCGCACGCCTGTCCAAACCCCGGGGCAAGGCAAGCCTTGGCAACCACCTGCGCAAGGTGCTGCGCCTCGACCCGATCAAGATCGCGCTGGCGCAGGAATGGGGCCGCCCGCTGGCGGATGCGCCTGTGCAGCTGGCCCGAAGGCTGAAAAAACTGACCGTGCACCACGCGGGCCTGCGCCCGATGGACGAGGCAATTTCACCCGCGGGCGGCGTGCCCTTCGCAGCGCTGGACGATCGCCTGATGCTCCGCACCCGTCCGGGCGTGTTCTGCGCCGGCGAGATGCTGGACTGGGAGGCGCCGACGGGCGGCTACCTCCTGACGGCATGCCTGGCCACGGGTCGCTGGGCCGGGCAGGGGGCGGTGGGCTACCTCGCCGCGGCAGCTTTGTAGGCGGGCCGGTCGCGCAAGCGCTTGGTGTAGGGTTTGAGGCTGTCGGGAAGCGGATCGAACTTGGCCGCGATCGACCAACCAAGACAATGGCTCGCCAGCAGGTCGGGCACGGTGGGGCTGGCTCCCATCAGGTAATCGCCCCTGATCATGCCTGCCAGCCGCTCGGCATTGCGGGCGAATTCCTTTTTCACCGTCGGCTTCACCTCCGGCACGCGCAGCTTTTCCGGCAGGACAAAGCTGTGCTTGGCCGCCGTCCAAAGCAGCGCGTCCATCTCGTCCACCAGCCACAATGTCATCGCGTCCTGCCGCGCCCGCTCCGGCGTTCCTGCCGGGGCGGTGAGGTTGCCGTGCTTGTCCGACAGATAGGTCATGATCGCCACGGAATCGGTCAGCACCGCGTCGCCATCCAGCAGCGCGGGCACCTTTCCCAGGGGATTGTACTGCCGAACCTCATCACTTTGCGGCATCGCCGGTGTCACCTCGTAGGGTTGGCCCAGCTCTTCGAGCATCCACATCACGCGAAAAGCGCGGCTCTTGGCGGTTCCGATCACACGGTACATGGATGCCTCCCAGTTCTGATATCCAGAGGCACCATGGCAGTCCGATCCGGTGAGGGCAACGCGAGCCTGTTGACAGATTTTGTCACGGTTTGCCGCTATGCTGATGTCAGTCCAAGGAAAGGAATGTCCGATGTCACGTACCGGCTCATGTGTCTGCGGCGCTGGCCGCTTCACCATCACCTCGCCTATCACCGAAACAGGCGCCTGCCATTGCGGGATGTGCCGCAAATGGACGGGTGGCGTGTACCTTAGCGTCGCGGTGCCGCCGGACGGTATCACACTCGAAGGCGCGGAAAACCTGACGACCTACAGCTCTTCGCCCTGGGCGGAGCGTGTGTTCTGCAAGACCTGCGGCGGCAACCTATTCTACCGCGTGACCGCGCCGGGTCCGATGGAGGGTGAGATGCATGTGGGTCTCGGCACGCTGGACGATGCAAACGGTATAGCGTTCACGGGCGAACTCTTCATCGATCTCAAGCCCGACGCCTACAGCTTTGCCGGCGACGACCGCAGGCAGATGTCCGAGGCCGAAGTGCTAGCCCACTTTGCCGAATAGGGGTCCTGACGCCGCCCCGTCTCTGTCCCCGAAAAATCCCCTCCGGAGGGCCCGGTTGCCCTCCGGCATCTTGCCCGGACTACCGCGACCCCAGCATGGCGAGGCGAATGAACGCCCGCTCCACCAGCGCCAGTGCCGGAGCGTTTTGCCCCGCGCTGCGCAATTGGAGGTCGGTGTCGGTCAGGACGGTCAGGGCGGTCTCCAGCCTGGCCGGTCCCCATTTGCGCGCCTGCGCCATCATCCGGTCCCGGTTTGGCCCCCAGATCTGTGGCCGACCCGACGTGTCGGTTGCCACGCGGTGCAGGCTGCGGAAGTGGCGCATTGCCCCGATGCAGAGCGTGACGGCGTTCACGCCTTGGGCCTGCAAGCGTTGCATCACCGGTCCGATGGCCACGGCGTTGCCATCGGCGACTACCAGCAGCACGTCATCCACCGCCGCCTCGATCGAGGCGGGCGCACAGGCTTCTATATCCGCGCCGGACAGCGGTGCATCGTCGCCACGTTTGTAAAGGCCGATCTTTTCCAGCGTCTGGCGGAAATCGCCCGGCTCCAGCGCGCGGGCGAGGTCCATAAGCTGGAGCATCGCCTCTTGGGGCGGGTTTGTGATCCCGGCGGCGGCCAGGTCCCGCTCGATCTCATCGCGCGAGGGCGGGTTGTCGTAGATCGCCGCCGCATAGGCGGTTGGGTGCGCCTCGAACGCCTTGCGCATCTTGGAGGTGGGTTTAAGCGTTCCGGCCGTCACCACGATCTGCGCGTCGCCGGCACCCCATGCCGCCAGCGCGTCCGTGACGACTGGCCCGACGTTTTCATTGGCATCCTCGACCAGCGCCACGCGCGGGCCGGGAAAAAAGCCGATGGCCTTGATCGCGTCCATCAGCTGTGCCGGGTCCTTGCGCAGCTCGGCAGCGGCGATGCGGGTCAGGCGCATTTCTTCTTCGCCTTGGGGTCCGATCAGCGCGGCTACCACCTCCTGCCGTTTCAGGGCAACACGCATCGCGTCCGATCCGTATATCAGCAGGCCGGTTGCCCCGGAATCCGGTTTCGCGAAATAGGCGTTTGCCTGCCCGGTCGACAGTTTCACAGCCGGGACGCCTGCAGTTGCAGCACGATCTGATCCGCGAGGATTGTCATCAGCCGTTCTTGTGCGTCCCGTCGCGCGGCGAGCGTCGCAACTGTGGTGCCTGTGGCGGAATAGCCGACAAAGTCGTCCACCGCATCGGCGCGCACGATGTCGCCCGTTGCCGCATCGCGCAGTTCATACGTGGCCGTTCCGATCAGGTGAAAGCGGCGGATGTCACCGTCTGGGTCAATTGCGCGGTTTTCCTGCGCGAGGGTCAGGTTTACCGACAGCCGGTATGCCGCGTCGCCTGTGCGCCCCAGCCGATCCTCTAGCTGGCGCACCAGCAGAAACCCTTCGCGGTCCACCGGCGGGTCGACCAGCACGCGGTTCTGCAACTCTGACCCTGCGCCGCCAGGCCCGTAGACCGGCGTGAACCCGCAGGCCGCCAGAGAAAGGCAGAGGAAAAGGGGCTTAAACCACGACATTGACGATGCGACCCGGGACAACGATGACCTTTTTGGGCTGCCCGCCGTTGAGCGCCCGTGTCACAGCTTCGGTCGCGAGCGCCGCTTTTTCAACCTCTGCCTTTTCCATATCGGCAGCAACGGTCAGTTCCCCGCGCCGCTTGCCATTGATCTGGATGGGCAGGGTGACAGTGTCGGATTTCAGCATGGCCTCGTCCGCAACGGGCCAAGGCGCGTGGATGATCAATCCCTCGCCCCCCTGATGTGCCCAGATGTCTTCGGACAGGTGCGGGGTCATGGGTGCCATAAGTTGCGCGAGCGTCATGATCGCCTCGCGTTGCGCTTTGTGGCTTGCCCTCGATTTCTGCAGGACTGCCGTGAACCCGTAGAGTTTGGCAATCGCCGCATTAAAGCCAAAGGACTCCACGCCCATCGTCACATCATGGATGCAGGCGTGCATGGCGCGCAGCAGGTCGTCGTCGCCGGTGCCCTCGGCGTCCGGGTCCATCGCGCCGATCCGGTCGCACAGGGTCCAGACACGGCTGAGGTGCTTGTAGGCGGCCTCCGCCCCGGACGCGGTCCACTCCACATCCCGCTCGGGCGGCGAATCGCTGAGCACAAACCAGCGCGCGGTGTCGGCGCCGTAGCTCGCGATGATGCCCAGCGGGTCGACCACGTTTTTCTTGGACTTGGACATCTTGGCCGAGGGGATGATTTCGACCTCGGTGCCGTCGGCCAGTTTGCCGTCCGTGACATCCTCGGGCAGGTGATAGACCGGGCGGCCCTTGCCGTCGCGTGTCTGATAGATCTCGTGCGTCACCATCCCTTGGGTGAACAGCGCGTCAAACGGCTCTTCACATCCTTGCGGCAGGTGGCCTGTGATCCGCATCGCACGGGCAAAGAAGCGGGAATAGAGCAGGTGCAGGATCGCGTGCTCGATCCCGCCGATATATTGATCGACGTTCATCCAGTACGCCGCATCTTCCAGATCCGTTGGCGTGGCGGCGTCGGGCGCGGTGAAGCGGGCAAAATACCACGACGAGTCCACAAACGTGTCCATCGTGTCCGTCTCGCGACGGGCAGGCTTGCCGCAGGCGGGGCAGGGCACGTCGCGCCATGTCGGGTGCCGGTCAAGCGGGTTGCCGGGGATGTCGAATGTCACATCGTCGGGCAGCACGATGGGCAGGTTTTCCTTTTTCTCCGGCACCACGCCGCAATCGTCACAATGCACCACCGGGATCGGGCAGCCCCAATAGCGTTGGCGGGAAAGCCCCCAGTCGCGCAGACGGTACTGTGTCTGGCCGACGCCCAAGCCCTTTGCCTCGAACCAGTCGATGGTGGCATCGATGGCCTCCTGACTGGTGACCTCGCCCACGCCGGCGAAATGGTCGATAAAACTGACCTTTTCGGTTTTGGGGGGCACCAGCGCCTCGTCTTTCACCTCGGTTGCGTCACCGAGTGTGTAGAACGCGTTGCGCACGTCCAATCCGTACTTGCGGGCGAAATCCAGATCGCGCTGGTCATGCGCCGGGCAGCCAAAGACAGCACCCGTGCCGTAGTCCATAAGCACGAAATTCCCGATCCAGACCGGCAGTTCCACATCGTCATAGACGGGGTGGCGGACGGTGAGGCCCGTATCGATCCCCTTCTTTTCGGCCTTTTCCATGGCCGCTTCGGTGGTGTCCATCTTGCGGCATTCGTCGATGAATGCGGCGAGTTCGGGCTGATCTGCCTCCAACGCCTTCGCCACCGGATGGTCCGGTGCGATGGCGATAAAGGACGCACCGCGCATCGTGTCAGGGCGGGTGGAATAGCACTGGATCGAGCCGTTCCCGTCCGTACGGTGGAAGGTGATCTCGATCCCGCGGCTCTCACCGATCCAGTTTTCCTGCATCAGCCGCACCTTGGCGGGCCAGTTGTCGAGACCGGCGAGCGCATCCTTCAACTCGCCCGCCATGTCGGCGATCCGGAAGAACCATTGCGTCAGCTCGCGCCGCTCCACCTCCGCGCCAGAGCGCCAGCCCTTGCCGTCGATCACCTGTTCATTGGCTAGCACGGTCATGTCGACCGGGTCCCAGTTCACCTGCGCGTTCTTGCGGTAGACGAGACCAGCCTCGAGGAAATCCAGAAACAGCGCCTGCTGCTGGCCGTAATACTCCGGGTCACAGGTGGCAAACTCGCGGCTCCAGTCGATGGACAGGCCCAGCGGCTTCATCTGGCTGCGCATGTCCGCGATGTTGTCGTAGGTCCAAGTCTTGGGGTGGCCACCGATGGCCATGGCGGCGTTCTCTGCGGGCATCCCGAAGGCGTCCCAGCCCATCGGGTGCAGCACGTTGTGGCCCGTCGACATCTTGTAACGCGCGATCACGTCGCCCATCGTGTAGTTGCGCACGTGTCCCATATGGATACGCCCCGAGGGGTAGGGGAACATCTCCAGCACATAGTATTTCGGCTTGTTCGCGCTGCGCTGCGCCTTGAACACGTCGGCCTTGTCCCAGGCTTCCTGCCAGCGGGCTTCGATCTCGGATGGGGTATAGGTGGCCATGGAATTGATCTCTTGCACGGTTGGACACATGAAAACGCCGGGCGATGGCCCGGCGCTGTTCTTAGTGGGGAATGCCTTGGGCCGAAAGGGGTCAGCGACCGCCGTCTGCGATGCGTAGCTGGCGCGCCCGTGTCAGGATCGCATCTTCGACCGCGCGCACTGTGGCGGCACTCGCCGGGCCGCGCCGCGTCTGTAGTGCAACGTTGAGCGAGCGGGCATCAAGCGCCGGATCCTGGATCAGGACGGTGGCACGATAGGAATTGCCGCCACCCGGAGGTGTACCAAAACCGGTGATGATCACGCCGGTATAGGGATCAACTTCTTGAATGGGCAAGAAATTCAGAACTTGCAGCGACGCGGTCCAGATATAGCGATTGACCTGAACGATGCGCTCTTCGTTACGACGGTTTGCCAGCGCTTCCTGAATTGTGGTGCCTGCGCCACCGGTCTGTTCACGTGCGATATCCGGGTCAAGCTCTGCCGGGCCGGAGTTGTTGGAGCCAAACCGCAGGCCGCAGCCGGCGATGCCCAACATCAGGGTCAGCCCCAAAACCTGCACCACGCGCCGCGCAAAGTTGCGATCCATGCTCATCCGGTGTCCCACCCGTTCTTGCCTGGGGTTTGTGATAGCCAAGTTGATGCGCGCTCGCAAGACAGGTGGAATATAAGGTGTTGCAGGGCTGCAAATTGCACTGTGGCAAAGCTGCACCATACATCGCGGGAATTATGGTGCGGCTGGCAGCGCTGCTTGAGATGCACAATCAAATGAGTGACACAGCATCCATCCCCTCGCCGGATTCCCCGGTTAGGGCGTGTGAATTGAAAACCGAGGGAAAACTCATGAAAAAAGTTCTCTTCGCTACTACTGCTCTGGTTGCCACAGCTGGCATGGCCGCAGCGGATATTAGCTTTGGCGGCTTCGGTCGTTTTGGCCTGATCTACAACGCCGGCGCAGCAGACGAAACATCCATCGCGCAGCGATTCCGCCTGAACATCACCGGCACAGCGGACTCCGACAACGGCCTGCCGTTCGGCGCACGTG
>ERZ1740072.338-NODE-338-length-19566-cov-6.077392_pt1 | contig 19566 bp, 16 predicted proteins | sample MGYA00581733_ERZ1740072 | MGnify/ENA primary metagenome ERZ1740072 (study PRJEB43018, sample SAMN04849741) | marine metagenome | isolation source: floating plastic debris | place: Pacific Ocean | collected 2008-08-30 | study: EMG produced TPA metagenomics assembly...
CACCTTTGCGCCGTCGCTGCTGTCAGGGTGGGAAGTGAATGAGGACGCCACCGAATACCTGCTGACGCCTCGCGCTGGGGCGATGTGGTCGAACGGCGATCCGTTCACAGCCGAAGATGTCGCTTTCAACATCGCGCGCTGGTGCGAAAAAGGGGTTGAAGGAAATTCGATGGCCTCGCGGATGGATTCCCTTGTTGATGCAGACACAGGTTTGGCGCGCGAAGGCGCGATTAGCGTGCTCGACAACGGCACCGTCAAACTGAGCCTCAACACAGCCGACATCACCCTGATCGCCGGCTTTTCCGACTATCCCGCAGCCATTGTGCACCAGTCATTCAACGGTGATCCGCTGGACAACCCAATCGGCACTGGCCCGTATCTGCCCGGGGAATTCGAAGTTGGGGTCAAGGCCGAACTGGTGAAGAACGAGGGCCATACGTGGTGGGGCGAAGGTGCGTACCTGGACCGCATCGAATACATCGACTTTGGCACCGATCAGGCTGCCATCTTTGCGGCTGTGGATTCGGATGAGGTCGACATGATCTATGAATCAATCGGCGAATTCATTGACCTCTTTGACTCCATCGAGTGGGAAAAGAGCGAGGCAGTGACCGCCAACACCGTCGTGATACGCCCCAACCAAGAGGCCGAGATCGATGGGATGAAGCCCTATGCGGACGCCCGCGTGCGTCGCGCGTTGGCCATGGCGATCGACAACTCAGTGTTACTGGAACTTGGGTTCAACGGCAATGGCACGGTGGCTGAAAACCACCACGTCTCGCCCCTTCATCCCGAATATGCCGAACTGCCTGCCCCTGTCCATGATCCGGAAGGCGCCATGGCGTTGATGGAAGAGGCTGGCATGGCAGATTTCGAGCATGACCTGATCTCGATTGATGACACCTGGCGCAAGAACACCACCGATGCGGCAGCGGGTCAGCTGCGTGACGCAGGCTTTGCAGTGAAGCGGACCGTTTTGCCCGGATCCACATTCTGGAACGACTGGGCAAAGTACCCGTTCTCGACCACCGACTGGGCGCAACGCCCGCTGGGTGTGCAGGTTCTTGCGCTGGCCTACCGATCAGGCGAGGCGTGGAACGAAAGCGCCTTTGCCAATGCCGAGTTCGACGGCCTTCTGGCCGAGGCGCTGTCGATTGCTGATGCCGATCAACGCCGTGAAGTGATGGCGAAAATCCAGAAGATCATGCAAGACGAAGGCGTTGTCATCCAACCCTACTGGCGCTCGATCTATCGCCACTACAAGCCCGGCATTGTGGGCGGTGAGATGCACCCGACCTTTGAAATCCACGTCTCGAAACTGGGTTTCGCGGCCTGATCAGATCGCTGTTCCGGTGCGGCGCCGTTCGCGCCGGAACGGCCACACCAACAGTTTGAGGGCCGCCCAGATCGCGATCAGCCCTGCAACAAAACCTGACCCGGCAAACGTCAAACCCGCCATGCCAAGTGGGACCGCGGGTTCGAATGTCTCCATCGCCGCGCGTGCCACATCGCGATCGGTCATGCTGGCCGCATGATAGGCGCGCATGAAGGGCCCTGCTCCTTCCAGCTTTGCCAAATCTGCCTGAAGAGTCTCATAGCGTTCAAAGGTGCGCGTCATGTCCTGCCCCCGCGCCTCCAAAAAGGTGCTGCCCTGAAAGGCGGCGAGGGCCTCGCTGCGTGTCAGGCCGGCATCTGCCGCCGAAGCATCGAAATCGGCGACCACCTCGCCCAGCGCATCCACTGCTCCGCCCAGCCGTTGGGTGTATTGTTGTGCAAACTCAGGGAACTGCGAGGCCGACGCCCCACCCAAAACGCCTCCGCTCAAGACAAGAACCCGCGCGATCATTCAAGCGGCCCATAGGCAGCGCGGCCCATAACGGTGTCCAAGGCCATCCGGTCGTCATCATCGACACAGGCGTCGTATGCCAAGACAGCTGTCCAATCCCCACCCCATGTCACAGCATATGCTCCGATCGTTAGAAGGCCGGGCATACAGAGTGAGCCGAAATGCCAGAAGTTGTAGGTTCCGTCATTGGTATGGTTCTTGCGAAACGCGGTGCCAAGACCGTAATACCAACCGCCCCCATCTGGGTTAACATGTGGATAGTCCATCGGATTGCGCCCCGTGTTTGAGGCGCTGCCAAACCAATAGCTGTGCACGCGGGCATACTCGCTTGGAGAGAGCGACCAGCCGCCCCAGCTCAGAAAACCACCACTTTTGGGCGAGGGCTGCCCTTTTGCGCCGGCGGGGTGGAGAACCAGACGGCGACAGATGGATTCATAATTGCCACGTGCGCTGGCTTCGATGACCAGACTCAGCAGTGCGTAGTTGACGTTGTTGTACGAAAACGCACCGGCCTCGCCGACCGGCTCCTTCATCAGGTTCAGGACGAGGTCCGCCCTGTGTTCGTCAGAATTCACCCACAACGGCATCAAGGCCTGCGTGATGTCCACAACTATCCCGCTCGTGTGAGTGACGAGGGAGGCAATGCTGACATCCGGCCCCTGCCCCAAAACATCCTGAACGCTGTCAGAAAAGTCGAGCTGACCCGCATCCGACAGCGCCGCCGCACAAAGAGCGGTGATGGATTTGCTCACACTGGCCAATTCTACCAGCGCTGAGGCATCCCCAAAATGTCTGACCGGTTCTCCCTGATAGGCCAATGCACCAGTTCCCGTGATGTCACGGCGCACCAGCCAGTCCGCATAGGCCGCACGAAAGGCGGTGATGCGATCTGCGTCCTGTGCGGCACCCGCAAAAGGACACCACAAAAGGGCCAGCACAAAGAGAACACGCATTGCCATTGCATGTATCCTAACATGCGAAGTGCTCTAGTGGCCCGCGTAAATCTCCGCCACGCGCTTGACCGCCTCTTCGGGTGGCATCTCTTCGCTTACCCCGGTGCGGCGCGAGGTCAGTTCAACCACGCCGTTCTTGAGGCCGCGCGGTCCAACTGTGATCCGCCATGGCAGACCAATCAGGTCCATGGTGGCGAACTTGCCGCCAGCGCGTTCGTTGCGATCATCATAAAGTGGCTCAAGGCCTAGCAGTCCGAGGCTGGAGTAGAGCGCTTCGCAAGCCGCGTCTGCCTCTGCATCACCTTGTTTCAGGTTCACGATCCCGCAGTGAAAGGGTGTGACCCCCTCTGGCCAGATGATACCGTTGTCATCATGACTGGCCTCGATGATGGCCCCCATCAGGCGGCTGACACCAATGCCATGGCTGCCCATATGCACTGGCACCTGCTTGCCGTCGGGGCCCTGCACGACCGCATTCAAAGCGTCCGAGTACTTGGTGCCAAAATAGAAAATCTGCCCCACCTCGATCCCTCGCGCCACGCGGCGGCGGTCTTCGGGGATCGCGTTGAACAGCGCTTCGTCATGGGTTTCATCGGTCCGTGCATAGAGGTTGGTGAACTCCTCCATCACGCCTGCGCACTGCGCTACATCATCGTAGTCAATGTCACGATCACCAAAGGTGAGGTCGGTCACTGCACTATCATAGAAAACTTCGGACTCGCCGGTTTCGGCCAGTACCAGAAATTCGTGGGTGTCATCCCCCCCAATCGGCCCGGAATCCGCGCGCATCGGAATGGCCTGCAATCCCATCCGCTCATAGGTGCGCAAGTAGCTGACCAGATGGCGGTTATAGGCGTGCAGCGCGTCTTCTTTGGTCAGGTCGAAGTTATAGCCGTCCTTCATCAGAAATTCGCGACCCCGCATAACGCCAAAGCGCGGGCGGATTTCATCGCGGAATTTCCACTGTATCTGATACATGGTCAGAGGCAGATCCTTGTAGCTGCCCACATGGGCGCGGAAGATGTCGGTGATCAACTCTTCGGCGGTTGGGGTGAACAGCATGTCGCGCCCGCCGCGATCCTTGATGCGCAGCATCTCATCACCATAGGCGTCATAGCGCCCGCTTTCCCGCCAAAGCTCAGCCGACTGGATGGTGGGCATCAGCATTGCCATATGGCCAGCGCGCGCCTGCTCTTCGTGCACGATGTTCTCGATCTTGCGCAGCACCTTGAAGCCCAGAGGAAGCCAAGAATAAATACCCGCGCTGGCCTGTTTGATCATGCCTGCACGCAGCATCAGGCGATGGCTGACAATCTGCGCCTCGCTTGGGTTTTCCTTCAGAACGGGCAGAAAATAACGGCTCAGGCGCATCTGGCGACCTCCTCTTAAACTCGCTCCTGATTAGGGCAAAGACCAAAGGCTCGCAACGTCCCTTCTCTGATTGAAAAAAATCCCGGGGCGGCGCGGAACGCGCCGGGGCAGAGACCCTCATAAAAAGGCTTGCGCGTCAGCGCGCCGTTTGCACAGCTGCGGGTCACGCAAACCCCTTGCAGCACCCGGCAAAACCCCGCATTTGTAAGGTCTGACCGAAGAGGCGGAAAAACCATGGCCCTGCCAGTGCGCGAACAGTTAAAGTATTGGGGGATCGCTGCGGCGGTCTTTTTCTTGTTGCTCTATGCGCTGGGTGATCAGTTGCTGCCCTTCTTCCTCGGGGCAGCCATTGCCTATTTCCTCGATCCGGTCGCAGATTGGCTTGAGGCGCATGGGTGCAGCCGCGGTGTCGCGACAGGGCTGATTACCGTCAGCGCCATCATCATATTCGTTCTGCTTGTCCTTCTGGTGATACCCAGCCTCGTGCAGCAATCAGTGCAACTGTTCAACGCGGCACCACAGATTGCACGCGACGCAGCCACCTTCCTGACAGAACGTTTCCCCAGCCTGCTGGATGAAAACTCGACAGTACATCAAACGCTTTCGACCCTTGGCCAGACCATCTCGGAACGGGGCGGCGACCTGCTCAATTCGGCGCTGACGTCGGCTGCGAGCCTGCTCAACATCGTTGTCCTGTTTGTCATCGTGCCGGTGGTGGCAGTGTATATGCTGCTCGATTGGGACCGGATGGTAGCACGCATCGATGCGCTTTTGCCGCTGGATCATGCGCCAGTCATTCGCCGCCTCGCCCACGAGGTGGACCAGACCCTTGCCGGGTTCATCCGGGGGATGGGCACAGTGTGCCTGATCCTCGGGACATATTATGCCGTTGCCCTTATGCTGGTTGGCCTGCAATTCGGGCTTGTCGTTGGCTTTGTGGCCGGCCTTTTGACCTTCATTCCATATGTCGGCGCGCTTGTCGGCGGCGCCCTCGCCATCGGATTGGCCTTGTTTCAGTTCTGGGGCGAGTGGGGCTGGATTGCCGCGGTAGCTATCATCTTTATGATTGGTCAAATGGCCGAAGGGAATTTCCTGACACCTAAACTTGTCGGAGAAAGCGTCGGCCTGCATCCAGTCTGGCTAATCCTTGCGCTTACCGTTTTCGGGGCCTTGTTCGGCTTTGTCGGCATGCTTGTTGCAGTACCACTGGCGGCCGCAATCGGGGTTTTTGTGCGTTTCATTGCGGAAAAATACAAAGACAGCCGCCTTTACAAAGGGCTGGAAGCGGACGCCGAAGTCGAGACCGAAGACTGATCATGGCCACGCAACTGGGATTGGACCTGCCTGCACGCGCAGCCCTGGGCCGCGATGATTTTCTTGTCGCGCCCTCCAACGCACTGGCCATCAGGATGATCGATGACTGGCAAAACTGGCCTTTGCGCAAGCTTGTTCTGACCGGCCCCGAGGGCTCTGGCAAAACCCACCTCACCCATGTCTGGGCCGCCGCCAGCGGAGCCAGGATCGTGGCAGCACGTGATCTGAGCGCCGACATCATCCAAACCCCTCCGACAAGTCCCATCGCTGTCGAAGACGTGCCCATGATCTCGAGGGACTCTGACGCGCAGACAACGCTGTTCCATCTGCACAACTTGTCAGCCGAAGCAGGGCATCACCTGCTGATGACAGGCACGCAAGCCCCATCGCTTTGGTCCATGTCCCTGCCCGATCTTCAAAGCCGCATTGACGCGGCTGGCCACGCGGCCCTTGATCCCCCAGATGACAACCTGCTCGCCGCCGTACTTGGCAAGCTGCTCAATGACCGGCAACTGACCCCACGCGCCGACGTCATCCCCTATCTCGTCACCCACATGGAACGCTCGTTCGAGGCCGCACGGCGTATCGTCGCTGACCTTGATGCAACCAGTCTGGCGCGTAAAAAGCCGGTCACACGCGCCCTTGCCGCAGAGCTGCTGGACAAGAGCACAACCGATGGGGGATAGTCGTCACTCAACCGTCACATGTGAACGCCATACCCACCCTCATGACCAATGCTGACTTCCTCGCTTCGCCCTTTCCCGAACCCGTAGATCTGCCCGATCTGGACACGAGCGGTCCGGGCCGGTTCTTCAATCGCGAGCTCAGCTGGTTGGGGTTCAACTGGCGTGTGTTGGATGAGGCCGAAAACCCCCGCGTGCCCCTTTTGGAGCGCTTGCGGTTCCTGTCGATCTCAGCCGGCAACCTCGATGAATTTTACACTGTGCGCGTCGCAGGTCTGCGCGAGCTGGCCATTGCGGGCAACACCACACCTGCGGCAGACGGTCTGTCCCCTGCCGAACAACTGGTGTTGATCAACGAAAACGCACGCGCCCTGCTGACTGAGCAACAGCGTGTGCTCAAGGACCTGCACGAAGAAATGGATGCGGCCGGCATCAACGTGTTGACGCCAGACGAGTTGACCAAAGAAGACATCGCCCACCTCGAAGAGGTGTTTCTGGCCGAAGTCTTCGCCGTTCTCTCACCCCTGGCCATCGATCCGGCGCATCCGTTCCCTTTTATTCCCAACACAGGGTATGCACTGGCGCTGCAGATGGAGCGCAAAGCCGACAAACGCACACTTCAAGCGCTGCTCCCCATCCCAGCCCAGATCGACCGTTTCATCGCCCTGCCCGGCCCTGTCCAAAGGTTCTTGCCGCTTGAGGAACTGCTGATCCTGCACATCCCAAACCTGTTTCCGGGTTACAAACTGAAGGCGCATTTCGAATTCCGCGTGCTGCGTGACAGCGATCTGGAAGTCGAGGAAGAAGCCGAAGACCTCGTGCGCGAGTTCGAAGTGGCCCTGAAACGTCGCCGTCGCGGCGAAGTTGTGCGGATGACCCATTCTGCCGGCGCACCACACGCACTGATGGCTGTCATCAAGGAAGAACTCGGCGTCACTGACTCAGAAATTGTTGAAGTCGATGGCATGCTGGGCCTTTCGGACCTCAGCGCGCTGGTTCTTGACAACCGACCTGATTTGCTCTGGCCCTCGTTCACCCCGCGCGTGCCCGAACGGGTCAGCGACTTTGACGGCGACATGCTGTCGGCCATCCGCCAGAAGGACATGCTGCTGCACCACCCTTACGAGACGTTCGACATGGTTGTGCGCTTCCTTCAACAGGCCGCGCGTGATCCCGATGTGGTTGCGATCAAGCAGACGCTCTACAGGACGTCCAAAAACTCGCCAATCGTCGAAGCGCTGTGCGAAGCAGCAGAAGATGGCAAATCCGTCACAGCCCTCGTTGAGCTAAAAGCACGCTTCGATGAGGCCGCCAACATCCGCCAATCCCGCCGCCTTGAGCGGGCGGGCGCACACGTGGTGTATGGCTTTATCGACTTGAAAACCCATGCCAAAATCAGCACAGTCGTGCGCCGCGAAGGTAAGAAACTGGTCACCTACACCCATTTCGGCACCGGCAATTATCACCCGGGCACGGCGCGCATTTACACCGACGTCTCCCTGTTCACCTGCGATCCCAAACTGGGGCGCGATGCGACCAAGGTGTTCAACTACCTGTCGGGCTACGCCCCGCCCGAAGCGCTCGACAATCTCGCCATTTCACCAACGACCCTGAAACCTAAGCTGTTGGAAATGATCGCGGCAGAGGCAGAATACGCAGCCAAAGGCAAACCCGCTGTGATCTGGGCCAAGATGAACTCGCTCATCGATTCCGAAGTCATTGACGCGCTCTACGCCGCCGGGCAAGCCGGTGTGAAAATCAGTCTTGTCGTGCGCGGCATTTGTGGCCTGCGCCCCGGCATCAAAGGGTTCTCAGAGAATATTCGTGTAAAGTCTATCGTCGGCCGGTTCCTCGAACACTCTCGCATTGTATGTTTCGGCAACGGGCACGGCCTGCCATCCAAAAAAGCACGGGTGTTCATCTCCTCTGCCGATTGGATGGGCCGCAACCTGAACCGGCGGGTGGAAACACTGGTCGAGATTGAAAACGCCACCGTCAAGGCGCAGATCGTAAGCCAGGTGATGGCAGCCAACCTCGCGGACGTGGCGCAAAGCTGGGTCATGGCACCTGACGGCCGCTTTGTCCGGCCCGAATTGCCCGAAGGGACATTTGCCTTCAACTGTCACCGCTTTTTCATGGAAAACCCATCGCTTTCCGGACGCGGGTCTGCCGGCGCTTCGGACGTGCCCAAACTCACCCACACAGAGGATTAAGGGCGAGCCCGGGGTCGGTGGGCGGGCGCCTTCCGGCACAGCCGGAACAGTGCCGCCGACCGATCCTACGCATTGACCCAGACGCCACACTGGTCCATCACTGATGCCAAGATCGGCACCACGGGGCTCCATGAACGTTTTGGTCGAACCGCATCACGACGGTGGCCTTTTTGGCCGTCCTCTGTTTGAAGACCCCTCAGCACGCGCTTTGTCCCGTGTCGGGGTCGTGGATGTGGGATCAAACTCGGTCCGGTTGGTGGTCTTTGACGGGGCGGCACGTAGCCCGGCCTATTTCTACAACGAAAAAATCATGTGCGCGCTTGGCGCAGGGCTGTCTGATACCGGCCATCTCAATCCCGAAGGGCGCGTGCGCGCGCTGGGAGCGTTGCGCCGGTTCCACCGTCTGGCAAAGGGGATGGGGCTGTCCGACCTCACGGTCGTGGCCACAGCCGCCGTGCGTGACGCCAGCGACGGGCCAGCGTTTTGCGCGGATGTCGAGCGGGAAACCGGCCTGTACGTGCGCACCATCGACGGGCGGGAAGAAGCCCGCCTCTCGGCCCAAGGCGTGTTGCTTGGTTGGCCGGGCTCTTACGGTCTGGTCTGCGATATTGGCGGCTCATCAATGGAATTGGCCGAAATCTCCGGCGGCATCGTGGGGCGGCGCGAAACGTCTGACCTTGGCCCCCTCAAGCTGCAGACCATCAAGGGCGGGAAAAAGGGCCGAACTGCCCATATCAAAGCCACAATGGAACGCCTAAAGGACGCCATGGGCGCGCAACGCGATCGCCTCTTTCTGGTTGGCGGGTCGTGGCGCGCGATTTGCAAGGTCGACATGCACCGGCGTGGGTATCCCCTTCAGGTGCTGCACGAATACCGAATGACTCCCAAAGCAGTGCGACAAACCGCAAAGTTCATCGCCGCCCACCCCAATCACGAAGAACTGCGCGCCGCCTGCGGTATTTCAGCGGCCCGTATGGCTCTCGCGCCACTGGCGGCCGAAGTTCTGGTGCGGCTGGTCAAAACGTTCAAACCCAAAGACATCGCCATCTCAAGCTACGGCATTCGCGAGGGCATGCTTTATGAACAAATGCCGCAAAGGCTGCGTGACCGGGACCCGCTGGTCGAGGCCTGTCGTTTTGCAGAGGCCAAGGATGCGCGCATGCCTGGCTTTGGCAAACGGCTGTACGAGTTCCTCGAACCGCTGTTCAAATCGGTCCCATTCGCACGCAAACGTCTGATCAAGGCGGCCTGCCTGCTGCACGACGTCAGTTGGCGGGCGCATCCCGACTACCGGGCTGAGGTCTGTTTTGACAACGCCACCCGCGCCAACCTCGGCGGGCTGAAACACTCTGAGCGTATCTTTCTCGGGCTTGCCCTGCTCCACCGCTATACAAACCGGCGCGAAGGCACCCACTTTGAATACCTCTACGACCTTGTAGACGAGAAAACCCAGACCGACGCTGAAGTGTTGGGAAAGGCCATGCGCTTTGGCGCGATGATGTGGATGGACAAGGATGCGAACCTTGGTGAATTCCGCTGGTTCCCAAAGAAAAAGCAACTCGAACTGCGCCTTGCACCCGACGCAATGCCGCTTTTTGGTGAAGTCGCGGAATCCCGACTGAACTCTTTGGCAGCCTCACTTCAGGCCGAGGTGACGATCAAACAGCGCAAACGCTAAAGCTATAGCTCAATCTGACCCTCTGCATCGGGGACTGGCGCATCAGCGGGTGGTTTGCGGCGAATGATAATGTCGCCATTTTCCAGCATCTCTGGCGGCTCATACACGCTCCAGTCTTCAACCTCTTCCAGCAAACCCCGCAAGGCTGGCCCCATTTGCGCAGTGAAGTCACTCAACGCAGGGCCAAACTCCTCGGCCAATCCCTGCAAGTCTTCCATTGCGGGCTCCATTTGCTGCATCAGCCCTTCCATCAGCATCTGCGCGCCTCGCTCCATCAGGGACAAGCCCTCGTCCTCTTGGGCAAACGCCGGTGGCGCACAGATCAGGCAGCTTATCAGGATCAGACGTCTCATGACCCCAATATGGGTCCTCACAGCGCGATATCCAAGCTGACAGGAAAATGATCTGATGCGGTGACCAGTGCGTCGCGTAAATCGGGCTGTCCCCAGCACTCCGGATCATCCAGCGGGTGCCAGATGCGCCACCGCCCATCGCGCCTCGCCAGATCCGGCGACACCATGATGTAATCCAAAAGAGCCTGCAGATAGCGTTGCTCAGGCCGGATCCAGAACCGCGCAGTGGTTGGCATCGCGCCAAGGCGCCGTTGCAACCCCTGGCGCGCATGCGGGTCAAACAGCGCGGTCTCTCCTGTGCCCATGATGATCTCGACAGAAGAACGACCAAAGAGGTGTTCATATTCATCCAGACCGGGGCCGTCATTGAGGTCGCCCAACAAGACAAGCGATGTCCCCTCTTCAAGGTTTGCTGCAATGCGGGTGCGCAACCATATCGCTTGCGCCAATTGCTTGCGGCGATTGGCGATTGAGATGCGCAGCACCTCGTCACGTGTTTTCGCCCCATGCGGCGCCTTGGATTTCAGGTGCGCGCCGATCATGCGGAACTTCGCGCCGCCCACTGTTTCAACGGCCAGTTCCAGCGGGGGTTTGGAAAACACAACCGTGTCCTCTGTGGCATCAATATCCAGATCGATGGCAAAGCTCCCGTCGAACTGGGGCGCACCGTCGTGAACTTGCGGTTCATGACTCACAGTCATCACATTGGGGTCAAATAGCAGGGCAATTTCCTGCTGTGTGTCATTGGCAAATCCCATGATTGCCCGACGCGCGCGGATGCCCGCGTAGTCGGCAAAGACTTCAAGTGCCGCCACGGTATCGCGATTACGCCCCTGATCCGGCGCCTCGATGATCATCACGGCATCCGCATCCATCGCGCGAAAAACTGTACACAAGGCCGCAATCTGGTCGCGCCGGGTCACGTCGTGACGGCCCGACCACTCCATACCATTGAGCAGCGCGCCATCGTCCGCAAACAGGCTGTTCATCCATTCGACGTTATAGGTTGCAAGCCGCATCAGGCGTGCGCACTCCGCACGTCTTCCCATGCGCGGTTGATGTCGATCATCCGCTTTTCGGCCAACCGCACCGCCTCTTCCGGCACGCCGCGCGCCATCATCGCATCGGGGTGGTTTTCGCGCACCAGCCTGCGCCAGACCTTGCGCATCGCTTCAAGGTCCATGTCCGGCGTTACGCCCAGCACAGTGTAGGGATCGGGCACCGCGTCGGGCACAAAACGAGCCCGCAAAGCGCGGAATTCGACGTCCGGAATGGCAAAGATGTGGGCCACCTGCTCCAGAAACGCATCCTCGTTCGGGTGGTAAAACCCGTCCGCCATTGCAATGTGAAACAGACCTTCGATGAGGTCCGTCAGGGTTTCGGGTTGATCGGAAAACATCGAATGGATGCGCGTTGCGTATTCCTCAAATCCTGCCACATCCTGACGGGCGAGGTTGAACACACGCGCCGCCCCCGCTTCGTCCTGCGCGGCAATGTGAAACACGTCCCGAAAGGCAGTCACCTCGTCCCGGGTCACCTGCCCATCCGCTTTGGCCATCTTGGCCCCAAGCGCAATCACGGCAATGGCAAAGGCCACGCTGCGCTCAGGTGGCGTGCGCAGCCGGTCAAAAACAGCAGTCAGCCCTTCGCCTGCGGTCAGGGCGGCCAGAGCGTCAGAGATGCGGGTCCAAAGTGACATGAGGCCATCTTATAGGCCAAGGTTAGCCCGCATGTTAGGGCAATCAGACCTGTTCGAGCAGCTTTTGCATCAGGATCAGATCAAGCCACTGCTCGCGCTTGCGTCCAACCTCTGGCATCTGCGCAACTGTCTCAAAGCCGAGGGCCGCATGAAACGCGATCGCATTCGGGTTGGCGCCACTGATCCCGGCCACCATGACGTGTTGCCCTTGGCCGCGCGCGTGATCCATCAACGCCTGCATCAGTGCCCGCCCCTGCCCGCGCCCCTGCGCACGGCTGTCTAGAAGGATCGAATGTTCGACTGTTGCCGCGTATCCGGGGCCTGCACGAAAAGAGCCATAGGTTGCAAAACCGCCCTGATCCGGCAGCACAAGCACCGGGCGGGTTTCAATCATCTCTGCGACCGACGTCTCAGATTTGGCTTCGGTCGTAAAGGTGAACAACGTATCGGTGATCATCGCGTTCCAGATCGCAGCGATCCAGCCTGCGTCTTCAGCTGATGCCGCCCGGATCAAAGCGTGCGCTCGCCGTGTGGTGTATCAAATACAGCCTGCATCTCGATGGCGCCGAATTCGACATCAACACGGTCATCCGCAAGATGCCGCGCAAGCTGGGCTTTCAACGCGTCCGCCTCGGGGTGGCGCAGCGTGAATCGTTTCAAACGGGCGCCGGTTGGGTTCAGTCGCGTGGCCGGGTGCACGATCCCCGCAGGCCACTGCAACAGCGCCGGGAACAGGTTATCAAAGGGTGTTGTGCCCTGCGCTGACACGGCCATGTGCCAATTCAAAGCGCCGCGTGTCACCTCAACCGGAGCGCCGCAACCTTCGGGCATATCACGCAGGTCGGCGTCCAAATCATCAACCGCGCAAGCCCAGTTCGACAACCGCGCAGGGCCGATGAACCGGTCCAGATTGTACCACCGGGCGCGTTTTGGCACGTCCGCCGATGGGTCCGGCGCAATCGCTTCCAGATACAGGCCATCCTCAAGCCCCATCAGCGTGTTGTGCGTATGAAACACGCTGTGCTGCCCGCCAGGTTGCATCGGCAGCCCCAAGGCATCCTCTATATGAGCCTGCGCTTCGGCTAAGGACTTGGCGCCAACAACCAAGTGGTCGAAGATCATTTCCTAAGCCTCTGCTTTTGCGAGAATTTCCAAAATCTCTTGTGCTGCCGCAGGGATGTTTGTGCCCGGTCCAAAGATCGCCTTTACCCCTGCGTCATAGAGGAACTGATAGTCCTGTTGCGGGATCACCCCGCCACAGATCACGATGATCTCTTCGGCACCGGCCTCTTTCAAAGCCTGGACAAGTTGCGGCGCGAGGGTCTTGTGGCCCGCCGCCTGAGACGAGATGCCGACCACGTGCACGTCATTGTCCACCGCATCCTGCGCAGCCTCCGCAGGTGTCTGGAACAATGGGCCCACATCGACGTCAAAACCGATATCGGCAAAGGCCGTTGCGATCACCTTGGCACCGCGATCGTGTCCATCCTGCCCCATCTTGACGACCAGCATACGAGGGCGGCGCCCCTCGGCTTCGGCAAAGGCTTCCACCGATTTCTGAATGGCGGCAAAGCCTTCGTCACCCTCATACGCAGCGCCATAAACCCCGGCGAGTGTTTTCACTTCGGCGCGGTGACGACCGAAAACGTTTTCCATGGCCATACTGATTTCTCCTACGGATGCACGGGCGCGGGCAGCCTCGACGGCCAGACCCAATAGGTTGCCATCGGCGCGCGCGCCGTCTTCAAGGGCTTGAAGGGCGGACTGACAAGCCGCTTCATCGCGGCTGGCCCGAATGCCTTCAAGGCGCGCGATCTGATTGTCGCGCACGGCGGCATTGTCGATATCCAAAATATCGATGGGGTCTTCTTCGTCGAGACGGAACTTGTTCACGCCCACGATCACCTCATCCCCCTTGTCGATCAGTGCCTGCCGGGTGGCGGCTGCCTCTTCGATCCTGAGCTTGGGCATGCCGGTGGCAACGGCCTTGGTCATGCCGCCCATCTCTTCGACCTCTTGGATCAGTTTCCAAGCCTCTTCGGCCAGATCGTGTGTGAGTTTTTCCACGTAATAGGAACCCGCGAGCGGGTCGACCACATTGGTCACTCCGGTCTCGTTCTGAAGGATCAATTGCGTGTTGCGCGCAATACGGGACGAAAATTGTGTCGGCAAAGCAATGGCTTCGTCAAAGGAGTTCGTGTGAAGTGACTGCGTTCCGCCCAACACGGCGGCCATCGCCTCATAGGCGGTGCGCACGACGTTGTTCATCGGATCCTGTTCTTGCAGACTGACCCCGGACGTCTGGCAATGGGTGCGCAGCATGCTGGATTTCGGGTTCTTTGGCTCGAACTCCGCCATAATCCTGTGCCAGAGCAGCCGGGCCGCGCGCAACTTGGCGGCCTCCATGAAAAAGTTCATGCCGATGGCAAAGAAGAACGACAGCCGCCCGGCAAACGCGTCGACATCCATGCCCCGCGCAATGGCCGCACGCACATATTCGCGCCCATCCGCAAGGGTAAAGGCAAGCTCTTGGACTAGGTTCGCGCCCGCTTCTTGCATGTGATAGCCCGAGATGCTGATCGAATTGAATTTGGGCATCTCGGCAGAAGTGTATTCGATAATGTCTGCAATGATCCGCATCGAAGGTTCGGGCGGATAGATGTAGGTGTTGCGCACCATGAACTCTTTGAGGATGTCGTTCTGAATGGTGCCCGACAGTGCGACGCGGTCTACGCCTTGCTCTTCCCCGGCGACGATAAAACTTGCAAGTATTGGGATAACTGCACCGTTCATCGTCATGGAAACACTGACTTTTTCAAGCGGAATCCCATCGAAAAGGATCTTCATATCCTCAACGGAGTCGATGGCGACACCGGCCTTGCCCACATCACCCTGTACGCGGTCATGGTCACTGTCATAGCCGCGGTGGGTGGCCAGATCGAAAGCGACAGACACCCCCTGCTGGCCAGCAGCCAGCGCGCGGCGGTAAAAGGCGTTGGATTCTTCAGCCGTCGAGAAGCCTGCATATTGGCGGATGGTCCACGGACGGCCCGCATACATCGTCGCCTTCACACCGCGTGTGAAAGGTGCCTCACCCGGAACAGTGCCAAGGTGGTCTACGTCGGCGAGGTCCGCCTCGGTATAGATCGGTGCGACGTCGATCCCTTCGAGGGTTTTCCAGGTCAGATCGTCAACCGGTTTGCCGCGCAACTCGCCTTCAGCCAGGCTGCGCCATGCGTCTTTCTTCGATGTCATATCCTTGTCCTCGCTTATACGGACCGTGTGGCAGGTTTTTCCCCGCGCGTGTTTGGTCCAGTTCCTCTGTCAGTGTGGCAAGACCGTTCGCACCGGCCACAAGCCAGTGCATGTCGTCTGCATATGCTTCGCGCAGGGCTGCGCGGTCATGTGTATCAAAGGGGCTCCAACGGGCGTCTATGTCCGGGACAGCCGCCGCGTCTTCTCCACGTTCAGCCAAAAGGGCACGCAACTGTGCAGCCGTTGGTGCGCGATTGAGCCATTCAGGGGCTGTATCGCGGCATGCCGCATGATCTGTGGCTGCTGTGAGCATCAGGTCCGGGCGCCCTGCGGACACCTCAAACGGGATCACCTCGATCTGCGCGAGCGGGGCAGCGCAAGAGACATCTGAAACCACATCGCGCCACGTACGTGTCTGCTTAGCAATGTCGCGGCAGCGCGCCGCGTCCGGCAGTACATGTCCACGTCCGACCCCATATGCGATGCAAGACCCCCAATGGTGATCCAGAGACCGCACGGACATCACCACCTTGTCGATGCGCTGATCAAACGCCCAGATAAAGCGCGCCAAACGCTCGCCGACATCAGGATACAAACGCCCCTTCCGCAAGTTCATGCGAACGGAACCCATCATGTTCTCATCACTCACCAACAAGGTTTTAACACCCCTGGCTTGCGCCTTTTTCAGGTTGAGCAAAATCCGTCCACGGGCCCGTCGCGCGGCCTCTAACCCGAGGCCCGGCGTGGGCTGAATGCCTGCGAACAACCCCTTCCGGGTGCGTGCAGGCCCCCAAAACCCAAGACCACCGTCCCGCAAAACCGCCCCGTTGCGACGAATATAGGACTGAAAACTGGTGGTGGCGGTGCGGTGCGCCCCGATGTGCAGAATGACTTTCATCTGTGCCCCTTTTGATGCCCTATGGGCCATGTGGCGCACAGGTCGGGTGCGCAAGATGGGCAAAACTGGCATGCAGAGGCTTGAAGAGCCATTAAAGCTAAAAATGATGTGACTGGCGGTCGCAATTGAGGACAATGCCTCTACATATTCCTCATCAGGAGAGCATATGAAACACGTACTACCCATTGTAATCGCAAGCCTTTTGGGCGGCTCACTGGCGGCTGCCGAGGGCGAGATCGCACCTTTGGATGCGCTCTTTATCGAGGGCGATGTGGAAGATTTGAGCCAATTTGTTTGGGAAAAACGCCCGGTCATCGTCTTTGCAGACAGTCCAGCCGATCCGAATTTTGGCCAGCAGATCGAGTTTCTGGAGGCCCGCGCGGAGGAATTGCTGGACCGCGACGTGGTCGTTCTGACCGATACCGATCCCTCTGGGGACAGCGCGCTGCGCACGAAACTGCGCCCGCGTGGCTTTATGCTGGTGCTGATCGGCAAAGATGGCGGCGTGAAACTGCGCAAACCGTTTCCATGGGATGTGCGGCAATTGATGCGTGCCATCGACAGCATGCCGATGCGACAGCGCGAAATTCGCGAGCGCCGGCTCGACAATGGTGGGTGAAGGCTGTGTTTATGTGGCCTTAACCGATTTGCGCCATCCTTCTCATGACAGTTGCGCGCGAAAGTCGGCACGCCTATATTGTTAGTGCAGGCACTCGGCAGGTTCAGTGTCTTAACCAGAGGGAATGTGATGTCTGATACGTCCAAACGTTCTACCCCCATCACCGGTCGGAATGGGCCGAGCCCGGGCTACTAAACCCGGACGTCACGCCCATTTCACGCAGCGCCTCGTTGGCATAGGTCTTGGCGCGCTGCTTCATCTGCAAATACTCAAAATACGAGATTTCACGGCGCCTGATGCTGTCCGCGTCAGTGCCGGTGACAAACGCATCCAAACGTGAATCTGCGATCTGCGCCTCAATCGCCTTGAGTTGCGAGTAATACTTCACAACTGGGTCAATCACAGTCTTTGGCAGAATATGGATATCGGCCAGCACCGACTGGAACACCATGTCATTGTCTTCAGATGGCAGGAACGGGACATAGCCCGACGCAATGCGCGGCTGCATAGCCTCCCATGCGGCATTGAGGTCCTCTCCCTCCAGCACTTCAAGGTAGTGTTTTATCTCAGCCACGATCGCACGTTGCACATCATCACGCCGCTCCCGACGCTGGCGGCGGGCATCGGCGCGGTTCTGCGCCCCGTTTACGATCCAGCCAATAGCGACGAAAAGGCCAGCCAGAACCGCCTGCCAGACGCGTGGGTCGATGCTTGACACCCAACCGGTTATGCCGCCTGTCCCGCTCACTCGAACTCGAGAATGACTTCGTCCACAGCCAGACTGTCACCTGCCGCTGCGTTGACTTTGGATACGATGCCCTTGCGCTCGGCGCGCAGGATGTTTTCCATTTTCATGGCTTCAATCGTGCACAAAGCCTGACCAACCTGCACTTCTTCGCCTGTTTCAACATGCATCGTCACGACCAGCCCGGGCATTGGGCACAAAAGCAGCTTGGATGTATCCGGCGGCGTTTTGACCGGCATCTTGCGAGCCAGTTCAGCCTGACGGGGTGTTCGCACATGAACAACCATGTCTGCCCCGCGTGTCCGGATGCGGAAACCGCCCGACACTTTTCCAACCTTGAGAACAAGCGGCGTGTCATTCACCTGCATGACAGCCAGCTGGTCGCCCGGCGTCCATGCGCCGGAAACGCGGAACTCAGCGCCATCCGAAAAGCGCACAGTGGACCCGGACTGATCCGCATCCACGGTCATATCAAAGGAGTGCTCCTGCAAAGTGACGTTCCAATCCTCGCCGACTTTGCGTTCGTGATTGTCCATCCGACCCGACACACGGGCGCGCCGAATTTCGGCGACCCGGTGCATGGCCGCACAGGCCGCTGCGACTCGGGCCAATTCCGTTTCGGGTAATGTGACACCTTCGAACCCGTCGGGATATTCGTCAGCGATAAACGCCGTGGTCATGTCGCCCTTGATAAAGATCGGGTGGTCCATGACAGCGCTGAGGAAAGGTAGGTTGTGCCCGATCCCTTCGACTTCAAAACTGTCCAATGCAACACGCATTGCCTCAATCGCCGTGGCGCGATCAGGGCCCCATGTGCACAGCTTGGCGATCATGGGGTCGTAATACATGCTGATCTCGCCGCCCTCGTAGACGCCGGTGTCATTGCGCACTGCGGTCTCGCCAGACGGCGCATCGCCTTGCCATTTGCCGGTGTCCAGCAACGGACCAGCCGCCACTTCCATCGGTGGGCGATAGCGGGTCAGACGCCCAATAGAGGGCAGGAATCCGCGATAGGGATCTTCGGCATAAAGCCGGTTTTCAATGGCCCAACCGTGCAAGGTAACGTCGTCCTGGGTGATGGTCAGCCGCTCGCCCGCAGCGACGCGGATCATTTGTTCCACCAGATCAACGCCAGTGATCAACTCGGTCACCGGGTGTTCCACCTGAAGACGCGTGTTCATTTCAAGGAAGTAGAAATTCTTGGACCCGTCCACGATGAATTCGACGGTACCCGCGCTGGCGTAGCCCACCGCCTTGGCCAATGCGACGGCTTGCTCTCCCATCGCTTTCCGGGTCGCTTCATCCAGAAATGGGCTTGGAGCTTCTTCGACAACCTTCTGGTTCCGGCGCTGGATCGAACATTCGCGCTCCCCCAGATAGATCCCGTTGCCATGGGCGTCACAAAGCACCTGAATTTCAATGTGGCGGGGTTGCGTGACAAACTTTTCAATGAAAATCCGGTCATCTCCAAAAGAGTTGGCGGCTTCATTCTTGGACGACTGAAACCCCTCGCGCGCTTCCTCATCATTCCACGCGATGCGCATCCCCTTACCGCCACCTCCGGCCGAGGCTTTGAGCATCACGGGGTAACCAACCTCGTTGGAGATTTTCACCGCCTCATCGGCGTCCGCGATCAGACCCATGTAACCGGGGACCGTGCTCACCCCGGCTTCTTTGGCGATCTTCTTTGAGGTGATCTTGTCGCCCATCTTTTCAATCGCGCCCACAGGCGGGCCGACGAAGGCGACATCAGCGGCGGCCAGCGCTTCGGCAAATTTCGAATTCTCGGACAAGAAGCCATACCCCGGATGCACGGCTTGGGCGCTTGAAGACTTGATTGCCTCCATCACCTTGTCGATCACGATGTAGGACTGGTTGGCCGGTGGCGGGCCGATATGCACCGCCTCGTCAGCCATCTGCACGTGCAGAGCCTGCGCGT
>ERZ1740072.339-NODE-339-length-19504-cov-5.998715_pt1 | contig 19504 bp, 16 predicted proteins | sample MGYA00581733_ERZ1740072 | MGnify/ENA primary metagenome ERZ1740072 (study PRJEB43018, sample SAMN04849741) | marine metagenome | isolation source: floating plastic debris | place: Pacific Ocean | collected 2008-08-30 | study: EMG produced TPA metagenomics assembly...
GACGCGTGCAGATCGCATGTTTGGGCTTGCTCAGGATTTGGCGCAGCTCACCAGTTCTGCAAAGCCGACCTGGCGGGATGACTACGGTACGCCGCTGCGCGATGCAGCCGGCTTGTTACATCTCGCGGCGGAGGCGGGCAGCACGGCCGTTGATCAGTCGCAATTGGCCGCCGGGCTGCATGCGCAGCAGGGGCGGTATTCTACCCAAGAGGCTGCGCAACTTCTGATGGCGGCGCAAGCGTTGCGCGGTGGTGCAGGGGCGCAATTGCTGAGTGTTGATGACACTCCAATCGCAGGACCGTTGGTGCAAAGCCGGGGTTTTGGCGATGCACCCTCTACGATCCGCAATATTTCAGGTGTGTCACAGGATGTGACACTGACCACTTACGGGGTACCCCTGACGCCACCGGAGGCAGGCGGGTACGGCTACGCAATCACGCGCAGCAGCTATGATATGGAAGGCAACTTGGTCAGCGGCCCCTGGCGCGTGGGCGAGAGGCGGGTGATTGTTCTGCGGGTTGTACCGTTCGAGGATGTCGGCGCACGGTTGATGATTGATGACCCGCTGCCTGCGGGTGTCGAGATCGACAACCCAAACTTGTTGCGTTCGGGTGATGTCCGCGGGCTTGATTGGCTCACGCCTGCCGTTCCTCAACACGCGGAGTTCCGCAGCGACCGGTTCTTGGCAGCTGTCGATCACCGTGGTGAAGAAGCGTTCGAGCTGGCCTATACTGCGCGTGCTGTCAGTCCCGGCGACTTCCAGCATCCAGCAGCGTCGGTCGAGGACATGTACCGCGCAGAATACCGCGCTGTGACGGATACGGGCCGCACCTTGGTGACTGAGTGAAGAAGATGCGTCGCCCTGTCCTCTGGCTCGCCGCGTTTTGTTTTGGCGCTGGAATATCGTGGAACGTGTGGGACGGCTGGGTCGATCGGACCGATCTGCCTTCGACATTAACTGAGACGTCTGTCGAAATGCAGGACCGTGAAGGCAACCTGATGCGGGCCTTCGCGGTAGAGAACGGGCGTATCCGTCTGGCTATTGCTCCAGGATCGGTCGACAGCACTTTGACAGACATGCTGATCGCTTACGAAGATAAGCGATTTTACCGCCACAACGGCGTGGATGGATGGGCCATCTTGCGCTCTTTTGCACAGGCGGCCTTTCATGGGCGCGTGGTGTCTGGCGGATCAACGCTGACAATGCAAACCGCGCGACTGCTTGAAAACTCGGGTACTGGATCATTGCGTGTCAAGCTGCGCCAGATGCGGCTCGCATGGGCATTGGAGCGAAGCCTGACCAAACCCGAAATTCTGCACCTCTACCTTCAGCACGCACCATATGGTGGCCGGTTCGAAGGTGTACGCAGCGCAACACATGTCTGGTTTGGGAAAGAGCCCAGCCGCCTATCCCCAGCAGAGGCCGCGCTGTTGGTGGCCTTGCCGCAGGCGCCCGAGAGCCGCCGACCAGACCGGCACCCGCACAGTGCGCGAAGGGCGCGGGACAGGGTTCTTGAACGTGTCGGGGCGGCGGTTTCTATCTCGGATGTACCGCGTGCCATGCGGCCCCTGCCGCGTCACGCGCCGCATTTGGCAGATGCTTTGCGGCTTCAGGAACCGGGCCAGTCACGTCTTGCCACGTCTTTGGAGAAATCCGTGCAAGCAAAGATGGAAACCCTCGTGCGGATGCATGCGGCTGATCAGGCGGTGGGCGTTTCCTTGGCCCTAATCGTCATGGACCACCACGATGGGTCCGTTATCGCGCGGGTCGGAGCACCGGATTATTCGGATGCGAATGAGGCGCTTGGTTTTGTGGATATGACGCGGGCAAAACGCTCGCCCGGATCGACCCTAAAGCCGTTGATTTACAGTCTTGCCTTTGATCGCGGACTTGCACACCCAGACACGATTTTTGCAGATCGCCCCACGCGCTTTGGCCGATACGCGCCGCAGAACTTTGACGGGCAATTTCGGGGCGACGTGACGGCGCGAACGGCTTTGGCGCAGTCTCTGAACATCCCGCCGGTTGCCCTGACCGAAGCGCTTGGGCCGCACCGTCTTATGGCAAGTTTGCGCGCATTCGGGGCAGAGCCAGTGTTGCCGGGCGGTGCTCCGGGGCTTGCCATTGCACTGGGTGGTGTCGGGCTGAGCCTTGAAGATCTGGTGCAGTTGTACGCTGGTCTTGCGCAGCTGGGCAAAGCCGTTTCAGTCCGTCACCAACGGCAGCAAATGGTAGGCGGGCGTCAGATAATCGCGCCACGCGCTGCGTGGCAAGTGGGTGATATCTTGCGTAGCATCGCACCCCCTGCAGGCGCGCAAGGTGGTCTGGCTTACAAGACAGGCACATCCTACGGGCATCGCGACGCATGGGCCATAGGGTTTGATGGGCGGCACGTGATCGGGGTTTGGATCGGGCGGCCGGACGGAACGCCGGTGCCTGGCGCATTTGGCGCCGATCACGCCGCCCCGTTGTTGTTCGAGGCGTTTGGGCGCTTGAAACCTTCCCTTGACCCAGCCCCGCCGCCGCCGCCGGACACACTGATTGTAACAACCGCAGAACTGCCAGCGCCCTTGCGCCGGTTTGGCGCTGCCAAGCGCAAAACGCCGGGCCCGGTGGTAAGCTTCCCGCCGGACGGAGCAGTCTTGGAAGATGCGGATACGATGGTCAAAGTGGAAGGAGGTCACCTGCCGCTTACAGTTCTTGTGAACGGTGCGCCAATTGTCTCTGGTTTGCGGGAGCGAAGCCTTTTGCTTGGGCTGACATCCCCCGGGTTTTCCGACATTTCAGTCATCGATGCCTCGGGCCGGTCTACGCGCGTCGCCGTTGAACTTCGCCCCTAACGACGCCCCTCGCGCAGCCATGCGCCAGTGATCAGCCCTGCCGCCAAAAGAAGCACCAGCCATGGGGGCAACAACGCCATTTGGCGGACGTCTTGCGTCTCATAGGCGCCGCGTGGCGTTATCCCGATCCATCCGCGCCCCGCAGCTGGACGTCCCTCGCGGACAGTGCGGATGCGGGGCACCCCATCTTCAATCCTTAAAATGCCGCCGCGTGTACTGGCCACGCGCTCGCCGAGGATGTCTGGGGTGGCGATGGTCGCTTCGAATTCCTTGGGAGCTGCCGGCCCCAGGCCAATGACGGCGCTCTGGTCTCCGTTCTCTAGACGATAGAGGCCAATCTCTGGCCCATCGTAACGGGTTTCAAACTGGCCCGGTGCTACTTCGGTGAGGGACAATTCGACGGTGTCCCCGCTTGGGTCCGTCACCGTGACGGGCGGTACACTGTCAGACAAGCTGCGGCGTTGGATGCGCATGGACTGACCTGTGGCCACGGCTGTCAGCGCCTCTTCCTCCAACTCGGGTTCTTTCATCATCCAATGGGCCAGACGGCGCAGCAATTCCAGTTGCGGGCCGCCGCCTTCGTAGCCACGGTTCCACAGCCAAGCATGATCTGAGGCCAAGAGCGCGACACGCCCTTCTTCCACCCGCTCCAAGATCAGCAGCGGGCGGTTGGCCACGCCTTCCATCACGACCATACTATCTTCTCGGGCTGCCACATCGATCTGGCGCAACCAACGCCCCCAATCACCTGCGCCGGGCATGGCCGTGGTGACCGGGTGGCGATTTCCAATGTTGGACACAGTTGGGCGGTAGGCCTCTTCCAGAACGCGGGCAGATGGTTCAGCAGGCATCACCGCGCCAAGCGGGGAACGATAGAGACTGTCGGCCCCGGCGAAGTCAGGCCCCGCGGCAACCAGTACGGCCCCGCCATCGCGGATGTAGCGCGCGACGTTGTCAAGATATAGAGAGGGCAGGATGCCACGCCGTTTGTAGCGGTCAAAGATGATCAGATCGAAATCGTCGATCTTTTCCAGAAACAACTCGCGCGTGGGAAATGCGATGAGGGACAACTCGCCCACAGGCACGCCGTCTTGTTTTTCCGGAGGGCGCAGAATGGTAAAGTGGACCAGATCGACGGAACTGTCTGATTTCAGAAGATTGCGCCATGTGCGCCCGCCCGCATGGGGTTCACCCGAAACCAGCAGGACACGCAGACGGTCCCGTACGCCATTCATCTGGATCAGGGCGGTATTGTTGCGGTCGGTCAACTCACCTTCTGCCTCGGGGACAGAAAACTGGATCACGTTGCGTCCGCCATGGGGCAGGGTGACGGGCAGGTCGATGTCCTCACCAACGCGGACATTAAACCGCTGCGGCTCCGACCCGTCGACGGAGATATCCAGTGGGGCGGTACCCGCGTCGCCAGGGGCTGCACCGCTGTCTTCGATCCGAAGTGTGAGCGTCACAGGTTCGCCGATAATGGCAAATGCAGGTGCATTCTTGACCAGAAGACGACGGTCCCAATCCGTTTCCCTGCCTGTCAGCAGGACATGCAACGGCGCGGGCAATTCGAACGGCAAATCTGCGTCGTGTACGCCGCCGTCGCTGATCGCGATCAGGCCTGCAATCCGTGCGCGCGGTTCTTCGGCCAGTGCATCCGACAGGGCACTCATCAGACGGGTGCCGGTGTCTTCATCCCCGTCGGGTATTGTGATGCGGCGCACCTCGGTCCCTTCGCGCGCTGCGAGGGTTGCTGCGATGGCGCTGGCCGTTGTTTCGGTTTGGTCGGGGCGGTCGCGCAAACGCTGGCTTGCGCTTTGGTCCTCCGCAAGGATGACGATGTCGCTCAGCGGTGCACGATCTTCTTCCTGCAGAGATGGACCTGCCAAAGCGCCAAGGATCACAAGACCCGCGGCACCGCGCAGCGCCCATCCGGACAGCCCACGCATCACGGCGAGAATGACGCCACCAAGCACGACAACCGCCAGAACGGCCAATATGGGCCAAGGCAGCAGCGGGTCAAAAAGGACAGTTCCTGTCATTGGCCAAGCCGATCCAGCAGGGCAGGCACGTGGACCTGATCGCTTTTGTAGTTGCCGGTGAGCACATGCATTACAAGGTTCACGCCAAACCGGTAGGCCAGTTCGCGTTGGCGTTCTCCGCCAAAGCCTCGGCCCACAGGTAGCATTGCCTGCCCGCCCGAGGTCACGGCCCACGCTGCGGCCCAGTCATTACCGCCGATCACGACTGGAGTAACGCCGTCATTGAGGTTGCGGAACGGCATTCCTTCGACCTGTTCGGCCCCGGGTGGTGCCGCTTCGACCCAGACCTCCCCATTCAAATGCCGGCCCGGGAAATCCTGCAGCAGGTAAAAGGTGCGCGTCAGAACGTGATCGCGTGGGATCGGCTCAAGCGCTGGAATGTCCAACGGTGCCGCCAAATCCTGTAACTTGCGCCCGTTCGGGCTGGCCGTACCAAAGCCCGCAATGTCGCCGTCGCGGGTGTCAAACAGGATCAAGCCACCCGACCGGAGGTAGTCGTTTAGCTTGGCATAGGCCTCACGCGAAGGGCGCGGCTGGTCCGGAGTGATGGGCCAGTAAAGCACTGGGAAAAAGGCCAATTCGTCTGTTTCAAGGTCTACGCTGATCGGAGACGCAGGTTCGACAGATGTGCGGAAAAACAGGGTGTCCGAAAGGCCGCGCAGCCCGGCTTGAGCCACTTCGTCGACTTGGCTGTTGCCTGTAATGACGTGGGCCAAGACCACTTCCGACGCTGCTGCGATTTCTTCTTCCGCGCTTTGTTGGGCGTGTGCGGGGCCAGTTGCCAAAGGTAGAACGAGAAGCGCGGCGACCAGAGCTGCGGTGCCGCGGGCCCGCACGCCTCCGGTCAAACGCCCGGATAGTGCCAAAGATGCAAGGATATCTGCCATCAGCAACCCGATGGCTGCGGCCAGCAACAGACCCCCAAGCGGTTGTTCCGGAATAATGGCAAGGCCGGACACTTCGATCCGCGCAGGCCATTCGGTCGGTGTCAGAACGGCTTCGGCCGTCAGCACGTTGCGCGCAAGGCTGCGATCGCCTGAGACATACACTCCGGGCATCAGATTTGGACCGGCCGGGTCGGTGACCAGTTTCGGCCCTGGGACACCCGGCATTGCACCTGCATCCCGCAGATCACCAAAACCATCCATCACGATCTGGGGTGTCCAGATCGTACCCTCCAACTCTCCTGCACTTGGCGCAGAACTGGTCGAGGACACAGCAAGCCGTTCAAGCATTTCCACGAACAAGCCGGACAGGGGCAGTGAAGACCACTCGGCGTTGGCTGTGACGTGGAACAGAACAATCTGCCCCTGCCCAAGGCGCTTGCGGGTCACAAGTGGCGTGCCGTCGCTTAACTCGGCAATCACACGCTCGGCGAGGGTCGGGTCAGGTTGCGCCATGACCTGAGCGGTGATGGCGACGTCGTCTGGAACAGACAGGCCAAAGAAGGGCGAGCCTTCTGTAAAGGGCGCGAGTGTCTTAGGCGATCCCCAACTCATGGCTCCGCCAACACTGCGTCCTCCGGATCGCAGGCGGACGGGCATTAGCGGGTCTTCGTCAACGCGGGATATGTCGCTTGCTGCTACGCGGGGGCCCGCAAAGCGCAAGAGCAAACCGCCTTGATCGATCCAGTCCGAAATGGCTTCGGCCTCGCCATCTGAAAGGGTGGCCACATCAGCCAGAACGATCACATCCGGGTTGGCCGGCAGAACGTCGCTGAGTGCACCGCGCAAAAGGTCAGCCGTCGGGGCTAGTGCACGTTCCAGATAGTGGAGCGGCGACAGCAACTCCAATCCCTCACGTCCCTCACGCCCTGCGATCAAGGCGATCTCCCGCCGTCGCAAACTGTCATCGACCAGTGTCACGGCACCTGACGATTTGGCGCCCTGGACTTCAAAGCGGGTCACGCGGGCGCGCAATTCTGCGGGCAGTGACAGCGCGGTTTCTGCACTGGTGGTACCAGCTTCAAACACGGCATTCGCGCTGGCCAGTATCGCGGCATTCCCGGCCGGATCGCGGCCCTGTGCCAGCACGGTCACACCACGTTCCGGCCCAGCAGAAACGCGCAAAGCAGTCAGCTCGATCAAACCGTCGACGTAGCGGGCTGGTGTCAGGGCAATCACATCTGACACGGCTTGAACCACACGGACGGGCCCGCGTGCCTCCAACGCTGCAAGCACTTCGGCGTGACCGGGGTAGTCCAATGCGTCACTGAACCATACTGTTTCGAATTCGCCCTCCGGAAGATTGGCTGTCACGGCAGCCGTGTCACCCGGCTGCCATGGGGAAGGGGTGACACCGGGTAGGCGTGTTGTGACCGTGTTGGCGGCCTGAAAAACCGTTGGTTCCGGATCAGCGAGATTCAGCAAGGCGACCTGACGATCTGCAGCGCCGGCGCGGCGCAATTCACCCTCGACTGCTTCGATCTGGCGGGGCCACTGTGCTGCACCTGCCCAACTTCCGTCCATCACGACCAAGAGCGGACCCGTCCCAGCCTGACCGTCATCTTCGGGGTTCAGCACCGGGCCTGCGAGGCCGATGATCATAGCGGCCACTGCAAGCATGCGCAGCAGCAACAACCACCAAGGCGTGCGATCAGATACGGATTCGTCGTCCTTCAGGCCCAGCAACAAGGCGACGCCCGGAAACCGTTGGCGGATCGGTGCAGGCGGGATCGCGCGCAGGATCAGCCAAAGGATCGGCAGGGCGATCAGCGCGACCAACAGCCATGGCGCGGCAAAGCCGATAGGGCCGAAGACAGTCATGTGCGCGCCCTTCCGCCATCAAGAGCCCGCCAGATCCAGAGCAACCCAGACTGCGCAGACGTGTCGGTATGGTGCAGACCATAACTCCAGCCAGCAACTGAACAGAGCTGCTGCAGTTCAGCCTTGCGCGCTGCGAGCCGGTCCAGATACCGTTCCTTCAGGTCAGACGCTTTGAGCGTCTCATGCTCAACCGTACCACCCATGCTTTGAAAAATCGTGCGGCCACGGAAGGGAAACGCTTCTTCGGCAGGGTCAAGCACATGAAGCAGAACGCCGCGCACACCGCGGTCCGCTGCCTTTGTCAGCGCAGTGCGCACAGCTTCGATATCGCCCATGAAATCTGAAATGAACAACGCGCGGGCATGGGGCACCATGGCCCTGTGTTCGGGTGGGGCGTAGTCTTCTTCGGCGTCCTCTGAAAACATTTCCGCCAGCCGAAGGATCTGCATATTGCCACGGCGCGGGGGCAGTCGCGTGCCAGTCAATCCTACACGTTCGCCGCCCCTTACCAACAGGATGGCACAGGCAAGGGCCAACACGCGGGCACGCTCAGCCTTGGTGGTGACGTCTTTGGTCGAGGCAAAGCTCATCGATGCCCCCTGATCAACCCACAGCATCACGGATTGGGCGATTTGCCACTCGCGTTCGCGGACAAACTGCACGTCTCCCATGGCGCTGCGCCTGTGGTCAATCATGCGACGGCTGTCGCCCAGCTGGGCGGGGCGATATTGCCAGAAATCATCGCCCATGCCTGCACGCCGACGACCATGATCGCCCAGCAGGACGGCCCCCGCCAGCTGCTCTGCCCGCGCCAAAAGGGCGGGCAGGCGCGCGGCCTGTGTTTCGGCCTTTTCTCGCAGGGCGATGGGCGTTGTCACGCGGCAGCCTCTTGGCGGCTAAGCGTTGCGGCGGTTTCCTCGATCAGGTCGGACAGGCTGTCACCGCGCGCCCGGGCGGCAAAGTTCAGCGCCATGCGGTGGGACAGAACAGGGCGGGCCATGTCGATGACATCTTCGGCGGACGGGGCAAGACGCCCTTGCAACAGTGCGCGCGCACGCACGGCCAACATCAGGGCCTGCGCCGCGCGTGGGCCGGGACCCCAAGCAACGGTTTCACGAACTTTCGCCGAGGCGTCAGGTTCGCCGGGACGGAACGCCCGCACAAGATCAAGGATCAGTTCAACCACGCTGTCACCCACAGGCATCCGGCGGAGCAGGGTCTGCGCGGCCAGAAGTTCACCATCCGAGAATACTGCGGTGGCTTGGGCATCCTCAGTCCCGGTCGTGGCCAGCAGAATGTCACGCTCCGTTCCACGATCAGGGTACAACACGTCGATCTGGACAAGGAAGCGGTCCAATTGCGCTTCGGGCAGGGGATAGGTGCCCTCCTGTTCAATCGGGGTCTGGGTGGCCAATACGTGGAAGGGTACACCAAGCGGGCGGTCTTGCCCAGCCACAGTCACCGTCTTCTCCTGCATCGCTTGCAACAGGGCGGATTGTGTACGGGGGCTGGCGCGGTTAATCTCGTCCGCCATCAGCAACTGGCAAAAGACCGGGCCAGGCACGAACCGGAAACTGCGATTGCCATCGTCGTCTGTATCCAGAACTTCCGAACCCAGAATGTCGGCAGGCATCAGATCGGGCGTGAACTGGATGCGACTGCCGTCGAGGCCCATGACCGTGCTGAGGGTTTCGACCAAACGCGTCTTGCCCAGACCGGGTAGACCGATCAACAGACCGTGACCGCCGCAGAGCAGGGCAGTGAGGGTCAAATCAACAACCCGTTCCTGCCCGATAAAGCGTTTGGTAATCGAGGCTTTAGCTTCGGCCAGCTTGCCTCCCAAAACTTCGATGTCGGCAACAAGATCCTCGGGTTGGGTCATGACTTCTCTTTCCTTCGGGATATACTCTATCAGACAACCTATTGCCTTAAGGTGGAATGGCAAAAGATATGAGTGGACAAAAAACTGTGACACCGGATGCCGAAGGGCTTGTTGCGTCGATCACTGCTGTAAAAACACGCGGTTTGCCGCCTGTACACCTGTGGAACCCGCCCTTTTGCGGTGATCTGGATATGCGGATCGCGCGGGATGGGACGTGGTTTTATCAGGGCACACCCATCGGGCGGCCCGGTTTGGTCAAATTGTTCTCATCGATTCTCAAGCGGGAAGATGGGAAGTATTTCCTCGTGACCCCGGTCGAGAAGGTCGGGATCACGGTGGATGACGCCCCTTTCGTTGCGATTGATTTTGAACCCGAGGGAGACAGTGAAACGCAAAGCCTGACGTTTACGACGCATGTGGGGGATGTGGCGGTTGCCGGGGCCGACAACCCGATCCGGGTAGAACGTGATCCAGAGACGGGTGAGCCGTCCCCTTATATCCTGATCCGCGCCAACCTTGAGGCACTGATCGATCGCAAGAGTTTCTATCGCCTTGTCGATTTATGTGTGCACGAGGGAGACTGGTTTGGTGTTTGGTCAGGCGGGCAGTTCTTTGGAGTGCTCCCGTCTGCGGAGCTGCCCTGAGAGGCGCGCATGGAAGGTGGGTCGTATGGTGAGATGCACACCGCCTGTGCGCTTCATCACCTTGGCGTTTTGGCGCGCTTGGTAGCAGAGTGGTGGTCGGGCGGAGGTGTCCTCCGACCTCCAACGGGTAGCTGGGAGGCAATGACATGACCAAAGGCACAGCAATGATCATCGGCGCGGGCAATGGGCTGTCTGCATCGCTCGCGCGGCAACTTCACGCACGGGGAAACGATGTCGTTCTTGCGGCGCGCAATACGGAAAAGCTGGCTGCTCTGGCCAGCGAAACCGTGGCGCGGACCGTGGCGCTGGATGGCAGCGATACAAATGGGGTCGATGCCCTTTTTTCCAGCATTTCCGGACGCTTGGATGTCGCGATCTACAACCCGTCCGCGCGTCAACGTGGACCCATTGCCGACCTTGATCCAGAGGAGGTACGTCGCGCGATTGAGATCACGGCCTTTGGCTCCTTTCTGATGGGACAAGCAGCCGCGAAGATGATGCAATCCCAGCCAGAGCAGGATGGCAAGCGGGGCACGATCTTGTTCACCGGAGCGTCTGCCGGGGTCAAAGGGTTTGCGAACTCCGCCCCATTTGCGATGGGAAAATTCGCACAAAGGGGTCTGGCGCAGTCGATGGCACGCGAGTTGCATCCAAAGGGTGTGCACGTGGCCTGGGTCAACATTGACGGTGGCATTTCCAATACGACCCGGGTCGAGCGCACCGACGATGGGACAGACAAGATGCTGGACCCGGACGCCATCGCGACGGCCTATATCCAGTTGATTGACCAGCATCGTTCGGCCTGGTCCAACGAGATCGCATTGCGCCCATGGGTCGAGACGTTTTGATGGCGCTGGGCGCTTCGGCGCGTTAGCCTGCTGGCCATGCCAGAGTTTGCCGCCAACCTGACGCACCTTTGGGCCGAACTGCCCTATCTGGATCGTTTTGATGCCGCAGCGGAGGCTGGCTTTGAGGCGGTCGAAGTGCTCTTTCCCTACGATGCCGCCGCCCCCGAAACCCAAAAAGCGTTGCGGCGCAATGGGTTGGAGATGTTGCTATTGAACGCACCGGGGCCGAATTATGCGGGCGGCGCGCGCGGTTTCGCAGCGACTCCCGGAGGCGAAGAGCGGTTTGATTACGACATGCGTCGGGCTGTCAGATATGCGCAGGCTTTGGGTGCGCGGTTCATTCACGTGATGAGTGGTGTGGGTGAGGGCAGGGCGGCGAAAGAGACGATGATCGCCAATCTGAAGCGGGCTGCCGGCAACGTCCCGGAGGGGCTGTGCCTGACCTTGGAGCCGCTCAATCTGATCGCGCAGCCGGGGTATTTTCTGTCGAGCTTTGATCTGGCAGCCGAGATTATCGAGGCGGTTGGTGCTCCCAATGTTGCCCTCCAATATGACAGCTATCATGCGCAAGTGATCACAGGGGACGCCCTTGGGACCTTCGATGCAATGCGCCCCTTGATCCGCCATATCCAGATTGGAGACGCGCCGGACCGAACGCCTCCGGGCACAGGGCAGATCGATTTTCCTGCCCTTTTCGCGGCCATCGATGCGAGCGGATACGAGGGATGGGTCAGCGCAGAGTATACGCCAGAGGGTCGAACTGAGATCGGACTGGACTGGCGGGGCTGGTAATTGGTTAACGGCCATAAAAAACAGGGCGAATCGGGTGTGATTTACGTGCACAGCGCGTGCACAACCTGTGCACAGGAGATGCAGCGTTTTCTTCGGTTAACGCTGCGCGCGTTGTGTTGCGTTACCACAGGGTTAATGTGTCAGAAAACTTGAAAAAACATTGGTGCCCCAAGAATGACGCTTTGGCTTTGGAAACATCTGATGTGCCCCCCTGTGCCGAAGCCGGATGCAAGGGCGCTGTGCAGCGGTGCACTGTGCAGCATGCCGCGCGGCTGCTAGCATGGCGGTGGCAGCAGAAACGGACGCATTCCCATCATGATCCCGGCACGCTACGCACATATCGTCTTTGGACTGTTTCTGAGCGCGATGATGTCGTTCATCGTCTCGGGTATTTCGACATTTCTGGCCATCGGATTGATCCCCGGCTTTTTCGCGACATGGATGGGGGGCTGGCTGCCGAGCTGGGCGGTTGCTTTTCCGGTTGTGCTGTTCGTTGCACCGCTTGCCCGCCGCATGGTCGCTGCGCTGACGATCAAAGAGTAGTGCGGTTTGGCCAATGGTAGTGGTTGGGGCAAGCCGATTGAGGTATTGACGTTTTTTGGGGCAGCGTGAGCGTCCGCTTTGCGGGACAAATCACCAATTCGCTGCGGCTGCGCCAATGGCGGCTTTGTTCTCTTGTTGCCATGACGCGACTAATTCCAGCGATTGACCGCCTGGGACAATCTCGAAAGCCACGAGATCAAGAACCGTTGGATGCCGCTCTGCGACTTGATGGGCGTTTCGTTGCAGATGGTGTCCTTCCGCTGCACAAAGAAATGCAGCGTGTTCGAGACCTCAAGCGACCCTTTCAGGCCGCCTGCCATTGTGCCCTCTTCCTCCTTGAGCCATACATCAAACTCTCGTTGGAGACAGCCGATGACCGAAAACCGAAAACTTGCCGCGATCCTGGTTGCCGACATCGTCGGCTTCAGTCGGCTGGTGGGCAACAACGAAGAGCGAACGTTGTCAGAGTTGCGTGAGATCAACTTGGGCATCGTCGATCCGACCATTTCTTTGCACCACGGGCGTCTCGTAAAAAGAACGGGTGACGGCGTCCTTGTTGAATTTCACAGCGTGGTCCAAGCGGTTCGTTGTGCCATCGCGTTGCAAGATGCCATGCACGAGCGCAGCGGCCCAGTCGATGATGCCGACCGGATCGAGTACCGTGTCGGCGTCCATCTCGGGGACGTGATCGAGGAGGGCGACGGCGATTTGATGGGCGACGGCGTCAACATCGCCGCCAGACTGGAGGCCCTGGCGGCGCCAGGCGCAATTTGCATGTCAGAGGACGCTTATCGCCAAGTCAGGTCGCGCCTCGAAGTTGAAATAAGTGACCTAGGCGAACACGAACTCAAGAACATCGCCGATCCGATGAGGGTCTACGCAATTTACTCTGGCACGATGACGGCTCCGCATTTGGAACGTGGCGGCCCCGCGACTGCGTCTGTGCCATCGAGTAAGCCATGCATCGCGGTTCTTCCTTTCACCAATATGTCGGCTGATCCTGAGCAAGATTACTTCGCCGATGGTATCGTCGAGGAATTGACGACTGGCCTGGCACGTATGCGTTGGTTGACTGTGATTTCGCGCAACTCTGCATTCGCCTATAAGGACAAAGCTATGGATGTCCGCCACATCGGCCGGGACCTCTCGGTTAACTATGTCGTCGAAGGCAGCGTCCGCAAAGCAGCCAATAGCGTGAGAATTTCCGCCAAAATGATCGACACGGGGTCTGGAGCCCAGCTATGGGGCGAGACGTTCACAGGTCGCCTCGATGACATATTCGATCTTCAAGACGAGGTGACGGCAGGCATTGTCTCAACTGTGGAGCCATCTCTGAAGCGGGCCGAGATAGATCGGGCGAAGCGCAAGAGACAGGAGAATCTAAGTGCGTATGATCTGTATCTCAGGGCACTCGATCAGGCGTATACGTTCACGCAAGAGGCCCGAGACAGTGCGCTAAAGTTGCTCGACGAGGCGATAATAATAGACCCGGACTACGCCGAAGCGCACGGTGTGGCTGCGTTTTGTCGCCAACAGAGATATCTCTGGGGTGGGCGCGACCCGCAGGATCGGTTGGCATCTTTGCACCACGCCGAAGCAGTCGCAGCAGGAAGAACTGACGACGCAACGCCGCTTTCGTTCGCTGCAATGGCGCTAAGCGCCCTGGACGACCAGAACGAAGTGGCCGCAACAATGCTCGCCCGTGCCCTTGACCTGTCACCAAATTCAGCGCTTGCGCTCATCTGCCGCTCGCTCGTCACGACTATTCTGGGCAAACCAGAACAAGGTGCGGTAGATGCGGCGCAATCACTTCGGCTCAGCCCTTTCGATCCCCTGCGTCACATCCCGGAGTGCGTGCTTGCGGTTGCCAAGTTGGCAGTCGGTCATTCGCAAGAAGCCGTGGGCCACGCGCGTCGTGCTGTCGATGCAAACCCTATGTTTACGCCCGGTCGCGCGACCTTGGCTCTTTGCCTCGTCGAGGACGAGCGTATTGATGAGGCCGCTGATGTCATGCGAACTGTCTTAGCCAAGGCACCAGACACACGTATCTCCAATCTTCGCGAACGTTTGCTGATTGTGAATGGATTAGGGTTCGACCGTATTGCGGCGGCGATGCGCCTTGCCGGACTCCCTGAATGATTTGTATGCTGAGATTGTGGGCGTGGAGCGATTTTGTGGAGCGTCTCCAGAATCAGCTTCGCCCGATTGAGCGATCATTATAGATCGGCTCTGAACTGCACCAATGTCAGCTTCCTGACGCTTAGCCGCTATTGGTGCGAGGTGCGGCATCTGGGAGGTTTGGGCTCTGAGCCGCCATTCGCTGCGCAGTGCACCAAGCACTGTCGCGTAGGTTTTGCAGGCCTTGGTGCAATGAAAAATGGTTGGTAAGCCTTGTGCATATGCACAGAGACTGCGGGGATTGATTGAAGAGACTTATCATCACCGGAGCAAATGGTGCGGGCAAAAGCCGATTTGCTGCTGAACTGGCCTTGGAGCGACCAGATACTCCTGTGATCTCCTTGGATGCACTGAAGCTCCTGACCGATTGGCAACAACGTCCCCGTTCTGAAACAGTTGCCGCTTTGGCTAAGGCGCTTGAGGCAGATACGTGGATACTTGAGGGTGGTCCAAGTCTTTTGCCTCAGGCGGTTGGCAGGGCCGACGCCTTGGTTTGGCTGGACCCGCCTGAACATGTCAGGGCATGGCAGTTGGCGAAGCGTCCTTGGATGTTCTTTTGCCAGACCAGGCCGGAACTGCCGTCCGGCAACGTGGATTGGCCTTGGCAGCAGTACAGGTTTGCACTGCGCAGCCTTCGGAACACATCGAAATTTCGCACGCACATTGCAGACGTTTTCGACAAAGCAGATGGCGTGCAAAAGTGGCGTTGTCGCACCGCTCATGACCGCGACGACGTAGTTGCCGCATGGGTTCAAAACCAGTGATTGCGTGCCTGATCGCGCTCAGTGCGCCTCGGCCCAGTTCTGCCCCTGTCCTGCATCCACCGTCAGCTTGACGTCCAGATGCACCACGGGGTCGTTTGCCCCCTCCATCACACCGCGTGCGGCGGTGATCAGGTCGTCGACGGCGCTGTCTTCGACTTCGAACAGCAATTCGTCATGGACTTGCAGCAGCATGGTGGCGGGCAGGTCGGCAATGGCCTCGGGCATGCGGATCATGGCGCGTCGGATTACGTCGGCGGCTGTGCCCTGGATGGGTGCGTTGATCGCGGCGCGGGCGGCGAAACCGGCCTGGGGGCCCTTGGCCCCGATGTTTGGGGTGTGGATGCGGCGCCCGAACAGGGTCTGGACGTAGCCGTGTTCTTTGGCGAACGCCTTGGTGTCGTCCATGTAAGTCCGGATGCCAGGGAAGCGTTCGAAGTACCGGTCGATAAAGCCCTGTGCCTCGCTGCGTGGGATGCGCAGGTTGCGCGCGAGGCCAAAGCCCGAGATGCCGTAGATGACGCCAAAGTTGATCGCCTTGGCTTGCCGGCGGATTTCGGGCGTCATTTCGTCCAGCGGTACGTCGAACATTTCGGAGGCGGTCAGCGCGTGGATGTCGATTCCGTCGTCAAAGGCCTGTTTGAGTTCAGGAATCTTGGCGATGTGGGCGAGGATGCGCAGTTCGATCTGGCTGTAATCCAGCGCCACGAGGGTCTTGCCCGGCTCGGACACGAAGGCCTCGCGGATGCGCCGCCCTTCTTCGGTGCGGATCGGGATGTTTTGCAGGTTGGGATCGGTCGAGGCGAGCCGCCCGGTGGACGCCCCTGCGATGGAATAGGACGTGTGCACGCGGCCCGTGTCGGGGTTGATGTGGTCCTGTAGTGCATCCGTGTAGGTCGATTTCAGCTTGCTGAGTTGCCGCCAGTCGAGCACGCGCCCCGGCAGTTCGTGTTCTGTTGCGAGGTCTTCGAGCACGTCAGCGCCGGTGGCATATTTGCCCGTCTTGCCTTTTTTGCCGCCTTCAAGGCCCATCTCATCGAACAGGATTTCGCCGACCTGCGCGGGTGAGCCCACGTTGAATTTGCGCCCCACCATTTCGTAGATTTCGTCCTCCAGCCCCGCCATTTTCTGGGCAAAGGCGTTGGACATGCGGCTCAGCGTGTCGCGGTCGACCTTGATGCCGGAGCGCTCCATGCCAGCCAGCACCGGTACCATTGGCCGTTCGAGGGTTTCGTAGACTTTAGTGACTTCTGCGCGGTGCAATTGGGGTTTGAACTGCTGCCAGAGGCGCAGGGTGATGTCGGCGTCTTCGGCGGCGTATTTGACCGCGTCCTCGATGGGCACCTGATCAAAGGTTTTTGCGGATTTGCCGGACCCCAAAAGCGGTTTGATCGGGATCGGCGTGTGCCCCAGATAGCGTTCGGACAGCGTGTCCATGCCGTGATTGTGCAGCCCGCCATGCATCGCGTAGCTGAGTAGCATGGTGTCGTCGATGGGGGCCATGGTGATGCCGATTTGTGCGAAAATCTTGACATCGTATTTCATGTTTTGCCCGATTTTGAGGATGCTGTCGTCCTCAAGTACGGGTTTGAGCATGTCGAGCGCGTCTTGCAGCGGCATCTGCCCGTCGCTGAGCGCGTCAGAGCCAAAGAGGTCGTCGCCGCCCTGTTTGTGGATCAGCGGGATATAACAGGCATGGCCGGGGTTCACGGCCAGCGAGATGCCGACCAGATCAGCGGTCATTTCGTTGAGGCCCGTCGTCTCGGTGTCCACGGCCACGTAGCCCCGTTCATAGATCAGGTCGATCCATGTCTGGAGGGCGGCGGCGTCGCTGACATGTTCATAAGCGGATGCGGCGAAATCCGGTGCCTCCGGTGCGTCGCTGGCGGCGGGCGCGCTCGGTTCCTTGATCTCGGGCGCTTCGACGCCAAGCTGGTCAGCGATGCGCTTGGTGAGGGTGCGGAATTCCATTTCGGCCAGAAAAGGCATCAGTTGGTCGGGGTGCGGGTCGCGGACTTCGAGATCGTCGATGGTGAAGTCCAGCGGCGTGTTTTCGTCCAGCAGAACCAGTTTGCGCGACAGCCGGATCTGCTCGGCATTGTCGATCAGGGTTTCACGGCGCTTGGGTTGCTTGATCTCGCCTGCGCGTTCCAGAAGCGCGTCCAGATCGCCGTATTCATTGATCAGAAGGGCCGCCGTCTTGATCCCGATTCCGGGCGCGCCGGGCACATTGTCCACCGAGTCCCCGGCCAGCGCCTGAACGTCTACAACACGTTCTGGGAAGACGCCGAATTTCTCGAAAACGCCATCGCGGTCGATGCGCTTGTTCTTCATCGCGTCCAGCATCTCCACCCCGTCCCCGACCAGCTGCATCAGGTCCTTGTCTGACGAGATGATTGTGCAGCGCCCCCCGGCGGCACGTGCCTGCACAGCCAGCGTTGCGATGATGTCATCGGCCTCGTACCCCTCTTTCTCCTTGCAGGCGATGTTGAAGGCCTCGGTCGCTTGGCGGGTCAGCGGGATTTGCGGGCGCAGGTCTTCAGGCATCGCTTCGCGGTTGGCTTTGTAGAGGTCGTACATGTCATTGCGGAACGTGTGGCTGCCCTTGTCGAAAATCACCGCCACGTGCGTGGGCGCATCGGGGCCCGTGTTTCCCTCCACGTATTTGAAAAGCATGTTGCAGAAGCCGGAGACTGCGCCGATCGGCAGCCCATCGGATTTGCGGGTCAGGGGGGGCAGAGCGTGATAGGCGCGAAAAATGAATGCTGACCCGTCGATCAGGTGCAGGTGATGACCCTTGCCGAATGCCATGATGCGCTCCAATTTGACTGCGCATCAGGGATGGAACACCACGCACCAGATGTCCAGCGCATCGCCGGGCTTAGCCGCCAAAGATACTGCCGATGTTTTCGATGATCGCGTAGAGCAGCACACAGCCGACAATCAGAAGCGCCATGATCCAGAGATATTGGAACAGGAGCGCGCCACCCCCCAGTGCGACCCCGTAAACGCAAAGACGCCAGTTTTCACGCCGCAACAGGGAAACGGCCGACAGGATGATGGCAAGGCCAGCGGCGAAAGGGACTGCCGTTTGTAGCATGTCGTAGAGCTGTCGGGAGGGTGGAATTGCCACGGGTTCGGGCGCGGGCGTCGAAAGGCCGAGAAAGGACCGCCAGGCACTACGGCGCATCTCGCCCGCGATTTCCCCGATCTGCTGGCCGACGGATGGGGATTCTGTGGTGGTTGCCAGCTGAATTTGAGCAAAAACCATGATCATGGCGGCGGCGCCGGCCACAATGGCCCATAGGCCCCAATGGGCCAAAACCCGTGGGCCGGGTGTTTCTGTGGCTGCGGTCATCTGAGTGCTCCGGTCGACTGTACCGCGACAGAGAAACCCAAGACCTTAGCGAAAGCTTGGCAACTATGCGGTCAAACCGTGTCCGCGTCGTCGGCCAGCACGTATTTGCAGTCGCAGTAGGGGCATTCGACCCAGCCGGTATCTTCGGGAATTTGCAGCCAGACGCGAGGATGGCCCAGTGCGCCATCGCCCCCGTCACATGCGATGCGACGCGTGGTCACCGTCTTGGTCTCGGGGGCGTCGATGGGCATGGGCGGGGTCCTTGGGTATGGCGCAGCGTCGGCTGCTTTATGGGCCAACGCCTGCGGGCAGACAAGTCCCTTAGCCATCCCGGTCGACCCGGGCCTGATAGCAGTTGTTGCGCGCGGAGCGGACATGGATATAGGCGACGTCCGGATGGGCAAAGATGGCCGCGATCCTGTCCTGCAGGACTTGGGTGGGGCTGATTTCTCCGGTGCCGTAAACGATGCGATCCTGCGTGTTGTACCCCTTGATCAGGTAGTCGGGTGAAGTTGTCAGGATTTCAGGCAGTGCAGGCCCACCGCCGCGGGCGCAATCGCTTGCGCACAGAAAGATGGGCCCAACCTCGGCGTAAGGGTGTGTGCCTTCAAAGGGTTTATGAGCCAGCACCAGCATCTCGGCTCCTTCGGGGATATCGCACAGGCAATGGCGACAGGGATTGCCGTTTCCGTTGCTAACTGTGCGTTCGGCTGGGTTGCCAAAGGCGTCTAATCCACCCGTGCGATAGGCGGTGGCGATGTCGGTGGGCAAAGCGGCGAACATGGGCATGGGGTGTCTCCTTTCCCTTGTGCATAGCCGGATCACCCCGGAGATGCCGACCCGAATGATG
>ERZ1740072.340-NODE-340-length-19500-cov-16.462998_pt1 | contig 19500 bp, 16 predicted proteins | sample MGYA00581733_ERZ1740072 | MGnify/ENA primary metagenome ERZ1740072 (study PRJEB43018, sample SAMN04849741) | marine metagenome | isolation source: floating plastic debris | place: Pacific Ocean | collected 2008-08-30 | study: EMG produced TPA metagenomics...
CCCCATTCGTCACAGCCACAACCAATTCATTCAAGTGCCGTTTTGTCGGATGAATGAAGAAATGCAGCGCATTACCATGCTGGGGGGCACGATTGTGAGCATTCGCCCCCTAGGCAGCTCAGAAGAGACGGTGTTAGACCCTGACTAGACTCTCAACCCGCTCCCCCGTCAGGCTAAAGGGCCGCACTTCAGTGATTTTCACCTCAACGATTTTGCCCTTGAGCTCGTTAATATCGCCTTTGCAGAATGTCAGCCGGTTGGTACGGGTACGTCCCATCACCTGGTGAGGACTTTTGGGATTTGTAGCTTCTATCATCACCCGCTCTATACGGTTGGCATAGCGCTGGGAGCGTTCGGCCGCCTGAATTGACACGAGATGGTTGAGTCGCTGTAGACGATCGCTCTTGGTGGCATCGTCCAGCTGGCTATCCCATAGGGCGGCGGGGGTGTTGGGTCGAGGTGAGTAGGCAGCGGTATTGAGCATGTCAAACCCAATATCCTCCACCAGCTTGAGGGTATTTTGAAACTGTTCTTCAGTTTCACCAGGGAAGCCAACAATAGCATCGGCACTGATGGCGGCATCGGGCACATAGCGACGCACCGTGTCGATAATGCGACGATATTTCTCGTGGGTGTAGCCACGGGCCATAGCCTTGAGCACATCGTTATCGCCAGACTGAAAAGGAATATGGAAATGCTCACACACCTTAGGCAGTTCGGCACAGGCTTTGATCAGCCGTTCGGTAAAGTAGCGGGGGTGGCTGGTGGCAAAGCGAATCCGCTCGATGCCTGGTACATCGTGGACGTAGTAAAGCAAATCGGTGAGGGTATTTTGGCGACGCCCCTCGGCGGTAATGCCGGGTAAATCTCGACCATAGGCGTCAATGTTTTGCCCCAGCAGCGTCACTTCTGTATAGCCCTGCTGCCCCAACAGCTCCATCTCAGCTCGAATGGCGTCTGGCGTGCGGGACTGTTCAACGCCGCGCACCCCTGGAACAACACAGTAGGTACAGCGTTCGTTGCACCCGTAGATCACATTTACCCAGGCAGAGATTTTGCTATCGCGGCGGGGCTTGGTGATGTCTTCCATGATGTGGATAGGCTCGGTGGCCACCACCTGATTACCGTCAAATACTTGCTCCAGCAGATCACCCAGACGATTGGCATGCTGTGGCCCCATGACCAAATCTAGCTCGGGCACCCGGCGGAGCAGGGCTTCCCCTTCTTGCTGGGCAACACACCCGGCCACCACCAGGGTCAGGTTAGGATTTTTGTGCTTGCGTTTAGTCTGTTTACCCAGGTAAGAGTAAACCTTATGTTCGGCATGGTCGCGGATGGTACAGGTGTTGTAAACCACCAAATCGGCGGCCAACGGATCCTCAATCCAGGTCATCCCCATGTCATCGAGAATGCCAGCCATCCGCTCAGAGTCGGCTTTGTTCATCTGGCAGCCAAACGTGGTGATGTGATAACGACGATTATCCATGGGGAGTCTATACCTTTGAGCCTAAGACAACTAAGCCTGAGACAACCATACTAAGCAGTTCCCTATTGTGCCACAGCAACAGCCCCTCTGCGACGGCTGTCTCCGGCCCCATGTAAGATGCCATTTTCATCTAGCCCCACGGCGTGCACCCCCCCAAAAAACATGTTCTGGGTCGGCCACCAAATGGGCTTGGCGCTGCCTGTAATATGACCCAGGGCCGCTTGGTCAAACCCAGGCTCAAAATGAAATAGATTATTTTCCCAATGGATACGGGGGGCTGCCACCGCATCCTCTAGGGGCATGTCAAAGTCCACCAAATTAGAAATTACCTGCAAAATAGCAGTGCGGATCCGGTTCGAGCCGCCGGACCCCAACACCAGATAGGGACGACCGTCCCGCAGCACCATCGTGGGAGCCATCATGGAAGACATGCGCTGGTTGGGGGTCCACTGATGGAATCCATGGGGATTGAGGTCCTCTTCCCCCAGCATGTTATTAACCATGATGTCAGTGCCAGGGATGACATAGGAGGAGCCTTCGCCATTGGAGGTGGTGACGCTAGCGGCGTTACCGTCGTTGTCGATAACACTGAGGTGGGTGGTACTGCCAAGCTTATTGGCGATTTGGGCTGACTGGAGATGTGCGATCGCATCCCCCAACGCCTGCTGATACTGCCCTAAATGGGCCGCAGACAAAAACTCCTGGGCCACAGTTGGCTGATGGATGCGAGCATCGTAGCCGTCGCGCCGGGCCACATTGGTAAGTCGCATTGCCTGACTCAGGGCCAGCAAATGGTCGGGACTCCCGTGGTCAGAGAGCTCACAGCCAGACTTACAGCCAGGCTCACAGCCAGCCAATAGAGCTAACGAACAGGCAATTAACCCGCCCCCGGCACTGGGGGGCGGATTGGTCAGCAGCTGGGTGCCATGGTAGTCAAGGCACAGGGGCTGGCGTTCAATCACCTGATAGTTAGCAAAATCCGCCGCCGTCAGATACGACCCTTGAGTCTGGGTAATCTCAGCCGCCATAGTCTGCCAAAATTCCGCCTCTCCCTGGCTTACCAACCGCTCCAGCGCATCGGCAAAGGCAGGCATGTATAGTCGATCTCCCGTCTGCAATAGCTTGCCTGCCGGTGCATAGATCGCCCGTGCCCCCTCAGTCGCCAGCAAAATTGGTTTGAGTAAACCATAGACATAGGCCAAGAAATCATTGACCACCACCCCCTGGCGCGCCAGTGCGATCGCAGGCATCACCACCCGCTCTAAAGACAACCGTCCCAGTTTGCGATGCACATGCACCAGCCCTTTGAGCACCCCCGGCACCGCCATTGCCCCCAGACCAATGTGAAACTCCTGCACCACATCCCCAAAGTCAGCATGGATAGGGTAAAACTCCAGCGGATGTGTCAGCTCTTTACTCGCCGGCGTTTGACTAAAAAAATCAAACAGCACATGCTCCCCCACGCCCGTGTGGGCCAGCAAAAAACCGCCCCCCGCCAAGGATGTCAGCACCGACTCCGCCACACAGGATGCCAGCACCCCCGCCACAGCAGCATCAAAGGCATTGCCCCCCTGCTTTAGCATCTCGACCGCTGCCGCCGCCGTCTTTTCATGGCCCGCCGCAACCACTCCACCCATGGCGTTTCACCCGCTCACATCGATAGCCAACGTAGCAGAAATGGTGAAAAGAAAGCGTTCGTAGGTTGCCCACCCCAAAACCAAGTGCCTCTCCCATCCCCCTGCATGTAACCCAACAGATATACCCGCCCAAAAATTCATATGCACAAAAATCTCCAACCAGGGCCGAGAATCCATCAAAATCTACAATCTTTACTTAACTTCTAAAAATTCTGTTATAAGCCCCCACTCACTATCTCGAGAAAGCAATAACTCCTTAAGAGAAGATAAGCCAAAAAGACCTTCCTCAAAGGCCTTCACCCCCATTCAAATCAAACCAAAAGAATTATCCAACACTCTCAGGAATCGTAAACTTTAGTCTACAAATCCCTGATCCCCAACACAAATGATCTACATTGGTATTGAAGCGAAGTACATCGCTTCCCTGGCAGATTAAACAGCTAGAGAAAACAAGACAAAAGAGGTAAAGCTGTTGCATATTGGTCTGTCTCGTTTAAGCCAACACCCAATGGGTCAAGCTGATACATCCTATCGCTGTTAAGTTGGGAGCTATGCTGACGTTGTTAAATAAGATGCTCAAAGGGCACTTATCAACAACGCATGAGGCATCTCCAGATTGTAGTGAACGTATGGAAAGGATGTTCCTCAGGGAGACGGTTGGGTGTTGCACCTTTAAAGTTTGTCATTGCTGTTATAAGACAAACAGCGAAGACAAATAGCGAAGACAATTTTCCTGTCAGATATGCCATATGCCAATATCTGTCAGATAGAATCCCACTGAATAGAAACAACGTCTAATGTTTCATCAAGGTTGCAACAAGATTATTCAACGGCTAGGCTCGGTGACCGTGGGCTCTTTGCCACGACACATTTTTCCACGACACATATAGCGAACGGTAAAGACAGACTACAGACTGTCTAACTAATCAGATTAAAACGCTGTAGTTTTGCGTCTAACATTTTTGGTAGTGCTTTTTGCAAACTGGACTTGCTGGTAAATTCCAGCTTGTGCTGAGCGGCGATATCAAAGGGAAACTGCCCTGGGAGATCGCTGCGCTCCATTTGGGCGACGATGAGCTGTTCGGGGCGTTTGGCGTTGAGGGCATAGCCTAGCTCTACACATACGCTGGGGTTGGGTACGAGCAGGGGCACATCGCCAGCGGCTTCTAAGATGGGGGTGGCGTCGGCAATAAACAACAGACTGCGGCGAATGTGGCGCATGAGGTTGCTGTTGAGTCGCACAGGGCCGTTGCTAAGTCGATGGGATTCAACCAGTTTGATCGGTAGACGGGCACGCCGATTAAACTTTTCGAGGTAGGGGTCCAGGGCTGCCCGCAGCAGATCGCTGGATTCTGGGTGCTCCTGCTGATAACAGAGGAATATGGTGGGGTCAAGGTTGGCCAGGGAGTCGGCTTTGGCAAAGTAAATTTCGTGGCTGATCAGGTCGATATTTGCGATCGCATAGGTACCGCTCCCCTCCACATAAAATTCCACCCCATCCCCTTCCAGGTAGCGCTGAAACCAGTCCGCTTCACGCACCTCATCGATATCGTCCAGAAAATCAGCCCGCAGCGCCGACTTTAGCAAACTATTCTTTGCCAGCCGCAGATCGTGGGGGCGTTTTTCAAGATCTCGAATGGGCTCATAATCCTGGAGATACCAAGCCTTTAGCGCAATAATCGCCATACTCAAACCGATTGATCAGCTGTGGTCTAGGGTAGCCCAATTTCTATGGCCATAGACAAATGTCTTGCACATGGGAATTGAGTGACTTCATTAGTTTATATGTACTATTTTAGTCTACTGAGGTGGATACAAGACACATCACACAACGAATGTCATTAGAAAATCTCACCTAGTCCAGTTGCAATAGGTTCGTACTCGCTCTCAGTCAAGCTCCCAAAATACTTAGCAATCCGCCGCATATCCACTGCTCGAATTTGGTCTAATAAAACAACAGAATCTCTTTTCAGATTTCCAGTACCTGCTAATAACACTGGGTAAACCGTTGGATTTACTTTGGACCATTCACCTATTTGTGTGGTCATCGGAGCCACAATTGCCAACAAATATCGTGTTTCTCCTGGGGGAATGCCAACAATCAAAGCCGGTCTTGTCCCCTGTTGCTCATGCATAGAGGGATTATGCTCCGGCAAGGTAACCAAGACAATATCACCTTTGCCTAACTTACGATTCATCAGTTTCCACAATCATCACACCTTTCCCTGGCACATGCCGTACAGGTAGACCTTCGGGAATACCTTCAGCATCCCACTCATAGGTAGGTAGGGGCTCAATAAGGTTTGCCTCTATCCAGGTTTGTGTCTCTAAATCTATTGAACCCAGTTCATCAGAGTCATCCGAAGACTCTAACTCTTGGCGCAAAAAGTCAAAAATTGTTCGCTTGCTAATCGCAGGCAACTGTTGAATGAGGGTCAGAATTTGCTCAGCTGTAATTTCCAGTAAGGCCATAAACCTCAAACCCATATCTGCTTTATTTATCATAGCCAGATGCAGCAGCTGCGTACTTTTAGACGAGCCAAATGATCAACAGGTAGACATATATTAGGTAGGAAAGAATAAAGAAACCTACTCGCTACCCGCCCGCTACTGCATCTGGCGAGGATGTCCTACCAGGATTTACCTTGCGAGTAAGCTCCTTTGAAGGGGCCTGATAGCTTAAACAATCCATTCCTTTGCTCGCTCAACAGCCCGCTGCCAGGTTTTAAAATTATCCTGGGCGGCTGCCTGCCCTACTCCTGGTTCAAAGGTTTTATCAATCTTGCGACTAGTCACCAAGGCCGTATAGTCATCCCAAAAACCAACGGCAAGACCGGCGGCAAAGGCCGACCCCTGAGCCGTCGCATCTAATACGGCCGGTCGTTCCACCGGAATACCTAAAACATCGGCCTGATATTGCATCAAAAAGTCATTGTTGCAGGCCCCCCCATCCACCTTTAGCGTGGTGATCGGTGTACCACTGTCGTCATTGATGGCGGTTACGACTTCTCGGGCTTGGTTGGCGATGGCTTCTAGCACAGAGCGCACCATGTGGGCTTTGGTCGCACCGCGGGTAATGCCCAAAAATGCACCGCGAGCGCCCATATCCCAATGGGGAGCCCCAAGTCCACTGAGGGCAGGGACAAAATAAACGCCGCCATTATCAGTGACCGATGTGGCCAGGGGCTCACTGTCTGCGGCACTGTCAATTATCTGCAAGCCATCGCGTAACCACTGGATGCAAGCCCCGGCTGTAAACATGCTGCCTTCTAGGGCATAGCCCAAATCGTAGCTGCCCTCTTTGGCCATAGTCCAGCCGATGGTGGAGAGCAGCTGGTTATCGGAGCGCACAATGTCTTTACCTGTGTGGGCCACTAGAAATGCACCAGTCCCATAGGTGCATTTTAGAAGACCGGGACGATCGCAACCGTGGGCAAACAAGGCCGCCTGCTGATCGCCCAAAATTGCCGCAATCGGAATTTTTACCCCTAGCAAACTCGGGTCGGTATAGCCAAAAATTCCCTGGCTGGGTTTAATATCGGCCAGTAGCGATCGCGGTACGCCAAAAATATCCAGCAGTTTGTCATCCCACTGCTGTGTGGCCAGGTTCATCAACAATGTGCGGCTGGCGTTGCTGTGGTCCGTCGCATGCACTTTGCCATCGGTCAAATTCCACAGGGCCCAGGTATCGATGGTGCCAGCCAAAACATTATCTAAATTCTGGTCTGATAATTGGGGCTGCACTTTATCTAGCAGCCAACGTAGCTTTGTCCCTGAGAAATAGGCATCTAGAAACAGACCGCTGCGCTCATAAATATCTGATTTATGGGCTGCCAGATTGCTACACATATCCGCCGTCCGCCGATCTTGCCAGACAATGGCTTTATGCAACGGCTTACCGGTTGTTTTATCCCATAGCAAACAGGTTTCTCTCTGTACCGTCAGCCCAATCGCGGCAATGTCGCTGGCGTTAATATTGGCTTCGCCAATAGCCGTCTTAATGGCCCACTGAACCTGCTCCCAAATTTCTATAGCATCATGTTCTACCCAGCCCGGCTGCGGATAATACTGGGTTAGCTCCTTATAGGCTTGGCCCACAATATCGCCCGCTTTGTTAAACAAGATGGCGCGGTTACCGGTGGTGCCCAAGTCTAGGGCCATGACGTACTGTGACATTGACGATTCCTCGTGACAAAAGGGTGCGTGGCAAAGGGAAACCCGGAGGGTGGGCACCGCCCACTTACTCGATTACATCAGGTTTTCAAACAGACCGATCAGATTGCCTTCAGGGTCGCGGCAGTAGGCAATCTTGAGGTTAAAGTCGCTATTTTGAGTCGGTGGCTCATCAAAATGCACCCCTGCCTGACGCAGCTGGGAATAGGTACTGTCTAAATCGGTAATGGTGAAAATAAGAACGGTTTTATCTTGGCTATCGGCAACAGCAGGCTTATCGCTGGTGTGAATAATAGAGGCCATTTCCTCTTGATGGAATAGGGAGATAGTCTGCCCCGCCACCTCAAATTCGGCATAGCTTGGGTTTTCTACGATCACCGTTAGGCCCAGCAGATCGCGATAAAACCTGCAGCAGTGGGTAATATCCGACACCAGTAAGCGCGTAGACGCGGCTTTGACATCCATGGAAAAACCGATCTAATTAAAGAACTCCACCCATTGTGTCGCGGAGAGGATTCTGTGGAAAAAAATGGAGAAAGTCTTAGGGGAAATTAATAAAGGTTAGGGAATGGTTTGGCTCAGCGGGGCTCAAGACCATCGGCAGATAAGCGGCGTTGAACTCGGCCTTCAAAATAAAGCCTTTAAAATAAAAAAGAGGGTGCGTGATCGCACTCTCCCATAACGAAGTTTTTGAGTATTGATTTCTTAGGAACTAGCGCAGCCAGAACGGCTTAATAGGCGAGTTCTTTGAGATTGAGGGGGTGGCAATCGGGGCAGTTCCCCTATTTCATGACCACCACTCGCCACCCTAATCTTCCTGTTCCAAGAGACGGGATAGCTGCCCACGGATGGCATCAAGCTTTTTGTCTACTTTTGGAACGGTCAGCAGTCGGACTTCGACCTCAGCAATATTGTCAATGCGGGTGGTTTTTTCCCACAGCTTACGCTCTACATCAGACTCAGATTCGTAACGGAACGTAATGGTGGTGTTGGTAACCTCCAAGATTTCCACATTTTTAAACCAGCCGTTGCTGCTTTTTACATACAGCCACACACTGCCTTGGCCAACGAGTTCTTTGAGCTTTTTTTCCATATGACAAAATTCCCCAGACACTGCACAGGTCTACAAGAGATAATGCTGTCTTTTCTTAAGATTGATTTTATAATCTTAGCACTTTGAAAAGTTATATGTAGACTAAAAAATAAATGTTCTATAATCCCTAAAATCCTTCTGGGCTAAATAATCGGGAGGAATTTATTAATTGTTGTCAGGGAAAAATTAATGTTCCAGTCATTTTCTAATGTTGGGTGATGACAAAAGAAAATGATGCCGTATTTTTCTAGTCGTTTTTAGATAGAAAACCGGTTATTTTTTCTGTTCAAAGAGAACACCCTGGCTGTCTTTGAGGGTAAAGTGGCACGGATTTTCTAAGTCGGTGTCGAGGTTGAGGTCTGGGGTTGCGATCGCAACTCTCCAATCATCCATATCCAGCCCCAGCCAGTTTTCCAGCTCAATCGTCAGCGGCTCTCCCCCCATATGGGCCACCATCAAAATCGGCGAATCCCCTGGTTCAAGCGGGTTACTCCGCACACCATAAAAAACGGTGCGCTGGTCATCACTAATGCGATTAAAACGGTCGTGCCCCGTCAAATTATCCTGAAGCCATGGGTGACGCCGACGATACTGCCTCAAAGCCAAATGAAATGAAGCCATTCCCCGGTCGATCCGCTCATAGGAGCGAGAAACGTTACATAAACCATGACCATCTTCCATAAAGGCCATGGCAAATTTCTTCAATTTGGGCACATCTAAATTTGCCAAAAACCCTGCCAAAGAAGACTCATTCAGTTCAGCCAGCGCCGGTAATTCACAGCTATCAATGTTAGGCCCCAGACACTGGCTACAGATGGTAGCCACCTCCTGTAGGTTATAGTCCGTTGTCACCATGGCCTCCTGCAGCGTTTGGGAAAAGTCCCGCAGCTGCTGAAAGTCACGGAACCCCATGCGCTTAAGCTGAGGGTAAACCTCTGCCAGGTCATACATATCGGGCTCAATTTGCCATTCTAAAAAGCTGATTTCCTCTGAAACCACCTTGACGCCATATTGATCGTCCGTATTTCTAAAAAACCCCCAGGGAGCCCCCACATTGGCATTAATAAAATCCATCGGTAGACCGGGGCTAAAGCCACAGACCCAAAGCTGAGTGGCCGGATTGTTATACGCCTTATGCAGCACATCCGGTAGGGTTTTTCCCAGATTCCAGTTAATGGGCTGATCGATTTCAACCTGGGTGCCGCGCCTCAACGTATCGTGGTTTCCACAGCCCGTAATCCAGCGATTGCCTTGATAGATAACTTCCCCCACCCGTCGCCATTTACGATCCCAAAATCCCTGTAGAGAAGGAGTGTTATGGGCAAAAATTAGCGGGCCCCATTGAAATGACTCAGGCTTTTGTTCAATTAACTCCCGATAGCGAGAAATCTCTTCCCACCCTTCCTGGGGCCAGGGCCGACCATCCTCAAAAATGGTGAACATCAGCCGGCGGTAGCCATTGATGTCTTGCACCACATCACTCATGGCCAACAGATAGGCATCGTCTTGCTCTACGCGATCCGTAAGCGGATTAAAGAACCGAAAGTCCTGACCACCATCAACACGGATACCGTCAGCCCCCGTATTCAGTTTGCGCCGCTGCATCTCCAGTAAAATGGCCCGCACCTGGGGCAGCTGATGGTTAAGATCCTGGCCATACATATTGGGCCCCTTAAAGAACTGATGGGTCATCACCTCCAGGGCCTGGTTATCGGCATGGCCGTAAACCAAGTCATAAATCAGCTGTATCGGACCTTCAGAAAAGTTGTGTAGCGTCGCAATAAAATCAATCACCTCGTTGGGGCGCAGACTCCCTAGCACCGCTGGGTTAGTCGCCCCCGACCCCAAGATAGGAACGTCATATCCCCAGTTTTGAGTGTCGGGTTTTCTCAGCACTGCTTGGGCAGTTGTAGGCGAGCGCTGGGGAGCGACATCAGCCGCGGCGTCATCAGACGGTAGGGCAAAAAACTCATAGTCAGCGTGGGAGTCTTCCCGCCGATACTCAATGGTGGGTTCCACCGGCAACAGTTGAATAGCGTCATAGCCGGCATAGACGGCTTCTTCGGGGGTGAGGTCATCACCGGCTGCCAGCTTGTCAGAAATACGCTGATAAATTTCTGTCAGCCCTTCAAATGTGCCTTGGGCAGACGCGGTATTGATATGGAGCTGCAAAATATTGGTAGGGGCTTCGACGCGGGGAATCGTGGCGTCACCAACGCCGCTACCGGTACGACGAAAATAGCTGCGGTCAGCCCGCTGTCGCTGTAGCAAACGCATGTCATACAGCTCTGCCGGGGCAAAAATCCCATAGGGCAGTGAATACGCTAGCGGATCTCGAATGATGTGTACTCGCCCATCCTGGTCAATGTAGCGTAACCAGTAAAAACATCCAGCCCGCTCGCGGCGACCGGGGCGCATCCCCTCAATCACTCCCCAGACAAACTCTCCCTGTTTAACCAGAGGAATTTGTACTTGATTAAACGTGACAGTTTGTTCTGCCGAGCGAAAATCAATATCCTCTGTCGGGGTATAAACCTCCAAAACAATTCGATCTTCTGACTGAATAATGTCGCCCGTGAGATCGGGGGTCCAAAACCCTACCTCAGTCAGTCGGTCAGCCCGATAGTGAGCCCCCAGACGTCGAGCAATTTTCTGGGCCTTTTCAAAAAATGTTGCTTCCGAACGTTGGATGCTTTCGGCCCACATGAGCAGGCTTTGGGTTTCATCTTCGACTAGTTGCAGTCGTCTGGGGGCAGTTGCAATCACCGGATGTCTCGTTAGTGAGGAGAGCGCATGGGTTTAGTTAAACCTCAGGTAAACCTTGTCCACAGCCAGAAGTTATATTCTTCTGTCGGAGAAACTCAAGGTTTCAACGTTATGTGGGTTAGCAGCGCTACATTAGCTCAGAATGTTGAGCGCGCCTATAGTTCCCATCGATCAAAATATGACAAAACTACGCCCATGATTTACAGCTCTAGACAGAGTGTAAGATCGATAGTGAATGGAGAGAATAGTTATGGCTGATGAATTTTAAATTCGTTTTTGAAAATGATTTTCTTTGATCAATTTATGGCTTAGGGAAGACTGCCTATTCAATTGCTAAATAAGGCTTAATACGATAACGTAACTCACTGTAAACCCTGATGTATTGGCAGAAATCGTCAGCGGACTCTAATTATCATTCATGCATTTTTTTGAGGTTTGGTGGCGGCAGCGTGGTAAATAAAGTTGCCTCCCCCAAGCCTTGTTTTGTTTGGATCCCACAGTTAATACCGCTGTTGAGCAACCTGCAGGAGAACCCAATATGAAATCTTCCCTGGTGATCCTATACCACCGTGAACCCTATGACGAGGTGACGGAAAATGGCAAGATTTATTACCGTGAAAAGAAGAGTCCAAATGGAATTGTACCTACATTAAAAAGCTTTTTTGCCAATGCAGACCAGAGTACTTGGGTCGCTTGGAAACAAATCGCTGAGTCAGAGAAAAAAGGATTTATCGATCGAGTCACCATGGAGGGGGGCAGCGATAGCTGCGTAGTACGGCGTATTCCCCTAAATGCCGAGCAGGTGCGAAATTTCTATCACATTACGTCCAAAGAAGCCTTCTGGCCGATTTTGCACTCGTTTCCCGAACACTTTACCTATGACAGTTCTGACTGGGAAAATTTTCAAAACATTAATCGCCTGTTTGCGGAAGCCGCCTGTGAGGATGCGGCTGACGACGCGCTGATTTGGATCCACGATTACAATCTCTGGCTAACGCCCTATTACATTCGCCAGAAGATGCCCCATGTGAAGATCGCCTTCTTCCACCACACGCCATTTCCGGCGGCGGATGTCTTTAATATTCTCCACTGGCGAAATGCCATCATCGACAGCTTACTGTGTTGCGATCTGTGCGGATTTCACATTCCTCGCTACGTGCAAAACTTTGTGTCCGCAGCCCGCAGCTGTCGGGATGTGGAGATAGTAGAGCGTATTCCTGTACCTGAGGCGTTTACTAAGACTGGCACAGCCCTGGCCGAGCCTGAAATGGTTACCAAGCTGCGTTACAACGGGCGTATTGTCACCATTGATGCCTTCCCGGTGGGGACCAGTCCTAAAAAGATTCACGATGTGGTGATGCGTCCTTCGATTCAAGAGCGAGTCAAGGCGTTGCGGGCTGAAATCGGTGACAACACCCTGATCATGTCGGCGGGGCGCGTGGACTATGTCAAAGGGGCTAAAGAAATGCTGGCCTGTTTTGAGCGTTTGCTAGAGCGGAGCCCCCAGTACATTGGCAAAGTCAATCTGATGATGACGGCGGTGAAAGCTGCTAAGGGAATGCGGGTATATCGCATTGCCCAAGAACAAATCGAACAGATGGTGGGCCAGATTAACGGTCGCTTTGGCACCCTCAACTGGACACCGGTACAGATCTTTACTGAGCCCCTGCCCTATGACGACCTAATGGCGTTGTATAAAGCAGCGAACATTTGCTGGATCTGTCCGCTGCGGGACGGTTTGAACCTGGTGGCTAAGGAATATGTAGCCGTGCATAACGGTGAAGATGGAGCCCTGATTTTGTCGGAGTTTACCGGGTCTGCCGTGGAGCTCCCCGAAGCCCTACTGACCAATCCCTATTCATCTACCCGTATGGATGAGTGTATTGAGGCGGCCCTAGAAATGTCCGCCGAAGAACAGGCGGAGCGGATGAAAAAGCTACACAAAGCGATTTGCCGCTACGACGTACAGCAGTGGGCTAACCATTTGTTTAGGGAAGCCAAGGCCACGGTGGCCATTGAACCCGAGGCAAAGGAAACGGTCGGCGTTTAGGAAGAATTTGATTTGGTAGAGACGTTCCATGGAACGTCTCTACCAAATTCCCCTACTCTTTCTAAAAATCTGTGCCATCTTGAGACATAGGGAACCCTTTGTTCGCTATCTAATACATATTAATTGTCCGCAGATCGTTACTTTTGGTGGCAACTATGCCTGATTACTCAACAGTTGAAGCGACGACCTACGATTTGATTGTGATTGGTGGTGGCATCAATGGGGTGGCCGTAGCCCGCGATGGTGCCCTGCGCGGTTTAAAGACCATTCTGATTGAAAAGAGCGACTTTGGTAGCGGTACCACTAGCTGGTCAAGTCGATTGGTGCACGGTGGGTTGCGCTACTTAGAATATTTTGAATTTAATTTGGTGCGGGAATCCCTGCGGGAGCGGGAAATTTTGCTGCGGACGGCTCCCCATCTAGTCAAGCCAATCCAGATGACGATTCCTATTTATGCCCAGGGATCTCGCAGCTATTGGGAAATCCAGGCTGGGATGGTGCTTTATGATTTGCTGAGCTACGACAAAAGCTTGCCAAACCATCGAATGCTGGGGGCGACTAAGATGCGGCAGCTGTTTCGTGCCGTAGAGCCGGATGGCTGTCGAGGGGCGGCTCAGTATTATGACGGCCAGGTGGAATATGCGGAGCGGTTATGTTTAGAGGCGGTGCTGTCGGCCCAGGACGCCGGGGCTACTATGCTCAGCTACGTCACGGTTACCCAGCTACAGCGCAGTGGCAACCGGATTACATCGTTGGTATGTCGAGATGTTGAAACGGGTGAGCCGATCGTCGTACGTGGCCATGAGCAGACCGTGGTGATCAATACGTCTGGTCCTTGGGTCGACCAGATTTGTCGCAGCGGTGTTCAGGGTAATGCCCCTGCCCCTGTGGGTAAAACCCGCAAAATTGGTGGCACCCGAGGCAGCCATATTATTGTGGATAAATTTCCTGGCGCACCGGATGAGGCCTTATATGTGGAGGCCCTCACCGATGGCAGACCGTTCTTTATCTTGCCGTGGCTGGGGATGTGTCTGATTGGCACCACAGATATTCGCTTTGATGGCGATTTGGATAAGGTCCATGCCAGCAATGACGAAATTGATTATTTGCTCAATGAAACAAATCGGGTTATTCCCACCGCGCAGCTGACGCGAGAGCTGGTGAAGTTTACCTATGCTGGTGTACGCCCCTTACCCTATAGCGAAGGGAAAAAGACCAGCAGTATTACCCGCAGCCACGTGCTGTATGACCACACCGCTGAATCTGTGGAAAATATGGTGTCGTTGATTGGTGGCAAGCTCACTACCCATCGGCAGGTGGGTGAGGAAATGGTGGATGCGGCGCTGAAAAAACAGGGAAAACCCCGCAGTCATTCGGCGACTCGACAGGCTCCGCTACCGGGGGCGATCGCAACCCGCGAGGCTAAGGACCTGATGACAACGGCTGATCGAGATGTGGTGGCCCACTTGCTATCGGTCTATGGGGCCCGTACCCCTCAGGTATTGGCCATCGTTAAGGAGTTTCCTGAACTGGTGGAACCGGTAGTGGCGGGACAACCCGATATTAAGGCGCAGATTGTTTATAGCGTTAACGCCGAACTGGCGCGCACCTATGTGGATATTTGTCGGCGACGCACAGCGCTGTCGATGCGGGGTAACTATGGGTTTGATGCGCTGCCAGTGGTAGCAGATGTGTTGAAGCGCTACTGTAACTGGTCTGATGAGCGCTGCGATCGCAACCTGCTCAACTACTACACCTTTATGCGCGACAACTGCATTCCTGAGTACCAGCTAGATCAATATCAGCCTCCCGTAGCGGCGTCAGTAGCTTAGTCTAGGTATGGGTTTTGAGTTTTGGATTTTGAGCAACATTCAAAACTCAACCCCTAACGCTCAAAACTATATAGACCCTTTGCCAAGGGGACATTGCCACGTGGTTACTTCATCTGCACCGTCTGAAACTCCGATAATTCCCCTATCAGAAGCCCTAAAGCAAACGGCGCGGGTAACGGTTTTGGGCTCCGGAGCCTGGGGCACTGCCCTGGCAAGGCTGGCCCTAACCAACGGCAACCAGGTACAAATTTGGTCTCGGCGAGGGCCATCGGATTTAGCAACGGCGGTAGCTGACGCCGATATTGTCGTATCAGCTATTTCCATGAAAGGGGTGGCGGCCCTAGCCAATCAGCTACAGACCGCCCAGCTAAAACCCGCCACAATTTTAGTAACCGCCACCAAGGGGTTAGATCCTGAAACCACCCGCACCCCGTCTAAGATTTTTAGTGACACCTTCCCAGAGAACCCGATTGTGGTGCTCTCTGGCCCCAACCTATCTAAAGAAATTGAGGCGGGGCTGCCTGCGGCCACCGTTGTCGCCAGCACAGATGTGGAGGCGCTAACCCGAGTTCAACAGGTCTATTCATCCGAAATATTTCGGATTTATACCAGTCCCGACCCCGTGGGGGCAGAGTTGGGGGGCACGCTTAAAAATGTGGTTGCGATCGCAGTTGGGGTGTGTGACGGCCTCAAACTCGGGTCCAACGCCAAGGCCGCATTAATTACCCGAGCCATCCCAGAAATGCTGCGGGTGGGTGTACACATGGGCGCTCAGGTGGAAACCTTCTATGGTCTCTCAGGGTTAGGCGATTTACTCGCCACCTGTGATGGCACCCTTAGCCGCAACTACCGGGTGGGCTACGGACTCGCCCAAGGTAAAAAGCTAGACCAGATTTTAGATGAACTGGGCAGCACGGCAGAAGGCGTCAATACCACCCATGTCCTAATTGACATGGCCAATCGCGACGGTATTCCGGTGCCCATTGCTCGACAGGTCCATCGTCTGCTGCGTGGAGTCGTCACTCCCCAAGAGGCCGTCGGCGGCCTGATGGAACGAGAACTAAAGCCAGAAGCCTGTGATCTAATGGCTAAAAATTAGCGCTTATAGGTTTCCATTGAGCGATCGCGATAGTCGTATAGCCGCTGTAGATATCGCCGCTTTGATGGGGCGGCTTCTTCTTCAGTGGGTTTGTCGATTATAGGCTCTGCAAAGGTTTCTACCGGCGTATCTATGGTCGGCTCGGCCATGACCGGAGCATCTTCAATGGGTTCAGACATTACTTCTGAATCAGCAAACTCTGGGGCCACGCTGGCATCGACCTCCAGCGTTAAACCGGGCTCAGGAACCGCCTCAACGTCCTCCTCCTCAGGGGCCCGAACAGCCTGAGTATCCACGGGGGTGACTGTTTCCTCCAGCACGGCCGGTGTTTCGAGTTGGTCAATCTTGGCTCCTGCTGACAGTGACGGCTCTAAGACTGATGGCGGCTCCATGGGCAAATCAGAGTTAACAGCTGACTCTTCAAACTCTGCGTCCGATGATTCTGAAGAGTCAGCTTCATCGTCGTCCAACAGTTCGCTGGTTTCATCGAGCGGCTCGGGAGCCGTTACCTCAGACCTAGGCTCATCGACCGGGGTCATTTTTTCGGGCTGGATCTCCTCGGGCTGGCTCTCCTCAGGTTGAACCGCCTCAGGGGCAATCTGCTCAGGCTGTCGATCGGGTTTACTGTCTTTATTAGGCAGCTCAAGAACTTCAGGTTCAGGGACCTCAACCTCAGGGACCTCAACCTCAGGGACCTCGGGCTCGTAGCTCGGATCAACAATGCCGCCTATCTCCGCTAAAGTGACCTCTCCCCGGACAATTTTTGCCAGACCGTCATCCAGACCGGGGTCATAGTTGATCAGCCGCACCGTGTTATTAAAAACGCCCTCCATAGGCTGGCCCGCATCATCCACTAGCGTTAGCTGCACCCAGTTTTGCCCTGGCTTCAGACCTTCTATATATATAGCCTCCCAATCCTTGAGCATAAGACTCTCGCCATTGACGGTATAGCGCACACGCCAGTCAGAAATCGCCGGATTATCCTCGGCAACCTGGTGCAGCGGAGCATTCAATAAATAGAAGTCTAATAAGACGGGTTCAGCTCCATAGATACCCAACGGTGCACCATAGGTAAGCAACGGCCGATTGTCCTTCGGCGAGTTTTCGTCCGTTTGGGCAAAAATGTGGAACGTCACCTGGGCATAGGAGCCTTCATTTTTAAAGCTTTCATCCCAAGGACGTACCGCAAATGCTCGAATAGTATGGGTTCCTGGCGCTAGATCCTCCAGCACAATCGGTTGCGTCAGGTCATATACCGAGCCATAGGGCTGGTTATCTAGCAGGAGTTGCACATGGGGACCCATCCCCCACATTTCATCCTTATATATGGGTAAATCTTGAACCTGCAGTACAACGCTAACGGTGGTGGTATCAAAAATCTGCTCAGCCTGGGGCTGACGGATCTGCACCTGGGGCGCATAGGTGTCCAACCAGGGGTCCAATGCTTGAATCAGCTCGGGTGGATCCACCTGCTTGATCACAGGGCGGGGGGCAAAGAGGGATGGGGGCGTAGACTCATCCAGCCCAGCTCCAGACTCGGGGGCATTGTTACAGCTGGTCAGCAAAAGCAGAGCCAATAGCACCACCGGCCCGACTATCTTTTCCACTAGCCACTGCAGATGTCTCAAAACATCAGAAGCCAAAGTCATGACAAGCATTTCCCCAAAGGATGTTTAGAACCTAGTGCCTAAGCACGGCGGCAGGCTTAAACGATATTAGCGGTCCGTTGCCCCTGATTAGCCAATACGGCCCAAAGCTTTCCTGTGAATCTATCGCTGTGCGCCCACGGTGCCACGGGCGACAATAACAAGACTTCATGACCAAACCGACAAGAAAGACACCAAGAACACTCAGGTAATTTACAAAACTAAACAAAAAGACAACTAACAACAACTAATCCTGAAGCCCTGACCATAGGAAGAATCTATGGTGCTGATTTAAGAAAGAAATTTGATTTTGAGGATTTTATGCATGCATCGTGGCGTAAGGCTGAAATATGGCAGTTCTATTGAGATTTGTTAATATCCGACCCGGCAAATAGCATTTCTGTGAAAACGACTACCGTGTGACCCTTGTTCTAAGAGGATTTCGGAGGTTGAATTATTGTTAACTCAACGCGGGATCGGGCAAGTGCCGAGTCTATAATGCTCAGGAGCAATCCTATAAATAACGGGTGTCGACGTTTTCGCTGACTTAACATCTCGGTTGAAAATGTTTGCAATTGTTTCATCTAAGAAGCTTTTTGCTGGCCCCGATTTATAGGCTGTTCGTTCTTTGTCTAGAGAGAGGAGAGTCTCCATGACAACTACCCCGCGGGAGCGGGAGGCAAAAGTCAAGGTGACAGTTGATGAGAATCCGGTACCCGTTTCCTTTGAGAAATGGGGTAAGCCTGGTCACTTCAGCCGTACCCTGGCGCGAGGCCCAAAAACCACTACTTGGATTTGGGATCTCCATGCCGACGCTCACGACTTTGATAGTCACACCAGTGACTTAGAGGACATTTCTCGTAAAATTTTTAGTGCTCACTTTGGCCATTTGGCCATCGTGTTCATTTGGCTGAGTGGCATGTATTACCATGGCGCTCGCTTCTCTAATTTTGAAGCTTGGCTAGCAGACCCCGTTAATATTCATCCCAGTGCTCAGGTAGTTTGGCCAATTTTTGGTCAGGAGATCTTGAACGCTGATGTAGGGGGCGGTTTCCAAGGTATTCAAATTACATCTGGCTTATTCCAGATGTGGAGAGCAGCTGGTTACACCAATTCCTTCCAGCTTTTGTGCACCGCTATTGGTGCGCTGGTCATGGCTGGTTTGATGATTAATGCCGGTGTATTCCACTACCACATCAAAGCTCCGAAGCTTGAGTGGTTCCAGAACGTGGAGTCCATGCTGAACCACCACTTAGCTGGTTTGTTTGGTTTAGGCTCTCTGTCCTGGGCAGGTCACTTGATTCATGTAGGTGTGCCTGTTAACAACATGTTGGATGCGGGTGTCGCTCCACAGGATATTCCTCTGCCCCATGAATATCTGTTGGACAAGGCATTTATGGCCGACATGTTCCCGAGCTTTGCTCAGGGCTTGACGCCATTCTTCACCCTCAATTGGGGTGCTTACTCTGACTTCTTGACCTTCAAAGGTGGTCTAAACCCGGTTACGGGTGGCCTTTGGATGACTGACATTGCGCATCACCACGTGGCGATTGCCGTAATGTTCATTTTTGCTGGCCATATGTACCGCACTAACTGGGGTATTGGTCATAGCATCAAGGAGATTCTCGAAGGTCAGAAGGGCGATCCGTTGCTCTTCCCTGCTAAGAATGGCCACGATGGCTTGTTTGAGTTCTTGACCACTTCGTGGCACGCTCAGC
>ERZ1740072.341-NODE-341-length-19472-cov-6.713086_pt1 | contig 19472 bp, 28 predicted proteins | sample MGYA00581733_ERZ1740072 | MGnify/ENA primary metagenome ERZ1740072 (study PRJEB43018, sample SAMN04849741) | marine metagenome | isolation source: floating plastic debris | place: Pacific Ocean | collected 2008-08-30 | study: EMG produced TPA metagenomics assembly...
ATCAACGGATAAAAGGTACGCCAGGGATAACAGGCTAATAACCCCTAAGAGACCAAATCGCCGGGGTTGTTTGGCACCTCGATGTCGGCTCATCGCATCCTGGAGCTGTAGGCGGTTCCAAGGGTTCGGCTGTTCGCCGATTAAAGCGGTACGTGAGCTGGGTTCAGAACGTTGTGAAACAGTTTGGTCCCTATCTACCGTGACTCGAATTGCGGGTGGGCGTCCTAGTACGGGAGGATCGGACGCCACCGGCCTATGGTGACCGGTTGTTTAGGATGTTTCCTTGGCATTGCCGGGTAGCTACGCCGGTGGGGATAACCGCTGAAAGCATATAAGCGGGAAGCCCTTCCTAAAACATTCTTGGGAAGTAGCAGATTACTACATAGGCGGGGTTGTTTTATCTAGGAATAGAGCGCAATCCGTACTAATTATCCCAGAATACACGCACTTTTCGGCGTCGTGTTGTTGGATTCCTACTCTGGATGATTAAGCGCTGCTCTTTCACCAGTTAGCGCGAGTTCTCGTGTTCGCGGTTGAGACGTTTATATTAACGTTAGGTCTGAAGAAGTTCTTATAGTGCTTGTGTTTTTGCAAGGCTCAGCTGGATCTTCGTTTAAGGTGCTATCCGATTTAGTTGTCGTTGATAGGCCTTCGTGTGAGCGCCGCTTTTGTGTTGTGTACAACCTGCTTAGCCTTAAGTACCAAAGCCGTATATTCGTGCGGGTAGCCCTTTTAGAGGGGGCGGGCTTGCCTTCCGCGGTTTCTCTTTTTTCTGGCGCGGATTGGATGGAGCGAGAAGCGTGAGACTTATTTGGTGTTTTTTTTTCTGGGCATCCGGACCTTCGCCGTATACTTACGGATTACGGATTTTCGGGACACCCTTTACGAAAAGACTTTCCCTTGACTGGTTACCTAGAGTCTCGTTACGATCCGGGGGTCCGTCGGGTGGTTTCTGAGCCCGTAGAGCTTGCCCAAGAATTCAGAATATTTTCCTTTCCCGCGTCTTGAAAGTAACCCCATGATACTACTACTTGCAATAGCCACCTTTGTTGCGTTTACCCTGTTTTCAAGAAACATCGTTTACTCTCTCATGTCTCTAGTTGGGGCATTTCTCTTTTCTGGGGCTCTCTTAGTTTGGATGGGCCTGGAGTTTTTAGGTTACGTCGTTATAATAGTATACGTAGGGGCCATAGCAATATTGTTTCTTTTCGTTGTAATGACTCTCGATGTTAGCCGAGAGAGCTACGCGGTGCCTTATACGGGATTTTTTGACTACTTGCCTCATGCTGTTTCTTTGTTGTTTACGGCGGGCGTTTTAAAATTAGTTTCAGAGTCTGTGGAGCCTCTAGTTTCTCCCGGCAATTTAGGCCCAGTCTTTAACGCGTGGGTTAGTACACTCTTAAGCAGTAATAATTTAGCCTCATTGTATTACTTTATGTACTTACCGGGGTTTCCTTTTCTCTTCGTCTCTGGCCTTCTTTTATTGCTAGCTATGCTGGGGGCGGTTTTCTTAACGCAATCCCAGCGGGCTACCAGCAAGGAAGTTTCTGTTTTGCGTAAGCCCGCGCGTTCCGCACGGGTTGGCCGCAAGGCTTAACTCTTTTGGCGGCCATCGTCCAGCGGTAAGACGCGGGGTTGTGGGTTCCGAAACGCGGGTTCGATTCCCGCTGGCCGCCAGGGGGCCATAGTTAAATGGCAGAACACCTGTTTTGCAAGCAGGGGGTATCGGTTCGATTCCGGTTGGCTCCATATTTAACCGCGCGGTCGGTAATGCTTTTGTTGTTGTCAGTTTTACCTTTAGTGGGCTCCGTTATTTGTCTTGCCCTACCATCGGCGTTAGCTGGTCGGATAGGCGTTTTTGTTAGTTCGTTCGTGTTTGCATTGTCGCTAGTTTTATGAGCACTCTTTGACAATTTAGATTCCCGTTATCAGTTTGTAGAGTCGATATCTTGATTTACGTCTTCGGGCGTCTCGTTGCGCTTAGGTATAGACGGCGTGTCGCTATACCTAATACTGCTAACGACTTTATTAGTGCCTATTTGTTTGTCTTCATCGCTTGCTCAACTTTCAAGCAGCGCTAACTTATTCGTGGCAGTCTTCTTGTTTATGGAGGCTCTCTTAATCTCAGCGTTTTCGGTTCTAGACTTGATCGCCTTTTACGCTTTTTTTGAGGGTATACTTATACCAATGTTTCTGTTAATAGGTATATGGGGCTCTCGCTCTAGAAAGCTGCGGGCCGCTTATTACCTTTTTTACTACACATTGGTAGGCTCTATATTGATGTTGCTTGGTTTGCTTTACGTCTACTCAGAGCTGGGCACAACGTGTGTTTACGCGTTACACGCTCATAGTTTTTCTGATACAGAGCAGCTGGTTTTGTGGCTCTTGTTTTTTATAGCTTTTGCTGTTAAGGTGCCCGTAGTGCCTTTTCATATTTGGTTGCCCGAAGCGCACGTAGAGGCTCCTACCTCTGGGTCTGTTATTTTGGCTGGAATACTACTGAAGCTAGGGGGGTATGGATTCCTTAGGTTTGTACTGCCGGTGTTTCCCGAAGCTTCGAGTTACTATGTACCGTTGGTTTTAACTTTAGGCTCTGTAAGCGTGGTGTACAGCTCATTAACAACGCTGCGTCAGGTAGACTTAAAAAAGATAATCGCGTACTCATCGGTGGCGCATATGAGCTTAGGCTTGATAGGCCTTTTCTCTTTGAACACACAAGGCTTGGAGGGCTCCGTTCTTTTGATGATAGGTCACGGTATCGTTTCTAGTGCCCTTTTTTTAATTGTTGGTGTCCTTTATGATAGGTTTCACACAAGGCTGGTTAGGTATTACGGGGGTTTGGCCCAAGTCATGCCGCTGTTTTCTGCTTGTTTTCTTTTTTTTTCTTTGGCAAATATGGGTTTGCCGGGCACCAGCAACTTTGTTGGTGAGATTTTGGTTTTTTTAGGGCTTGTGCAGCGCTCCCTACTCGCTTCTGTTTTGGCCTCTGCTGGCATGGTTTTGGGGGCAGGCTACTCTTTGTGGCTTTACAATAGGGTTTGCTTTGGGGCGCTAAAGACGCGTTACGCGGGCATATTTACAGATTTGTCTAAGCATGAAGCGTTCGTTTTGGTTTACTTGCTGGTGCTTAGTTTGATGCTAGGTTTGTATCCTCAACCAGTAATGTCTGCAATTCACTGTTCTATTTCATTGATCCTGCGTGTCTAAGCCTAAAGCGTACGCTATAAATACTGTGCTTTCAACTAAGTACAACCGACCAGATCCGGTATTAAAATCCTGATTTGTGAAAAAGGTTATTGGCGGCATGCCCTTAAAGAGCCGAGCTCGCAATAGAGCCTTGGTGTACTCCGTTTTTCGATCTATCCGAGTTAAGGCTCGTTTAGCTCGACCAGCGTTGGCTCTGGGTTATATCTTCCACAAGCTAATGCCGTCTTTTTGGGTTCGTGTTTACAAAATGGGGAAGCGCGTTAAGGCAATACCCTATAGTTTGTCTCCACATAAGGGATACAAGCACAGCGTACGGTGGTTTCTTCGAGCTTTTAGGGCTCGCAGGGCTCCCACCTTGCACAAGCGCTTAGAGGCTGAGTTTATAGCGTCTCTATCCGGAAAGTCTATTGTTTACAAGTGAAAAAAAAACTTGAACGGGTACGTGGTTCGTAATCGTCATAACGCTACTTATCGCTGGTAGCGCGTGGGCAAGCGTACAAATCCATTAGGCTTACGCTTGGGTTATCTAGAAACCTGGCGCACAAGCATGCCGAATCCTTATAGCGTCAGCGGGTTTAGGCATGATATCTCTGACGCAGCTTTCTTTACGGCAGCTCGGTTTTTTTTGTACAGAGATAAGCGTTTATTCTGATCTAGCCTAGTAGATAAAGGCTTTTTTTGTGTGTTGCATCTTTTCTTAGACAGGCTCCCAGGTCTTGTACAGTTGTGGGAGCTGCGCAACGCTTTTTTAACAGTATTCGATAGGTTTTTTATTTTTAGGGTACACTCGTTGCAAGGATGGGTTAAGGGAGCGCGTCGCCGGCGAAAGGCCTTAACAAAATCTATGTCGCCAGGCCGCCGCCCTAACCGTTTTAGGACAAATAGGTTTTTCTTTTGCTCGGCCGCTCTACTAAAGTTGGGTTTTGCTACGTCGAACGCGTCGCTTATCACGCGGGTTGTTTGCGACTTGTTTCGTAAGCATCGTCGGCATTGGGTGGTTTTTCGTTTTATTAGGCTAACCTTTAACACGACCTTTAGGCGGTACGCTTCCATAAAGGGTATTCGCCTAGAGGTGTCGGGAAAGATCAACGGCCGGCGTCGCCGCCCTAAGCGCACGCGCCGGCGGCTCTATCGAATGGGCCCTATACCCTTTCAGCAGTTTAAGCATAGGGTGGACTATTCTTATCGTTTGGTGGCCACCAAGTTTGGCGCTTTTGGTATAAAGCTGTGGGTTTTTAGAGAGAGTCCGTTGATATTGTCAACGAGTCGTGCACTGTAATAAGTTGTTAGCTGCAGAAGAAAAGCCTCTGCATTACGTTGCGCATTCGCGCTTGCCGGCTGAGCCGCGGATAAATTCTCTATTACGGCTAGGTTTGCGAGCGCTGGGCGGAGGAAAGAAGGCTTTCGGGTGCGTGGACACAAAGCGTTCACGCGGTGTTGTAGGGTTGTTTTGCCTATCGCGCATACGTTTCCGTGAGGTTTCTCTCGGGGGCGGTTTGCCGGGTGTTAAAAAGATTTAGTGGCAACGTCTAATCAAATGGGTTCGGGTCCTAGGAGATATAAGGTCCGTAAAAATCTTAAAAAAGCCTTAATGAAATGTCCTCACAAGCGGGGCGTATGTATACGTCTTCTTACGCGCAGTCCCAAGAAACCAAACTCTGCTAAGCGTCGAGTAGCGCGGGTTCGCTTGTCTAACAATCGGGTCATATACGTTTATATACCTGGAGAAGGGCACAACCTTAGCGCATTCTCAGTGGTGCTTGTCAGGGGCGGTAACGTTAAAGACTTGCCGGGCGTTCGTTATAAGGCTGTTAGGGGGGTTAAGGATTTAGCTCCTGTTGACGGACGAACTAAGGCCCGCTCTAAGTACGGCGTTCGTAAAGAAATCGCATAACCATGATACAAAAAGAAGCTCTACTATGAGTCGGTGACAATAGCGACGCCATTCGTGCGTTATGCATTCACCCAAACAAAAAGGCCAATCGGCACAGAAATACCAGTTTGGGTAACTTTGTAAAGGCTACCATAAAAAAACGCGTTAGCCGCCGTAAAAATATAAAGCGTCGGGTTAATTGGTTTCTTGTGGGGTCTACCGCAAAGCGGGTAGTCCGAAAGTCGGGGGATGGCTTAAGGTTTGCTCGTACAAAGCTTGTTTTGGTAGACGAAAAAAAGAATAAAGCATTGGGCACACGCATCAAGGGTGTGCTTCCTAGGGAGGTTACGGCTTCGGGAGCCCAAGACATTATATTAAGGGCCCGTCGGTTGGTTTAATATTATGAAGACGACGCGTACCGCAAGCAGGTTAACATTGATAGAGGCCCTTAACCCTAAGCCTCCAGAAAACTATGTATCCGTAAGCTCAACTCGCAACAATTGTAGGATTTCCGTTGTTACGCAAGGTCGGCTAGAAGGCTTAGCGTCGGTTCGCAAGTCTCGCGAGTATCCTGGTTACGAGCGTCGGTTAGATATAGCCGCCTATACTTTCGCAAGGAACTTTGCACGCCGCTTTTTGCGCAGAAAGCGTCGACGGTTATCTTATGTACTGTTTGTTAGGGGTTCTAAGAAAAAGGCCGTTTTAGGTTTATTAGATGGCGGTATGCGTTTTTCGTGAGCAACAGAATCTCGTCTGCCTTCTTTTAACGGATGCCTATCCTCCAAGCCCAGGCGCACGGGCCGTCGCAAAAAGAAGCGCCCCGACCGCGTTCTATTTCCTCCAGACCCTAAAGAAAAAGCTCCGAGGAAGAATCGTGCACGTTTTAGTCATTTTGCTGCCCTTGCTTAACTCTATTCTTTGCGGCCTTTTTGGTCGATACCTCGGATCTTCCGGTTGTGTTAGGGCGTCGTTTATCTCTTTGTTTTTGACGGCGCTGGTTTCTTGGCTTACCTTTTGCAAAGTGGCTTTTTGGGGAGAGGCCATACATTCTCCCCTTTTTCCTTGGGTCCACTCGGGGTGCTTAGGTGCCGATTGATGCTTGTTTGTTGACGCTTTGTCGGCTAGCATGCTGATAGTAGTTACCACAGTTTCATTCTTGGTCCACGTTTATTCATCTGAGTACCTAGGTTCGGATCCTCATATGGGGCGTTTCTTTTCTTATATATCTCTTTTTACTTTTTTTATGGTATCCTTGGTTACCGCAGATGGTTTTCTGCAGCTTTTTTTTGGGTGAGAGGGTGTAGGGCTCTGTTCGTATCTTCTGATAAGTTTTTGGTACACCCGCATAAAAGCGGGCAAGGCTGCAATAAAAGCGGTTCTCGTAAATAGGGTTGCGGACGTTTTCATCGTTTTGGGCTTAGGCTTGCTTTTTTTCTATTGTGGTACCCTTAGCATGGGAGGTGCGTTTTCAGTAGCCCCTTGGGTTTCTAGCCAGTACGGCTTAGACGCGTTATGCCTGCTTTTATTTTTGGGAGCTATGGGAAAGTCTGCTCAGCTCGGTTTGCACACGTGGCTACCTGACGCTATGGAAGGCCCAACGCCCGTATCCGCTTTGATTCACGCAGCAACCATGGTTACTGCGGGGGTTTTTTTGGTGGTTCGGTGCTCCTCACTTTTTGAGTACTCCTCTTTTAGCCTAGGCGTGATCGCCGTGGTGGGCGCGCTTACGGCTTTTGTTGCGGCAACCATAGCTTTGTTGCAACACGATATAAAAAAGGTGATCGCTTACTCGACGTGTAGCCAGCTGGGGTATATGTTTTTTTCTTGCGGTTTGTCGAATTATGGTGCTGGTTTGTTTCACCTGTTTAACCACGCTTTTTTTAAGGCGCTGCTTTTTTTGAGCGCGGGTTCCTTGATACACGGTTGGGGAGATGAACAAGATATGCGCCGGTTAGGGGGTTCGGCTAGGATAATGCCAGCTACCTATGCATGCGTTTTGTTGGGCTCCTTATCTTTAGGGGGCTTTCCTTTTTTGTCAGGTTTTTACTCTAAAGACTTTATTCTTGAGACAGCCGCGGGCGCTTACACCGTTACGGGCACCTTTGCGTACACTCTTGGTTCTGTTACTGCATTGCTAACCTCGTTTTATTCATTCCGCTTGATTTTTTTGGCTTTTATTCGTCCGCCTAGCGCACCTCGCACGGTTGCGGCTGGTTCTCATGAGCCCGGCCCCGCCATGCTCTTTCCTATGGGCGTATTGGCTGTGGGCAGCATATTTTCGGGTTACCTGTTTAAGGACATGTTTATTGGGATGGGCTCTAGCTTTACGTCTTCTTTCGCTTACGTATCCCCGGAACGCTGTTACGATTTGGGCGCCGAGTTTGCCCCTTTTTTATACAAGTTTGCTCCCGCGGTTTTGAGTTTGTCAGGGGTGCTACTTGCCCTTTTGGTTTATTCTTTTGCGGCTTCGGAGGTATCTCGGGTGGTGCTATCCTTTAGGTGAATACGTACCTTGTTGTGAGACAAGTGGCACTTTGACAAAGCGTACAACAGGATGTTTGTGTCTCCCGCTTTGGCGTTGGGGTATTCGGTCTTTTTTAAGTCGTTGGATAAAGGTTTTATTGAGCAGGTTGGCCCTACGGGCATAGGCCGTTTAACCTTTAGGATATCTAAGGTTACTAAAGGGTTACAGTCGGGGTATATACACTCGTATCTTACCCTTATGGTTGCAGGTATAGTGTTGCTGCTAATCGTTTAGGGTTTACTAACCCGCATGCCACAGCTAGATACAGTTACCTTTTTTAATCAAGCGCTCTCACTCGCAGCGTTTTTTTTTGTTTCCTTGCCCCTGTTTGTTTACTCGTTGTCTAAGTTTACAAGTTTAATCTCAGCCTTTAGAGCCCAAACGTACGAGGGGTTAGGTCGCGCTTCGGATCACTCTTTTCCAGTCACCCTATCTTGTCCATTGGTTTTAACTCGACTTGATGTAGCGGGTAGGTTAGGTTCTGCCAAGCTTGACGGGTTAAAGCGCTCGTTGCTGCGCTCTTCTTTGTAATGCTGCTAAAAAAATACGTTTGCTTATTAGGGGCTGGCGTTTACTGCACGGGCTTGTTTGGTTTGATAACCAACAAGCGTAGCCTCTTGTTACTTTTAGTCTTCTTAGAGATGGCCCTGTTGGGAGTAGTCTTGATTATATGCGGGGCTTCTCTTCTGCGAGAAAACCCTCTCGGTCAGCTTTACGCTCTGATGGTTTTAGTCGCGGCGGCGTCTGAATCAGCTATTGGCCTTTCCCTGGTTATACTCTGGTTTAGAACTAGTGACGGGTCTAGCCTAAGCAAGGCTAGCCGTATACGAGGTTAGTGCTTTTCAGTCCTCTAGAGCAATTTGAGGTTAACGGTTTAGTTACGTTTATTTTTTGTGACCCTAGTAGCGGGCAGCCTTTTGCTATAAACATCTTAACAAACGCGTCGTTATTCGTTCTTGTTCTGTTATCGCTGCTGTGGTACTTCTGTAAGTACCCTGCGGTATCCGGTCGATTGATTCCAATGCGTTCTGCGCAAGTGGCTTGCGAGCTTTTGCTTGAATTTGCAAGCGGTCTTGTTAAGGAGAATACGGCGGCGAAGCACAGGGTGCTACTAGTCTTTGTTCCCTACGTTTTTGTTGTCTTCTTTTTTGTTTTGTTCTCTAATTTTGTGGGCATGGTGCCCTACAGCTTTACCGTTACTAGCTCTTTGGCGGCAACGTTATCTGTTGCGCTAGCTAGTTTTATAGGAGTAAACATAGTGGGTGCCACTATTCATAGGCTGGGCTTTCTGGCCATTTTTCTGCCGCCGGGTTGCCCCGTTTTTATAAGCCCTTTTATCATCATGATAGAGACCGTATCTTACGCCGCTCGGGTTTTAAGCCTTTCTATACGCTTATTTGCCAATATGATGGCGGGGCACACTCTGTTAAAGATTTTGGCAGGGCTTGCCTGACAAATGCTTACATCTGGGGGGGCCTGGCTCCTTATAGGGCTGGGACCTTTGGCGGTTATTTCCGCTGTTTGCGTATTAGAGCTAGCCGTTGCTTTTCTTCAAGCATACGTGTTTACCGTATTGATCTGCTTATACATAAAAGACGCCGCCGAACTTCACTAGGCGCGTGCTGCTTGAACAAACAAAAGAGTCGCGTATGCATAATATTAGCCTTAACTTTGGCCCGCAGCACCCTGCAGCTCACGGCGTACTACGCTTGGTTTTAGAGCTTGATGGGGAGCGGGTTGTTCGTGCTGATCCGCACATTGGCCTCCTACACAGGGGGACCGAAAAGCTTATAGAGTACAAGACATATATCCAGGCTTTGCCTTACTTTGATCGCTTAGATTACGTTTCTATGATGGCACAAGAGCACGGCTACTCGTTAGCCGTGGAGCGGTTGCTTAAGAAGCCGATACCTCGCCGCGCTCAATACATTAGGGTGCTGTTTTGCGAGTTAACCCGATTGCTTAATCACTTGCTGTCTCTCACAACACATGCTCTAGATGTAGGAGCGCTTACGCCTTTTTTGTGGGCTTTTGAAGAGCGAGAAAAGCTAATGGAGTTCTACGAGCGGGTCTCGGGTGCCCGAATGCACGCGGCGTACATACGTCCAGGGGGTGTTTCTCTAGACATGCCGATGGGGCTTTCGCAAGACATTTACGAGTTTGCGTCTCAGTTTGGTTCTCGAATAGACGAGATAGAAGAGCTACTAACGGATAACCGTATATGAAAGCAGAGGCTTGTAGGCGTGGGGGCCGTTAGCGCAAGTGCCGCTGCGAATCTATCCTTTAGCGGGGTCATGCTCCGGGGTTCGGGTATACGCTGGGACTTGCGTAAATCGCGTCCTTACGAAGTATACGATGAGCTAGATTTCGAAGTACCGGTGGGCACGTCGGGTGATTGCTACGATCGGTATTTAGTTAGGGTGGAGGAGATGCGCCAGAGCATTCGAATTATTTACCAGTGCTTGGATAGCATGCCAACGGGCCATGTTACCGTTGATGACGGTAAGGTGTCAAGCCCGGGTCGGGCGCATATGAAGGGCCGTATGGAATCGCTAATTCATCATTTTAAGCTATTCACTGAAGGCTTTACCGTGCCGTCTGGCGAGGCGTACGCAGGTATCGAGGCCCCTAAAGGAGAGTTCGGTGTTTACCTTGTTTCAGATGGCAGCAACCGGCCGTACCGATGTAAGATAAAGGCGCCCGGGTTTTCTCACTTGGCGGGTTTGGACGCAATGTCCAAGGGCCAAATGCTAGCGGATGTCGTGGCTATTATAGGTACCCAAGACATCGTTTTTGGAGAAGTTGACAGATAGATGCAAACATACACGGCGGAGTATACGAATGTAATTGTCTTTTTGTGTTTAGGTGTGGCCTTAGGCGCCATTTTGATGCTTCTTACGCTTTTATTTTCGCAGTCGCGATCGCTGGATTCAGAAAAGCTCTCGCCTTATGAGTGCGGCTTTGACCCTTTCGACGACTGCCGTGCAGAGTTTAGCGTGCACTTTTACTTGTTGGGGATTATGTTCATAGTTTTTGACTTAGAGGTCGTCTTGCTCCTTCCGTGAGCTTTAAACGCGGGCACCGGCGAGACCTTTGCCCTGTGAGCGGGTATTGATTTTATACTAGAGCTTGCCTTAGGCTTTGCTTGCATCTGGTGGGCGGGAGCCCTAGAAGTGTAGGCTTGTCGCTAGGGTCCCGTAGTTTAGCGGTAAAACCCGCGCCTGATAAGCGCGTAACGGCGGTTCGATTCCGCCCGGGGCCATATGATCGATTCACGTCCGGATAATGGCAACACCCAATTGCCCGTTTCAAAATGGTTTTACGATGACTTTGGGTACAAGTCTTTTTGGTTTGAATTAGCTGCCCGTCGAATAAGAGGAGCCTCCAAAGAGGAAGCATTCGCGGGTCTCGTACGCAACACAAACTTAATCGCTTTAGCTTTTTGAGTTCCGTGGGTTTTACTGTTTTCGACGGAAGCCTGATTTTGGCCGTTATACGACAACTGTAGCGCGCCCTCACTGTGGCCAGACGCTCCGTGATGATACTAATAAACTGGGTGTCACCCCAGACGGCTGTAGCTCAGGGGTAGAGCGCTCCGCTCATAACGGAAGGGCCGTGGGTTCGATTCCCGCCAGCCGTAGGTTCTCGTAGCTCAATGGTAGAGCACCGGTTTGCAAAACCGGGGGTTGGCGGTTCGATTCCGCCCGAGGACTGTGGGTGTAGCTCAACGGAAGAGCAGCGGGCTTTTAACCCGTTGGTTCCGGGTTCGAGTCCCGGCGCCCGCAGGGGATGTAGTCTAATGGTAGGGCGTTGGTTTCCAAAACTAAAAGCGCGGGTTCGATTCCTGCCGTCCTCGAGCTCCTCTCGTCTAGCGGTTAGGACAACCCTTTTTCATGGGGTAAACACGGGTTCGATTCCCGTGAGGAGTGTAGCCGGTGTGGCGGAATTGGCATACGCGCCGGTTTCAAAAACCGGTCCTTTATAGGTTGGGGGTTCGAGTCCCCCCGCCGGCAGCCCGGGTAGCTCAGGGGTAGAGCGTGGGACTGAAAATCCCGAGGCCAGCGGTTCAAACCCGCTCCCGGGCACGTCTTCTGCTGTTTGCCTATTGTGATATTTGTAATAAACCTTACCAGCTCTAGCCGGCGCGACTTAGCCAAGGCTTGCCGACATATTTCGCGGTCCTTGGAGCGTTATTACAGGCTTTCTCGGGTACTGGCCAAGGCGGGTTCTTGCCGTCTTGTCCAGGTCTTCTCATTTGGTTTCCGCTCGCCTAACAGATGGCGCCCGCTTAGGAAGCGCATCTCCGTTATACGTTCGCCGTTTGTATACAAGAAAACGGGAGACACTTTTATATACTCTCGGCACAGAGTCCGTTTGGCTTTTATGGTGGCGCCTACGGATTACCAGATTGGTGTTGTGAGGCTTGCTCTTCGCTTGGGAGGTGGCTGTGCCGCTTTTACCAACGTAGAGTTTCGCTTATCGACGTTTAGCTCGAAGCATGACGTTAAGCGCCTACCACGATAAGGTCCTTAGGTACCTGCACCTGTCCAGGGAGCCCCACGCCAGCGCGCACACTTGTCCCAAGCTGCGCGCTATACGTATCGCTACTTTTCCAGAAGCTAAGACATCACGGGCCCTATCTTCAGGCTTTGGCATGCTAGCTTCTCTATCGGGCGCCCCTTCTCGCGTATCGGTAAGGGTCAACCGCCGATCGAAAGAAACTTTCTTAGCGGGTTCCGTTATAACGTTAAGGCGATCTCACGCGTATGAGGCCCTGTCCTGCCTTACGCACTTTTCTTTTTACGGTTCGGCAAACTTTAGGGGGCTGATCGGGTGCTCACGCGAAGTAGGGGTTTCCTACAGTCTTTCGCATGTAGAGTTTTTTATGGGCCTTTCGAGAGCCTTTAATGCTAACCTCACCGGCTTTGGCGACGATGACTCTTCTACTTTTTTAACGGTATCCTTTAACGTTAAGGGCTACGCAGTTTTTTTTCTTCGCGGGTTGCGCTTACCCGCGTATCTCTAGCCTGCTTATAAGGGGCGGTGGCCGAGCGGTCTATGGCGCTTGATTTGAAATCAAGAGTGCGTAGCACCGGGGGTTCGAATCCCTCCCGCCTCATAAGGAAGTGGTACAGGGGCAGCACGCCTGCTTTGGGAGCAGGAGGCCGGGGGTTCGAATCCCGCCTTCCTTATTTTTCAAGGCTTTGTAGCTCAGCGGTAGAGCGATCGGCTGTTAACCGATAGGTCCCGGGTTCGAATCCCGGCGGAGCCTAGGTGGAACTTAGCCTTATGACGGGTCTTACCACAAGCTTTACTCTTTGGATTTTCGGGCAGCTTTTGCTAACAGTAGCCGTAGTTGTGCTCTTGCTTGTGGCCGTTGCCTATTACACTCTTGCAGAGCGAAAGGTAATGGCTTCCATACAGCGCCGCTTAGGCCCAAACGTTGTAGGTCCTTGGGGTCTTTTGCAGCCCCTGGCAGACGGATTAAAGCTTATAATAAAGGAGGCTATTATACCACAGAGAGCCAACACATTTTTGTTTTTGTTAAGCCCCTACCTTACTTTTGTGCTCAGCATTCTGGGTTGGGCCGTTATGCCTTTTAGCTTCGGTGTAGTTGCAGCCGACCTAGACATGTCGCTTCTTTACCTATTCGCCGTTTCGTCTTTAGGGGTTTACGGAATAATCCTTGCGGGATGGTCTAGCAACTCGCGGTACTCCTTTATGGGAGCCGTGCGCTCCGCGGCCCAAATGATTTCGTACGAGATAGCCATGGGATTTGTTATACTAGGGGTTTGTATTTGTTCCGGGAGTCTTAGCTTAACGACTATTGTGGCGAGCCAGTGCTACGTATCCTCTTGGTACGCGCTACCCATGCTCCCGCTTTTTGTAGTTTTTTTTGTTTCAATACTAGCAGAAACAAACAGGGCGCCGTTTGACTTACCAGAAGCTGAAGCAGAGCTCGTATCCGGGTATAACACGGAGTATTCTTCGGTTACCTTCGCCCTCTTCTTTTTGGGGGAATACGCGAATATGCTCTTAATGTCGGCTCTATGGGTTTCGCTGTTTTTGGGAGGTTGGGACTCAGGTTTTCTACCCTTGCCCGGCGAATTGTGTTTCGGCCTAAAGGTGCTATTTTCGGCTTACCTATTCGTTTTGGTTAGGGCTATACTGCCTAGGTATAGGTACGATAAGCTGTTGGGTTTAGGTTGGAAAGCTTTTCTTCCTTTAACCCTAGGATTTCTATTGTTTCTAGTTGGGTTTCTATTCTACTTTGACGGCTTTCCTTTTACGCCAGAAGCCCTTATGCCTTCACAAGCCTTTTCGGCCCGATACCTTTAGCTCTCGGCCGTAGCTCAAGGGTTGAGCGCTCCGCTCATAACGGAGAGGTTGCGGGTTCGAATCCCGCCGGCCGAACCGCCGATGTGGCGAAATTGGCATACGCGCTGGTTTTAGAAACCAGTCTCCACGGGGTTGGGGGTTCAAGTCCCTCCATCGGCAAGGGCGCATAGCTCAGTGGTAGAGCGCCTGCTTGTCGAGCAGGAGGCCGCGGGTTCGATCCCCGCTGTGCCCGTATGATACGCAAGACTTCGTACTTTGTTAATATACCCGCAAGCATAAAAGCCTACAAGCCCTCCGCTAAACCGGTTCTACGCGTCGTGGGCCCTCTGGGAAGGGCCGCCGTAAGCTTTGGTGCGGGCTTGTCTCCGCGTTTAGAGAAGAGCCGATTGCATTGAAGCCGCATAGTCGGGTATTCTAAGCGTTCCGAGCTCCTTAACAAGACTCACAATAACGCCATACGGCGTTTACTTAAAAACCTCTTTCACGACTTATCCGTTCCCAGCGTAGCGTCTTTACGCTTGGTAGGGCGGGGTTACAGGGTGTCTTGGTCCCCCCTTACCCGCAAGCTCTTTCTTAGTATTGGATTCTCCGGCAAGAAAGCTGTGCCCCTACCGGCTTGGGCAAACGCGCGGGTATCCAACCGTTACAACTTTGAATTGGTCTCTATTAATGGGCCGGGTTTGCGTGTTTTGTCTTTAGACATAAGAGGTCTTAGGCCACCTAACGAGTACACGGCAAAGGGCACAATACTTAATAACGAGCGGGTAAACGTAAAGCCGGGCAAGAAATCTCAATACTAGCTTACAGCTAGTTCGTGCGTTTTGCTAAGGCGTTACTTGGTTCAAGCACTCGGGGCAGCCTTATAGATAAGACAACAGAGCACCCTTTTCACTTAGTGGACTCGAGTCCATGGCCACTGTTTACCTCCGTGGCAGCCATGGCTTTTCTTCTTGGCAACGTTATGTATTTCCACGCTTGGATATGGGGCGGTTACGTACTCGCCGGGGGCTTGGCTTACCTGGTGTATTGCCTTTCTTGCTGATGGCGCGACGTGGTCGTAGAGGCTACCTTTGAGGGTCGGCACACCCGTCGTGTACAGGCGGGCATACGTATGGGTATGGCGCTTTTCATAGCGTCAGAGGTCATGTTTTTTTTCGCCTTTTTTTGGTCCTTCTTCTATTACAGCGTAGCCCCCGTTATCTGGATCGGAGGTGTGTGGCCGCCCTTGGGCATAGAGGCCCCGTCTCCTTGGCGTATACCGTTTTTAAACACGCTTATCCTTGTTTTTTCTGGGATTAGCCTAACCTGGGCTCACTACGCTATACTGGCACGGCAGCGCTTGGAGTCTCTAAACTCCCTACTTATAACGATAGCCGCGGGGGTGTTGTTTCTGGGCCTGCAGCTATTCGAGTATATAGAGGCGCCGTTTACCATATCTTCTAGCGTCTACGGCTCTATATTCTTTCTTACGACAGGGTTCCACGGCTTTCACGTCCTAGTCGGTTTAATATTTATAATCGTGTGCACACTCCGTCAAGCAGCGTACCACTTTACTAGCAATCACCACGTCGGATTTGAGGCTGCCAGCTGGTACTGGCACTTTGTTGACGTAGTTTGGATAGGCTTGTTTATCTCCATATACTGATGGGGAAGCTAAACTAAAAACATGATACAACTAAGCTACACCACTTGGGATATCCTACAAGCCTTTCCACAAGAAGCCTTGGTTTTTTGCTCGTTGCTCTTTATTATGCCTTACGTTACACGGGGTTCCTCTTCGGGGCGCGTACGCTGGGTGCTGGTAGCTGTAGCCCTAGCTTGCGCGGGCGTGTCGGCTTACGCGTGCCCGGCGGAGCTCTGATTGGTTACCTCAGAAGGCTTTACCTCCTACGCAAAGGTGTGGGTTTCCCTGTTTTACGCCTTAGTGTTGGTATTTGGTGAAGGGGCGGGCGATAAAGCGTGCACAATATCGGGCTTCGCTTTAATAGCTGTTTACATTCTACTTTCCTCTCGAGATTGGTTTCTTTTCTTTATGTGTTTGGAGCTTCTAACGCTTTCCTCTTACTGTATTATTGCGCTATCCCCTACACGTAGGTCTCTAGAGTCAGTGCTAAAGTACTTCTCGGCGGGTGCAATAAGCACGTGCTTCTTGCTGCTGGGAGCAGCACTCGTCTACGTGTCTTGCGGTTCGGCTTCGTTCGAGCAGTTTCCCGATGAGTACTACCCCGCGTTTGGCGTCTCTGTTTTTATTTTTGCCTCTTTAGCCCTTAAAGCGGGAAGCTCGCCCTTTCATTACTGGGTAGCCGATGTATACGAGGGCTCGCCGGCTTTTGCCACATCTTTTCTAGCGGTGTTCGTTAAGGTGTCCACCTTTCTGGTGATAACCCGAGTTTTGTTTGGCCCCCTGTCGGAAGGTGCTCCTTTCTGGGGCGCCGCTATACAGCTGTGCGCGGGGTCGTCTATGCTCGTGGGTTGCCTGGGCGCCCTATTTCAGAAGCGGGTAAAGCGCATACTCGCGTACAGTTCCGTTAGCAACGCGGGGTTTATCCTGTCGGCCCTGTCTTGCGGAAGCTTTTCTGGAGCTAGCGTAGCCTTGGTATACCTAGGCTTTTATTGCGTTTCCCTAGCCATTTTTCTTAGAATGTTGGACGTTACCCCCTCTCCTGTTACCTATGTTTCTGACCTTTCGCGCTTGCGCTCGTCCGAGTCATCCGCGACATTAGCCGCGCTGGCGCTTTTTTCTATGGCGGGTATACCCCCACTTACGGGCTTTTGAATAAAGTTTTTCGTACTGAAAGAGTTGATAGCCTCTTCTTCTTTTATACTGGCCGTTATCGCAGCTATAACAAGCGTGGTTTCCAGCTTTTACTACGTCGGTTTGGTTCGGTCAATGTACTTTGAGACACCCGCGGGATTGGTTCCCTACAAGGCCCCTTTTTCTGGGGCGGGCGTACTCGTTGCCGCAACGCCCTTCTTTGTGTATCCCCTTTTTCCCGACTTTATTCAAGAGAGCGCTCACCTTATGGCTCGGAGCCTGCTGGCTTAAGGCAATCGTGCGTTTGGTTAAAAAACCTCTACTAAATGTTTTGAACGAGCACCTAATTGACTACCCTACCCCAACCTCGATTAACTACGCTTGGAGCTTTGGGTTTCTTTCAGGTATGTGCCTGGTTATACAGATAGTCTCGGGCGTACTTCTCGCCATGCACTACACCCCTAACGTGGACCTGGCCTTCTTTAGCATAGAGCATATCATGCGAGATGTAAACAACGGCTGATTGATCAGGTACTCGCACGCTAACGGGGCGTCATTCTTCTTCATTGTTGTTTATGCCCACATGGCGCGTAACCTGTATTTTGGTTCGTACCTTAGCCCCCGTATACTGCTTTGGTACTCGGGTTTGATAATCTTTGTTTTAATGATGGCAACCGCTTTTATGGGTTACGTCTTGCCTTGGGGCCAGATGAGCTTCTGGGGAGCTACCGTCATAACCAACCTTTTCTCGGCTATCCCTTACGCTGGCGAGTCCCTGGCTCAGTGGCTTTGGGGCGGTTACTCTGTTAACAACGCGACCCTTAACCGTTTCTTTAGCTTGCACTACTTGCTTCCCTTTGGTATAGCGGGTATGGCGGTTGCCCACCTGGCCCTGTTGCACTATAGCTCATCTAACAACCCCCTAGGTTGCTCGTCTACCATGGATAAGATACCCATGTATCCCTACTTTATTGTTAAGGATGTGTTTAGCTTGCTCGCCTTGCTGCTCGCGTTCTCCGCGTTTGTGTTTTTCGCACCAAACTACTTGGGCCACCCGGACAACTACGTAGAGGCTAACGCCATGGTTACCCCAGCGCACATTGTGCCAGAGTGGTACTTCTTGCCCTTTTACGCGATTCTTAGGGCTGTCCCAGATAAGCTTTTGGGCGTGGTTGCTATGGGGGCCTCTATAGCTATTCTGTTCTTTCTGCCGTTTATATGTAAGGCAGAGATCCGAAGCACCAAGTTTAGGTACGTGTATAGGGTTTTGTTTTGGATTTTTGTAGCCGATGTATTCCTGCTGGGATACCTGGGAGGCCAGGTAGCCGAGGAGCCTTATATAACAATCAGCCAGCTAGCGTCTGTGTACTACTTTGCTCATTTTATTGTCTTGTCCAACGTTGCTTATCTATTGGAGTCTTCTTGTGCGCAAGAAGCCCCTTTTCGCAATCGTGACCATGATTACTTTTGCTAAGCTAATCGGCGGTGGCCTGGCCACCATCTCTATTGCAGGCTCTGGCGTAGGTATCGGCGTTGTTTTTGGCGCACTTATTTTAGGCATGTCTCGAAACCCCGCTGTTAAGCAGCAGATATTCGTTTACGCTATATTGGGTTTTGCCCTTTCGGAAGCCGTTGCGCTCTTCGGGCTTATGATGGCGTTTCTTATTCTTTTTGCGTTCTAGGACCGCGTGGCGCATCGTTCAGTGGCTAGGACATCGGGTTTTGATTCCGGGAACGGGGGTTCGATTCCCCCTGCGCCAACTCACCTAGGGGGGTGTGGCCGAGCGGCCTAAGGCGGTCGCTTGCTAAGCGGTTGCGGAAACTCACCGCCGCGGGTTCGAATCCCGCTGCCCCCAAGCCCGGTTGGCGTAATAGGTAGCCGCGGCGGACTTAAAATCCGCTCCAAGCAGGGTGCCAGTTCGAGTCTGGCACCGGGCAGCCATTTCCAACGGAGCTACGTATAACGCCAAGCTCTGCGTGCTGTTTGAACAAACAAAAGAGTCGCGTATGCACGATAATAGCCTTAATCTTGGCCCGCAGCACCCCGCAGCTCACGGCGTGCTACGCTTGGTTTTAGAGCCCTATGGGGAGCGGGTTGTTCGTGCTGATCCGCACATTGGCCTCCTACACAGGGGGACCGAAAAGCTTATAGAGTACAAGACGTCCATACGGGGTTTTGGCCACCTAGGTTACGCTTATATGATGGCGCGCAAGCACGGCTACGCGCTTGCTGTTGATCGTCTCATGAGAGGCGCCTCGTTTCGCTGGGCGACCCCGCTCGTTTGTTACCCCCCGATCGACGACGCGCTTTACCCACTCGCGCTAGTCGGGGGTTTTATTTGGGAAGAGACCGTATTGTCAATCTTCGGCTGGGCTGTAATAGTAGCCGCGGCCTTGTTAGCGGCTAGGTATGCGCCTGCTTGGGCAGACGAATACTACCCATACCTAAAGCCTAAGACAGCTTTATGGTTTGCGGGGGTGGCATACTATTGGTTGGCCGTCAAGCTGCACGTCGCGATGGCAGTCCTTATGTTACCTCTGTTACCGTATGTGATCGCCGGTATCCGCTTCTTCTCCTATCTGATAGCCGGTTTTTTTCTTCATGTGTCTCCCTATCCTTGGATAGGAAAGCGCCTATTTAGGTATGGCGCGGAAGAGGACCACGCGTGGTCCTCTGCTTGCGTCCTGCTTGCGGTGCTCAACCTATTCGTTGTAGACGTGTATACGTCACGTGCTAGCCTCATTTTCGCGTTAGCGTTAGCCCCCTTAATGCT